>Ga0209089_10002663_pt1 | contig 15664 bp, 12 predicted proteins | sample ArcticOcean_MG_C_FD_187431 | JGI IMG/M metagenome (GOLD analysis project Ga0209089, IMG submission 187431) | Marine microbial communities from western Arctic Ocean - ArcticOcean_MG_CB2_150 (SPAdes) (version 2) | ecosystem: Environmental > Aquatic > Marine > Oceanic | place: Arctic Ocean: Canada... | reverse complement strand
TATTTTGTCTTAAAAACCAAAATACAAAGGGCAGACAAACCAGATACATTAATATTCCATATACCCCTGAGGGGAGGCTAAGAGGTGACAGTCCCTCTTCCTGATTCATGATAATATTGCCGATAGTTATCCCCACAGTAGCATTCTGAATACCGGATTCGATGGCAACAGTTATAGCCCGTTTGGAATTCATTTTAAAATATTGAGCGCTGTTGTACCCAATGAACAACATGATCAGGATCAATGCAACAATTGCAGGTCCAAGTAAGGCTACATTTGTAATAAATGCATCCCATTCACTGGCTAAGGCACCAGCTACAATAACCACAAATAAGATGGTGGAAATTTTACTGGCTTTTGGTTCAAATGACTTGGTGAAGTTTTGAAATTTGGTATGTGTCAGTAATCCAATTCCAACCGGAATAGCCGTAATGAGACACATGGTCATACCCAGTGACAGGATGTTAATTTGAGGTACATCTGCTCCCATGAAATGAGCCATTGAAAATCCAGTAATAATGGGGAGGGTGATTACTGTTGCAATACTCATGACAGCTGTATAAGAAATAGATAGAGCTGTATCTCCCTTTCCCAATTTTGTAATCATATTGGATGTAACCCCGCCCGGGCAGCAAGCAAGAATCATCATACCAACTGCCATTTCTTCTGTCAATCCAGAAAGGCTCACAATTATGAAAGCAACAATTGGAAGGATAATCATTTGGTTCAGTAACCCGACTCCAAATGCTTTAGGTTCCCGAAAGATATTGGTAAAATCGTTTATAGTTAATCCCAATCCAAGAGTGAACATTATAAATACAAGCGATAAGGGTAGAAAAATATCAATAATCATAAGTTGGTTTTAGTTTCTTTAAATAATTACGTTTTTTTTCCGACCAATAGTTGCCGATTTAATAAGTGAACCATTATTTTTCTGTATTCTTTCTAATTTTTTTCAATTCTTCAAGAATTTGAGTGAACACATTTTCATTGGATAAATTTATAGGCTCACTAGTAGTTGTGGATTCTGAAACTGGGTGTAATGATTTCAATTTATCCCTTAAATTACCGTGAATTTCATCATAGTCCAATAGCCCCGATAAACTTCCTTCATAACCAGTGGCAGATGTAGATTGTCCCGCTGTTTGAATTTGGATAGTACCAATTCCCAAATAACGATCAAAAGGACCCCTATTGAGTACAAAGTCCGTAATAGACCGGTAGGGAATATTTTGTTCTTTTTTTGTAATTATGCCGGATAAAATGGTTATCCGGTCATCCTGAATAATATAGGTAAGGTTCTTTGTATAGAGGTGGATGATGGGATATGAAATTACCCACATTAGTAAATTAGCTGCACAAGTAATTGCCAAAAGCACCAAGGTTGCCTCCGCGTCAGGATTTGAATAATTGATGATAAAATACAAAACTCCTGCAGATATCAAGGTTATTCCTGATATGACAGCCAAAATTAATATTTGTGCCGTCAAATACTTCTTATCTGGTTTTATGCTGTTCTCCATGTTGTCTCCTTAAAAGGTTAATTGTGGTTAAATGAATAATTATAAATTTAAATTGTTAGATCAGTTTATTTTTTTGAACATCTCATTATTTGTCTAGTTGAAAAATAAATGGTAATCGATAAGGTTGAATAAATAAAACCGCTGAAAATTCCAATATGGGGAGGAGTAGCTGCTGCCATTAAGGTAGCTAAGAATCCAGTAACTGCACATATAGCCCAGGCAACAATGCCAGTGAGAGTTTCTGTTTTCTCAAATTGATTAAGTGATAATTCGTTTGACCTTCTCCAACCCAAATAAAATAAGAAGCTGAATAAGGCTGAAATAAGTGTAAACCCTACACCATAAATAACAAAGAGTTTGGGTACATCAATTAATCCTGTAACCATAAACTCAGAGGGAAAGTAGCCCCCGCTCAATAGTGATATAGAAAATGATGATAAAAGTCGGAGAGGATAAATATAAACCAATAAAATGAATATTAACCCAAAAGTAATTAAACGTGATAAAAAAGTATCTAATCCATAATTTCTACTCCAACTCCGATGGTTAGACCAAAATAAAAATATCATGGAAAAAGCCAGTATTAACGCAGGGGTGGTTTTCAATGCGGTAATTAATTCGATTAGATTGCCGGGAATTTTCCCTACTGATATAACCAACATGGTAATAGAAAAGGCGAAAGTGGCATCCGTCAAGGTTTCTAAGCGGGTCATTAAATGGCCCCGTTAATCGAAAACCGTCTTCTACAGGTAAAGTATTAAGTTCGTCTTCAGTCCATTTTTTCATAATATTTTCTTTTCTCTTTTTCAGTCATATTTCTTGCGGAAATCACTCGTATTTTTTTGCACGGACTGTAAAAGCGATAAATAGTTTTAGAATAATAACAACTTCAGTTGCCCAATATTTTTTTTCTAACAACAAATACTATATTGGATGTAAAAATACCTTTAGAGATTAATTCTGTAAATTTTGAAATCCATTGACCAATTTTGTTTACTTCAAATCGTCCCCCATTTTTCTTTCTTAAAAAAGGGAATTCTAAATAAAGTCCTAATCGGGTAGCTTTTGTATGGAAACGGTCATAATAAAACCAATCTAAAACTTCAAATTTTGACCTATTAATAAATTGACATAAATCTTTTTTACTATAATAATATTGATAAAAGACTCGATTTTTATTTCTAAAAGACGGTTTTAGTAATTTTAGTATAGGCATTGTTAAAAACCTTCGAATTGTACTTCTATAAAAATTTTGATATGGTACCGAAATAATCATTGTACCATCTTTTTTCAAAACACGATTTGCTTCACTTAATGCATTTTCTGGTCCTTCTTCAAAATGTTCAATTACACCCATAGATAAATAGAGGTCAATTGAGGCATTATCTATTGGTAATTCATCTACATTACCAACCCTAACTTTAATGTTATTGTTATTTTTTTTAATTATATCTAATGGAGGGTCAATAAAATCCACACCAATTAAGTTAGTGTATTCTCTTCTGCTTAAGAAAAACAACCATCTCCCAAGGCCACATCCACCTTCTAAAACTGTGCTATTTTTATTAGAATATTTTAGTATGGCTTCAAGAAGTTCTGGGCAATCATTCTCGGTTGTTTTTGCTTGTTCTTCAATTGATATATCTTCCCAATAATTTTCCCAACTGGTATCTTTTGGTAGTAAATACCATTTTACAGCCATATTCTAATTCTCAATAAATTGATTATTATTTTTGATTATTTTTCTGATTGCTTATCCACAGTAATGAAATGTAGGTAGGAATGAGAAATTATATAGTTTCAATATTTACTCCTGTAATTGTTTCTGTAGTTTACACAGCTTTAGACTAAATTAAAATAATTAATTCCGGGTTACACCTTATAATACAAATCTAGGTAGCGTTTTAAAAAATCCCTCACGACCCCTCTAAAGGGGAGAGAAGCTGCCATGCCGTACACCGGTGCCATTCCACCAGATTCAGAGGGATTTGCTTTTACATAGTCAACTGAATCTTTTAAATCAGACAGAAACCGCGCAGCTACCCCTGTTTGGGTATGTCTCAGAGTAAGGCAGATATGGACACAGGCTGGTTTATGCAGACCGTTTAAGTTCCAGCCTCTTTGGGTCATTTGGTCCATCACTTTGTAAATATCCAATTCCTTAGATTGAAAGGCAATAACCCATAGTGGATCACCCATAAGATTCAATTCTGGAATTTCATGGACACCTTTTTTAATTATTTCTGCTGTTTTCAAAATTTGTTTTACTGAGTTAAGATATCCGTTTTCACCCATAGAAAGCAATGTTGCCCAACAGGCCGCACTGAGAGCGCCAGAGCGGCTTCCGGCAAAAGTAGGGGAGAAATACAAGCCCCCGGGCCAATCGGCAATGGTGTAATATTGGTAGTGCCTAAGTTCTGGATTGCGGTAGAGAATTACGGACGTCCCCTTGGCAGCATAACCGAATTTATGGGTATCGGCTGAAATGGAGGTCACACCCGGCAGGCGGAAATCAAATTCCGGTACAGGATAGCCCAACTTTTCCGCCCAGGGCAGAACAAATCCACCCAGGCAGGCATCCACATGAAAACAGATTCCTCTTTCCCTAGCAATTTCAGACATTTCTTTAATGGGATCCACAATACCCTGGGGGAAATTTGGTGCGGACCCTACAATGCAAATAGTATTTCCATTGGCAGCTTTTCGCACAGCATTAATATCTGCTTGGTAATTTCCATCAATAGGGACTCGTTTAATTTTAATTTTGAAATATTCCCCAGCTTTATCAAATGCCGCATGCGCCGTTACAGGGAGTACTATATTGGGTCGTCGAATACCGTTTACTTCCTTAGCCCTATCCCGATAGGTTTTCATGGCAAGTAAAATACTCTCGGTACCACCAGAGGTTACCACACCGCAGACCTCATCGTCGGTTTTGTCAGCACCCAGCATTTGGGCAGTCATGGACACTATCTCCGACTCAAACTTACTGGCACTGGGGAAGAGGTCGGAATGCAGCGGATTGCTCTGTGACTGCAGTGCATACACCTCATTCAGAAAATCTATATGCTCACTATCCCCATGATATACCGCCCCAGAGACCAATCCTTCCTTCCAGCGTTTTTCTTCCAAAGCAGTGATCTTTTTCAGATCATCTAAAATGTCATCCCGATTTATGCCCGATTCAGGTAGTTTGGTATGGGATTGAAATTTCCCGGAATAGGGTTTTACTATGGTTTCCAAATCACTAACCATAGAATCTGTTTGACTGTCAATTTCTTTTTTCACGGATGGAAGTTTACGTAAATATTTTTCCAGAAATCGAATCAAATCAGGAGGCATCCATTTAATTTTATCAGCCATTTGATCAAAGTCAGACATTAGATAATTACCTTGAGTGCTTTTGGGAGAATAGTATATCTCACTGGAGGGGTGCCAATATTTTCACCATCTGTTTCTACAATGACTGTATCTTCCGTACGGAGTTCAAATTCTCGGCAGGTTTTATAATGTGCCTGTTTTTTTTTCAGCACCGACCCGGTAAAGAGTGAGGGCATCAATGCGGCTAACCCAAGCTTGGAAGTCCAATCCAGCCATGCCACGGAAAGGATTCCATCATACTGCACGGTTTCAACTCCGTAGCTCATATCTCCGCCAAAATTTGAGGTTTTGAATACGGTAATATTTGAAAAGTTTTGAATGGAAAAGTTTTTCCCATCCATCATCATTTCTGCTGAAAATGGTGTAAATTCTGTAATGGCTTTTAATCCGCAGATTACAGCTCCTGCATCCACGCTCATTTGCTTAATCTTTTTGGAGATTCCACTGACAGAATTGAATTTTTCATTTGCCAGGCTGATGATGCCGATACTGGAATTATTGATTATATAACGGCTGATTTGGTTCCCTCTAAAATCTCGGCATTCCACCTTAAAAACATCTATTGCAATAGAATCATTGGCTTGAATGCGATCTATTAAACTCCGTTTATGCTTAAATTTCTTTTCAAAATCACAACTGCTTCCTGCTGGAAAAAAAATAAGCTTGATATCATCTGATATAATACGGTCTTCCTTAAATAACCCCTGAAGTACTTCATTTAGGGTTCCATCTCCACTGAAAACACCAATGCGGTCATACCCAGATGAAATTGCTTCAGACACAAGCTCAGTGGCGTGGCTCCGGTATTCCGTGGTCACAGCGTGATAGGGAATTTGATTATTATTTAGGTCATTTTCAAAATCCTTCCAGCGTTTCTCGGCTTGACCATCTCCTGCGGTGGGGTTTACAATGATAAATGTTTCAGGTATCATAAATAAATTTAGCGATTATTAATAATTCTGTTGGATTATTTTGATATTTAAAAGGTGGTCTCCAATTATAAGTTACTTTCTTTTATCCCAATGGATATATAAAAATAATTTTCCATCAATTGTTTCCAATCCCCGATTTAATTATTTTCTGGTAGGTTTTAGACCCCTCTCTTAATTTTCTTTGTTGAGTTTTGAAATCTACTTCATATAAGCCGAATTTCATGTGGTAGCTTTCTACCCATTCATAATTATCCAAAAGGGACCAATAAAAATACCCCCTAATATCAATTCCGTTTTCCAGAGCGATTGCCATTTGCTTTATATAATCAGATATCCATTTACTGCGAAAATTATCGTATTTATCGGCAACTCCATTTTCAGTTATGATAATTGGCTTTTTCAATTTTGAGACAGATTCTATTGCATCATAGAATCCTTGGGCATACATAGTATAGGGCATGTCTGTCTTAATTTCTTTTTTAGGAAATGCTACATCTATATGAGGGGTGCGCAATAATTGAAATTTCAGAAAATTATGGGAATAATAATTAAGCCCTATGAAATCAAAACTTTGGGATGCATTTGGGATTATTCCATTTTCACCTGAGAGAAATGGGACTTTTAAAGTATATTCATCAGTCATCAAACAATGTAAAATAGCATCGTTGTAAAAGTGGTTGGAGAACCAGACAACCATTTGGTCCACGGGGTGCCATTTTCTCCATGGTTTAAATTGATTTATATTTTTAACAAATCCAATTTGACTTTTTTCCCCATTAGGTAATTTCTTTAAGGAAAAGTAAACATCTACATGGGCACGGATTAAATTTTTCAGTACCTTCGCAGCCAAACGAATATTTTGTTTTTCAGGTGGGAAAATTCCCGTAAAATAGCCTTGGACGGTATATACAGCAGGCTCATTAATAGTACACCAATATATTACTCTATCGGAGTATTCCTCAAATATCTTTTGGGAAAACCTCACAAAATATTGAATATTTTCTTCACGTTCAAAAGCACCTAATTCTTCAAACCAAATTGGATTGGTAAAATGGTGCAGTGTAATCATGGGAGTAATACCCTTAGAAATTAGAGAATCAATTACCGTCGAATAGTGAGTAAGTGCATTTTGGTTAAATTCACCCGGTTGTGGTTCAATTTTACTCCATTCAACTGAAAAACGATAGGCATTCACTCCCAATTCTTTCATGAGCTTAATGTCCTCTGGATAACGCGTCCAGTGCTCGCAGGCTGATCCTGCTGGCTGCTTGCTATGTAGAAATGAATAATCGTGTGAAGGTATTGAGGTCTCCCAATTAGACCAATTATTATTGTTACAATTTCCCTCAACCTGATGTGCTGCTGTAGCGGTACCCCACAGGAAGTCGCTAGGGAAAATAAATGAATATTTGTTCAGATAATCAGGATTTGTAATGTGATTAATATTATTTTGTCCCCAAAAGACGGAGGTGATTATGATGAAAATAAATGATAAATACATATAAGTGTGCTTGATGAAAGTTACTTGGTTTTATACCATTAGATATATAAGGAATATTCATATTGCCCGCGCCACAGCTTTAAGCTATGGCACAGTTAAAAAGACCGCAAAATTGTCATTTTACTATATAGAGGGAAGTTTGTAAATTATAGGTCATTATGGCAGAATTTAAAATACATTCATCTTATGAGCCGGCTGGGGACCAACCGCAAGCTATAGAGGAGTTGGTTTCTGGTATTGAAAATGATTTAAAACATCAGGTCTTACTAGGCATTACCGGATCAGGTAAAACATTTACTATGGCTAATGTAATCCAAGCACTGCAAAAGCCAACACTCATTCTATCTCACAACAAAACTCTAGCGGCACAATTATATGGTGAATTCAAGAGTTTATTCCCTGAAAATGCAGTAGAGTTTTTTATTTCTTATTATGATTATTATCAGCCAGAAGCCTATATGCCGGTTACGGATACTTTTATTGAAAAAGATATGTCCATTAATGAAGAAATTGACCGCTTACGCCTGAAAGCTACCACATCGCTTATTGGTCGGAAAGATGTTATTATTATTTGCTCTGTGAGTTGTATTTATGGTATTGGTTCGCCGGAAACCTATAAATCTATGTTGGTACATGTGGATAAAACAAAAGCACTAGATCAAAAGCAGTTTCTGCATTCTCTGGTGAATATTCATTATGTCCGCAATGACCTGGTTTTAGAGCCGGGTACCTTCAGGGTAAGAGGGGATGTAATTGAGGTATTTCCTGCTTATGAAGAATTGGCTTTGCGTATTGAACTGTTTGGTGATGATGTAGAAAAAATATATACCTTTCATCCCCTAACTGGTGAAATGCAATGTGAATTTGATGATTTCTGGGTATATCCCGCCAAACATTTTGTCACTTCACGAGAAAATCTTAACAGAGCTATGGATGATATACGGGTTGAACTTTCAGAACGATTGAAGTATTTACGGGAAGAAGGTCTTTTGCTTGAAGCCCAACGATTAGAACAGCGTACACTTTACGATTTAGAAATGATGACTGAATTGGGATATTGCTCTGGTATTGAAAATTATTCTCGCCATTTGGAGGGTCGGAAAAAAGATGAACGCCCCAGTACTTTAATTGATTTCTTCCCGGACGATTTTCTCATGTTTACAGATGAATCCCATGTTTCTGTACCGCAAATTAGAGCCATGTATAACGGGGATAAATCCCGAAAAACCAGTTTGATCGACCACGGCTTTAGACTTCCCTCTGCTCTGGATAACCGGCCAATGAAATTTGAGGAATTTGAAAAAGCAATAAATCAGGTTGTCTATGTTTCAGCAACGCCCGGGGAATATGAATTACAGAAAACTGGTGGAGTAATTGTAGAACAGATAATCCGACCTACCGGTCTTTTAGACCCTGTAATAATTGTGAAAAATACTAAGGGGCAAATTGATGATTTGATTGGGGAGATTCATGAAGTTATTTCCCGGGATGAACGGGTATTGGTTACCACCCTCACCAAGCGAATGGCAGAAGATTTGACTGATTATTTCAAAGGGGTAAACATTAAGGCAGAATACATGCACAGTGATATTGATACTATTGAACGGGTGAAGATATTAAGGGGGCTTCGCTTGAAAGCTTTTGATGTGTTGGTTGGTATTAATCTTCTCCGGGAAGGGTTAGATTTGCCGGAAGTTTCTCTGGTAGCTGTACTGGATGCAGATAAGGAAGGCTTTTTGCGTTCTAAGTCATCTCTCATGCAGGTATCCGGGAGGGCAGCACGGAATATTAATGGAAAGGTGATTTTATACGGAGACAAAATTACCGCATCCATGCAGCATCTCATTGACGAAACACATAGACGGAAAAAGATTCAAATTAAATACAACAAAACCCATAAGATTCAGCCTCGAACCATTTACAAATCAATGGAAGATATTAAACTCACAACTGCAGTTGCTGATGAAAATTCTAATTATAAGAAGGAAGAAAAGATCAAAATTGACGATTCTACCCTGGATGGGATTGAAGCAAAAACATCTCTGGATGACTTGAGGAGAAAAATGTTACGCTGTGCCAAAGACCTCCAATTTGAACAGGCGGCAATTATAAGAGATCAAATTAGAATTATTGAAGAAGCGGTGGCATAAATGTTGAAAGACAAATTTTAGTTTTAATAATTATTAAAAATAAATTAAATAGATGAAAAAATCGGTATTAATATTGGGTTCAGGAGGGCGAGAGCATGCTCTCGCCTGGGCATTTGCAAAAGATGATAATGTTGGGAAAGTCTATTGTGCACCTGGAAATGGCGGTACTGCTGAAATTGCTGAAAATATTAGAGTTAATCTTTTAAATATACAGGAAGTACTCCGATTGGCTTTAGAGAAAAATATTGATTTGACAGTTGTAGGACCTGAAAATCCTCTGGCAAGTGGCATTGTAGATGTCTTTCGAAAGGAAGGTCTGCGTATTTTTGGTCCGGATAAGTATGCTGCTCAACTGGAAAGCAGTAAGTTATTTGCACGCAATTTAATGGCAGATAAAAAGATACCACAACCATCATATTATTCCTGTAGTACAAGAGAAGAGGTGGAATCACTTAAAGGTATACTTGAACTACCTTTGGTACTAAAAGCGGATGGTCTCGCTGCGGGCAAAGGGGTCATAGTCTGTGAAACTGATGAAGAATTTGAAAGAGCTTTGAAAACTATTTTTGAAGATGGAGAATTTGGAGAAGCTGCAAATAGAATTTCGTTGGAGCGCTGTTTAGTTGGTGAAGAACTGTCAGTATTTGCAGTTTGTGATGGAGAAAATTTCAAAATCCTGAATTCAGCTCAGGATCATAAACGAGCCTTTGATGGTGATAGGGGTCCCAATACTGGAGGGATGGGTGCATATTCACCTACGCCCTTATCAACACCGAAACTTTTAGGCAGGGTAGGTAAGGAAATTATTCAGCCGACACTAAATGCCATGATTGAACGGGGGCATCCATATACGGGATTTTTATACGTTGGACTCATGATTGTTGATGGTGACCCTTTTGTGATTGAATTTAATGTCCGCCTTGGAGACCCTGAAACACAAGTGGTTCTGCCATTACTGAAATCCAGTCTTTTTGAACTTCTCTGGAACGCAACGGAAGGAAAATTAAAGCAGACTAAAGTCATTAGTTCTTCTCAAACCGCAGTGACGGTTGTGATGGTAGCGGAGGGGTATCCTGGAAAATATAAAAAAGGGATGAAAATTAAGGGATTGGATATGGTAAAAGATAGGCTTGTATTTCATGCAGGTACCCGTAAGCAGAATCATGATATTGTTACAAGTGGAGGTCGGGTTCTGAATGCAGTTGGATTTGGAAAAGACCTTAAATCAGCCATAGAAGATGCTTATGATATTGTGAAAGCGATTGACTTTATGGGCAAATATTATCGAAAAGATATTGGTAAACGAGGGTTGCAATATTTAAAGAAAGGACCTAAAAAATGATTGACTTAGATAAAATCCGCAGATCAGCAGACATTATCGGTGAATCTGTAGAAATTCAGGAAATGTTAGCGCTTATTGGTCAGGTAGCAAATACGGATATTTCGGTACTTATTACGGGTGAATCGGGCTGTGGAAAGGAATTGGTTGCTAAGGCTATCCATAAAAATAGCCGCCGGAAATTTGAGAAAATGATTACGGTTAATTGTGCAGCAATTCCAGTAGGGATTATTGAAAGCGAACTATTTGGGCATAAAAAAGGGTCATTTACCGGTGCATCAGAAGCACGAGCTGGATATTTCGAGGCTGCTCACAAGGGTACTATTTTTCTGGATGAGATCGGGGAATTACCTTTAGAAACACAAGCAAAACTTCTACGTGTGATTGAGCAGGGTGAATTTATGAAAGTGGGTGATACCAATATCATGAAATCGGATGTACGGATTGTGGCTGCCACCAATAGAGAATTGGCAGAAGAAGTGAAAAAGGGAAATTTTCGCCAAGACTTGTATTTTAGATTGAAAACCATTAATATTGAAGTAGCACCCCTTCGAAATCATCTCAATGACATGCATTTATTTATTGAAAGGTTTGGACTGCTATTCACCGCAAAGAATGATATTTCCTTTAAAGGTTTTTCCTCTGAAGCGCTTACAGTAATGAAACGATATGCCTGGCCGGGAAACGTTAGAGAACTTAAAAATGTAGTGGAAAGCCTTTTGGTAATGAACCGGGGTGAGCGTATAACAGATGTGATGGTTAACAAACAGTTGAAACTGGATACATTCCAGACGAACTCCAACTTACCTGTTTTCGTTGATGCTGATGCTGATAAGGTCGAACGGGAGCTCATACTGAAACAGTTATTATTTCTGCGTCAGGATGTGAATGAGATTAAACAACTGATGGTAGGAGGCAGGGGAGTATCTGTGGAAGAAGTCCAGCCATCCAATCCGGCATTATTTCTGCCACCTGCCCCCACAACAGCCAGTACACCTGAGACACTTGCCCATGTAGAAGATGGAACTCTGCATGCCATTCAAGATGATGTTATCGGAGAAATCACCATGAGTGAACTTGAGCAGGAAATGATAGAACGGGCATTGGAAAAATTCAGGGGTAACCGAAGAAAAACAGCCCGTGCGCTTGATATTTCAGAACGGACACTATATCGAAAAATTAGTGATTACGGTATCCAGAAAAAATTTAAAGATTCATGATTCGATATTCAGCTAAAATTGCCATTATCATTTTGCTTTTTCAGGGATGTTTGTTCTATTCTATCCGAGGATCTTTGCCAGTTCATATAAAAAGTATTTCATTAGCTCCTGTTGTAAATGAATCAGCAGAATTTGCAGCTGCAGAAATTTTAAATGAAGAGTTGAATGAGCTCATGGTGAATGAGAATGTATTGGATATTGTGCTTCCTGAACAAGCAGATAGCCGCCTGGAAGTGGTGATTTTATCGGTTACGGATAAACCTTACACGGTTACCCTTTCAGCAGATTTAGGAATGGAAGAAGTGGAAGAATGGAAGTTGACCATTAAAACATCAATTAAATGGTATGACTTGAAACGGGATGAATTGCTCTTCGAAAAGAAAATGAGCAGCTGGGGCTCCTATACTCCCGGTGTTGATATCAGTTCTGATGGACTTGACAATGATGGTGATAATTTGATAGATAGTGATGACAGCGACGAAATTGGTTCTCCACGGGAATCTGCCCTGAGCATTTCAGTTCGTCGTCTCACAGAAGATATTGTAAATGAAATAACAAATACATGGTAAATTGAGGAGTATATGACAGTAGCACGAATAAATAGAATTTCTGAGTTTGAAGGTAAAACCGTACAATTGAATGGATGGGTATATAATTCCCGCCGGAGTGGCAAGATCGGATTTTTAATGTTCCGTGATGGATTCGGCATCATCCAATGTATTGTTGCAAAAAATGATGTGGGCGAGGATCAATTTGAAGTATTCAAAAGCCTTACGCAGGAGTCGTCCATTTCGGTGATTGGGGAGGTTGTGAAAAATGATAGAGCACCCGGTGGTTTTGAGATGCTTGTGGCTGAATTGACAGTTCACCAGCTAAGCAGTGAATATCCCATTACTCCCAAAGAACATGGTACCGATTTTCTCATGAATCACCGTCATTTATGGCTGAGAAGTAAACGCCAATACGCTATTCTAAAAGTGAGGCATGAAATTATTAAGGCAGTGCGGGATTTCTTTGACTCCAACGATTTCACCTTATGTGATTCGCCCATATTTACACCAAATGCCGCCGAAGGGACTTCCGATCTATTCGAAACTGATTACTTTGGCAACACAGCCTATTTAGCCCAAACTGGACAATTATATGGTGAGGCAGTTGCTATGGCAGTAGGTCGGCATTACAATTTTGGTCCTACCTTTCGGGCGGAAAAGAGTAAAACCCGGCGCCACCTCACCGAATTCTGGATGGTAGAACCGGAAATAGCTTACTGTGAACTTGATGAAGATATGGAATGGGCAGAAAAAATGATTTTATTTATGATCGAAAGAGTATTGAAAAATCGAAAAAATGAATTGGGAGTTTTAGAACGAGACCTTTCAAAATTAGAACAGATTAAAGCGCCATTCCCTCGCGTGAGTTATACTGAATGTGTGGAGTTGCTCAACAAAGGAGGCATTGATTTCACATGGGGAGATGATTTCGGTGCACCGGAAGAAACCTTTATTGGTGAGCAGTTTAATCAACCGGTTATGGTACATAGATTTCCATCAGCAATAAAGCCATTTTATATGAAACGGGATCCTGAAAATGAAAAAGTAGTATTGGGAGTGGATGTAATTGCGCCCGAAGGCTTTGGCGAACTCATCGGCGGATCAGAGCGAGAAACAGAGGTTGATCTGCTTGTGGAAAGAATAAAAGCTGAAGGGTTAAATCAGCCTGATTACGAATGGTTTCTGGATTTAAGACGCTATGGTTCTGTTCCACATGCTGGGTTTGGAATGGGAATAGAGCGGGCAGTCGCATGGATTTGTAACCTGCCACATTTACGAGAAACAATACCCTTTCCACGAACCATTGGACGACTGACTCCCTAATGATGAAAGTTGTTTTAGCTCAAATCAATCCCACTGTCGGAGCATTAGATGTTAACTCTGAAAAAATAAAAGAAATCATTCAAGAGTACGCTTCCCAGTGTGATCTCATTATATTTCCGGAAATGGTTCTCACAGGCTATCCACCTCAGGATCTATTATTAGATGATACTTTTATTCAGCAAACCCAGGAAGCGTTTGATGGCATTGTGGCTGTTGTTAAATCCACGGCAATTATTGTAGGGACAATTCGAAAAGAAAACAATAATCTCTATAATACAGCTGCAGTTATTCAAGATAATGCTGTTATTGCATACCGGGATAAAACCCATCTTCCCACCTATGATGTGTTTGATGAAATTCGTTATTTTACTCCTGCAGAATCTATAACGCCGGTAGAATTAAGTATGGGTGGGCAGACTGTTAAAATAGGTCTTCAAATTTGCGAAGATCTCTGGGATGATGAGTATGATACCAAGGTTAGTAAATCGCTTTGCAGTCAGGGTGCTGAATTATTGATTAATATTTCTGCATCCCCTTTTCATATTAATAAGCTTCAAGAACGTATTGAAATAATAAGCAGTAAAGCGAATGACTTAAAGTGTAACTTTATATATTGCAACCTGGTAGGAGCTCAGGATGAATTGGTTTTTGACGGTCAGTCCTGCATTGTAAATTCTGCCGGCGAGGTAATATACCTTTCTGCCGCATTTGAGGAAAGTGTTAAGCTGATTGATATGGAAAAATGTAATCCAATAAAAGTTTTAGAACCTCCTGAAGAAGAACAGATTTTCAATACACTTTCTCTGGGGGTAAAAGATTATTTCCAGAAAACAGGGCATACCCATGCGGTTATTGGACTGAGTGGCGGCATTGATTCTGCTCTCACTGCTGCCATAGCCAAAAATGCCCTTGGCAGTGAAAATGTGCTGGGGATTGCCATGCCGTCTATTTTCTCATCAGATCACAGTATAAATGATGCGCAAGCATTGGCAGAAAATCTGGGTATTCGATTTGAAATTATATCCATTAAAAAGATCAATGAGCAAATGCTTGATGGGTTATCGCCAATTTTCAATGGATCTGAAGTGGGATTGGCGGAGGAGAATCTTCAAGCAAGAATTCGAGGAAATATTCTCATGGCAGCAGCCAATAAGCAGGGAGCGCTGCTTTTAAATACGGGGAATAAAACTGAAACAGCCCTGGGATATTGCACTATGTATGGGGATATGGCTGGTGCTTTAGCTGTCATCAGCGATTTAAACAAAACCCAGGTGTATGCAGTCTCCCGGTGGGTGAATACAAATTTTAGTAAGGAAATCATTCCCCAAAATACATTAACTAAACCCCCCTCAGCAGAACTGAAACCTGATCAGGTAGACCCCTTTGATTATGATGTTGTGAGTCCATTGGTAGATATTCTCATCAATGAGCCACATCGTTCAGTTGAGCTGGAAATTAAGGGTTATTCCCCTGAACTGATAAAAGAATTAATGCAGAAAATACGATTGGCAGAATTTAAGCGTCGGCAGGCTCCCCCGGGCATCAGGATTTCATCAAAAGCATTTGGTGTGGGAAGGAGATATCCAATTATCAATGCATATGGAGTATAACAAATGAGATATTTAATACTACACATTAACTGCCCGGATCAACGCGGCATCATTGCCCAGTTTACGGGCATATTATATGATCACGGAGCTAATGTCCTGAATTTGGAACAACATGTGGAACCTGATGAAAAACT
>Ga0209089_10002661_pt1 | contig 15668 bp, 8 predicted proteins | sample ArcticOcean_MG_C_FD_187431 | JGI IMG/M metagenome (GOLD analysis project Ga0209089, IMG submission 187431) | Marine microbial communities from western Arctic Ocean - ArcticOcean_MG_CB2_150 (SPAdes) (version 2) | ecosystem: Environmental > Aquatic > Marine > Oceanic | place: Arctic Ocean: Canada... | reverse complement strand
TGTGTTATGGCTGACAACGATAGTGGAATTGCATTCGTTTCTGGATTTCTCTTGGGCGGCGTACTTGGTGCCGCGGTAGGGATGCTGTTGGCTCCCAAGTCCGGTGCGGAGACAAGGGCAGGCATTTCCGAACAGGGCGACGTGTGGCGCGAGCGGGCAGAAGAGATGGCGGCTCAAATCAACGCCAGTATCGCCCCGACCATCGAAAACGTGCGGCAGCAGGTGACACCTGCCGTCGACGTTGTCCGCGAGAGGATGGGCATGGAGCCGCTGACTCCTCCTGTGGTGGAGTTACCTGATGTTGACGGCGCCGCTTCAATCGTTGCGGATGATGTCGCTGAGACGGCAACTGTTGCGGATGACGTTGCTGAGACGGTAGAGAGCGCGACAGACGAAGGTACATCAAGTATGGGAACTGGGACTGCTTCGAGCACCAGCTAAGTAATCGACGATGCAGGGAAAACGGGCGGTCTCGACGAGGCCGCCCGTTTTCTTTTTCCTTTTATATGACCAAGTCGTTGGATAGGAGGTCGCGGAGTTCGTCCTCTCCATGCGCTGTGGTAACAGCCACGATCTCGTCACCCGCACGGATTTCGAGGTCGTCGGTTGGAAGATGAGGTTCTCCGTCGCGCGTGATGACAAGGGTTAACAGAGTCCCTTGCGGGAAGGAAAGGGTACCGAGGCGGCGGCTTTCCGAGCCGTACTCACGAGGGATGCGGATGGAAACAAGGGATCGGTCTTGACCATTGGCGGGTAGAGGTTTCAGATGTGTGATTTGTTGAGACGTGAGGCCCTCTTGGATTTGGTTTAGCATGAGATCAGGTGCATCGACCGTAACGTCGACCCCAAGGGCGTTGAACAAATCAACGTGATCGGAATGGTTCACGACTGAGATCGTGGTCGTCACTTCAAACCGGTGTTTGGCGATCTGGCAAGCGATGAGGTTGACACCATCGTCGTTGGAAGTTGCTATAACCGCATCTGCACGATTTGCGCCGGCCCGTGAAAGTACGGCCCAGTCTACACAGTCGCCGATCACTGAGACACTACCAAACGCTTCGTCCATGGCGGCACAACGTCCTTGGTCCGAGTCGACGACGGCGATTTCGTGTCCTGCAGACACGAGCCATCGGGCAACGGCTCTCCCTAGGCGGTCTGCTCCGATCACTACCACATGCATGTTATGCCGTCGCTGCTTGGATGGCGGTGTCTGCCAAAAGGGCGTTCGCGCCGATGGCGATCAAGCCCAAATCGTTGTACATCATCTGCAAGTCGCTGTCATCCACACGGCAAACGACTACTTCCACTTGGAAATGGTGCTTGGCAAGCTGCGCGGTAAGAATGTTGGTCGTATCGTGTGTCGTGAGCGCCATGAAAACGTCCACTCCTAAGACGTCGGCTTTCAAAAGGTTTTCCTGAGAGGTGCCGTCGCCGACGAACGGCACGATGCGGTGCTCGTCGATCTGGGACTTCGATAGACGGTCGAACGCGACCGACTCGGTATCGAGGATGTGAACGGTATTACCCAGATCGGCGAGCGCGGTTGCGACAGCCGTACCAAGCTCAGTGCATCCAACAATGAGAATATGCTTTGGTCCAAGTACCGGTCGGTCGATCTGTACCATTTTCTAATATCCGTAAGTCAACTTAGCCTGAAGACAGCCCTTTTTATTCCAGGTCACTGCGCATGGCATCTCGCCAGATAACGACCCGGCAGGGAGCGTGTTCCAAAACGTAGGGTACCGCTTCGCCAAGAGTGAACTTACCGTACTTCATTTTGTGCGGCATTCCAATTACGATGGCGTCGACTTCTCTTTCAGCAGCTTCGTGGACAATCGCGTGTCCCGCACGGCGCGATTGCAGCAATTCCGAGTAGACCTCGCACTTGAATGGCTTCGCGATTCGCTCCATTGAGTCGAGCAAATCCTCGCCGATAGCCGTTTGGTCTCGAATCTCGGAGTCCACGGGCAGTCCACGGTCCACTTCAATGATATGAACAATATAAAGGACGCCCCGCTGAGAGCCGAACATTTGGGCTGCCAGACGAACGGCATGTTGATCCGACGGAATTCCAGACACCGCGACCAACGCTGACCCGACGCCCGTTCTCTGGCGTTTTTTGGAGCTTAGCACTGGATAATCTGCGTTAGTTCAGGGTGAAAACAGGGGACCTTCCAACCTGACCGTGACCGTTCAGGAAGGGAGCTGTTCAAGGAAATCGTCGCGACCGGCGAGTATGAGGACATCGCCAGCTCGAATACGGTCATTCGTGTCAGGGTTTAGTGTGATGTCTCGACCTCGTTTAATTGCCATTACTGCCAAGCCATACTTGTCTCGCGGGCCCGAGAAGCCAAGTTCCCCAATCGTCTTGTCGTTGTAGTCCTCAGGTACCCGAATGCGGCTGAATCCAAAATTCGGAGCCAGTTCCAAGTACTCCTGAACATTAGGATTGAACATATTGTGCGCCAGGCGAACCCCCATTTCCGACTCGGCATGGATGACTTTGTCCGCTCCAATCCGTTCCAGAGTGTTGCCGTGCAGATCGTCACGAGCCCGCGCCACAACGTATGGGATGCCCATGTTCTTGAGAATGACCGTCGAAAGTACGCTGGCGACAATATCCGTTCCAACGGCGACAACGGCGGCGTCGTAGTCCGGCACGCCGAGTTCGCGGAGGACTGTTTCGTTGGCGGCGTCGCCGGTCACTGGAAATGTTACTTGGCCCATCATGCTTTGGACGCGCTCTTCACTGACATCCAGTGCGAGTACGTCGTGACCGAGATTGTATAAGGATCGGGCAACGCTCGAACCGAACCTGCCGAGACCGATGACGACCACTTGCTGTTTCATAGAGTTTGCCGAGTTTCGTAAATTTCATCCAGCGCTATATCAGTCAGCACATGATACCGCCAACGCGACCAGAGGATTATACAGAATTGGCAGGGCACCCGACCATTCAGTCGGGAAGGCCAAGTATTCATGTTACCCGATGGTCACACGCTCCGTTGCGTACATGGCGGTCTCTCGCCGAGCGTTTCCGATCATTACGAGGGCCAGAGAGAGCGGGAATACCCGTCCGACGAACATTGCGAAGGTGACCACCAGCTTCCCCCAACCGGACAGCTCGGAGGTCAACCCGGTGCTCAGGCCGGAAGTGCTAATTGCGGATACCGCTTCAAACATAAGGTCGATAAACGCGAAACCTTGCCCTCTTTCGGAAAATGTGAGCAGGATCACCGCGACGAAGGCGACGGCGATCATCGAAATGCACAGAGTCATCGCACGTTGAATCTGTGGCAATGGAATCTCACGTCGAAATATCGACGCGTTTGTCCGTCCGGCCATGACAGCCACGATCGCCACGATGAGAACAGCCAACGTATTGACTTTGATGCCACCGGCGACCGATGCGGATGCACCGCCGACGAGCATTAGGCCGGTCATAAAGAAATTAGTATGCTGCTCGGTGTGCGCATAGCTGATCGTATTGAACCCTGCTGTTCGCCCGCTGATGGACTCGAACATGGAGATAGACATCTTGTCCAGTAAAGGCAGCCCGCCGATTGTCGCTGGATTCTCAAATTCGGACAAGAACACCAGTCCGGCGCCGATAAGAGTTAACAATGCCGTCGTGCTGAGCACGATCTTGGTGTTGAGCGACAGTGTGACCCAGCGCCGCTTTTGCCCGACTTCGAGTACCACCATCCAGCCCAACGCTCCGAGCGCGATTAAGATCCCGGTAATCGCGAGGCTGGCCCAGTCCGGGTGCAGCGTACCGACATTTTCGACACGCGGGATGTTTACGAATCCGGCGTTGTTGAAGGCGGATACAGAGAAGGACAGCGCTTTCCACAATGCCTCAGTCGTAGAATCGACGAAGGAGAATCTCACCAAGTACGCCAAGAAGCCGGCCAACTGGACGCCGATGACGACCAATGTGATTCGTACGCCCAGCCGGACAATGTTCCGCGAATACGTCGTGCTGCCGACTTCGCCCGTCAGGACAGACTGCGTTCTCCTGCCGACGTTGAGCAGCAGAGCGCTGGCCATGAACATGAAGCCAAGCCCGCCTGTGAACATAAGAGCTAGCAGGACAAATTGGCCGGGTCTTGTCCAGAAGGTCGGGACATCCTGAGTAGTTAGCCCGGTGGCTGTTGTGGCCGATGTGGCTGCGAACAGAGCGTCGAGGAACGGCGTAAAGCCGCCGTCATGCTGGCTGAATGGCAACAGTAGTATCAGCGTACCAATAAACGTTACGACTAAGAACGAAAGGCCGAGAATCACTGGCGATGGAAGCGGGTTCGCTTCTCCACCGCGAGGCGAAATTATATCGAACAGGGACGCGATTCTCTCGCGTCGTCGTCTGTGCTCAATGTCCTCTACGCTTGTCCGCGGGTTACTCAGGGGAGTCTCCGTTTCGATCAATGCTCGGCGCGGCCTGATGAATAGGTCTGGATTCTAGGTTTCGTTGCATCGCTATGTCAATTGACCGGCGCAGCTATCTTAACGAGAGACCCTCGATTGCCTTGAGCACGGACTGGCGTTGAAGTTAGATGGCATTGCCAAGGCGTTGAATGCGAAGCGCTATTCGGTCGCGGTCAAGCGCCGCTGCTCAGCGGCCCGGGTCATTGGGTGCGTCCACTGATGCAATAAGCCGACACAGGTCATGTAATGAATATGCAGGGCTCTTGGTTCAGGAAGCGACGGCCGATAAGAGGCATCATACTGGGCTGGCGGCTGATCGACAGGAAAGTCCGACGCCGATGGAGAAACTACCTTTTTCAATGCGGACTCTCTACGCTCGCGCTGATGTTGATTTTGCTGGTACAGGATGTGGTTCTCCGCGCCGCGATCGTTGTGGCTATCGCATCCACGGCGTTTATCGTTTTCGTGATACCGCATAGTGTGGCTCCAGCCCTCAACGAGTGATAGGTGGGCACGTTGTAGCGGTAGTCGTAGGTTTGATCTTCTCAGCATTGCTCATGATACCAGCGTTAAGCGAACTTTCTGCCGACTTCCGAATCATTCTGGACGCAATCGCTGCGATGTCGGTAGGTACCAGCATTTTTCTTATGGTTGTTACCAACACCGAACATCCTCCCGCTGCCGGGACTACTCTGGGGCTGGTCGTCGGAGGGTGGACCTTCTCGGCAGCCATCTTCATCCTGACCGGTGCAGTAATTATCTCTGTCGTGCATATGCTGTTGCGGCCGCGTCTAACGAACTTGCTCTGAAGCTGCGAATGATAGTAACTATGGGAGTTTCTCGATATTGAGACAGCCGAAGATCAGTTAGACTGGTGAGGGCTATCTTGCAAACACGGAAAGGAATTGACCCGGTACGTGCGCTGGTGAAAAAAGGCGTAGACAACACGGTTTCGACATTGCGACGGTGTTGGCCAGACGGTCTGATACACATTGGTAAAAGAGAGGCTACGATTTATAGTCATTTAGAGTCAGTGACATGCGTCTATCCGGGCCATCGGACAGGCGTTGACGGGGTGATGGGCCTCTGGTAACCTCGGTCTAAGCACCCTTCACAGTTGACGGAAGGATTGTGTAACGTGCGACCCGAAGAGTCAGATTCCACGAAGCAAGCTGGAGTGGTCGGGGTCGCAAAAAGCCGTCAACGCCCCCCAATCCTACTTCCGGCCGACAAACCGATGTCGGTGCCCGAATGACCTGGCGACGAACGCGATCTAGACGGGGGGCGCAATTCAACCTCGGAGTGCGATGCGAAAGTCCTTGCAGTTGGTGAACAACGGCTGAACATAGGTATTGACATACATAAGCCGCCCTCTGATAATAAGCGGATGCTGGGGAAAGGCTGCGGATAGCCGTGCCTTTGTGCGTTTGATATTTAGGTGTCTTGGATAGGGAGATGCAAGGGTGGCGCGATCTTACAAGGTAGGTGAACATGAATAGGAAATCTCTGATCTACTCGGGCGCGTTACTTGTATCCCTCGTGGTCGTTTCAGTCCTGGTCGGCACTGGACTCGTTCGTGCTATTCAGGATCGTGCTGACCTTAGCTTCACGACCTCGTTAGACCCCAACGAGTTGGGCACCGAGCGGGCTCTTCACGGGGAGATACTCTTTCCTAACGAAGAAGCGGTAACTGTCGGTGCGATTGAGTTGCAGATCATCCAAACTTCTCCCAATTCTGCGACGTGGGTTGATGTCTACTTGCCTGTTCAGGATCATACCGACCTACTTGTAGATCTCGCACAGATTGATAGCCTGTCGTTTCCAGTGGCGGATATTCTTGACGACCCTCAGGATCCAGATCCCGCCAACAGTTCCCGCGGCACCCTCCGGATCACTGTTGAGTTAGATGGAGTGGTCGAATTTGAAACTAGTACGTTGCCGGGCAGCACCATTCCCCCCGGAGCGGGGAAATTCAAGGGCATTACACCTGGCGCGAAGATAAAGTATTGGATTTACTGGACGGCACCGGCAGAGGTGCCGTACGTCGGTCTCTACGACGCGAAGCTGCGTGCGCATATTCATGCTGGCGGGCAGTCGGGCGACATCGTTAGCCCAACAACTGCAACGACATTTGAGATCACACTGCCCAATGTTGATATTTCTATTGAGCCTGAGCAGACAGTAGGCGAGGCGGATGGTACGGTCTTCTTGACGGTGACCGCTGATCCTGCCCCGCTCGCGGACGTAGTTGTTTCCTACGACACAGCCACAGGTACCGCGACCGCTGGTGACTACACGGGCGGTACGGGGCAGGTGACTATACTGGCGAATGAGCCCAGTGCGGCGGTTGAAATCGGAATCACAGACGACAATGCAGACGAGTTCGACGAAACGTTCACAGTAACGCTGACCGGTGCGACCGGCCCGGGCATCGTTGACGCTGCAAACGACACAGCGACTGTGACTATCGAAGACGATGACGTACCCGTACTTTCCTTCGTGGCTGACGCTCTGTCTGTTGATGAAGCTGCAGGTCTAGTGAGGTTCACGGTTCAATCTGATATTGCGCCCAAAGAGAATATAGTGGTTTCCTGGGTGAAGACCGGGGTGACTGCCACAGCGGGTGACGACTACGGAGCTCTGACCCCGAACGTAACTATTCTCGCTAACCAACTGACTGGTTTTCGCAACACAAATATAGTCAACGACAACGCCGATGAGCGGGACGAAACGTTTACAGGGCAATTGACCGCCATCGTTTCGGGTGAAGCCACGATTGGTTCGCCGAGTACGCAGACCGTCACAATTGAGGACGACGATGGTCATCCGACGATACTGACACCGGGGGACACCGAGATCGTCGAGGGAACCGGCGGTACAACGACTCTTGAGCTAACACTCGGTCTGTCGGCCCCTTCGGACTTTGACATTACGGTGACGGTTGGTGCGGGAGCAGCGGGCGACACGGCAGAAATTGGTGTTGACTATCTATTCCCGTTCGACCCTGGCGCTGGCGCAACCGACACGGTCACCTTCACTGGCGGAAGCGTCGAAGAGACTCTCAGCATCGGTATCGTGGCGGATGCCGACGACGAGTTCAACGAGACCTTCAAGATTCTTTGGGGGTCTTCGGGCGCACAGACCGATGGCGACGGCGATCCGCCAATCAGCAACGCCGAAACGATCGTAACCATCATCGACGACGACATACCACAGTTGTCGGTGCAGGCCTCGACCGTAGGTGAGGCAGATGGGTCATACAGCGTGACGGTCGTTTCGGACATTGGGCCAAAGCAAGACCTTAGTCTTCCGGTCCGTGTCTTCAGTCGGGATCAAGTTGACGTCGCGACGATCGACGTACGCGTCAAGATCGAAGCAGGTCAAACGTCTGGGACGGGAACGGTTAATGATGGAGACGAGGCCGCCGATGTCGTAATTGACGATCAGTTAGATGAGATCGACGAGACGTTTGCCATAAACATCTTAAATGGCGGCGTAGTAGACCCGGCGACTAAACAAAACCTCGTTGACGGCGTCGACTTCGTATTCGCGAGAAAGAAAAACCAGTTGACCGTCGTGGACGACGACGCGACTCCAACGTTACAGCCTGAGGCGTCAAAGACGGTTGCTATCGAAGGCGACGAGGGTGGCGAGACGATCGTTGAGATCGCCGTCACTCTGAGAGATCCTGACACCGGCTCCCCAACAGTCAGCGGACTCCCGGTGCAGTTTGACTACGAGACCACCGATGGAACGGCGACAAACGGTCAGGACTATGTTTCCAAGTCGGATACGGCGATTATCCCGGCTGGTGCCGGGAGTACGGTAATTAGGGTCAAGACCAAGGGCGACGTGGACGTCGAGCATCCTGATCCCGAGAGCTTTTTCGTTGACTACTCGGCAGGAGACTCCGCAAGTGGTTCGGTCTTGATATCACCGAACCAAACGGAGATCAAGATCTTCGATGACGATCTGAGTATAGTCCTTTCGATTTTGGACAATACAGTTCCCGAGTCAGGTGATCCGCTCCTTCCCTTAGGGCAACCGCACGCAGTGCTTAGGGTGAAAACGGACAGTCCTGTCAAGAGTGGGCAAACGTTATCCTTCGTCTACGAGATCGCAAGCGGGACGGCAACCGCTGGAGACGATTTCCGAGGTACCAAAATAGGAAAAGGGCAAATTGGCGGCGGCTCCGACACCGGAATCATAGCCTTCCCGATTGTGGATGACTCGCGTTATGAAAATGACGAAACCGTCAACGTGTCAATTACCGAGGTCATCGGTGGCACGATAGGTGATGGTGGCGCGGTCCTGACAATTGTGGACAATGAGCTAGTTCCCGACGTAGTGCTCTTGGCGCTTCCAGCCGGAGGTGAACTATTTGAAGGCGAGAGTAATGAGGGACTGACGGGCACGGTCAAAGCGTTTGGCGTCAAAGCAGCGATCAGTTCGGCAAGCTTGACCACGGCTAGCGACTTCCCGATTGCAGTTACGTATAACGTGATTCCGGTGACCGCCCTCCTGGACCAGGACTACGAAGTAGGCGATGGCGTATCCACCATTCCGCCTGGGGCCACCGAATCGCAGGCCGTAGACCTAATCAAAGTTATAGACGATACGGCGATTGAGAATGACGAGACCTTAATGATCTTTGGCCTCACGGCCACCTCTAACGGAGAAAACGGCGGGTTCGGCCCCAATGAGGTCATAGACAACATACCTGCCGGAAGAAGCCAAACTTTAACGATTAAGGACAACGATTCTGGTTTCGTGCTGGCGATAAGCGGGCCGCAAACACCTGTCACAGAAGGAGCCGGGACGGCAACGTTGACGGTCAAGTCCGACCGTGTGAACGACGACACCAAATCCGTCACGGTAGACGTAGTAACGGCCGGCGGTAGTGCCGTCGATGGCTCAGACTACCAAGGCGGTACCTTTGTGGCGACGATACTTGTCGGGGAAAGCACCGGTACGGTGGATATCCCGATTATCGACGACGCCATAAATGAACTCCCGATCGAGGACTTCACCGCCACGCTGAGTAACGCGTCACCGAACGGCGTTATTTACCAACAGAAAGCTGCTGTCACGGTGCAGGTTAGAGACGACGACGATCCGCCGATACACCGCTTACTCGATAAGGTCATCGAGGTCGTGGAGGGCGATCCGTCCGGTAGCCTCGCTGGTGGCGAAACTACCGAGGCGCTCGTACGGGTCGAGATTATCGGCGTATCGGCCCTCACCACTACCGTCCCGTATCTGACGGGTGACGGCACTGAGGGCTTCATCGCGCGAGCTAAAGACGGCGACTTCTCGCACGTCCAGCGCGGTAATGTCGACGTGCCTCCGGGCACGACCGAGGTGGTCGTGCCGATATCGATCTTCAAAGACTTCGAATACGAGGGCAACGAATCGTTCACGGTCTTCTTCCCGCAGGCCGACGGACGTAAACGGGTATTGGGCTTCATCTACAACGACGACGCTCCTACGCCTGTCGACGACCTGTATGACTTCGCCGGTGCGGGATACGACGAGGGAAAGAGTTTCTCAGCGATCTCTAACAAACTTCGGAGTTGGCCTGAACCTGGGATTCTCGACAACGATCCGCAGTTGCCCGACGATGTCAAAGGGGCATACTACTTGGGGGCGCAGACGCAACAGCCGTTCAACGCGGACTTCGAGACTCACTTGAGCAGATTCTTGTTCAAGGGGTTCGGATTAGCAGCGGGCAGCTTCTATTACAGGTCTAATAAGAACGTACCTGAGGAAGGCAAGGACGTGACGTTTGACTACGTCGCCGTAGTGCCCGCCTCTATATCGCCGTTTACATCGCAGGAAATGGTTCCGGAACTGACGTCAGAACCAGCGACGGTCACGATCAAACTGGCCGACGTTCCGCCGCCTCCGCCTAACCCCAAACTTCCGTTTGTTCGCGGCGGGGGCCAAGCGCAATTCCTATTCGGTGTGGCTGCCGAACAAGGCGCACTCGCTAATGTGCCGGACGCTCAAAACAAGGTCGCAGTCTTGGTGGACGACATTCCGCCTGAGCATGGGGTGCTGGACCTCCAGCCGGACGGCAGCTTCACGTATAACACGATCGGAACGGAGGGAGACTATTTCGGAAACACGTTCTTTACCTTCCGGGTTGAGGACGCGGCACCTGCTGGCCAGGTCTTTGGCGATCAAGACCTCCTTGCTTTCCTGATTTGCCAGAACCCGTGTCTGGATGTTGAGATACCCTCCCTCACGGTGGACGAAACCCAAGGGACGTTTACCTTTGACGTAGTGCTGACCAACGGAGTCCCCAGCAACCATTCGATCGTGGACGTCGACGTCCAGGGTGGCGGCGCAACGCGAGATTCAGACTTTACGTTCACCACGGCCTCGTTCTCCGACGACTCCACTGAGCCGAGGGTGACCTATACGGTGAACCTGACGGACGACACCGGTAGCCCGATCTTCGAGGGTTCGGAAACGTTCGACATCGTGTTGTCGGGCGCCACCGGTGTGGGTGTGGGCGCTAGTACCGACATCCCATTGGCAGAAGGCGCTAACGAGTACCGCGTGACAATCACAATGCTCGACGACGAGGACGCTGTGACGGTGGACGTAGGAGCCGACGTTAGCCTGATAGAGGACGCAGGTTCTGCTTCGGTAGGCGTCACCGTAACCGGAGCTCACTCGGTAGATGTGGAAGTGGACTACAGCACGCTGTCGCCTAACACGAATGACGCGGCGACTGCGGGAGCTGACTACACCGCTACGAGCGGGAAGCTAACGTTCGTTGCGAATCCTGCCGGCGGATCGGTTACCCAGACGCTCGATATTCTGATCACGGACGATACCAACGGTGAGATCAATGAGCAGTTGCTGCTTGAGTTGACGAACCCAGTTAATGCCCTGATAGGAGATGGGCTGGCGACGATCGCAATTGATGACAACGAACAGGCCCAGTCCGATCAGTTCACGATGATGGAGGACGACCAGTTGGTCGTCGATGCGGCTGGCGGTGTCCTATCCAACGACGTGGTGCCGGCCGGTGAGACACCGACTATCAATCTTGTGACCGACCTGCAATCGGGTACCGGGGTGTTGAACCTGAACCTTGCCGATGGCTCCTTCACCTACACGCCGCCTACCGATTTCACGGGCGATGCGACGTTCCAGTATGAGTTTTCTACGACGGATCCTACGGCCGCGGCGATCAATTCTAACGTGGCAGACGTGACGATCTCGGTTTCGAACCTCAACGACGAGCCTGTCGCGACTGCAGACGGCTATGACGTAACGCCGGGGCAGGCGCTGAACGTGGACGCTCAGAGTGGGGTGCTGGCTAATGACGCTGATGTGGACAATGATCCTAGTGAATTAACGGCGCAGATCGTCCAGAATCCGGCTCACGGCACCTTGATCGCGAACTCTGATGGTTCGTTCGACTACACGCCGGCCGCCCTGACGAGCACGAACTTCACGTATGTGGCGGTCGACCCGCTGAGCGGTGAGTCAGTAGAGACGGTCGTGGGCTTGAACCTGCCACCGTCGTTCGATATTTCGTTGAGTCTGACAGCCGTCGATGAGGACACGGACTTACAGGTCATCGCGACTATAGATTTGTTCAACGCCGACCCTAACGCCATCTCGGAGGTGACGTTCTCGACGGTGAGTGGTACCGCCACCGTCTTGGAGGACTTGGCCGAGTTGAGCCAGGTTGTCGCCCTTACAGAAGCGGTCCCGCAACAGCAGATAATCATCTCGATCTTCAACGACGCCGGCAATTCGATCCGTGAGGGTCTGGAGACGTTCGGAGTGCGGTTGGACAACGCGGTCAACTCCGTCATATTAGGGGAAACCGGTGGGCAGCGGACCGAGATCGTTACGATTGATGACCCGGCCGACACCCCGACATTGTCGATCAGTGACCTGACGGTCACCGAGGGCACGGGCACGTTGGCCCAGGCGCTAATCGAGGTCACCCAGGCGGGTAAGACGGCCATAGCCGCCAGCGTGGACTACGCGACCGGCGCCGTGGGTGACTCGGCTACGGCCGACGTAGACTACGCGTCCCAAAGTGGCACGGTGAACTTCGGTCCCAATACGGCCGAACATACTCAGACGCAGAATATTACGGTCGACATTACGGACGACAGCCATCTCGAAAACGACGAGACGTTCACGATCACCCTGTCGAACGCGCAGAACTCGACGATCGACGATGGCGACGCGACAGTGACGATCGATGACGATGAGCAATTGCCGCAGGCTGACGACGACGAGTACGGGACCAATGAAGATAATCAACTGGTGGTTGATGTGTCCTCAGGCGTGCTGGTGAACGACACGAGTACGCCGGTCGGTCTACCGCTCACATCGGTTCTCGTAGCCGACGTCAGCGACGGGACATTGGCATTCAACACTGACGGCTCGTTCACGTACACGCCGGACCCGAACTTCCATGGAGTCGTCACGTTTACATACGAGGCGCTGCAGGACGGCTTTGTGTCCAACGAGGCCATGGTGACGATTTCGGTCAATTCGATTAACGACCTTCCGCTCGCGAACGACGACTTCTTCTTCGTGGATCCGAACGGCGGCGAGGTGACGTTCGCGGCACCGGGCATATTGGCGAATGACGTGGACGTTGAGGACGGAGGGCCAGGGTTAACGGTCGTGAACGTGGTAAAGGCCATTGGCGACCCATCGCAGACGCTGACGGTAGGTACGTACGGGGTGGTGACGTACAACCCGAACGGCAACGCTACCGTGACGACGTTTACGTACCAAGCTCGTGACAGCGATGGTGCTGAAACGAGTCCGGCCACGGTCAGACTCGGCCAGATACCATCCTTCTCGTTGGCGGTAAGCCCGACGACGATTGACGAGGGAGCCGGCGGCTCTGCCAATGTGAGCGTGACGATTACGCTGAACAACGCTCAGGCAGGCACCGACTCGACGGTCCAGCTCGTTACGACCGGCGACGGCGGCGTGATAGGGTCGGCGACGGACGGTGTGGACTACGAAGATGTAGACCAAATAGTTACATTGAACACCGACAATACGAGCCAGACGGTCCAGATCGCTGTACTTAACGACGGCGTTCGCGAGGGCGACGAGGTCTTCCAGGTCAGTATTAAGAACCCTGATGTGAACTCGGCCATCGTCGGCGCGATCGGCGGTGCAGCGACCGTCGACGTGACGATCACGGACGAAGAGGATATACCCGTCCTGTCGATCGGTGACCAAACAGTGAATGAGGATGCCGGCACGGTCGACGTGACCGTCACGCTCACAGGCCAGACCGTGTTTGGTGCGACGGTTGACTATCACACCGCAGACGGCTCGGCAATAGCTGGTCAGGACTACGACGGCGCGAACGGCACACTAACGTTCCCGGCTAACACAACCCAGCCCTCGATAACGGGCACGATTACAGTGAACATCATCGACGACGGTGTACAGGAGTTGGACGAGACGTTCGAAGTCAACCTGTCTAACGTGACCCGGGCGACGATGGTCGACGGTAACGCAACGGTGACGGTCGTAGACAACGATATCGCGCAAATTACCGTAAGCGACGCGCAAGTGGAAGAGGGTATCGCGGGTGGCGTAGCAAGCGTGACCATTAGCCTAAACATTGCCCCGGTTATCCCTGTAACGGTTTCGGTGCGGACGATAACAATCGGCGATACCGCGACGAGCGGCGTCGACTTCACGGCGTTGCCTACGCAAACGGTGACTATACCGGTGGGAGCCACGAGCCAGACCGTCGACATTGCGATCCTCGACGACACGCTTGACGAGATCGACGAGACCTTCTCGGTCTTGATCAGCAACGCGCAGGGCTTGGCCAACATCGCGGACAGCACGGCGACCGTCACGATTGTGGACGACGACCCGACGCCGGAGCTCTCGATTGACGCGACGGCGACGGTCGATCCAGAGGGTGAGATCGGAGAGACGACATCGTTCGGTCTCACTATAACCCTGAGCGCGGCTAGCTCTCAAAACGTGAGCGTGACTGTCGATACCCAGAATGGCACGGCCACGGGTGGAGCAGACTTTACGCCCATCATCGGCCAGCTAGTTAATATACCGGCTGGCGACACGACGGCGACGGTGATTATTGATGTGCTCGGCGACGATGACGGTGAGGCCGACGAAACCTTTAACGTAGTCATGTCAGGCCCGACAAACGCGAACCTGGCTGCGGGTAAGGAGACGACAGTCGTAACCATCGTGGACGACGACGGTGAAGTGACGGTGAGTGTCGTCTTGCAGCCAGGGTTCAACATGATTGGTCTGCCAGTTGATGTACAGATCACCACGAAAGAGATCGCGGAAGCCTTGCTTCCTGCCGGCACTTTGATTGGCAATGGTCCCGTAATTTCGATCTTGGGTTGGAACGCAGGATCCCAGTCGTTTAGTCCATGGGCTGCTGCTGCTGCTAATACGAACGTATTTACAGTGAGTCCGGCAGATGGTATTTTCGTCCGCGTGAGTGAACAGGTGACGTGGACGATTGTCGGAATGCCGATTGCCGATCCAATCGCAGTTGGCCTACAAGCTGGGTTCAACTTGATTAGCATACCGGCGGCCACCGTAGGCGGATACGATGCTCGAACGCTGGCGGAGACGCTGTTACCTGCAGGCACAGGTATTGGGGATGGTCCCGTGATCTCGATCTTGGGATGGAACGCAGGATCTCAATCATTCAGCCCGTGGGCGGCAGCCGCAGCGGAGACGAATAAATTTGCGATTGATGTTGACCCGTCGGATGGGACGCAAGCATACTTCGTCCGATTGCGTCAACCGGAACAGTTGGCTCCTTAACGAAATCAGTAAATTCGACTAGATGGGCCGATAGCCAGAATGTGATATAGCTATCGGCTCATCGCACGGCATTAAATAGAGAGATTGAAAGACCCTTGCTAACAGGAGAGACCTCATGAAGACTCTGACGACACGGCTTGGAATGAACCGAGTGGTGATGATGTTTATCGCCCTCTCCTTGGCAGTGGGGTACGTAGCGCTGGCGAATAATACGGCGACCGGCGCCGTTGTCGCTGGTACGTTTGATACAGATATCAACGTGCAGCGCAATGCTTCGGGCGTAGCTATCACGTGGGTCACCGACACGGAAGAAGATGGTGACGTGATATACAGCATCGACCCCGACACCGCTCTTGGGTCGACAGCGGTTGATGATCGGGGGGTGTTTCCAGGCACTCGCCTCAATCTGAATACTC
>Ga0209089_10002657_pt1 | contig 15682 bp, 16 predicted proteins | sample ArcticOcean_MG_C_FD_187431 | JGI IMG/M metagenome (GOLD analysis project Ga0209089, IMG submission 187431) | Marine microbial communities from western Arctic Ocean - ArcticOcean_MG_CB2_150 (SPAdes) (version 2) | ecosystem: Environmental > Aquatic > Marine > Oceanic | place: Arctic Ocean: Canada... | reverse complement strand
AAAATAATGGTGATATTACAGAATCTTTTAGATTTAATCTTGGAACCACATTCTAATGTTTAAATTTCGTCTTACTAATGTTTAAATTTCGTCTTATTGTAATTTCTACTGTCTTGTTTAGTTTCATATTCACTAGTGCTAATTCAGATATTTCCTTTATAGACATGGATAAAGTATTAAGCTCAACTAAAGTTGGCTCTTCAGTTATAAAGAAAATTATTGAAATTGAGAAAGCTAATTCAGTGGAATTTAAAAAAAAAGAAAAAGAACTCAAAGATAAAGAAGCAAAAATTATTGCTCAAAAAAATATTTTAGATTCAGAGGAATTCAATAAAAAAGTAAGTAATTTAAGATCACAAATAAATGATTATAATTTAAACCGTCAAAAAATCTTAAAAAGTATTAACAAAAAAAAAATTGATAACACCAAAGAATTATTAAAACTAATTAACCCATTGCTTATAAAATACTCAGAAGATAATTCTATTTCTATAATTTTACAAAAAAAAGATATAATTGTTGGTAAGAACAATTTAGATATTACAAATGATGTTATAGAAATAATTGACAAGAATATTTCTGAATTTAAAATTAAATAAATGGAAGAAAAATTTTTAGATAAACAACAGATAGCCAGTTTATTACCTCATAGAGAGCCAATGCTTTTAATAGATGAACTTTATGATATAGAAAAACTATCTTCTGCCACAGCTATTGTTTATGTTAAAACAGATAGTTTTTTTGTTCAGGGACATTTCCCCGAAAATCCAGTTATGCCAGGTGTTCTTATTGTTGAGGCTTTTGGTCAAGCAGCCGCAGCATTGACAGCTCATGGATTAGATAAAGAAACTTATGATAATAAATTAGTTTTTCTTATGGGTATTGAAAAGGCTAGATTTAGAAAACCAATTATACCTAATTGCAAATTAGAACTTAAAATACAGGCTGTTAGAACTCATGGTAGAGTTTGGAAGTATAAAGGTGAAGCTTTTGTAGGTGAACAAAAAATGGCTGATGCCCAATGGTCAGCAACCATTGTCGACAAGAAATAATTAGCAATATTTGTTGATAATCATTTTTTTTTATTTTTGATAAAACAAAAATAATGAATAATCCTTTTTTTAATAATTGTGGTCCTTTTAAAATATCCAATATATTTGATGAAAGTATTGATTATCCATTCTCATTTGAAAATTCATCAAACGATAATGATATAATTCATGACGTTAAAAATTTATATGAAGCAACTTCTAGAGATATTACTTTTTTTCATTCTATTAAATATAAAGACTTAGCCATTAATACTAATGCTCGTGCTTGCATAACTAAAAAAGAATTTTTTCATTTCCTTCCAGACGAATGTATTAAAATATCTTGTGATAATATTCTTTTATTAACAGCTATAATTACTGCTAAATTTTACCCAGACTCAATAACTGATAATAACAATTATGATTTATTGAATATTGATGAAAAATTTAAAAAAATTATTTCTGGGAAAAATACTCTGGTTGGTAATAATGTGATCATTGGTAAAAATACTAAAATTGGTCATAATACTTTAATTGAAAATAACGTTAAGATTGGAAATGATTGCTTTATAGGATCGAATGTCATCCTTAGAAATGCCATCATTGAAGACAATGTCCACATTCTTGATGGTGCTATAGTAGGAAAAAAAGGCTTTGGTTTTATTCCTATAAATTTTAAAAATTTTAGGTATCCCCATATAGGTTATGTTCATATTAAAAAAAATTGTGAAATTGGATGTGGTTCTACAATTGATAGAGGGTCATTATCCGTAACTACGATAGGTGAAAATACATACCTTGATAACCAAGTTCATATTGCTCATAATGTTAAAATTGGAAACAACTGTATTATAGCAGGACAAGTTGGAATTGCAGGTAGTAGCATTTTAGGAAATAATGTTATGATTGGAGGTCAGGCGGGTATTTCTGGTCATTTAACAATTGGTAATAATGTTCAAATTGGTGGGGGTAGTGGTGTTATTAAAGACATCCCTGATAACTCTAAAGTTATGGGATATCCAGCAAAAAATTTTAAAAAGTTTATTAGAGAAAGTAGATAAAATGATACACAAGACAGCAGTAATTGATTCTAAAGCAAAGATATCTTCTAAAGCAAGTATAGGAGCTTATACAGTCATTGGTCCAAATGTTTCAATTGATGACGATGTAAAAATACATGCACAAGTAAATATTAGTGGAAACACTAAAATAGGTAAGGGGAATATTATTTATCCATTTGCATCAATTGGAAATGATCCTCAGGATTTGAAATATAATGGAGACGAAACTAGCTTAATCATTGGAAATAATAACAAGATAAGAGAGTACGTTACAATCAACCCGGGTACAGTTGGCGGTGGAGGACAAACTAAAATTGGAGACAATTGTTTGTTCATGGTTTCATCACATATAGCGCATGATTGTTTTGTTGGTAATAATGTGATTATAGCAAATAACGTCCCTTTAGGTGGTCACGCACATATAGAAGACAATGTCATAATAGGTGGAAACTCAGCTGTTCAACAATTTACTAGAATTGGCAAAATGGCTATGGTCGGTGGTATGTGCGGTGTTGTTAAGGACGTCATTCCTTATGGAATGGCTTTTGGTAACAGATGTGCATTACAAGGGTTAAATTTAATAGGCTTAAGAAGAAAAGATATTCCAAACAAAGAGATATTATCTCTATCTGAAGCATACAAAGAAATTTTTAAAACAGAGAATCTATCAGAAAACTTAGCCAACCTTAATAATAAATTTAATGATAACACCTTAGTTAATGATATTATTGAATTTATAAACAAAGATAAGAAAAGACCAATTTGCACTCCTTATTCAAGCTAAAATTTAAAAATATAAAATTATGATTTGTTTAATCTTTGGTGACACTGATTTACCAAATAAAATTTTAAGAAATATTGTTAAACAAAAAGTTAAATATTTTATAATTGATCTATCTAAAAAAAATATTTTTAAGAGTAATAAAAAATCAAATAGAATTAGCATAGGCCAGTTTGGTAAAATGATTAAGTTAATGAAACTATATAAGTGTAAAAAGGTTTTGTTTGCAGGAAAAATTAATAAACCAAAATTTTCTTCTTTAAGAATGGATATTAAAGGTTTTTATTATTTGTCAAAAATAATAAAAGCATCAAAATTGGGTGATGCAGCAATTATTAAAATAATAATAAACATATTAAAAAAAGAAAAAATTAATGTAATTAGTTCAATAACCTTTAATCCTGAGCTTTCGTTAAAAAAAGGTAATTATACAAAAACAAGACCTAATAAAACAGATTTATTTGAAATTAAAAAAGGAAAATTTTATCTTAGTAAACTTAATGCTCACAATCATGTTCAGGGATTAGTTATTAGAGATAAAAAAATTCTTAAAATTGAAACCATTACAGGAACTAAAAAAATGCTTCAAGCAATTAAGCCTGATAAAAAAAAGGAAGGTATTCTAATAAAACTTCCAAAATTAAAACAAGATTTGCGTATTGATTTGCCTACAATTGGATTTGATACTTTAAAAGATTGCAAAAAGGCTGGACTTAAAGGAATTGTCTTAAAACATAATAAAAATATTTTTTTAGACAAAGCAAAGTGCATTAAATTTGCAAATAAGAATAAAATTTTTATTAATATAATATGAAGAAAATATTTATAGTTACTGGTGAACCATCGGGAGATAAATTAGCGTCAGCAATAATTTCTAAACTAAAAAAAAATAATCCTAATATTGAATATTTAGCTGTTGGGGGTACCCACCTTCAATCACTTGGCGTTAAGTCAATTTTTGATCTAAAAGAAATTACATATCTAGGTTTTACTAGTGTTTTATTTAATATATTTAAAATTAGAAAAAGAATTAATAAAACCGTTGAAGAAATAATTAAGTTTCAACCAGATATTTTATTCACTGTGGATAGTCCTGATTTCACTCTCAGAGTTGCTGACAGAGTTAAAAAAATTAATAAAAACATTAAAACAATTCATTATGTTGCACCACAAGTGTGGGTATGGAGAAAAAATAGAGTTAAAAAAATGAAAAAATTTATTGATCACATTCTTTTATTATTTAATTTTGAAAAAAAATTTTTTGATGAAGAGAACATTAAAAATACCTTTGTGGGGCATCCATTACTTGAAAATGTAAGTAAAGGAAAAACAGATCTAGATAACTTAATATCAAAAGATAAAAAGATTATTTCTTTATTTCCAGGTAGTAGAAGTTCAGAAGTCAAAGTACTTTTACCTATATTAATTAATTTTGTTAAATTAATGAATAATAAATCAATGGATTATTTATTTGTATTTCATGCAACTCAGGAAAATAAAAATTTTATCGTCAATACAGTTAAAAATTTTAATATTGAAAATATTGATATAATTTCAGATGAAACTATTAAATTTCAAACTTTATTAAAATCAACTTTTGCAGTTTCAAAATCTGGCACTATATCTCTACAAATAAGTAATGCTAATATTCCATCAATAATAATCTATAAATTGAACTTTATTAATTTTATGATTTTTAAACTTTTAATTAATGTTAAATTTGCAAATATTATCAATATTATTAATGAGAGAGAAGTTATTCCTGAACTCTTACAAAATGAATGTAACGCAAATGAAATTTATAATAGCGTATCTTATTTACTTAAAAAACCAGAACTTATAAATGAACAATTAATGGTTTGTAAAAAAACGATAGATGAAATTAGATCTAAAACATCTTCTGCTGAAGAGTCAGCTACAATATTAGCTAAATATCTTGCTACTTAGTCTTTTTTGAATCTCATCTTTGCCTAAAGATATAATGATGTCATAGATGCCAGGTCCAAACTTAGAACCTGTTAAAGCCACTCTTAATGGTTGTCCAACACCTTTAAAATTTGTTTCATGATCTTTAATTAAATCATTTACTATAGGTTCTAATAATTCTTTATTAAGGTTTGTTAACAACAAAATTTTATTTGAAAAATTGGCTATAATTTTTTTTGCTTTTTCATCAATAAGTTTTAAATCTTCTGGATTAAAACTAACCTCATCAAATATAATATACTTTGAATTATTATATATATCCTCCAAAGTTTTAGCTTTATTTTTTAAAAAAGTTAAAGATGCTTTAATTCTCTCCTCTTTTTCATTTGGAATTTTTTCTTTATAAAGTTCGGAGTATTGTGCAAGGTGATCGTATAGCTCATCTTCACTGATATTTTTTATGTAATGCTCATTCATTGATAATATACGGCTAATATCTAATTTTGAAGGCGATTTACCAATTCCATCAAGGTTAAAATGCTCAATACTTTCATCTAAAGTAAATATCTCCTTATCCTTATATGACCATCCTAGCCTTAATAGATAGTTTCTTAGAGCAGCTGGCATTATGCCAATTTTAGAATAGTCATCAAGTGTTGAGGCATTATCTCTTTTGGATAGTTTCTTACCTTCTAAAGTATGAATTAAAGGAATATGTGCAAAATTTGGTAAGTCCCATTTCATTGATAAATATATTTGCATCTGCTTAAAGGTATTTATTTTATGGTCATCACCTCTAATAATATGTGTCATGTTCATTTGATGATCATCAACTGTAGCTGATAAATTATATGTTGGAGTTCCGTCATTTCTTAGAATAATAAAATCTTCTATAGTAATATTGTCTATCTCAACATTTCCTTGCACTAAGTCTTTTAGTATTGAAGAACCCTCAATTTTACTTTTAAACCTTACAACTGGTTTAATATCTTTTGGAGTATCACCTTCATTTAATTCTCTACATTTTCTATTGTAGGTATAAGGAAGTTTTTTTTGTCTAGCTCTTTTCTTCTGAGCTTCTATTTCTTCTGAAGAACAGTAACATTTGTAAGCATGACCATTTTTAAGTAATTCATTAGCAACACCAATATGATCATTTATTTTAGTTGATTGAATATACAGTTCTCCATCATGCTCTATACCAATCCATTTTAAAGATTTTATAATTTGATTTTTATGTTCATCTTTAGATCTTTCCCTGTCTGTGTCTTCAATTCTTAAATGAAAGGTTCCTTTTTTGTTTTTTGAATACAACCAACAAAATAAAGCAGTTCTCACACCACCAATATGAAGAGCTCCAGTAGGTGAGGGAGCAAATCTTGTTGCAACATTGGACATGTGTGATTTTTAGACTATTTTCTTAGAAGTTTCTATATAAAGATACCAGAACACCTTGAACCTTTACTCTGTCGGGACCAAATATTTTAGTTTCATAGTTTCTATTTGCACTTTCAAGGGCAACTGTTTTGCCTTTTCTTCTAATTCTTTTTAGCATAGCTTCGTGCTCATCAATTAAAGCCACAACAATTTTACCATTTTCAGCAGTGTCAGATCTTTTAATAATAACCGTATCACCTTCGTTGATACCAGCTTCAATCATTGAATCACCCTGAACTTTAAGTCCAAAATATTGACCATTTTTCTCAAGGTTACTTGGAAGAGGTATTCTAGAAACCTCATTCTGTATTGCTTCAACAGGAGTTCCTGCTGCTATACTGCCTAACACAGGTATTTCCATTTCATTTATGTTATTATTCTCTGTATCTAAGCCTCCTTTAATAACACTTGGTGAAAAATTATTATAAATATCGTTAGCAGAAGCTGTTTCTGGAAGCTTTATGACCTCTAAAGCTCTTGCTTTATGAGGAAGTCTTCTAATAAACCCTCTTTCTTCTAAAGCGCTAATTAATCTATGTATTCCTGATTTAGATTTTAAATTAAGTGAATCTTTCATTTCTTCGTACGAGGGAGACACACCAGAAGCTCTTAACTTCTTGTTGATAAATAAAAGCAGGTTTTTTTGTTTTTTAGTTAGCATAAGAACAAATAAAGTACAAAATCTGTTCTACAAGTGTTCTTCTATTTTAACAATAGCTAAAAAGTGTTTAAAATTAGGGTTTATTTGACTAAAGAACTGAAAAAATTGAATTATTATCCAAGTTTTTCAAAAGTGATTCACCAATTAAAAAAGTTTTAATATTAGTTTTTTTACATATTTCCAAAAGTTCTTCTTTTGTTTTGATTCCACTTTCTGACATTAATGGTCCAGAGTGATTAATTAAAACATCATGAATATCGTAAGTTGTATTTATATCTGTCTTTAAAGTTTTAAGATTTCTATTGTTAATACCAATTAAAGCTTCTTTAAAATTAAGAGCTCTTTTCGCTTCTTCAACCGTGTGTACTTCAACTATTATTGACATGTTAAATTTTAAAGCTTCTTCGTACAAATCAAAAGCTAGATCATCAGAAACTCCAGCTAATATAATTAGTATTGCATCTGCTCCATAACTTTTTGCAAGTGGGACTTGAAATTTATCTATAAAAAAATCCTTACAGAGAATAGGTAGATTTATTTTTTCTTTAACTTTACTCACGTGAATTAAATTTCCAAGAAAGAAATCTTCCTCAGTTAAGATTGATAAACAGGCTACTTTTTTTTTATAATAAATTTCTGCAATTTCTAAAGGATTATATTCTTTTATAATAATGCCCGCAGATGGACTAGCTTTTTTTATTTCAGCAATTATTGAAATTTTTTTATCATTGATATTATTTTGAATCTTTTCCTTAAAATTAATAAATGATTTATTTTCATTTATTTGTTCATTTAATAATTTTAAAGAAATAGATTTTTTTAATAAATCAATTCTTTCAATTTTTTTTTTAATTATCTTATCTAAGGTATTTTCAGACATTTTGTATTCTTTTTAAATTTTCATATGCTTTTCCTGATAGGATATGTTTTCTAGCATCTTCATAAGCACTTTTAAAAGAAGAATGTTTTTCTGCAACAATTAATCCAGCAGCAGCATTCAGGCAAACGGCTTTAGAAAAATCACCATCTTCACCCTTAAATATATCAACCATTTTTTTTGCATTAAATTCAGCATCATCTCCTAATAAATCTTCAATTTTATTTGCTCCTATATTCAATTCATTAGGATCAATAGTAATTTCTGAAATTTTACCGTCTTTTAATTGAACTACATTTGTTTTTGCATAAGGTGATACCTCATCTAAACCATCTTCACTATTTACAATCCAAGCAAATTTTATATCTAAATTTTTTAAAGCTTCTGCAAAAATTTTGAGTAACCTTTTATCATAAACACCAACAACCTGTCTCTCGACAAGGGCAGGACTACTTAGGGGCCCAATCATATTAAATATTGTTCTTTTACCGATTTTTTTCCTTGTAGGCCCAACAAACCTCATTGCACTGTGATAGTTAGGAGCAAACATAAACCCAAAGTTATTTTTGTTTATTTGCTCTTCAATATCTTTGGGCTCTAAATCAATCTTGATATTTAAAGACTCTAAAACATCACCAGATCCGCATTTAGATGAAACTGCTTTATTTCCATGTTTCGCGACCTTAATTCCCATGCTAGCTAATAATAGGGCTGAAGCTGTTGATATGTTTAGTGTATTCATTCCATCTCCACCAGTGCCACATGTATCAATACAATCTTCAACGTTAACTCTTTTAGACTTTTCTCTTAAAACATAAACACCACCAGCTATCTCTTCTGAGACCTCACCTTTTGTTGAAAGTAGAGTTAAAAAATCGAATATTTCATTATCAGAAGCTTTACCCTGCATTAGTATTTCAAAAGCAGCTTTACTTTCATTAAAGGATAAATCTTTTTTATTTTTTAGCTTTTCTAGAAACTTTTTCATTAGTTTTTGTAATTAATAAAATTTTTTAATATTTTGATACCGATAATAGTTTTTATACTTTCGGGGTGAAATTGAACACCATGAATATTGTACTGTTTATGTTTTACTCCCATTATAATTCCATCTTCAGTTTGAGCAGTAATTTCAAGCTCTTTTGAGAGTGTTTTTTTATCGATAATTAAGCTGTGGTATCTAGTTGCTTCAAATTTTATAGGCAGATTTTTTAATATCCCAATCTTATTGGATTTTATTACACTTGTTTTTCCATGCATTAATTTTTTAGCTTGAACAATTTTTGAACCAAAAACTTGTCCAATAATTTGGTGACCTAAACAAACTCCTAGAATTGGTATTTTTTTATATAGAGATTCAACTATTTTAATACAATTTCCAGATTGATTTGGATTACCAGGACCAGGTGATATAACAATTCTATCATATTTTTTTTTAACTATTTGTTTATCAGTAATTTTATCATTTCTAATAACATCAACTTTAACTTTTAGAGATGACAGGTAATGGTAAAGGTTAAATGTAAAACTGTCATAATTATCTATTAATAAAATTTTCATTATCTTAAAGCATTGATTAAAGCTTTTGCTTTGTTAACAGTTTCTTCATATTCTTTAATGGGATTGCTATCAGCCACAATACCCGCACCAGCCTGAACATAAAATTTTTTATTTTTTACAACAGCCGTTCTTAGAGCTATACAGGTGTCAAATTCACCATTAGCTGAAAAATATCCTATACCTCCAGCATAAACTTTTCTTCTTGTTTGCTCTAATTCATCAATAATTTCCATAGCTCGAATTTTGGGTGCTCCCGAAACAGTTCCAGCAGGAAACCCTGCTAGAAGAGATGTAAATTTTGAGTATTTTTTATTATAAATTCCCACTACATTCGAAACTATGTGCATTACATGAGAGTACTTTTCTATCATAAAACTTTCTGTAACTTTAACAGTGCCAATTTTAGATACTTTTCCAGCATCATTTCTACCTAAATCGAGCAACATTAAGTGTTCAGAAAGTTCTTTTTTATCTTTGAGCAAATCTTTTGCAAAAAAAATATCTTCTTTAGTGTTTTTGCCTCTAGGTCTAGTCCCAGCTATAGGTCTAACTGTAATTTTGTGATCTCTTAATCTTACTAAAATTTCTGGACTAGCACCAATTATTTGAAAATCCTCAAAATTAAAGAAGTACATAAATGGAGAAGGATTTGTAACTCTTAGTTTTTTATAAATTTCTAATGGCTTTTTAGTCAACGTAGCTTCAAATCTTTGACTTAAAACTACTTGAAAAATATCTCCAATTTTAATGTACTCTTTGGCTTTATTAACCATTTTCAAAAATCTATTTTTAGATGTGTTAGATTTAACTTTAATATTAGCCTCAGCAGTTTGATCTAATTTATTTTTTCTTAAAGAAGCTTGAATTAATAGATCATTAATTTCATTTTCAATTTCTAAATATTTATCTTTATAATTATGAATTTTTTCATCTTTAAAGATATTTATAATATAAAAAATCTTCTTTTTTAAATTATCATGAATAACTAGTGTTCTTGGTCTTAAGAGCCTAACATCAGGAAGCTTCAAATCATCTTTGCATTTATTTGGGATTTTTTCGATATACCTAATAGAATCATAAGAAAAATAACCAGATATTAAAGAGCAAATAGGGGGCAGTCCAGAAGGTGTTTTGAATTTGAACTCTTCTATTATTTTTTCAATAATTTTATCTGGATCTCCTTTAATTTTTTTTTTAGTTTTATTTGTAATTAAATAAGAGTTTTTATTATTAAACTCCCAGACTTTGTCAGGGTTTTTACCAAAAATAGTATATCTACCTCTTATCTTTCCTTTTTCAACAGATTCAAAAATAAAGCTGTTTTTCTCTTGAAGGAAGTTGTCAATTAAATTTAAAATCTCACTATCATCTTGTATTTTTTTTGATGTGTAGATTATTTGATTTTTATTTCTTTTGTGCTGGAACTTGAAATCGTTAAAGTTTCGATTAAACATTATTTAAAATAATTTTTTACTCGGTCAAGGGTTTTTTCATTAACTACAACTTGATATCTATTATTTAAAAATAAATCGTACGAGCTTAAAATACCATTTTTACTTTGAGCACCTTCTTCAATAGATATTTTGTCAAAATTAATAGAGTTTTTTGTTATATTCTCCTCTTCATAACTAACCGTTTTTGCAATAAATACATTATTTTGATTATCAGCAATTAGTGTAAATGAATTTATTGGTAGAGAATATAAAATTTGAATTGAATTATCTTCAAATTTTTTATTATCTTTAATTGAGTTAAATTTGATTTTTTCAATGTTATTTTTCCCAAGCTCATCAAAAGATGCTTGGTTAAAATTTTTTTTATTTATCTTATCCAAAATTCCTTTATTGAATTCATATTTTTCTTTTTGAAATAAAAGGTTTTTAATTTGGTTCTTAAACTTATCATCTTCAAGGCTAGGCAATTTAGTATTTAAACTATCTATATTATAAAAAATATAAGTCCCGTTATCTTCAAGAATTTCTATTTGATCTTTTCTGGAGTTATAAATCTTATTTTTTGTAGTTTTTTCGTTATCAAGATTTATGTATGACGTGACTGTTGTAGGGGATAAATTTAAACCCTCAACAATTGTTATAAAGTCAATATTTTTAGATATTTGGTTTTCAATATCATCAATCTTGTCAAAAAATGCTTGATTAAACTCTTCTAAACCAACTAGGTTTTTTGGACTAATATTAACATAAGAGAAATCTATATAATCTTGTTTTAGTTCATCAGCATTTTCTTTAACAAAAAATTTGATCTCATTACCTGTAAATGTTTCTGCCTTCTTATAGAATTTATCTAGATTGATATAGTCAATGTCTAATTTTTTATTTTTTTCTTTATAAAACTTATTAACAAAAAATTCAGGAGATTTTGTTCCACCACTTATATAAGTGAATAATTGTTTTTGAAGCTCATTATTTTTCAAGCGTATCTCAAACATGGGTGCTGAAGTATTGTTAGTTAATAAAAATTTTTCATATAAAGTTCTTTGAAACACACCATTTTCATCTTGAAAGTTTTTATTACTCTTAATTTTTTTAATTAGCACATCTTCAGTTATTGAAAGGTCCAATTCTTCAATTTCAAGATCAAGAAGAGTTGTGGATACCAATGTAGATAAAAGCTCCTCAATAATATTTTTATCAATATTCTCTTTTATTACTTGTTGGCTTAATCCGGATTCATTTAAATAATTCATGAAATCTTGTGTGGAAATATTTGTGTTATTTATTTTAGCTATATTATTTTGATTTCCGGTACTGAAGCCTCCACCAAATCCGCCAAAGCCAAAAGCTATAATTATAACAAGAATTAGTAGCAAGCCACCAATCTTTTTTTTTGTAAAATCTTTAAAAGGATTTATCATTGTTTATTAATTTATTGATCTTTAAAATATCAAGCTATAGATTAAATTTTTCATTATGACAAATAAATATATGTATTTTGTGGCCAATTGGAAAATGTATGGGAATTTATCTTCTTTAAATACATTGGATAAAGTTATTAAATTTTCAAAATCTAAAGAAATAAACAAAGGCCGATTAATTTATTGCCCACCTTATACTTTAATAAGTTCATTTTCAAAAAAATTCAAAAATTGCCAAATTGGTATTGGTGGACAGAATTGTCATGAAAGTGAGAATTATGGAGCTTACACCGGTTCTATTAATTCTCGTATGTTAAAAAATATTGGTGCTCACTTTGTAATTATTGGTCATTCAGAAAATAGAGAAAAAGGTGAAAATGATAAATTGATAAATCTGAAGATCAAAAGTGCTCTAGAGGCAAAATTAAAAGTTATTTTTTGTATTGGTGAAACCTTAACTGAAAAAAGAAAAAAAAAGACACAATCAATTTTGTCTAAACAAATTAAAGTTGGTTTAGATAGTATAAAAAATAGATCAAATATTCTTATAGCTTATGAGCCTGTTTGGGCTATAGGTAGTGGCATTATTCCAAAATCAAAAGACCTTTTCAAAACAGTTGAATTTATTAAAAATAAATTTAACGGTAAATCATCAAAAGTTTTATATGGAGGATCTGTAAATCCTCAGAATATTACAAACTTAAAAGAAATTAATAACATTGATGGTTTTTTGATTGGTGGAGCATCTCAAAGTACCAAAAAATTTATTGATATAGTCAAAAAAACATATAGTTAATCCCCATGGAGAATATTTTATTAGTAGTCAATTTAGTACTTGCCACAATACTTGTGCTTTTGATACTTGTCCAAAAATCAGAAGGTGGAGCACTTGGTATAGGTATTTCTCAAGATAACTTTATGCTTTCTAGATCTGCTGGTAATTTTATGGGTAAAGCTACGGCTGTAGTTGCAACATTATTTATAATTTGTAGCTTAGCCTTAACAATAATATCTAGAGGTGAGCTAACACCAACTTCTTCAGTGCTAGATATAATTGAGGAAAAATCTAGTGACACTCCTTCAATTCCTGAGAATAATAATTAATTCTTTCCAATTCATCAATTAATCGCTATAAGATAATTCCATGGCGCGATTTATTTTTGTAACTGGCGGTGTGGTCTCATCTTTAGGAAAAGGTCTTTCTTCTGCTTCCCTTGCATACTTATTACAATCAAGAGGTTTTAAAGTTCGGTTAAGAAAGTTAGATCCTTATTTAAATGTTGATCCGGGAACAATGAGTCCCTTTCAGCATGGTGAAGTTTTTGTAACAAATGATGGCGCTGAAACAGATTTAGATTTGGGTCATTATGAAAGATTTTCAGGAATATCTGCAAAAAAATCTGACAATATAACCACTGGAAAAATTTATAGCGATGTTTTAATAAAAGAACGTAAAGGAGGATACCTTGGTAAAACAGTTCAGGTGATTCCCCACATAACAGATCGTATTAAAGATTTTATAAAAAACGATACATCAAAAGAAGATTTTGTAATTTGTGAAATAGGAGGAATAGTAGGGGATATTGAAAGCCTTCCTTTTGTTGAGGCTATTAGACAGTTTGCAAATGATGTGGGTAAAAAAAATGCTTTGTTTGTTCATTTAACTTTAGTCCCATATCTTAAGGCATCAGATGAAATTAAAACTAAACCTACTCAACATTCAGTAAAAGAACTAAGAAGCCTTGGTATTCAGCCTGATATTATAATTTGTAGATCGGAAAGACCTATACCTCTGGAACACAGAAAGAAAATTTCCTTATTTTGTAATGTTAATATTGAAAATGTAATTCAAACTGTTGATGTTAAAACTATTTATGAAGCACCAATAAGTTTTAATAGAGAGAATTTAGACAAACAGGTACTTGAATATTTTAAAATTAAATCTAAAAAAAAAGTAAATCTAAATCCTTGGAAAAAAATTACAAAAATTGTTCTTCATACAAAAAAATCAATCAATATTGCAATTATTGGTAAATATGTTGATCTTAAGGATGCCTATAAATCACTTGATGAAGCATTAACTCACGGTGGTATTGATAATAATTTAAAAGTTAACTTGGTAAGAATAGATTCAGAAAATTTAAAAATTTCTGAAATCAAAAAAAAATTAAAAGGAGTTTCTGGAATTCTGATACCAGGTGGGTTTGGCAAAAGAGGAACTGAAGGTAAAATTGAAGCAATTAAGTATGCGAGACAGAAAAAAATTCCATTTTTTGGAATTTGTTTTGGAATGCAAATGGCAATTATAGAATTTGCTAGAAATAAATTGAATATTAGAAATGCCACATCAAGTGAATTTGGAACTGGAGGTACGCCAATCATTGGTTTAATTGGTGAATGGAATAAAGATGGTAAATTGATTAAAGGCACTGATAAAGATTTAGGTGGAACTATGAGACTTGGTCTTTATGAAGCAAAATTAAAAGAAAACTCATTGGTAAAAAAAATTTATAAATCAAAATCAATTGAAGAAAGACACAGACATAGATACGAAGTTAATATTAGTTATAAAGACCAATTTGAAAAAAATGGCTTAATCTTTTCAGGATTATCTCCTGATAAGAAATTACCTGAGATTATTGAGTTAAAAAACCATCCTTGGTTTATAGCCGTACAGTTTCACCCTGAATTTAAATCTAGACCTTTAGTGCCACATCCTTTATTCTCATCCTTTATCAAAGCTGCTAAAAATTATAAATGAAAAATATAAAAGTTAATTGTGAAAATATAGAAATTTCAAATAATAATAAAATTTGCATTATTGCTGGACCATGCCAACTCGAGACCGAACAACATGCTATGGATATGGCGGGTAAAATTAAGGAAATTACCTCAAAGTTTAATATGGGTTTTATCTACAAGACCTCTTTTGATAAAGCTAATAGAACCAGCTTAAAAGGTAAAAGAGGTGCGGGACTCGAGCAGTCTTTACCCATTTTTGATAAAATTAAAAAAGAATTAGATGTTCCGATATTAACAGATATTCACAATGCTGAACAATGTAGCGTTGTAGCTCCTCATGCAGATGTATTACAAATTCCAGCCTTCTTATGTAGGCAAACAGATTTATTGATTGCTGCTGCTAATACAGGAAAAATTATCAATGTTAAAAAAGGCCAATTTCTTGCTCCTTGGGATATGGTTAATGTCACTAAAAAAATTGCTGACTCAGGCAATAATAATATTTTAGTCACTGAAAGAGGTGCTAGCTTTGGTTACAATACCCTCGTTTCTGATATGAGGTCTTTACCTATAATGGCCAAGAATGGCTATCCTGTAATTTTTGATGCAACACATTCAGTGCAGCAACCCGGTGGTTTGGGTGAGACTAGTGGCGGACAAAGAGAATTTGTAGAATATTTAGCAAGAGCCGCAGTCGCAGTCGGCGTTGCTGGTGTTTTTATTGAAACACA
>Ga0209089_10002655_pt1 | contig 15690 bp, 12 predicted proteins | sample ArcticOcean_MG_C_FD_187431 | JGI IMG/M metagenome (GOLD analysis project Ga0209089, IMG submission 187431) | Marine microbial communities from western Arctic Ocean - ArcticOcean_MG_CB2_150 (SPAdes) (version 2) | ecosystem: Environmental > Aquatic > Marine > Oceanic | place: Arctic Ocean: Canada... | reverse complement strand
TTTTTTTCATAATTTTTTTTCAAAATGTTTTTGAGGTCCTTGGCTGCCTAAAACAAAGAATAAAGAGAGACTATTAAGAACCTAATTATAGGGGAGGTGGATTGACCTTATGAGTAGCTTCAAATTCAAGAAAGGTTTTGGGACCACTATAAAAGCCCACTAGGAGCTGTGCAACAGCACAGCGATAGGAACAAACCTTAGAAGGAGTAACGAAAGGTCGTAGGACCTTTTGGTTACGACTGATAGTTGAGAAGATGGAGTTTTCACATGGAACAAAAGCTCCGAAGGAGCAACGAAAGATCTTAGGATCTTTTGGTTGCGAGTGTAGGAGAAGAGAGTTTTCCACAATGGAACAAATGTGGTCTATAAATAAAAAACAGCCACCTAAACAGCCACCCTAATTCAAATATAAGTTGTGATCTTTTTTTAGTCGTATAAAAAGTATATATAAAGTAAGTAAAACAACAAAAAGAATAGGGGCCCTCGTGGTGAAATCGGTAGACACAAAGGACTTAAAATCCTTGCCCTTTTGGGAGTGCCAGTTCGAGTCTGGCCGAGGGCACCATTAAAATGATTATTAAAAAAATACATTTTGTAATTGATTCAACTCAAAAAGCTAGGCCATTTAAAAAAATTATTTATAAAAAGTATAAAAACTATCCTCTTTTAAAGTCAGACGTTATTGTGGTTTTAGGTGGCGATGGTTTTATGCTTCAAACTTTAAAAAAATACCAAAAATACAACAAACCATTTTATGGGATGAACAGTGGTACTTTTGGTTTCTTAATGAATAAGTTTAAATCTAGAAATATAAAAAAGTATATATCAAAATCAAAAATTGTGACAATTTCCCCACTAGAAGCAAAAATAAGAATTAAAAATAAATTTAGAACTGCTTTTGCTATTAATGATGTATCTTTGTTTAGACAAAGCAGGCAAACTGCATCAATTCAAATTCAAAATGGAAAAAAAAATCTTATTAAAAAATTAATATCTGATGGAGTTATTATTTCGACTCCCGCTGGCAGCACTGCGTATAATTTATCTGTGCATGGGCCAATACTTTCAATCAACTCAAAAAAAATTGCTATTACACCAATAAGCCCTTTTAGACCGCGAAGATGGAAAGGTAAAGTGCTCTCATCATCTGCCGCTATAAAGGTAATTAACTTAAATACTAAAAAAAGACCCATTAGTTTAGTAGCTGATAACTTAGAATTTAGAAATATAAATAGTGCAACTATTAAAACAAATAATTATATTAAATTTAAATTGCTTTATGATAAAAATAATAGTTTATCTAAAAAAATAAAATTAGAACAGATTAGAAAACAAACTTTATAAAATGTATAATAAATTTGGACAATTCATTGATGGAAAGTGGCAGCCTTCTAACAAAAAAGAAACCTACGATGTATTTAATCCTGCAAATGAAGAGTTAATTGGAAAGGCATCTAAAGCATCATCTATCGATGTAGAAAAAGCCTTAAAGTCTGCAGAAAAGGGTTTTCATGTGTGGAAAAAATTCTCACCTTGGGATCGATCACTAATAATTAGAAAAATTGCTGATTTAATAAGAAAAAAAAATAATGAATTAGCAAAATGGATGACCTTAGAAACTGGTAAGCCTTTAACCGAAGGACTAGCAGAGGCAAGCGCGTCTGCTGATATTTTTGAATGGAATAGTGAAGAAACAAAAAGAATTTACGGTCAAACTATTGAGAGCAGGTTTGAAGATACTAGAATACATATTAATTATGAGCCAGTTGGAGTCGTGGCAGCTTTGTCACCTTGGAATTTTCCATTAGTACTAGCTGCTAGGAAAATTTCTACTGCGTTAGCAGCTGGATGTTCTGTTATTTGTAAACCTGATGTTATAGCACCAGGTACTGTAATGGAACTAATCGATATTATAAACCAATGCGGTGTCCCACCAGGTGTTGTAAATTTATTATCTGGAGAACCTTCGTACATTGCTTCACAATTAATATCTTCAGATATTATAAAAAAAATTTCATTAACTGGATCAACTCGAGTTGGTAAAATTATTTTAAAGCAAGCTGCCGAAAAAATACAAAGAGTAACAATGGAGTTAAGTGGCCATGCTCCTTTTATTGTCCATTCAGATGCAAATATTGAAAAAGCTGTTGATATAGCTATGGCTGCAAAATATAGAAATAACGGACAAGTATGTATTTCTCCAAGCCGTTTTTACATACACGAAAGTAAAAAAAAAGAATTCACCGAATCATTTGTTGATAAGACTTTGACTTTAAAGATAGGAAACGGAATGAACAAAGATGTTCAGCTTGGACCCATTACAACGAAAAGAAGATTAGAAGAAATAGAAAAACTTGTTGAAACGACAAAAAAAGAAGGTGGAAATGTTTTATGTGGGGGTAAAAGACCTGCAGGATTTAATAAAGGTTATTTTTATGAACCAACCGTTTTTGATAATATAAAGGATGATTTTCAAATTATGCACGAAGAGCCTTTTGGACCATTAACTCCCCTGTTATCATTTAGAAACTTTGATGAAGTTGTTAAGAAAGCTAATAATCAGACAGCTGGTTTAGCTAGCTACGTATGTACAAGTTCAATCGAATTAGCTAACAAAACTTCCGAAGCGTTAGAAACTGGTATGGTAGCTATTAATACACCATTTATTTCAAGCGCAGAAACCCCATTTGGTGGTATTAAACAAAGTGGTTATGGCAGAGAAGGCGGATCTTTCGGAATTAAGGATTATCTTAACATCAAGTATACTCATTTAGGAATAAAAGGATAATAAGTTAAAATAAATTAAGAGATGGTGCCCCCGCACGGACTCGAACCGCGAACCTATTGATTACAAATCAATTGCTCTACCAAATTGAGCTACAGGGGCTTAATAATTCATTTAAATTATATTAAAACAATAGGCAAGTAAAAACTATATACTATATAAAATTCAGTTTAATATTCATTTTAAACATGCTTAAAAAAATAAAATTTTTTTGTTCAAATGTCGTAACATTGTACAAAAGGCAATCTTTTAAAGACAAGCCCACAAGAACTTTATTTTATATATTGGTAATGTTTTTTTATTTACTATTTAGAATTACCAAGACATATAAAATAAGTATTAATAAAAAAAATTATTTTTATACATATAAGCCATATACCCAAATGGGCATGGGTGGGAGGGGGCAATTTGTATTAAGAGAATACTATGATGATTTTTTAGCTTACGGAACTAAAATACTTCCCAAAAGTTTTAATTTTATTGATGTTGGCTGTTCACGAGGTTTTTTTACTCTGTACTTATTGGCTCACAATGACTCTGATGGCAGAGGTGTTTGTATTGATCCGTTTGAATACGCTTTAAATGATCTTAAAGAAGTTCTTAAGTTAAATAATTTTTCAAATACTAAAATTGTGAAAGGCATCATTTCAGATAAAAGTGAAGATAATATTTTTGTGAGAAACACTAAAGTTCCATCTGAAGCATCAATAATTAAAAAGAAAACTCATAAATCTTCAGAAGGATTTTATTGTAAATCTTATACAATTGATCAATTGATTTATTCAATGAATTTAATTAGTAAAGTAGAGTTTATAAAAATTGATGCAGAAGGTGCAGAATTAGAAATATTACAAGGAAGCAAAAGGGCATTAAAAGATTTTAAACCTATTATTTATTTAGAAGCTACCAGAAAAGAAAAAGAAATAAGAAATTTGCTACAGAATAATAATTACTTAATTTACCATTTTTTAAATAAGAAAATGCTTATAGCGCCAGAAAATTTATTGCATACTTCGATATTAGCTATACCTAAAAATTATAATTATTAATCTTATTTTCTGCTTAAACTTATATAGTGAAATATAACAGCAGCTGAATTTGATATATTTAAACTTTCAACTTTAGCGTCTATGTTTATTTTAAGAAGGAAGTCAGAATTTTTACTAGTTTGATGTTTTAATCCATATCCTTCTGAGCCAAATAACAAAACGTTATTTCCATTCCAGTCATGTTTAGTAAAATCTTTCTTTCCATCGTTGTCAAAACCACAGATCCAAAAATCCTTAGTTTTTAAGTACTTTAATGTTGTGCTAATATTTGAGACTTCAAATATATTAATATATTCTACACATCCACTTGCACTTTTATAAAGAAGTTTACTTTCACTAGGGAAAGACCTTTCTTTAACTATAATTCCATTTATGTTAAATGACACTGCACTTCTTATTATTGAACCTATGTTTCTAGGATCTGTAACTTCTTCTAATGCAACAAATGTCATATTTTTACTATTTTCATTTTCTTTTAAATAATCTTTAAGCAAAATCTCTTCTTTATGTTCAATTTCAGCTATCAAACTTTGGTGTGATAATTGTTCATTAGCACACAATCGATCTAATTCTTTTTTAGTTTTGTAGAAAATTTTAACATCTTTTAATAACTGTAGGTTTTGATTTTCTTTATTAAGTGTTTTTTTAGAATCTTCAGTTAAAAAAACTTTAAGCACTTTTCTCTTAGAATTTTTCAATGCTTCGGTTACCGCATGTTTTCCAGCTATTAAAAAAGCTTTTTTATTCATTTTTTACACTTCTAAGCCATTATTAGCACTTTTTTAAGTAAAATCATTTATTGCATTTGTGTAGCAAAATGCTTATAAAACGTTGTTGAATAAAGCTTTATTGTTAAGGTAACCTCCACATTATGGAGGGGTACCAAAGCGGTCAAATGGGGCGGGCTGTAAACCCGTTGACTTCGGTCTTCGAAGGTTCGAATCCTTCCCCCTCCACCAATTCAATAGAGTTTTGGACGATGTGAGTGTGTGATAGTGTTGGGATGTTGCGGGTGTAGTTCAATGGTAGAACACCAGCCTTCCAAGCTGGTTGTGAGGGTTCGATTCCCTTCACCCGCTCCAAGTTAATTAATATTTTATATATAGGAATAAAATGGCTGAGAAAAAAAAATTTGAAAGAAATAAACCACATTGTAATATTGGAACAATAGGACATGTGGATCATGGTAAAACAACTTTAACAGCTGCAATTACAAAAGTTCTTGCAGAGTCTGGTGGAGCAGAATTTATTGCTTATGATCAGATTGATAAAGCTCCTGAAGAAAAAGAAAGAGGAATTACAATATCAACTGCTCATGTTGAATATGAAACTGCAAAAAGACATTACGCGCACGTAGATTGCCCGGGACACGCTGACTATGTGAAAAACATGATTACAGGAGCCGCACAAATGGATGGAGCTATTCTTGTTGTAAATGCAGCTGATGGTCCAATGCCACAAACTAAAGAACATATACTTTTAGCTAGACAAGTTGGTGTACCTTCGATTGTTGTTTATTTAAATAAAGTAGATCAGGTAAAAGATAAAGAGCTTATAGATTTAGTTGTTGAAGAAGTTAGAGAACTTTTAACTGCTTACAAATTTCCTGGAGATAAAACGCCTATTATTCAAGGATCTGCATTAAATGCTGTTGAAGGAAAAGATGACGCTACAGGAAAAAATTCTATATTGGAATTAATGAAAGCTGTTGATGAATTTATACCTCAACCAGAAAGACCAAAAGATAAACCTTTCTTAATGCCGATTGAAGATGTTTTTTCTATATCAGGTCGTGGAACAGTAGCAACAGGCCGTGTTGAACAAGGTGTTGTTAAAACTGGAGAAGAACTTGAAATAGTAGGAATCAGAGAAACTAAAAAAACAGTTATTACAGGTGTCGAAATGTTTAGAAAGCTTTTAGATACAGGTGAAGCTGGCGATAATATTGGAGCTTTATTAAGAGGAGTTGAAAGAACTGATATTGAAAGAGGGCAAGTTTTAGCTAAACCTGGTTCAGTAACACCACATACTGAATTTGAAGCACAAGCTTATGTATTAAAAAAAGATGAAGGTGGAAGACATACTCCTTTCTTTACAAAATACAGACCTCAATTTTATTTCAGAACAACAGATGTTACTGGTGAAGTTACATTACCTTCTGGAACAGAAATGGTAATGCCTGGTGATGATGCAAAATTTAATGTTAAACTAATTACTCCGATAGCAATGAACGAAAAATTGAATTTTGCTATCAGGGAAGGCGGTAAAACAGTTGGTGCTGGAGTAGTAACAAAAATTATAAAATAAGCTACTAGGAGCGTAGCTCAATTGGTAGAGCGCCGGTCTCCAAAACCGGAGGTTGGGGGTTCGATTCCCTCCGCTCCTGCCAAAAAAAAGAAATATAAAATGATAAATCCATTAAAATTTATACAAAATGTAAAACAAGAAGCTTTTAGAGTTACCTGGCCAGGTTCAAAAGATGTTTTAATGGGGTCATTAATGGTTTTTGTACTAGCATCTATAGCAGCGGTATTTTTTTTGCTTTTAGATCAAATATATAAATTTTTATTAGATTTAATTTTAACTATTAATTTTTGATATGAAAAATTGGTATATAGTGCAAACATTTTCGGGCTTTGAACAAAAAGTAGCTGAAACCATTAACAAAACAAAAGAAAAACAAGATTTAAATGATAAAATTGAAGACGTTATCGTGCCAATTCATGAAGTTACAGAAGTAAAAAGAGGAAAAAGGGTTCAAAAGAAAAAAAAATATTTTCCTAGCTATATATTGGTTAAAATGGAAATGAATAAAGATCTTTACCATATGATAAAAAACATACAAAAAGTTACTGGATTTTTAGGGCAAACAGGTTCGCCAGCGCCAGTTTCTGAAGATGAAATAAATAAAATTTTAGGTCGAATTAAAGAAGGAACTCTAGCTCCTAAAAATCAAATCACATTTGATATTGGTGAGCAAGTTAAAGTATGCGAAGGACCTTTTGCTTCTTTCAGTGGTTTAGTAGAACAAGTTGATGAAGAAAAATCCAGGCTAAAAGTATCAGTGTCAATCTTTGGAAGACCTACGCCGATTGATTTAGAATACAATCAGGTTGAAAAATTTTAATTATGGCTAAAGAAATTTCAGGTTACGTAAAATTACAAATAAAAGGTGGCCAGGCAAATCCTGCTCCCCCTGTTGGCCCAGCATTGGGACAAAGAGGGATCAATATAATGGAATTTTGCAAAGCGTTTAATGAAAAAACAAAAGGTATGATGGGTAAACCTGTGCCTGTTATTATAACTGTTTATAAAGATAAAAAATTTGACTTTGAAATTAAATCTCCTCCAGCATCTCATTATATTAGAGAAGCAGCAAAATTAAAAAGTGGCTCCAAAGAACCGGGAAGAGTTATAGTAGGCTCAATAACCATGAAGCAAGCAGAAAAAATTGCCCAAGAAAAAATGAAAGATCTTAATGCATTTGACTTAAAAGAAGCTACAAAAATAATTTGCGGCTCAGCCAGATCAATGGGCATAGAGGTAAAAGAATAATGAAAAAAAATTTTTCAAAAAGATTTAAAAAATTGCTAGATTCTTCAAAAGGCTCAACTAATATTAATATCGATGAAGCAATAAAGAAAGTAAAAATAAATTGTACGTCAAAATTTAATGAATCAATCGACATATCATTTAATTTAAATCTGAAAAAAAAGAATGAAGATATAAATCTTAGAACTACAGTTCAATTACCAAACGGGAATGGGAAAAAGATTAAAATTGCTGTCTTATGCGAAGATAGCAAAGTTAAAGAAGCAAAAGAATCTGGAGCTGAGCTTGCTGGTTCAGAAAGTTTAATTAACGAGATTACTTCTGGAAAAATTCAATTTGATAAACTTGTTTCTACTCCAGCTATGATGTCTAAAATGGGCAAACTTGGAAAAATTCTAGGACCCAAAGGATTGATGCCCAATCCAAAACTGGGCACAGTAACAAATAATATTTCATCTATTCTGAAATCTTTAAAATCTGGTTTAATTGAAATAAAAAGTGATAAAGATGGAAATATCTCAGCATCAATTGGTAAAAAAGATTTTCAGGACAATAAGATTAAAGAAAATTTTAATGCATTTCTTGAAACTATTTCTAAAGAAAAACCAAGTGGAATTAAAGGAGATTTTATAATATCTGCTTTTTTAACATCTACGATGGGAACTTCTTGTAAATTAAAAATTGGCAGATAAATCTTATGATGAATAAAGAAAAAAAGAAAAATTATATAACGGAAATGAAGGAGTTTTTTAACAAAACAAGTTCAGTTCTTGTTACTCATTACCAAGGTCTTACAGTTAAACAAATCGATAGTTTAAGGCAAGAGATGCGCAAGCACGGTATTCTCTTTAAAATTACCAAAAATAAAATCACTAAATTAGCACTAGAAGGGAGCAAGTTTAAAAAAATTGAAAATTTATTTTCAGGGCCAACTGCAGTTGTTTTTTCTGAGGATGCAATTACATCAGCAAAAATTTTAACTAAATTTGCTAAAAAAAATTCTAATCTAAAAATCATAGGTGGAATCATGGAAAATGACCCACTTTCCCTGGAAGACGTGGAGAAAATTGCCACACTCCCTACATTGGACGAAGCTAGGGCCAATATTACTGGTATTTTGGCTACACCAGCACAAAAAATAATTAGTATTTTGCTTGCACCTGGCTCAAAAATTGCTATTTTGGCGCACGCTAAAAGTAAAAAAGGGTAATAAATATCATGACAGACTTAAATAAAATTATAGATGAATTATCAAAATTAACTGTTGTTGAAGCCGCAGATTTATCAAAACAACTAGAAGAAAAATGGGGCGTTAGTGCAGCAGCTCCAGCAGCAGCAGCAGCCGCAACGGCAGCTCCAGCTGAAGAAAAATCTGAATTTGATATTTTTCTTTCTTCATTTGGTGACAAAAAAATTAATGTTATTAAAGAAGTTAGAGCGCTTACAGGATTAGGGTTAAAAGAGGCAAAAGATTTAGTTGAAGCAGCTCCTAAAGAAATAAAAAAAGGTGTCGCAAAAAAAGATGCTGAAGAAGCTAAGAAAAAATTAGAAGCGGCTGGAGCCAAAGTAGAATTAAAGTAGTTTTTTATTAAATTAAATTTTTTTTTTACATCTAAGGATGTAAATTTATACATGGGATTATCTTTTACTGAAAAAAGAAGTATAAGAAAAAATTTTGGAAAGTTAAAAGAAATTTTATCTATTCCAAACTTAATTGATGTACAAAAAGAATCTTACAGTCATTTTTTAGAAATAAAAGAAAAATCTGAATTTAGCGCGCAAAAAGGCCTAGAAAAAGTTTTTCAAAATATTTTTCCTATAGAAGAGTTATCTGACAAAGCTACACTGGAATATATTTCATTTAGATTGGAAAAACCAAAGTTTGATGTTGAGGAATGCAAACAAAGAGATCTAACTTATGCTTCTTCATTAAAACCAACTTTGCGTCTAGTTATTTATGATATAGATCCTGACAATAACACTAAGCAAATTCTTTCAGCCAAAGAGCAAGAAGTATATATGGGAGATATACCGTTGATGACACCAAGTGGTACCTTTGTAGTCAACGGAATTGAAAGAGTTGTTGTTAATCAAATGCATAGAAGCCCGGGAGTATTTTTTGATCATGATAAAGGAAAATCTCATGCTAGTGGTAAATTATTATTTAATTGTAGAGTTATACCGAACAGAGGATCTTGGTTAGATTTTGAATTCGATGTTAAGGACATACTTTATTTCAGAATAGATAGAAAAAGGAAATTGCCTATAACAACTCTATTAATGTCTTTAGGTTATAGCAGAGGAGAAATATTAGATTTATTTTATGAATTTAAAACTTTTAACCTGGATAATAAAACAAAAAAATGGAAAACAAAGTTTAATCCAAATGATTATAAGAGACCATCAAAGCTTAAAGATGATTTAGTTGATCCAGATAGTCAAAAAGTACTGTTAAAAAAAGGATCGAAAATAAATATTGTCACAGCAAAAAAATTGTTTGAAAAAGGATTAAAAAATATTTTAGTTAATTTTGAGTACTTTTTAAATAAGTATATAAAAAATGATTTGATCGACACTTCAATTAAAGAAACTTTTCTTAAGGCAGGGCAGCTCATCGATCTCGAAGCCCTCGATAGAATTAAAAAATTAAATATAAATTCAATTACCGTAGCTGATATTGATCCAATAAATAGAGGGCCTTATTTAATAGATACATTAAATACGGACAAAAACATCACTAAAGAAGAAGCCATTAATGATGTATATAAAGTTTTAAGACCTGGCGAGCCTCCTTCTTATGAAGTTGCAAAAGATATATTTAATAATCTATTTTTTACTTCTGAAAGATATGATTTATCAGATGTTGGTAGAGTTAAACTAAATAGTAAATTACAACTAGATTGTAGTGATGATGTTAAAATTTTAAGGAATGATGATATTGTTGCTATTATAAGACATATGCTTGACCTAAGAGACGGGAAAGGAGAGGTTGATGATATTGATCACCTTGGTAACCGTAGAGTTAGATCTGTAGGCGAGTTGGTAGAAAATCAATTTAGAATTGGAATTTTGAGAATGGAAAGAGTTATTAAAGAAAAACTATCAACTTTCTTGGAATTAGAGTCAGCCATGCCACAAGATTTAATAAACCCAAGACCTATTACCGCTGCAATGAAAGATTTTTTTGCTACCTCTGCACTTTCGCAATTTATGGATCAAACAAATCCATTATCTGAAATTACTCACAAAAGAAGAGTGTCAGCTTTAGGACCGGGAGGTCTTACCAGAGAAAGAGCTGGATTCGAGGTGAGAGATGTTCATCCAACCCACTATGGCAGGATTTGCCCTATAGAAACTCCTGAAGGACCAAACATTGGTTTGATCAATAGTTTAGCTACATATGCAAGAGTTAATAAATATGGTTTTATTGAAAGCCCTTATAGAAAGGTTGTTGAAGGAAAGGTTACTAACAATATTGAATACCTTTCAGCTATTGAAGAATCTAATTTTACTATAGCTCAAGCTAATTCTCCGATCGATGACGAAGGGTCTTTTCAAGAAGAATTAGTCTCATGCAGAAAATCACTTAATTATATTTTATCCAAACCTGATTCTATTGAATATGTAGATGTTTCACCAAAACAATTAGTTTCTGTTGCTGCTTCATTGATACCATTTTTAGAAAATGATGATGCTAACAGAGCGCTGATGGGTTCAAACATGATGCGCCAAGCGGTTCCTTTAATTAAACCCGAGTCTCCTTTAGTTGGAACCGGTATTGAGAAGGATGTAGCATTAGATTCTGGTGTAACAATTGTTACTAAAAGAGATGGAGTGGTAGATAAAATAGATGGGAAAAGAATAGTAGTGAAAGCTACTGAAAAAGATTTATCTAAATCGGGTGTAGATATATATAACTTACTAAAATTTCAAAAATCTAATCAAAATACTACTATTAACCAAAAGCCACTTGTTAAAATTGGAGATGAAATTAAAAAAGGGGACATTATTGCAGATGGTCCAGCTACAAAACTAGGAGAGCTCGCTCTAGGTAAAAATGTTACTGTCGCGTTCATGCCATGGCTAGGTTATAATTTTGAAGATTCAATTCTAATTTCTGAAAGATGTGTTTCGGACGATGTATTCACCTCATTACATATAGAAGAGTATGAATTAATGGCAAGAGATACAAAATTAGGAACAGAAGATATTACAAGAGATATACCAAATATAAGTGAAGAATCTTTAAGGAATCTTGATGAATCCGGAATCGTATATGTAGGAGCTGAGGTTAAACCTGGAGATATATTGGTAGGCAAGGTTACTCCTAAAGGAGATACCATTTCAAATCCTGAAGAAAAACTTTTAAGATCTATTTTTGGAGAAAAGGCAACGGATGTTAGAGATTCATCTTTAAAACTACCCCCGGGAAGCAATGGAATTGTGGTCGACGTAAGGGTGTTTAATAGATTCGGCATTGAAAAGGATGAAAGATCTACAGCAATAGAAAGATCTGAAATTGAAGAAATTCAAGAAAATAAAAGTGTAGAAGAAGAAATTCTAATTAGAAACATCAAATCAAGAGCACAAGAAATTATAACTGATAAAAAACTTACTAAAAGTCATGCAAAGTTAAAAGCTGGATCTAAAATTACTTTAGAAGATTTAAGTGAATTAAGTATAAGTGATTTTTGGAAAATGAATTTTGAAGTAGAGCAGGTCAATAAAGATTTAGAAGTAATCAAAACCCAATATAACAATGTTAAGGAAGATATTAAAAATAGATTTGAAAACAAGGTAGGAAAAATTCAACAAGGTGATGAACTTTTGCCCAATGTTTTAAAAATGGTCAAAGTTTTTGTTGCAATAAAAAGAAGTTTAAAACCTGGAGATAAAATGGCGGGAAGACATGGCAATAAAGGAGTAATCAGCAAAATTGTTCCTATGGAAGATATGCCATACATGGAAAATGGCAAACCTGTAGATGTTGTTTTAAATCCGTTAGGTGTTCCCAGCAGAATGAATGTTGGGCAAATTTTAGAAACACATTTAGGATGGGCATGCTCGGAATTAGGAGACAAAATAAACAAAATTGTTAAGTTAAAAACAAACATTGAAAAAAGAAAAAAAGCTACAACTGAAATTTTGAAAAAAATATATGGTGAAAAATTTTATGATACTCAAATTGACAAATTAAACACAAAAGAATTTGAAGAATTAACATCAAATTTATCATTGGGTGTTCCCATTTCTACACCAGTTTTTGATGGAGCTTCTGTGGAAGATGTAAATGATCTGCTTAAATTGGCAGAGCTACCATCATCTGGGCAAACAAGTTTATGGGACGGAAGAACTGGAGAAAAATTTGATCGTAATGTCACAGTCGGTATAATATATATGCTTAAATTGCATCACTTAGTAGAAGATAAAATTCATGCAAGATCTACAGGACCATATAGCTTAGTTACTCAGCAGCCTTTAGGCGGTAAAGCTCAGTTAGGAGGCCAAAGATTTGGAGAAATGGAAGTTTGGGCTTTAGAAGCGTATGGCGCATCCTACACTCTGCAAGAAATTTTGACCGTAAAATCTGATGATGTAGCCGGAAGAACTAAAGTATATGAAACGATAGTAAAAGGTGACGATAAATTTGAATCTGGTATACCAGAATCTTTTAACGTTTTAATTAAGGAAATTAGATCACTAGGTTTAAACATAGAAATCAACTAATATTTTATGAATAAAGATATAGCAAAATTATTTAAATCAGAACCGATTGCAAAAAGTTTTGATAAAATCAAAATCAATTTAGCGAGTCCTGAAAAAATAAAGTCGTGGTCATTTGGAGAAATTAAAAAACCTGAAACAATAAATTACAGAACTTTTAAACCGGAAAAAGATGGTCTGTTTTGTTCAAGAATATTTGGCCCAATTAAAGATTATGAATGTCTTTGTGGAAAATATAAAAGAATGAAGTTTAGAGGAATAATTTGTGAAAAGTGTGGAGTTGAAGTAACAAAATCCAACGTTAGAAGAGATAGAATGGGACATATAGAGCTAGCTTGTCCTGTTGCTCACATATGGTTTTTAAAATCCCTTCCAAGCAGAATTTCATTGATATTAGATATGAAACTTAAGGAGGTAGAGAAAGTTTTGTATTTTGAGAGCTTTATGGTAATCGAACCGGGTCTTACAAACCTAAAAAAATTACAGCTCCTTACTGAAGAAGAATACATAAAGGCTCAAGAAGAATTTGGCACTGATGCTTTTGAAGCGGGAATAGGCGCTGAAGCAATTAGAGAGTTATTAATTAATTTAGATTTAAAAAAAGAACAGGGAAGACTTAGAGAATTATTAGTTGAAGTTAAATCAAAAGTTGCTGAAGAAAGAACCATAAAAAGATTAAAGTTAGTAGAGTCGTTTATAGATTCTGGAAACAAACCTGAATGGATGATTTTAACTATTGTACCTGTTATTCCTCCAGAACTAAGACCTTTGGTCCCTCTTGATGGAGGTAGATTTGCAACATCTGATTTAAACGATTTGTACAGAAGAGTTATTAATAGAAATAATAGATTAAAAAGACTGATGGATTTAAAGGCTCCCGATATTATAGTGAGAAACGAAAAAAGAATGCTCCAGGAATCTGTTGACGCTCTTTTTGACAATGGAAGAAGAGGTAGGGTAATAACTGGATCTGGAAAGAGACCTCTAAAATCTTTAGCAGAAATGTTAAAAGGTAAGCAAGGTAGATTTAGACAAAATTTATTGGGGAAAAGAGTTGATTATTCTGGAAGATCTGTAATTGTTGCTGGACCCGAATTAAAATTACACCAGTGTGGGCTGCCTAAAAAAATGGCTGTAGAACTTTTTAAACCTTTTTTATATGCAAGATTAGATAAACTTGGATTAGCTACTACTATTAAACAAGCCAAAAGAATGGTTGAGAAAGAAAAAAGTGAAGTATGGGATGCCTTAGAGACGATCATCAGGGAGCATCCAGTTATCTTAAATAGAGCCCCTACATTGCATAGACTTGGAGTCCAAGCCTTTGAAGCAAAATTAATCGAAGGTAGTGCTATAGAATTGCATCCATTAGTTTGTGCAGCTTTTAATGCAGATTTTGATGGAGATCAAATGGCTGTACACATTCCTCTAAGCTTAGAGGCGCAATTAGAAGCTAGAGTATTGATGATGTCTACAAATAATATTTTGAGTCCGTCCAATGGAAAACCTATAATCGTTCCAAGTCAAGATATGGTTTTAGGAATATATTATTTATCTCAAATCACAGAGAAGCAAAAAACTGAAAAACCAAAAGCATATTTCAGCAATATCGCAGAAATAGAAGCAGCGCTTGAAATGAAAAGTATAAGTTTACATTCAAACGTTATATGCCGATTTGAAACTGTAGATGAAAAAGGTAACAAAAAAACAGAAAAATATAAATCTACTGCGGGCAGATTTATACTATCAAGTGTACTACCTAAAAATCATAAAATTAAATTCTCTCTAGTTGATAGAATATTATCAAAAAAAGATGTATCAGAAATTATTGATAACGTTTACCGTTACTGCGGACAAAAAGAGACAGTTATATTCTGCGATAATATTAAATCATTAGGTTTTAAACACGCATTCAAAGCAGCCATTTCATTTGGAAAAGATGATTTGATTATTCCTAAAACGAAAGGAAAATTAGTTAATGATGCAAAAAAACAAATTGAAGATTATGAATCACAATATTCCGAAGGTTTAATAACTAGAGGAGAGAAATATAACAAGGTAATTGATGTATGGTCTAAATGCACAGATTTAGTAGCAAACGAAATGATGAAAGGAATTTCATCAGCTACAAAAGTTTTTGATGACGGAAGAATTGAAACAAATTCTGTTTACATGATGGCAAATTCTGGAGCAAGAGGATCTGCAGCCCAAATGAAACAGTTAGCTGGTATGAGAGGTTTAATAGCTAAACCTTCTGGTGAAATTATTGAAACTCCTATTACTGCAAATTTTAAAGAAGGTCTAACAGCATTAGAATACTTTAATTCTACACATGGTGCTAGAAAAGGTCTAGCTGATACAGCTCTAAAAACTGCTAATTCTGGATACTTAACAAGAAGATTGTGCGATGTAGCTCAGGACATTTCTATTACAAAAGTTGATTGTGGCGCTAAAACAAAAGACTCATTAATTATGACTGAGGTTATAGAGGGTGGAAATGTTCTAGTTAGTTTATCTGAGAGAGTTTTAGGGCGTTCTGCTGCAGAAGACATTAAACATCCAATTAGTGGTGAACTTTTG
>Ga0209089_10002654_pt1 | contig 15690 bp, 11 predicted proteins | sample ArcticOcean_MG_C_FD_187431 | JGI IMG/M metagenome (GOLD analysis project Ga0209089, IMG submission 187431) | Marine microbial communities from western Arctic Ocean - ArcticOcean_MG_CB2_150 (SPAdes) (version 2) | ecosystem: Environmental > Aquatic > Marine > Oceanic | place: Arctic Ocean: Canada... | reverse complement strand
AATACTCCACTCGGATTTTAATTTGTGCCAGTTATCCTGACCCGACTTGCCCTTCAATTGGTGATCCCAATGCGGATCAGCTGATGGAATTAAAGTTGCCGGCTTGGTATGCGAACCTACCGAAGGAGCAGAAGTTGTCGACGTTGAACGCTGGGCATCCTGATACCGCAGCACGTATCGCGCGTTGAGCGGTTGCACTGGCCGGTTGTTTTTTTGGCCGATTTCGCTAAAGAACTTCATGCCCTCGAACGCCTCGATCTGCTTTTTATCATAGTACACCGGCTCTTGCAGGATCGTCCACGTGACACCCTCCGTGCACGGCGGCGTGGTCAGTGAGCCTTGATACCGATAGTAGCTGCGTTTACCTTCAGGCGGCAACAGTTCCCCGGGATGCATGTCGAAAAGCAGCACGCCCGTGCTGGCCTCAGCCGTTTTCTCGTCCACCTTCGGCAACACCTGCCACACCTTCCTGATAAAATTCTTGTGCGAGTGCTCTGTATTATCCTCGTTCAACTGTTCGATCATCACGCCGATCACCGCCAGTTTCTTAGTTTCCTTCGGAGCGGCATGGGCGGCAGCATGGCCATCATCATGCCCGTGTGCGTCGGGCTGTGCGGCCTTTTCCGCAATCACTTTCCCTTCGCCATCAAGCTTCACCAGCTCATGCACCAAGTGCAGCTCCATCGGCGAGTGGCGGCCGTTGACCATATGCTCACTTTTGGCGTGGAAATGAAACTGCAGCAACTTAAAGTGATTTGTGCCAATCATCATCAGGTTCACAGCTTCGCCTTTGGGGGTCGTTACGTTCACGTGCAACGTGTGACCATTATTGCGAACCTCGAACATGCTGTTTGGGTTGTAATTGAAATGTACCGCCTCAAGGAAACTGGCCTCTTTAACATCCTGCGTCTCGATATTAATCGGAGACTGCGCCGTGCCATGCAAGGCCACCGGAAAACTTTTGCCCCAGTGCTCCGGCCCCGTGTCCCCGGAATATGTCCAGTGCACCTCATGCCCTTTCCCGTGCGCGTCTCCGTGCCCGTGTGCCGGGGCGAACTGAGCCACATGCGCCTTGGTGAGCAGATCCACTGCCTTCTGTTCATCGGGATCCAGTAATAGGGATTCATCATTTTTCCACTCCGCGATCAATAAAGTGGCATCCACGATTGAATTGGACTGCGTTAAAAAATCCGAACCAAACTCATTCTTGAGCACACCCTCCGCGTAGACCTTTTGCTTTGTAGCATTAGCATCCTGATGATCTGCATCCATCAAGCTGAACCATTTGTAAGCGAGCATCAGGCTCTCGCGTTTATCATTCCGAAGCACACCCTTGGCCTTGGCAAGGGCGATAAATTCCATCCCGTGCTTAGAGCGACTGACATTCAACCCATTATTAAATTCGGCAACTTTCGTTTTGTTTGGATGCACCTTTCTGTTTTCGGAATCCAGTTCATTTTTAAACAATAGAATGGCTTCCTTGAATTTGCCTGCATCAAGAGCCTTCTGTGCCGACATCGAATCCGGAGCTGCTGTCGTGGATCCAGCTTTGTGCCCAGCGTCATGCCCAGCACCATGATCGTCCTTGTGCCCAGCACCATGATCGTCCTTGTGCCCAGCACCATGATCGTCCTTGTGCCCAGCACCATGATCGTCCTTGTGCCCAGCACCATGATCGTCCTTGTGTCCGGCACCGTGATCGTCCTTGTGCCCAGCGCCGTGATCGTCCTTGTGCCCAGCGCCGTGGCTTTGGTCTTCAACCTCCAAATACTCCCGTGTCGCCAAGCCAACCCACGCATAGGCTTGAATCAACATCGGCCGTGCTGGCGTTCCAGAAACTACCGATTTATCGTAGCTATCCTTGTATTTCTTGGCCAACTCCAGTTGAGCCGTGGCGTTGCCCTTATGAGCGTTGTCGTGTTCAAGCTTGAGAATCGCCGCCTCTTCAAGCTTGGGCAGGAATTTCTGGACGTAGACATACAAAATGCCGCCTATCGCCAGAAGCGTCAGGCACAGTCCCGCCTTGAAAGACCAAGACGGATACGCCGGCTCAACTTCTTCCTCGGCTTCCTCTTTCTCCTCCGCGGCGGGCGCGGCTGCGGCCGGCGCTGGTGTTTCGTCACCGGCGTCTTCCGTCTCTCCCTCGGTAGCTTCCGCCGCTGGCTCCGGGGCTTCCTCCAGAGATTCCTCCCCAGTGCCCTCGGGCTTTTCCTGGGATGCCTCCTCGGCAGCCGCCTCCGGCTTGGTCTCGTCCGCCTCGGGCGTGGGTGTAGTTTCCTCAGCCATAGATTCAGTAGTTAATCGGCAGAAATACCGGCGACTTTAATCCGAAACCGCCTGTCATGACCAACTTGGCCCCGTTCCTCATTATGTCAAGCAGCACGTAAACCATGAAAACACGAGAGTTGCCAAGTCCTTGTGGTGCCATTATCATCCGGCGCATGAAGCACCGCTTGCTGGCCGGGCTGGCCACTATTTCACTGGGCGCATTTTGCTGGGCCGCGCCCTCCGTTTCCTCCTCCCTCAAAACCCTGCGCGCCGTGGGGCCCGAGGGACAGGGCAACGCCGCCGCCGCCAAGGCGTGGAAACAACTCATCAAGGCCGACGCCACCGCGCTGCCGGAAATCCTCGCCGCGATGGACGGCGCCAACCCGCTGGCCGCCAACTGGCTGCGCTCGGCCGTGGACACCATTGCCGCACGCGATAAAAAACTGCCGCTGAAGGCGCTGCAAAAATTCCTCGCCAACAAAAAGCAGAACCCGCGCGCGCGTCGATTGGCATTTGAACTGATCCAGCGCGTGGAACCCGACACCGCCGCTAAGCTCATCCCCGCCATGCTCAACGACCCCAGCGTCGAGCTGCGCCGCGACGCCGTCGAGCGAGTAATCGACCAGGGTCTGGACTTGAAAAAAATTAAAAAAGACGGCCCGGCCAAGGAACAATTCCGCAAGGCGCTCGATGCCGCGCGCGACATCGACCAAATTAAAACCATCACCACCCAGCTGCGCCAGCTCAAGGAGGAGGTGGATCTGCCGCGCCACTTTGGTTTCCTCATGCACTGGCGGGTTATCGGCCCGTTTGACAACACCAAGCACGCCGGCTTTGCAAAAGTTTTCCCGCCGGAAAAAGCCGTGAAACTTGACGCCATCTACGCTGGCAAGGCCGGCAAGGTGCAGTGGAGCCAGTTTGTCACCGCCGATGAATACGGCAAAGTGGACATCAACCAAGCCTACCCCGGGCTCATCAAGGAAGTGACCGCATACGCGTACACCACCTACGACGCGCCTGCCGCCCGCGCGGTGGAGCTGCGCCTCGGCTGCAAGAACGCCTACAAGGTGTGGGTGAATGGCCGGCTGATTTTTGGCCGCGACGAATACCACCGCGGCACCCGCATCGACCATTACCAGCTCAAGGCGAACTTTAAAAAAGGCCGGAACACAATTCTGATTAAACTATGCCAAAACCACCAAACGGAGTCGTGGACCAAGGAATGGGAATTTCAACTGCGCGTGTGCGACCCCACCGGCACCGCGCTGCATGCCACCAACCGCCCGCCCACGCCAAAACAAGGCACCAACAACAACTGATTTCCGGAAACGAGACAATGAAAACCACCCAGCTCCTCATCACCCTCGCCCTGGCCGCAACTGCGCAAGCGGGCGATTGGCTGCAATTCCGCGGGTCGAATGGCAACGGCGTGGCCGAAAACGAAACGCTGCCCATCAATCTTTCGGCGGACAACCTGAAATGGTCGGTCAAGCTGCCCGGACGCGGCCTGTCCGGGGCCATCGTTGTGGGCGACCGCGTGTTTGTCACCTGCAGCAATGGCGCGCGCCAGGACCGGCTGCACGTGGTTTGTTTAAATGCCAAGGACGGCAGCATCCGCTGGCACCGGCAGTTTTGGGCCACCGGCCGCACCATGTGCCACCCCAAGACCAGCGTCGCCGGCCCCACGCCCTGCAGCGATGGCGAGTATATTTATGCCAACTTTTCGTCCAATGACCTTGTCTGCCTCGACCTGGACGGCAACCTGCAGTGGCTGCGCGGGCTCACCCACGACTACGCCAATGTCAGCAACAGCCTCGGCATGGCCGCGTCGCTGGTGGTGGCCGGCGGCACGCTGGTGGTGCCGGTGGAAAACGACAGCGAGTCCTACACCATCGGCATCGACAAGATCACCGGCCGAAACCTCTGGCGACTGAACCGTCCCAAGTCGGCCAACTGGACCACGCCCACGATCCTGGAGGGAGTGTTTAAAGGCCGCGACTTGGTGGCACTGCAGTCGAGCAAGGGCGTCGTCGCCGTGGATTTAAGGACTGGCGACAAAGTCTGGAATTTTGGAAATGGTGCCTCGACAACTTCTTCCACGTGCGTTTTTGACGGTGTGCTGTACGTGCCCTCCAGAGGCATCACCGCGCTGCGCCCACGCTCGGATGGCAAGACCCCCGACGAGATATGGCAGAGCGGCCGGCTGCAACCCTCAACCGCCAGCCCCATTGTGCTGGACGGACACGTGTTCACCATCAACCGCGCGGGCGTCCTCACGGCCGGCAATCTTGCGACCGGCGAACGCGAATGGCAGCTGCGTCTCAAGGGGCCTTTCAGCTCCACGCCGGCGGCGGCGGGCAAGCACTTGTATTTCTTCAACGAAAAAGGCCTGATGCAGATTGTCGATGTCACCGTCAAGGAAGGCGAGATCACGGGCAAGCTCGACCTCGACGACCAAATCCTCGCCACGCCCGCCGTGGCCAACGGTGCCATCTACGTGCGCAGCAACACGAAAATTTACAAGGTGGCAAAGTAGTTTCCCTCGAGGGAACGCGTTAAAACCAGCTACTCCTCCGGCAGGGTCAATTCCTCTTTTTGAACGAGGCTTTGATAGAGGCGGGGGATGATGAACTTGAGCACAGACGCGGCTGGCACGGCGAAAATGACTCCGGCCAATCCCGCGAACAATCCGCCGAGCAGCACGACTATCAGTGTCTCCAGCACATTCAAGCCCAGCGCCTCGCCGACAAATGCGGGATAAAGAAAGAGCTGTTCCACAATCAGGTTCATCACCACGTAAACCGCGCCGAGGGTGAGGATCAATGACAAATCGGCATGGCCAGTAACGAGACAAGTGCCGATGGTGAGCACGGCGCTGACCAGCGGCCCAAGGAAAGGCAGCAGCACCGTGAGCCCGGCGATGCCGCCCAGCACGATGGCGTAGGGCACGCCGAGCAGCAGGAAGATCAGCACGTAGACTATCGTCTCGATGATGATGATCCAGAGATAGCCGCGCACCCAGGTCTTGAGTTTGTAAAACACCTCGTTGACGATTTCCGCTGCGCTGCGCAGGGTCTCCTCGCTGGTGGTCGGCAACCAAGAAGTCTGGAAAAGACTCTGCACCAGATAGTCGCCCTCCTGTTTTTCCTCGGCGTGTCGATGATGGAATTGTGCCATTTTTTTAAGGAAAAATGAAAAGAAGAAAATCGCAAGAAGCGCGTTGAGGAAAAAGTTCCCGAGAAACCCCACGGCATTGGCGAGAGCGGAGAGGGTCTTGAGTTTGTTGCCGCCCTGTTCCTCCCCCTCTTGAGAGCTGCCCAGCAGCCATTCGCGCAGCTTGTCCAGCGCCTCGGGATCGCGCATCAGGATTTCCAGTTCCCGCGCGGCGGGGCCAATGACTTTCCAGTCGCGCGCCTTGGCAGCGTAGTCGGCGGCTTTTGCTTGCAGCACGTCGGTCTTGGGCAGCTCGGACGGCTGATAGGTGAACGTGAAAAAAGTCAGCCCCGCCACCGCCAGCACGATGGCTCCCATGACGCCCATGACGGTGGCGTTGCAGGACTGCGCGAGGGCGGCCTGTTCGCGAGCGGCCTCGTCGGGCTCGGGCTGCGCTGCCTTTTTTTTGCCGCGGCGAAAAATGCCCTGCACCCCGCCGATGATCCAGCCGATGGGCCGGAAACACAGCATGACACCACGGTAAACCTGCGCCACCCAGCCGTTGTTTAAAAAACTCTCGGCCAGCTTCCGCTGCAGCGGCAGGAAAAAATAGGCGAGCATGAGGCCGAAGAGGACGGCCTTTAAAAAGGTGGCGGTGATAATGAAAAGCGCCAGCACCACCACTGCTGCAAGCAGGCCGGTGCCGCTGCGTACCATTCGCATGCGTGTGTTGTGCTGCTCCAGCGCGGCCTCCTGCAGGCTCGCGAAAGTGTCGGCACTAACATTTAACTCATCGGCGATGCAGCGGAGGCAGTCGCGTTCCTCCTTGCCGTAATGGTTGTCGGCGTAGGCGGCTATGAAGAGGCTTTGCAGTAGTGTATCGCGATCGGCGGACGGCAGGTCGGTCAGCTCGGCGCAGGTGGCTTTCACGTCGGGCAGGGTGTCGGCGGCGGCGCGTTTCATGAGTTGCTTGACGGCGGCCTCGCCGTGTTCCTCGCGTAGCGCGCGCGACACGACCTGCAACTCGGCATCCGACACCGTGCCGTCGGCCTTAAGCACGAGCACGAAGAGATTGATGAATGAGGCCAGCAACGCCTCGCGGTCGTGGCCCTCGGAATTGTGATCCAGCACTTCTTCTGCCGCGGCCACGGCCCGGGCGATGGGGTTGAGTAACTGTCCGCGCGCGCGCTGGAGAAATGATTCGTTTTTCATGCTGTGATGAATGTAGGTGGGATCTGTTGGGATTGGACAGCGCGGCGGGAGTCTGGGCAAGGTAAATCCGGGGGCAACCTCCGCCTTGGCGCGGCGAGTGGTTTGTGGTAGATTGGGCGCGTGAAAAAGGGTGGTGTTTTATTTCCCGTGCTGGCGACGCTGGTGCTCCTGTTCGCGTGCTCGCCGCCGCCGGCGGATTCGCCGGATGTCAGCAAGAAAATACAGAACCGACAAGGCATCAAATACCTTGAGGGAGCGGGTGTCGACAAGGATGAGAAGCAGGCGCTGCAGTGGTTTAAAAGATCGGCGGCGGATCTGGATTACACGGTTAAAAGGAATGACTCCGGGCGTTCCATCAGCGTGGATCACGGAATCCCATACAAGCTTTTGGTGGCGAAGAACCCCGGGCTGGACATGGAACGGCTGCGGGCCGGGCACAAGTTGGTCATTCCCGGGCACCCTGGCGCGCAGTTCAACCTGGCCACCATGTACGAGAATGGACAGGGCGTCGGCGCCAAGGACATGGACAAGGCTGTAAATTGGTATCGGGCCGCGGCGAAAGCGGGCTTCACGCGGGCGGAATTCATGATGGGCTGGCTTTGCCGCGAGGGCGATGGTGTGCCCAAAGATCCGGCGCAAGCGGTGGAGTGGTACCTGTTGGCGGCGAGCAAGGGACTGGAGGAGGCTCTGTACAATCTGGGCACACTACACGCCGTGGGCGATGACCCGGTGAAACGCAACGTAGTGGCCGCGTGGAAATGGTTCACACTGGCGAAGCGCCGCCACGGGGAGAAGGCTCAGGGCGAGTTGAAGCGGAACGCCAATCAGGAAATTCGTGACATGAAAATGAACGAGCCGATCTGGCGAGAAGCCGCGCGACTGGTGCTGAAGCGCGCGGGTGCCGACACCGGCGGCAATGAACTGGCCCTTAAAACTCGGCTGGAGAAAATCGACAGCGGCATGAACGACACACGCGTCGAGTATCTGCGCCTGCGCACCGAGGCGCTGGTGAAAAAAAATGTCAGGGAAGATCCCTCGTTTGCCGACCTGCCCAAGCTGGGGTTGTCCATGACCTCCGCGGACAAAACCGAGGCCGAGCGTCAGGCGGATCTGTTCGAGTTCAAGAAAGATCCTTGGAAAATTCCATGAGGCCGATGAAACTCCATACCCCGCGAGCCTTTTGTTAAATCATGCCCGAGTGGTTTAACAAAATCGTCGATCAGTTGAACCAGATTCAGGGCTGGGGCTGGTTCACCTTGGCGTTCAACGCAGTAGTCTTTCTCACCGCACCCTGGCTGGCCGGGCGTTACGGGGAAATTAAAACCGAGGCCAGCAAAACTGCCCGCCTCCGCACGCTGCACTGCTTCAATTTCATCGTGTTTGCCACCTATCTTCTGGCGGTCATCATCCAAGTGCCCCTGCCAAAGGCCGAGGAATTCAGCCAGACCTGCCTGCTAATACTGGTCACCTACCTGCTCATCCACCTGGCCGAGGTGCTGCTGCTGCGACGGTACGGCCGCGAGATTTCCGTGGAAGACTATTCGCGGCGCGTGGAAACGCAGACCTCCAAGACGCTGGAGCTGGTGGCCTTCACCATCATCATCATCATCTCGGGCGTGGCGCTCATCCAGATCTGGGGCGTCGAGCATCTGCTCCAGACCACAAGCGTGCTGGGGGTCATCGCGGTACTCTTCTTCTTCACGCGCGAACACTGGGTGGGCGACATGCTGGGCGGCATCATGATCATCAGCTCCGGGCGCCTTGAGCGCGGCGACGTGGTATCTATTCCCGGAGAAAATGTAATGGGAATCGTGCTGCAAACACGCGGACTGCACACGATCATCCGCGACTTGGCCAAAGGACACGACATCATCCTGCCCAATTCCGCGCTCCTTAAACAGCGCGTGGACACGCTGAAAACAGACCTCACGCGCGGCGTGAGAGACTTCGTGGAATTCCAGCTGGGCTACGACGTGCCGGCTGATAAAGCGCGGCAGTTTCTGCAGGACACCTGGCAGGCCGCTTGCGAGCGCACCACAGCGATTGATGCCGAGAGGAAATGCAGAGTGACCCTCAAGAACTGCAGCGACCATGGCGCGACTTGGCGATTGACCTACACGCCCAAACAAATCCACGCTATTATGATGTGTCAGGACACCATCCGCGAAGCCGCCTACCGGTTGCAGAAAACCCACGGCATATCCGTCAGCACACCCCTGACACACAAGATGATTGAGGCAGGCGCGGATCCAGCAGCCGATTCATTAGCCGTCAAAAACTCGCCCGCGAAGCGCTCTTGACCCGGCCATTCCCCGCTTTTTCAGCTTCGAAAAAGAAATTCTCATCATCAAAGGCTGGTTCCAAGTCATCGAGCCAACAGGCATGAGGATCGAACCTGGCAAAGAAAACCTGATTGACCCAGTCCGGGTTGCGCCCCTGTAAAAACTTCAATACAAAAACGCGTTCGCCATCTATCTCCGCTATGCCGTCGATCAGCAACTTTCCGGGAGTAGCGCTCATGCTCGGCCCGCGCACCGTGCGCGCCAAGCCGCTGACCTGCCGAAAAGCGCGCGTGAAAATGTGGTACGCGCGCGCGAGCGGCACCTCAAAATAATTGCGCGCGCCGGTATCGCGCTCCACAAACATATAGTAGGGTACCGCGCCCAGCTTCACCTGCTTGCGCCAAAGATCAGCCCAAACATCCTGATGATCGTTCACGTGTTTAATTAGCGGCGCCTGGCAACGGATGGCCGCCCCGGCACTGAGCACTCGGCGGACGGCCTCGCGGGCGGGCGCGGGTTCAAGTTCGCGCGGATGACTGCTGTGGGCCATCAGCGCAAAATGCTTGTCGGCGGCGCGAACCTTTTCAATGAGCCGCATGAAATCGTCGGCCTCATCTCCCTCGGTAAAACGGTACGGCCAATACGCGAGCGCCTTGGTACCCACGCGGATGCTGCCCAAGTGGGGGATGTCTAGCAGCGGCTCGATATATTGCCGCAGAAATTTTGTCTTCATCACCATCGGATCTCCGCCGGTGATGAGCACGCTGCTGACCTCGGGGTTGTCGTGCACGTACTGCGTGAGCTGCCCAGCCTCGCGACTAGCGAACTTCAAGTCCCGGTCGCCGACAAACTGCGCCCAGCGAAAACAGTAGGAGCAGTAAGCGTGGCAGGTCTGGCCTTGCGCGGGAAAAAAAAGCACCGTCTCGTCATACTTGTGCTGCATGCCCTCCAAGAGATCGCCGCCAAACTTGGGCGTGTTCAATTCCATCTGCCCGGCCGGATGCGGGTTGAGCTTGCCGCGAATCTCATCGGCGGCCAGACGGATCTCGGCGTCGGGCGCCTCGCTCACTACCAAACCGCGTATGCGTTGAAAATCATCCTCCGCCAACATGCCGCGCTGCGGAAAAGTGAGTTGGAAAATTGGGTCGTGAGGCAGGTCATCGTGATCGATGAGCTGCTCGAGCACGTAATCATTTACCTTGAAAGGCAGGACGGCACTAACCGCCCGCATGTCCATGACCTGTTCCCCGGTGAGCCCAAGCATTTTGCCAATTCGGGGAAGGTCATTCATCGTGTTCGCTCGATATTCCGCCATGCATCCTTTCGGTTGGTTCAAACAGGTTTCAGGTTTCATCCCACGCGGGTCGCGTTGCACGCGGGGATGCGGTAGAAAGATTATGCCCGAAATCCAGCAGATGGCCAAGGGGTGAATCGGGCGGAAATTTGGTGAAAACAGCGATTTCCGATTAAATCCGGTCAATCTTCCAAGTTGCTGATGTTTACCGAGCTAATGATGGCGAAATTGCTCACCGAGGTTCCCGCATAAAACAGGGTGTCACCGCGATTTGAAATGACAATGTTTTAAGGATGCTCCATCTTGTAGGTTTCCCCACTGTTGGTGATGATGGTGAATGGCTCGTACGGTACCCGGCGCAACAGGTTCAGGATTGGCTGACCACTCATTGGGGCATTGTCCCACGGCCACCTGCTTTTGTCAAATCCGACATTGCCTGTCCAGAGCGCGCGCGCTACGCTCCCGCCGATGAAGCCCTTTCTTTCCTTGGCGGCCATTTTGCTTTTGTCAATGTCGGCGCTCGGCGCGAAGTCGCCTAATTTCGTGGTCATCTTTTGCGATGACTTGGGCTATGGCGACCTGGGCTGTTACGGGCACCCGACGATTCAAACGCCAAACCTTAACCGCATGGCCAGCGAGGGGGTGAAGTTCACGCAATTTTACAGCGCGGCCTGTGTCTGCACGCCCAGCCGGGCGGCGTTGCTGACGGGGCGGTTGCCGATTCGCAGTGGCATGTGCAGCGACAAGCGGCGCGTGCTTTTCCCGAACAGCGCCGGCGGCCTGCCGCAAAGCGAAATTACGCTGGCCGAGGGTTTAAAAACGAAAGGCTACGCCACCGCCGCCATCGGCAAGTGGCACCTCGGTCATCTGCCGCAATACCTGCCCACCAACAACGGCTTCGACACTTATTTTGGAATTCCATACTCGAACGACATGGATCGCATCGCCAGCGCGCCCAAGGGTCGCGAGTCGTTCTGGAAACCGATGGTCAAGTATTGGAACGTGCCGCTGATGCGCGACACCAAGGTGGTCGAGCGTCCCGCCGTGCAGACGACCATCACGCGCCGCTACACCGAGGAGGCCGTCAAGTTCATCAAGGCCAACAAGTCGAAACCGTTTTTTGTCTACCTCGCCCACAGCATGCCGCACGTGCCGCTATTTGCCTCCTCGAGATTTCTCGGCACCAGCCAACGCGGGCTATACGGCGATGTGATCGAGGAGATCGACTGGTCGGTGGGGCAGGTTTTAAGCACGCTTAAAAAGGAAGGACTCGCCGGCAACACGCTGGTTTTTTTCACCAGTGACAATGGCCCGTGGCTGATCTTTAAAACCCACGGCGGCTCGGCCGGGTTGTTGCGCGATGGCAAGGGCAGCACGTGGGAAGGCGGCATGCGCGAGCCGGGCATTGCGTGGTGGCCGGGCCGGGTTAAGCCGCGCACCAGCCATGCGATCACCAGCACAATGGACATTTACACCACCTGCCTCACGCTCGCGGGGGCCGAGGTGCCCAAGGATCGAGTAGTGGATGGCGTGGATCTTTCACCCGCACTTTTTGGCACTGGCCAAGTGAAGCGCGACGCGTATTTTTATTATCGCGGCCAGCAACTATACGCCGTGCGCAAGGGGCCCTGGAAGGCCCATTACATCACCCGGCCAGCGTACGGCCGCGGCAAGGCCGAGAAGCACGATCCGCCGGTGCTTTTTCATCTTGGGCACGATCCCTCAGAAAAACATGACTTGGCCAAGGACAACCCGGAAGTGTTGGCGGAGATCGCTCAGGCGGTTGCCCGGCACCGGGCAAAGCTCAAGCCGGCCCGGCCCCAGCTCGAGGCGACCATTCAAAAATGAACATGAAAAAACTCATCCCCCTCATAACTCTCGCCCTCGCCACGGCTTGCGGCACGACTTGGCAGCCCTTGTTTAACGGCAAGAATCTCACTGGCTGGGAGGAAACCGACTACGCCGGGCGCGGCAAGGTAAGCGTGAAAAACGGCGAGCTGCATCTCGATGGCGGTGAAATTCTCACCGGCGTCACTTGGAAAGACAAGGAGACTCTGCCCAAGACGAATTACGAAATCGTGTACGAGGCCAAGAAAATTGATGGCTCGGATTTTTTTGCGCTGATCACATTTCCGGTGGGGGACAAGTACGCCTCGCTGGTGACGGGTGGCTGGGGCGGCGCGGTCACGGGCATAAGCAGCATCAACAGCATGGACGCCTCGGAGAATGACACGACCTTGTACGTTAAATATGAGCCGAATATCTGGTACAAGTTTCGCGTGCGGGTGACGCCGAAGATGATCACTGTTTGGCTCGATCCGCACGAGCGGCTGATCCTGCGCAAGGACACGGCCGCGGGGGTCATCGCCGAGTACGCGAAAGCTGCGGGAGTCACAACCGCCAAGGCCGAGGCCACGCTGCGCAAGCTCAACCCGGAGTTTGATGATTTAATGAAGCCGGGCAAAAATCTCATCGTTCCCGGCGAGACGCAGGTGATTGAGGCGGACATCCACGAGAAGGTCGTGTCCATGCGGGCGGGCGAGATTGAGCTTTCCGCGCCGCTGGGTTTTGCCACTTTCCAGACGAGCGGAGTCATCCGCAATGTGCGCCTGCGCCGGTTGTCCGAGCCCTCCAAAAGACGCGGTTACAGTTACGGCCGATGAAGCATTTAATTCTTGCCCCCATGTTTAACACTATAATTCCCGGCCTATGAAAAAAACATGTCCGGCGCGGGGCATCCGAGCGTTTACGTTGATTGAACTGCTGGTGGTTATCGCCATCATTGGAATCTTGGCGGCGATGTTGTTGCCGACCTTGCAGCGGGGGAAAATCCATGCCAAGGGCGCCAAATGCATGAGCAATCTGCGGATGCTGACACATGGCTGGCATATGTTTGCCGATGAAAACAACGAGGTAATGCTGCCCGGGCGGTTCGCCAAGTTGCCGGGCGGCAAGGGCAACCCGAAGAATCATTTTAAGCTGGGCAATGGCATGAAGTACCGTCCGCGCTGGATAGCTTACATGGGCTCGTACGTGGGGGCGGATGCGTTTGAGAAGCCGAGCACAAGGGACGACCGGCAGGATTATGGCAACAACCCGGTGTTTCTGAATCCGCTGCGGGATTACTGGACGGACGAGCGTAACGGTGCCTTTGGCTACAACCTGCAGTTCCTCGGCAACGCGCGCAAAACGAACAACAAGTATCACAACTACCCGGTGCGGCGCGGCAAGATCAACAACTTTACCGCCACGGTGATGTGCGCCACAAGCCTCGGCACGGCGGCGGGTTTCGCGGAGAAAGATCGCGAAGAATATAACAACAACGGCAAGGCATACAACGAGTGGGGCAACCACGGCTGGTCGCTTGATCCGCCGCGCCTGACGGCCAACTCCGACCGCGGCAGTGGCGACAGTGACAGCCCGCGCACGGCGGTCGATGCCTGCTACATGGGGCGCGCGGTGGTGGCTTTCTGCGATGGCCACGTGGAATCAAAGTTCCCGGAGGAACTTGGTTACCGGGCTTTAAAAGATGGCAAGTTCGTGGATCTAGAGAGAGTAGACGATTCACCCTCGAACTATTTTTTTAGCGGCTCGGCCCGAGACATCCCCCCGCCGGCGCTGCCCAAATAAAAAGTCTCTTGAAACAAAAACCCGCCATTTAATAATGGCGGTCTTTTTATGGGCTGATGAAATATGTAGCCGCTTAGGGCTTGGAGCGCGCTGGCTGCGAAATGACTTCCAGAGCCACCTCGTGCGCGCCCTTGGCGGACGCGTGGTTTTTAACCGACTGCTGCAGGCCGGTGTCGTTGATCTGCGCGGCGCTGCCATCGGCCTTGGCAAGCTGGCCTTGGTTATTCTCCAAGCCGAGCATCACCAGATTGCGGTAGACGCTCTTCATGTTCGCAGAAGCCACGTCTTTGATTTGCTCATAACCGGGATTGGGATAGGTCGCAACGTATGGATCTGAGTAGCCGCCCCAGTAGTTGTGCTTGGCATTCCGGTCGGAGTCGGCCCCGATGAAGCTCACGGCCATGATGCCGGGCGCTAATTCCTCGCCAATCTGGCCCGCACAAAGGTATTGGTCGGACCACCAGTGGTTCCGGTACGATTGCGTCTGCGGGCTCAGGTAATAAATCTCCTGACCCACGGTGCCCGAATTCACGTGCACCAGTGAGTGTTGCATCTTCTTGTTGGCTGCGGTCACGCTGGCAAATGAGGGCAGACCATCAAAAGTTCCATCACCATCATTGTCATATGGCTGTATGGGGTGTTTGCTGATGCCTGATTCCGGGCCGTTGGAGGCACCTACCCAGTTTTTGGTCAGGGCTAAAATGGTCGCTGGCGCGGTTGCGTCGGCACCACGATGCACCGCATAGCTCATGGCGGTGCGGCTGACGATATTGTCTCCGCCAAAGACGCCGCCGGATCGGTAATTGTAACTCTCCGTGGAGGCGATGTCCGCGTGATGGCTGTGCACCGCATTGCCGTTGGAGTCCAGATAACGAGTGCCGGTGCGCTCGGCCGCCTTGGCTTCACCGGACACCTCGTCGTTGTTCCGCTTCTGGATGGCCGGATCGCAGGGCGAAGCGATCATCTTCGCCGTTTTCAAGTCATCACTAACCGCCGCCCACATCCACTGGATGTCATACGAGCACCACCAACCAGAGCCGTGGACATCGCCATCGGCGCTCCGGCGAATTCGCGAGTACACCCCGGTCGCCTCGCGCCAAGTAAGCATCCAGGCAAAATTCCCGTTGTCCGCGGAAAACCCGTTCCACGCCGTGCCGATTTGTTTCAGGTTGTTTAGGCACTTGGCGCGATTGGCCCGCTTGCGCGCCTTGCCCAAGGCTGGCAGAAGCATACTGGCCAAGATGCCGATGATAGCCACCACAACCAGCAATTCAATGAGGGTGAATCCACGAGAGGTTTTTCTTTTCAAATTTTGAGGCTCCATTTTTTCGGTTAATCATTGGAAGCCGAACGCAGCCACCGAATTCATTTTACACAATCCAGCGCCATAACCCGACTCCAGACAACCCGGAAGGGTATGCCTACACGAAACCATGAGCAAAATCCGTGCCAAAATACAAAATCTATGAAAACCACAAAAACGAGATTTTCCTCCCAAATTACCGCAAACTAGGATTTAACAATGTCGTGAAGGATTGTTCTTGAGCAACTTTTCACGCGCGCTGCGTCAATTTCACGCGCTACAATCGGCAGGCGTAATGGATTTGTCGGCCCACTTCCTCAAAGCCGAAGGACGGATAAAGCGACTGACCAATCGGATTGCTGGCCATGGTCTCAATGACCGCCAACGCCATGCCCTCGGCGCGAAAATATTCCAGCGCATGCTCGATGAGACCGCGGCCAATGCCAAGTCCGCGCGCGTTGGCGGCCACCGCTAGGTTGGGAATGCGCCCCTTGCCCGACTCGCGATCAAGCCGCGTGCTGATGTAGCCGAGCACTTCGCCTCCACTC
>Ga0209089_10002646_pt1 | contig 15720 bp, 5 predicted proteins | sample ArcticOcean_MG_C_FD_187431 | JGI IMG/M metagenome (GOLD analysis project Ga0209089, IMG submission 187431) | Marine microbial communities from western Arctic Ocean - ArcticOcean_MG_CB2_150 (SPAdes) (version 2) | ecosystem: Environmental > Aquatic > Marine > Oceanic | place: Arctic Ocean: Canada... | reverse complement strand
TCTATATAATTCGTATTATCACTACTTTTTAATCTTATTTTTTCTTGATTAAGAATCTCAAAATTTATGGTTATACATGCTCCATTTTCATCTATTACTTTAAACTTTTTTTCTCCTAAGCTGACATTATTAATTAAATATCCATCAGATTCAAATGAAATTTCTTTATCGACAAATATTTCTATATCATCAATATAAAATTTTAAAGGTAATGAAGCTTGATTGTTTGATACCTCAAAATAGAAACTTCCAAGTCCATTATAGCAATCAGGTTTATTGCCTTCAATAATGTTGTTATTATTTAAATCTATATCAGAATAATTAGTTAATTCAAATACCGGATTTATTTCTTTTATTTCACTTGAAATTTCAACTGTTTTACAATTAAAATTATCAAATACAGAAATATTATATATTCCTTTTGTTAAATTTTCTAATTTATAATTTCCTTCAGTATCAGTATTAATTTCTTGGGATAAATTATTATTAACTAGAATTCTATAGGGACCTGTTCCCCCGTTTATATTTATAACTAAACTACCTGTTGTTAATTCGCAAACTATATTTTGATGTTTTTCAGTTACTTCACTTAAAATCATAGGATTAGGATCCTTAATTTCAAATTTTTTGGTAATTAAGCACTCTACTTTTTCACCATCAGTAAAGTTTCTAAAATGTTTTGCTTTTATTTCAATTAAGTAATTTCCTTTTGGAAGATTAGTCGCTTTTGAACTATTGCCACTTATTATAATATTGTTAAGACCAATAAGTGATTTGTTTACATCTCCTTCAACTTTAAACCAATTTATAGTTTGATCGCTATATATATCATCAAATAATCCATTGGGGTAAATTTCATATTCACCTAACTCACCATCAACACAAACATTATCTTTTTTAGATACCTGAGTTATTTTTAGTTCTTGAGGTTCTTTTATAACTAAATTAGAAGAGATGGAACCACAAAAATTAGTTATATCAGTAACAGTAGCAAAAACATCTCCTTTTCCAGTTCTTATTTTAAAATAACCAGTATCAGGGTTCGATTCTAGTTCCTTATATGGTCTGTTTAAATTCCAGTTTATAGAGTAAGGTGGTTTTCCTCCAGAGACATTTACTGTAATTTCTCCATCATCACTTCCAGTGCAAGAGGCGTTTATAATTGATGTTTCAATATTTAATAGTTTTTCAGGTTGTATTAGCTTGACTTTAATTGCTCCGTTAACTTGACTAGTCGCGTCATTAATAGATTCTGAAAATTTACAGTTATTTGAGTCATATATATCAATGTCATATTCACCTGCAAGCATATTATTAAATAAGTAAGTGTTACCTGTTAAGTTTTCTGCAACGACACTACCATTAGAGACAACTTTATAAGGAGGAGCACCACCTATAAAATAAAGTTCAAATTGACCATTATTACCAGCATTACAATTAATGTCTACATGTTTGGCTATGTTTTCAGATGCTATAATTCTGTCCTCTCTTTTTATTTCAAATGATTTGGCAGTAGTACAAGAAACTTCTTTTCCATTAACAATGGATTTTGCAATTGCATCTATTCTAAAAAAACCAAAACCCAGATTATCTATTTCAAGCTTGTCATTCCATTGAGAAACTAAAACATCATTTTTATACCACTTTGTCACGTATGATGCTTGATTTCCAGTAAGCATTCCCCCTTGTAAATCAATCTTAATTTTACCATCTGCATAATCGTAGCATTTTTGATTTTCAATATTTAAAATATTTATTTTTACAACTTCAGGTTCTCTTATTGAAAATTCTTTTTGAAATGTTCCGCACCATCCATTTTTGTCACTAATGGTTAATTTATAATCATTTTTATCGAGGTCTTTTATTAGATAGTTATTAACGGCTTCAGTAATAGTTCTTTCAAATCTATAATCTTTTCCCTCAAGTAAGAGTGTATACGGAGCAGCTCCACCCTTAATAGCACCAACATCTATGCTTCCATTTTTACCTCCAAAACATTCCACATCATATACAAGTAAGTTAGAAACTTCAAATTCATCAAGGACACTGATAGTAAACTCTTCAGAAATAAATTCACAAGCGTTGGCATCCTTAATTCTCATTTTATATTTGCCAGTGTCTAATCCGCTTAAAGTTACTGTGTATCCAGTTGTATTTTGTGTTTCTTTGGTTCCTCCTTTGAATCCTGTATAGGTGCTTACGTTGTTACTATCAAGTATGAATATTTCATATGGTGCAGTTCCATTTTTTACATTAAAATTGATTGCACCTTTTGAGACATCAAGTTGAGGGTTCACACAAGAACCATAAATTTGATTTATTTTAAAAGCAATTGGAGCAGGTTGAGATATTACAAAGGAATCTGTTGATGTACAATTACCATCATCTCCTTTAAAATTAATCACATAGGTACCTTGTTTGAGATTACTTATCGTTAGGTTAGCATTTTGATTCACAGATCCATTAGCAACGATAGTTTCCCCGTAAATAAGCTCGTAGTCATATTTTTTTGTATCTCCTCTAAATGGAATACCTCCTCTAATATTCCTGTAAGTTATTTCTCCATCGTCAGAGGGTGTGTCTCCATTTACACACAATATATCTTTAATATCCTTACTATCCCAAACTACTTTATTGGAGATGAAAATGTTTTGTGTTGTTATACATCCTGCTTTTTGTGAATCGTTACTTTCTTCAAAATGTCTTTGAGTAACCTCTAAAGTATAATTTCCGTCAATAAGATCCTCAATAACATATTCTTTATCCCTAATAATATTAAAAGTTTGATCCACATTATTTCCTGTGAATTTGACTTTATAATACTCTTCAAAAGCACTATTAATAAATGCATCTCCTGCGCTCATTTTTAGTTTTAACGTGCTTTTTTCAGTAATACAATTTCCATCAATCTTTTGATCGATTACTATTGCTGTTTGTGGTTGTAATACTTTTGGTTTTAACGTTATAGTCTTACATCCATAATAATCAGTGATTGTGTAAATTTTTTCTCCTGCAAACTGATCAGTTATAGGTAATATGTATGTGTCTTTATCTTTTCTTCCATAATATTTCCCGTCAATTATCCATGGGGAAGTTCCTCCTTCAATTTTTATTTGCATTGAGCCTTTGCCGTCGCCGTAACATAAATTATGTTCTAATGCTTCTATTACTGCTGTAAGTACTTTAGGTTCTTTTAAATCAAATTCAAATTTTTGAGTACATGGTCCTGATGTTACATTAAGTGTATACAATCCAGATTCTCCTAAATTAGTTATGTCATTTTGACTACTAGTGAAACCATTTGGACCATTCCAACTAAAAGTGTAGTTTCCTGTTCCGTCTCCACCTGTAATAGCTGGCTTTATTTCCCCATCACTAAATCCAAAACACGTTATGTCTCTTTTGGCAATTATGTCGTTAGCAACTTGAATAGGGTCGTTACCGTCAATAAAAATATTTATTGGATTGGACATACATCCATTAGCATCAATAGCGTAAAAAACGTAATCTTTTTTAATTAAATTATCAACTTTAAATTCATCTTTATTATCTACAGAATTTCCTCTGTTAGTTTCTATTAATTCATCATTTAAATAATAGGAGTAAGGTCCAGTTCCACCTGCAATCTTTATATTAAATGATCCGTTTTTGTCACCAGGGCAAGTTTCAGGAATAATATTAAAAGGGGAATCAATTAACAACTCTGAGACAGAACCAACGATAATTTCAGAGCCGTATTGATATTTAATATTGTCTTTATCAATTACTTCTACTTTATAAGTACCTGAAACAGTTGTTAAAGTTTTACTTATATCTGAATCCGCACTAATAGCTACAAAATTTCCTAACGAATTTTTTTGAAACCAGTTTACAATGTATGGTTCTCCATAACCACCTTCAAAAGCAATCGAAATTGTTCCGTCTTTTCCATTAAAACATTTTGGAATTGTAGTTTCCACTGAATTAAAAGAAAAATCAGTAGGTGTTTTAATTATATACTCTTTAGTTAAAATACAATCGTTGTCATCCTTAATAGTTAAAATATATTTTCCTGGATTTAGATTGCTTAAATTTTGATTGGTTGAAGTGAAATCATTTGGACCAGTCCAGTTAAAACTATAACTACTATTTTGTGCGACTGTTCCTCCTTCAACACTAATCTGAATAGAACCATCATTAGTATCGAATTTTGTCAAATGTGTAATAATTTCATTTGAAATTTTAATGCTAAACTCAGGTTCTGAAATCGAAACTTGGAAGTTTTTTGTGCAGTTCTTTGAATCAATAACTAAAATATTATATATCCCAGCTTTTAAATTATTTTGAACTAATTCATCAGTATTATTGTCAGTATTACCAGAATTGGATTTTATTAAATCATTATTTATGTAATAGGTGAAAGGTGCGATTCCTCCAACAATAGAAATGGTAAAATTACCAGTTGTACCATTCTTGCATAATATATCTGTTTTGTTTTCTAAGTTAATATTAATAGATGATGAAGGCTCAGTAAGTTCGATAGTTTTTATTGGATAAATATTGTTGTCAGAATCAGAAACTTTTAATTTATAAGTTCCAGCCTTTATATCAGTTAACTGTGAACTAGTAGACAACAGAATGTCATTTTGGTTAAACCATTCAATTTTATAAGGGGGTCCTGATCCTCCTGAAGGTTTGGCTTCAATTTTACCTGAAGATTCCCCCCAACAATTAATTTGAGTTATAGAAATGTTGTAATTAAAGTTAGTGCCTAATTCTAGAACAAATTCTTTTTTTAGTTCACATCCTTTAGCATCTGTAACTGTAAGTAAATAGGTACCTACATCTAAATTAGTTATATCCTCATTTGAGCTACTGAAATTTAAACTTGTCCAACTGTATGTATATTCTTTTGTTCCTCCATCTATTTCAATGTCTATTTCTCCATCTTGTAATCCTTCTGACGGATTCTTTATTGTGAAGTTCTTTAAATAAAGTGCGTTTTCAGGTTCTGTAATCTTTTCATTTAAAATATTGGAACTACATCCGTTGTCGTCAATTACTCTCAAAGAATAATCACCAGCTTTTAAATTACCTACTTTAAAAGTTTCATTTTCTTTTAAATCAGTTTTAATTACTTGATCATTTAAAAATATTGTATAGGGAGCAGATCCTCCATTTGATAATATATTTAAATAGCCATCACTAGAACCAACACAAGAAATTTCTTTATTTATTTCAGACCCTAATTGAATTTTCAACTCTTTGTTTGGACCAGTTACTGTAATTGGATCTGATTTAAAAATGTTGTTTTCTAAATCGGAAACTATTGACTTGTATTTTCCAGCAACTAGATTTGATAAAATTTTTGGATCATTATCTTCATCCTCATAGCTTAACCAAGTATTGTCTTCAGATAGTTTTTCCCAGGAGATAGTGTACGGAGTTCCTGCTCCTCCTTTAGGATCAATAGATATTTTACTTAACTCTCCGAAGCATAATATTTCTTCAGGAAAAGTAATATTCATTTTGAATTCAGGATCTGTAATTTCAAAATTTACAGCATTAATACCAAAGAATATATTATCTGTTGGTTTTACTCTTATTCTTGCCTTCTTTGTTTTGCTTAATAGAGGGATAATAACCTCTTCATTACCATCATTTACAATAGCATTCGCTAACATATAAGGATAAGTGTATCCTCCATCATAAGACAATTCGATGTTAACTTTTGCAGTCTCTTTTGCTGCAAGATGATTCCATATAACTTCAATTTTTTCTTCTTGACGAATTTTAAGATTTTGTACATGTTGAGTTAAAACTTGAAAAACACCATCTGATGAATAATTGGTTTTTACTATAAAATCTTCTTGTAAAATATTTCCACCATTAGGATTATTATCTCTTACTGTAAATGTAAAATTTAGGTCTCTAGTTAGCTGAGGAACTACTTCCCATTCTGATTGGGTTTTTCCAGAAAGAATGGTTTCAATATCAGGAAAAAATCTAATTTGTTTGTCATCTGGATAAAGAGAGATAAAAGTAGGGCCAATAACACTAGTGTTTAAAGGAGGATTAACAGTTACTTTGTAAGAATCCATTTGATCCCAGTTAAACAGCATGTCTTTATTCAGGTTGTTAGAATCGCTAATCTCAAAATTTTCACCAAGTGCAAATGGAGTTCCAGCAGGAATAGAATAAGAAAGTTTATCTGGATTTGTTTTAAAAACTGGTGCAGCATTTTCAAAATCAGTAACAATTGTACCACAATCTCTACTTTGAATTACTGAATTCATTTCTTTTAAAGACAAAGAATGGTAATACAAGTTTCTTTCATTTCTCTCCCCATAACCCATAATAGTTACACCTGACCCAGATTCAACCATATTACCACCAGCACCGTATCCGGGAGCATTATTAAAAGTGTGAGGAGCTCCCATCATATGTCCCATTTCATGTAGAAAAACAAAATAAAAGCCAACTCCAGTAAGACCTCCTGAAGTCCCTCTGGCTTTAGATATACCAGAAGAACATAATGAGCTTAACTGTGCTAATCCACCTCCACCGTTATAAAAAGTATGACCTATGTCGTATTCAGTTTCTGGAGTGTTTTTGTCTTCAATTATGTCATCAATTATTTTTGCTCCTTGATTTATTAATATTTTTTTGTCATCATTTTCAAGTCCATCATTATCTTTATCAAATGATATTAGTTTTTCTGAATTATTAACTAACTCAAATTTAATACCTAAGTCTCTTTCGGTTACTGCGTTTAATCCTGATAATGCAATCCCAATTTCTGAAATAATAATAGCTTTTTTACCATCTTCATCTAGGCTATTGGCATCATATAGGTTAATAAAATAGTTAGACCATTCTGCTGTTGTAAGAATTGCAATTCTATATTTTTTTAGTTTAGTGCTAAATCCTATAGTATTTAAACTTTCTCTAAAGTTTTTTTTTTTACTTATAGTTGGATTATCTATCAAGTCATTTGCAAAACTTGATTTAGGAATTTCTTCTTCTTTAATATTGGGATTTAAAACAAAAATATTTTTGTTTTTAGAATTTATTATTACCGTTTTGTATTGGCTATCTAAAATAGATATGTTTATTCTTTGACCTACAAAAGAGATAAAGGATATTTTATCACTATCTAAAGATTTTCCTCTGTAAACTTTAACTTCTTTAAATTTTTCAGATAACTTTTTAGAAAAAGGGTTTTGTTTAAAAAAAATGAAATTTTCAAAATTAGCATTGTCAACTGGAAGATTTATTTCAATTTTATTTTTCTGTAAAAATGAGCTTTCAAAATTTTCATATGAAGATTCAAAGTGATACTGATTATTAGAATTTAATTCTGATCTAGATTCCCAATTTATTTTTTGAGAAAAAACGAAAAAAGGAATTAGCAAAAAGAGTAGTTTTAACCTCATTTAATCAAGTAAATTCATATATTAAAGTTAATTATTTTTTTATCAAATACGTTTCTTCTTAAATGGAGATGCTTTCAAGTGTTCAATGATTGAATTTCTAGCCACATAAAAAGCTATTAATAAAGTGATAAATCCTCCAACCCAAATACCTGGGACGAAATCTAAAAATAGAAAATAATCATAAAAGGCATGAAAAATAATAGGAACAATTAATGATAAAAGAATATTAAATAATTTAAATTTTTCATTTGTTTTAGCTTTTCCTAAATAATAACCCATGAGTACTGCAAATATAAAATGAGCAGGGACCGCTGAAAACATTCTTAGTATAGCTAAAGAAGTAGTTCCTTGTAAAACAAAAGTTAAATTTTCTGCAGTCGCAAAACCCATTCCAACAAAAACTGAATAAACTATTCCATCATATGGTTCATCAAAATTCTTATTTGGATATAATATTAATATTACTACTAAGAACTTTAATAATTCTTCTGTGATAGAAACTGTTAATGCTTCTCCACCAATACTAATAAAACTATTTTCAATATTAATAAATTTTAAAAAATATTCTAGTAAATCTACATCTAGATGCAGATTTATAGCTCCAAAAATAAATGCAATAGCAAGTAACCATAAGGGTTCTTTGTCAAATTCATCGAGGTTGTAAATTACAGCCATAATGAATATTCCAGGAAAAATAGATAGAGTGACTAGTGATAAATCTTTTAATTCAAATATGTTAATTAAAACTAATGGATAAAATAAAACAACGTATAATGCCGTTACTATTATACTAGTTAAAATGCTTGTAATAAATACTTTTTTCATTAATTCTTAGAATTTTAATGAGACCATCCATTCATCATATTTTTTATAATCTTTTCCTTCAGAAAAAGCTCTTGCCCATCCAAATGAAATAGTAGATGATAAATGAGAGAACATAACTAATTTAGTATCAATTTGAAAGCCTATATTTCTGAAAGTTTCGCTGTATTGTTTTCCTAAACTCTCCTTATTTATTGACTTATCTTCATATTCTGAATAATTTTTGGTAAACAAGCTTCCAGCAAATATAGTAGGGTGCGAGTAGGTAGCAAATAAGTTAAAGAAACCTAACTTTCTATACCTTATAGCAGGTAATATTAACTCTAAGGTAGCTTTGTAAAAACTTTTAGCGATAATGCTCTTTTCTGAATCATAACTAAGCCCAGCAAAAGAAAATGATTCCCTATACATTTTTGAGGAAGCGTTATCCACATAATTATTTCCAAATGATGCGAAACCAAATCTTGTAAAAGGATTAACATCACTACTAAATGAATTTCCAAATGCATTTCTTAACCACAAAGAAGTATGATTTACAGGAAGTGCAATACCCAAATCTAAATTTCCGTGAATTTTAGGAAATAAATTTCCTTTAGTCATAGCTGAAGATAATGTCAACGAGGATTTAATCCCTTTTTCACTATCTACTGCCCCCACAGACCTTTTTAAATTTCTATATGCAAAGGTTGTACTAAAATTATAAAATAGATTCGTATTAAAATCTTCATTTTCAAAATTTATTTGCTGAAATTCTGGAGACTGATTTAGTCCATAATAACTATTAAATCCAAGATTTAAGTCTAAATTTTTTGGTGCATCAGAAAACAATGATTTATTTATATTTAAACCAAAATTTAAACCCTTTCTAGATCTTTTTGTTGGACCAAATAAGTCGTAAAAATCTGCTTTATTATAAGAAGCATAAAAGTTATATGTTCCAGGAAAAAATCCACCCATAACTGCCGTTCGATATTTCAGTGATGCATGCCATTTTTCATCATTTCGAATTTCTCTCCCATCATCATTAAGACTATTTTTCCAATCCATTGGTGAATAAGAAAAAGAAAAATTATATGATTTTAATTGTAAAGGATCTTGGAATTGAAATTTATAACCAATTCCAATATTATTTTTATATCCTTCAACAATTGGGTAAGCAAAAGAAAGTTTGACTTCTTTTTTTGGAATGTATACACCTTCCACCTTTTTAATTTGACTTTCGTCGAAAGTTTTGGAATAAGGGTATAATGCTTTCCATTCTTTAAGCTCAGGAAATTTATTAACAGTTAAATTTCCTAAAAATTCTATTCCTGAAACATCTGTACCTTGGTTAGGAATCATGACAGGAACAAAACCATCACTTGTATATTTAAAAGAAAAAATATTTTTATCATCGATTGGTATTGGTCTGAAATATCCAGTGTTAGCATTACTCATTATTTCAATATCTAAACTAGTTGCATCCACTTTATAAATATTACTAACTCCACTGTAGTAGGAAGATCCATAAAGAAATTTACCATCATCTGTATACTTGAAGCTTTGTGGAGAAGAAACATCGAAATTAAAAACTTCTTGAAATTTAATATCTTTTGTGCTAATGCCATCAAACGATTTTAATTCATAAATATTTAAAAATTGGTTTCCATTCAGGTCTGTTAACGCTGCACTCAAGTTTAAACCATCAGGTGAAATATCCAAATCGAACATATCCGAACCAAACGAAAGAGTATACTTTTGTTCCCAACTAGAATAATTATTTTCAAGATCTTCAGAATTTATTTTTGGAATTTTAACAAGTGTACTGATTCCGTTTAAGTGTTTAACACCCCAAACGGATTGATCTATATCATTAAATGCTAAGTCACCTATTCTACAATCTTTTTGTAATAATTTAGATTTCCCTGTCTTAATATCATACAAATTTAGATCCCTTTGAGAACTATTATCTGTTGTATAAAAGAGAATGTTATTTTTTTTGTCGTGTGTCATTGATGTCACATTAAATAATGTAGGTCCTTTAACATCTTTTAATCTTTTGACTTTTCCTGTTTCTAGATTAATTTCAGCAATGTGAGGAAATTTTCCAGGATAGTTTACTGCAACATAAATGCTATTTTTTTCTTTGTCATGAAATGCGTGAGAAACACCACCCAAGACCTTTTCTGAAATCAATTTTTCTTTAGTTATAGGACTTTCACTAAGTTTTTTGATATTTCCAGCTTGGAATTTTTTTTCAAATTCAATCCAATTGTTCCATGATTTTGATAGAGTAGTTCCATAGACTCGCTTAAAATCTGATGCAAAACCTCTTTTTGTACCATCTTTTCTTTTTATCCAATCAATTAGTTTTGTTGGACCATGTTGATAAGCTAGATAGCTTATAAATCTAGTTCCGTAGAAATAAAAATTTGCTTTTGACATGAAGTCTGCAGATGTTCCTGCACCTGCCAAACCTAGTGCAGAATAAATTCTACTGTTTTCAAGAACTCTAGTTCTAAAAAACATTTCATCATAATTTCCTAGAGCATTACCACTTCCTCCATCCATCCAAGTTTCAACAAAAACAGCAATACCCTCGTGTAACCATCTTGGAGAATAATATCTTGGACTAGTTAGATAGCTATAGAACATAGAAATTGGATGATCGTTAGAATTACTTACTTTTCCTAAAAAGAATTTTTGAAAAGAAAGATCGGAACTAGACGAATTATCTAAAGCTGCTATATGAACTAATTCATGATTCATTATAGAAAAAACTCTTTCTCCAGCAACACTAGACTCAAAAGAGTAATTCATTGGAGAGATACATGCGGTTACAAGATTGGTTGGTAAGGACGTTGCACCTCCATTACCAAAATCACCGAAATCTTCAAATAAAACAAAAATCTTTTCTTTTGGTTCGTAGTCAAATAATTTTTTTTGAAAATTTAGAGCATTATGAGTACATCTTATCGCGTGTCCTAATACAAAATCAAGTCCCGGGGAAGCACTAACTACATCGAAGTCATTTGTTTGGATTTTTTTTAATTGGGCATGACTTATATTAAAGGAAATGCAAATTAAAATAATAAGGAATTTTTTCATAATTCAATTTATTAGTTTTTTATTAAAAAAAAAAGGAGAAATATTTATTTCTCCTTTTTTTGTAATTATTAATATCTAAAAAACATTAATCCATAGATTTTCCAAAATCACTAGTCTTAGAAAATTCTTTTACCGACTTAGCAAAGTCAGCGTTCATAGCAAAATTCTCCATTGTTTTTCGAAAACTAGTATTCTTACTAAATTGCTGCATAGTTTTAGCTAATTGAGGGTTTTTAGCAAATTGACTAATTGCTTTGCTAAATTCTGCGTTCATAGCAAAATCTCTCATTGTTTTACCAAACTGTGGGTTCATGTTAAAAAAAGTAACTGCTTTATTGAACTCAGCGTTCATAGCAAAATCTCTCATTGTTTTACCAAACTGTGGGTTCATATTAAAAAAAGTAACTGCTTTGTTGAAATCAGCACTCATAGCAAACTTTTCCATTGCTTTACTGAACTCAGCACTCATAGAAAATTCTTTTACTGCTTTTGCAAACTCAGTATTGTTAGAAAAATCCATTCCAGCTTTAGCGAATCTAGGATTCATGTTAAAAAACTCAATAGCTTTACTGAACTCTGCGTTCATACCAAATTTTTCAACAGCTTTAGCTAACTGAGGATTTTTAGAAAAGTTTTCTACTGCTTTAGCAAAATCAGCATTCATAGCAAAATTCTCCATAGTTTTTGCAAACTTAGGATTCATAGAAAAGTTTTCTACTGCTTTAGCAAAATCAGCATTCATAGCGAATTGCTCCATTGTTTTTGCAAACTCAGGATTCATAGAAAAGTTTTCTACTGCTTTAGCAAAATCAGCATTCATAGCGAATTGCTCCATTGTTTTTGCAAACTCTGGATTGTTAATCATCTTTTGGAAGTCTTGATTATTGAGAAGTTGTTGTACTTCTTCGCCGTCAAGATCAACTACGACTTCACTTCTGTTGTCGTATTTTACCGCTTTTTTAGCGCCTTTGATTGCTTTATCTCCTGATCCTGATAGATCTGAAGGATTAAAGTCAATAGTTCCTGATTGTACCAGTAAGAATGCTACTGCACCTACTACTAATACAACCGCCACGATTAAGAAATTTAATTTACCATGGACTTTGTTCGTGTGTTTACTCATAATTATTAGTTTTAATTATTTCCCAAACAACTTAAACAAGTTGTATAATCTAACCACTATAGTTAGTGGCTCTAATGTACGAAATTTAAAAATTCTATTCATTTTAACCCATTTTTCATTTTTAGCTGGATTGGATATTGCTTTTGAAATGTCTACATAAGCTTTTCCTATTTTTGACTAATCAGATTTTCTAAATCATTTATTTAAACTTAATTATTTTCTATAGCTCCTACTTTTTCTTTATATAAATCAATTGTGTCATCTAAAACTAATGCAATTACTGTATAATATTTGTCAATTGTTTGTTTTGGAACTTCGATATATGTAATTCCTGGATACTTATTCCAATATACCTTACATAATACTTGTTGATTTAAAACAGTACCATTTCCAACTACATAAGCTCGATTGATTTTATTTGAAACTCCTTTTAAAATAATATTATTGTCTTTAGGTAAATCTCTTACATAAAGAAATAATGTCTTTTTATCTTTACTCAGTGTTGATGGGCCATAAAAATGATCATATGAAATTCCTCTTTTTGTTTTATAAATTGCTGAGCTATGTTTTTTTGTCCATTTTCCTAATTCTTTTAATACATCAACTTGTTTTTCCGGAATACTTCCATCTTCTTTAGGGCTGATGTTTAGTAAAAGATTTCCTCCCTTACTTAATGAATCAACAAAAAGATCAATGACTTGCATAGGAGTTTTATAATTATTATCGTTTTGCTGATATCCCCAAGAATCATTTATAGTTACACATAGTTCCCAATATTTAGCATTTGGTCTAAAAACTGGAATACCAATTTCAGGTGTTTCATAATCTCCAAGTCCATTTAATCTAGAATTGAAAATCACATTAGGACTATTTTTTTTCAACATATTTTTTAATTCAATAATTCTCCACTCAACTGCATTGTGTTCCCAATCACCGTCAAACCACCATAAATCTGGATTATATCTTGTTTTTAATTCTTTTAGTTGCCCGTCTCTATATTTCAAAAATCTATTCCATCTTTTTGGATTTTCTTGAATATTATAACGTTTTATTTTATTTGTATGATGTGTGTAGTCTTTGTAGGACCAGTCAGGAAGAGAATAGTATAATCCCAATTTAATCCCTTTAGATTTTATTTCTCTTATAAACGGACTTAATAAATCTTTTTTTGAGGTGCTACTTTTATAAGAATTTAAATTACCATATTTAGAATCCCAAAGTGCAAAACCATCATGATGTTTTGTTGTAATAACAGTATATTTCGCTCCACTTTCTTCAATTAAATTAGACCATTTTTTAGGATCAAAATTATTAGCGGTAAAACCTTTTAGCTGTTTCATATAATCATAGTGAGAAATGTAACCATTATAAAAAGACCAAGATTCACTGATGCCGTTTACAGAATATATTCCCCAGTGTATAAAAATCCCAAGTTTAGCCTCTTCAAACCATAACATTTTATCATTAGAACTTGAACTAGAAATTTCTTTAATTCCTTGACTTTGAATAAGGAATGGAGAAACTATCAACAATAAAAATATTTTTATTTTCATGTAATAATTTGTTTATTTTTTAAATAAATTTTCTTTAAGCTTTACAAAAACTGCTTGTTGTTCTTTGTTTAGGCCATCAGCTGTAAATATAGAAATTCCGCTAGCACCATTCTCTTTAGAAATTCTAATTGCATTTTCTAAATCTTCAGCCTTTCTAAGTGCTGGAGAAAAAAGTCCTGAAAATATTGGAAAATCAACATCATTTACACTTTGTTTTGTTGAAAATCCTATCCAATTTATATTTTCTCTGTAAAAATTTTGATATAACATTGGGTAAGCAGCATCTAGATTCCAATCATCCCAAGCTTGTCTAACCATTTGCCTAGACATTTCTGGAAAAGGAAAAACTGCAGCAGTGACTTTTTTGTTTTTTGAATGAGCAATTTCGATAATTTCATTTACTAGAGTTGTTACCGCATTTAATCTGAATTGTCTCCATTCAGTTGATAATTCAGGATTCTTAAAATCAATAGGATCTTTGTTAAATATTTCTTTAAATTTTTTTCTAGCAATAGTGTGGTAGCCATAATCATATTCAGGCATTTCCGTTTCCTGAACAATATTATATTTTGGTTGTAAATCGGCTCCTAATATCACATCAGGATATCTAACATAGTCTAAATGTACAGACGCTAAACCTTTAACGCTCATTATTTTTTTAGCATTATTAATGATATGATTTCTAGCTTCGGGATGAAATGGGCTTAGCCATTGATAATAATCAACATAGGCTCTGTAATCTAGAGAATTGTCTCCATTTCTATTAACTGCATACCAGTCAGGGTTTTTGTTAGCAATAGTATCCCCAGGACGATTTAAGGTCCACATCCACCCATGAACTTTAATGTTTTTTTTATTAGCTAATGGAATTATTTTTTCTAATACTTCAGAAGAACCACTAACTAATATTTCACTAATTCCTAAAGAATCATAGTAATTTATTTTTTTCTCCCAGATTTCTTTATTAAACTCTTTCCCTCCATGGGTCCAAGTACTAAAAGTGAAATTTTCATCAACTATTTTTTTCTCACTATTACATGATATTACTAATATTGATAGTATAGTTAAAAATGTTTTTTTCATTATTTATTTTTATTAATAATTATTTCATTTAATAATCCATTCTCATTAATTGAGTATTCTATATTTTTATTATTAGCTTTTAGATTAAAGCCTGAGTGCGTTTTTAAGAATTTGATATTAATTATTTTATCATTTATTTCAATAGGTTTAAAATATATTTCTGTTCCAGAATTTAAATCTTTTAAATCTTTTAAATCCTTAAATGCAATTTTTCTAAATAATGCATAAATTATTTGTTCACTTAACACATCTCCCTTATGCTTGAATTCTATTTTTGAGCTATTATTATTGTCTGAAAACTGAATATATCCCCAATTCTCAGGCATGTGCATATTAACTTCTCCTTGACTAGACCAAACCCAGTTGTATTCAGGTAAAAACTTGCCATCTTCTTTTTTTCTCGAGTACTTGCCGTTTGACAATTCATAATCCCATTGAACTCTAGAAAAATTAATTCTCCATTGTTCACCATCTATAGGAATTGTTTTTGGTTTATCTTTTAACAGAGCATAAGATTCTAAAGGGATAGCTAACTCTACAGACCAATATTTATCTATATCACTAGAGTCATTTAATGTTCCATTATAAGAAACCGCAGACTTTAAACTATCTAAATTCCATTCACTATTAGGTTTTC
>Ga0209089_10002644_pt1 | contig 15737 bp, 14 predicted proteins | sample ArcticOcean_MG_C_FD_187431 | JGI IMG/M metagenome (GOLD analysis project Ga0209089, IMG submission 187431) | Marine microbial communities from western Arctic Ocean - ArcticOcean_MG_CB2_150 (SPAdes) (version 2) | ecosystem: Environmental > Aquatic > Marine > Oceanic | place: Arctic Ocean: Canada... | reverse complement strand
TACACACCGCCCGTCACGTCATGGAAGTTGGTAATACTTGAAGTCGCTGGGTGAACCCATTTATTTGGGGCACAGGTGCCGAGAGTAGGATCGATGACTGGGACGAAGTCGTAACAAGGTAGCTGTACCGGAAGGTGCGGCTGGATCACCTCCTTTCTAAGGAGACCCTCATATGACTTGGACTGGAAATTATGTTTGTTGTTAGTACCCAGCGGTGGGCACACGACAACAGATATCCAGGACAATTAGCGTTATATCGAGGCTACCTAGGTCGACCATTAGGCGGTTAGACGAAAGAACTTTCTTGAGCGAGATTCCTGAACTTGGCGTTCAGTTGATTTATCAGCTGAGTCCTGGGGGAATGGAAGTGGCTCGTTAGCTCGATCTTCTAGCCTGTAAAAAGCTTAATGCACCAAAAAATCATAGACTCTTTTCAGAGTCTCAAAACTTCGAAAAACTTAGATATTCTTTCTGTTCACTGTTCAGTGGCTAAGATGCACTGAATCAAGACCTGCTTATGGCGGGTCTTTTCGCGCCCGAAATTAACTCGATCTGAATGGACGCTAAAATTCGTCATCCTGAACTTGATTCAGGACCTCGAATACGAGAGATCATCGTTCATGCCAGCCCGTACCCCATCCGCTACACTCCCACACATGATCAACCAAAATGCCACACCCACCAAAATCGTCATCACCCGTTCCGACAACCTTGAGGTCGAAGTGAGTTCCGGCGCAATGACACGCCTCGCCGGCGTATCGGAAATGCTCACCGGATCCACCGGAATCCACATGGCTATCGCCACGGTCCCACCAGGACGATGCTCAATGGCGCACTACCACGTCAACTGCGAATCAGCTATCTACGTTGTTAGTGGTAGCGGAACGTTCTTGTCAGGCCCGAAACTCGAAACCGAGGAAATGATAAGTGCAGGTGACTTCATATTCGTTCCACCCGATGCCAATCATCAACCCGTGAACACGTCGGACACCGAAAACCTCGTGCTGATCGTTGCTCGAAACGCACCCGTCGAAATCGTGGTCGATTTAGAAGACCTCGGGCGAAAAGACTGCTGACTGTCCTCTAAAGGGCTCAGGTTTTCTTAGTGTCGCACTCAGGCCGTTTGAGCAAAAAATAGAAGTTGCAAAAGAGTGCGAATCCGCCGGTAATACCGCCGAGGCGGTCAGATTCGAAAAATAGTGGAGAAATTCACCACACAATCACCGTCAAGCAGTAGTAAAATTTCTTATCGTGGCTCGTTCACTCCACAGTGCGCGAGTCACATTGCAGGGGCCTATAGCTCAGTTGGTTAGAGCGCTACTCTGATAAAGTAGAGGTCGGATGTTCGAGTCATCCTAGGCCCACCAAAAAACTCATCTTACCGCCATAACGGCGGTGTTTTTGTTTAACTCTGATTCTCCCATGGTGGATACGTCGTAGAACGCACTGTCCGTATGTGTAACAGGAAGACCGATCTCGATAGCCAATCGAATAGCATCATGGCCAAAAAATACAGTACAAACCACCGAGGTGATTCCTACGAGTGGGAGTGTAAACCCATTACCGTAGAGTCCGCACTTATGGGTGATATGTTCAAAAGTACTATAGGAAAATCAGTTTCGCGATCACATCTACACCGTCTTCATCGACCTGAGCTGCCGGCTCGAACGTGCTCCACATCGAGTACTCCCACAGCGCGTAATCTTCCGTAGAAATCTGTAACCGAATCCTGCGCACATACGGCGACCGAACAGGTTCAAGCGGAGGATGACCTACACCCGGTGGAACCGGTACACGGGGGGGCTGCCCCGCCCAACCCTCAATCATGAAGTATTCGTCGGACGTTGTTGAAATAAATTCCGCATCGTAAACAATCGACGGAAAATGAAGGTCGAACCTACTTGGCCCCTGGCCTTCGGGGAAGGCCCGTCGAACCCATTTATCGGGCTGCGATTCAGACCTGCTATAAACCATCTCATCAAGCAACTTGCTTCTCACGATTCCGTCGTTGTCGAGCAACACCACCTTGTCAGGTCGAACCATCTGCGTTGGTGCGCTGTAGATAGGTTCACCGTCCGCTGGTGAATATTGAACGTACATCGCCTGATACGAACTGGCAGCCTCGAAATGTTCCCTGCTTTTGGCGACAATCTCATCAGCCGTCAGCGGTTCGACCGCGAGAAGATTGGCCAGAATAATCCCGAGTGAAATCACAAGAGCCGCTAGTGGCACGATATATTGCTTTCGAACATGCATCGGTCGCATTGTAAAAGGTGTAACTTGTCGAAGCCTATTGATCTGATAACTTAATTCACTGTTTATTTGGAAGCGGTTTTGCGCAAACATTCGCACGCATATACATCGCCGAACGGCGTTGGCCTTCGTATAAAATGCAGTCGCTTTATCTAATGGATACCGGAGATTCGTTCGTTACACCAATGCGAACGAATTTCTTGATCGAAATAATTTGAACTTCTCTCGATTCGTACAACGCCGCGCCCGTGGCGATCGCTTTCTGGCGATCGGCGTGCTGATTGCCGTTTTTCTGGCAGCCACCGTCATGGCTGGCGGCCCAATTTACCTGCGTGCTCTCGAACGAATCGGAATGGGCGATGTTGTAAAACAGGTTGGAATTTACAATAAAAACTTAGGCCTGATTTCCGACTGGATTCCACTCGAAGCAAACGAAATTGAACACGCCAACAGCGTTGTTGATTCAGCAGTTAACGAAGTACTTGAACCTCTGATTGCCAACCGCTCGACTCGTATAAGGTCCCGTGCCCACTTCTGGGGCGTAGCTGACGACGATCCCGAAACCAATGTTCTTCGCGGCCCAGTGGCATCGCGTGCGTATTTCCATGAGATGGAAGGCATGTTCGATGCCATCACCTATATCGAAGGCAGGCATCCAACTTCGAATTTAAGCACAGATGAAAACGGCGATCAAATAGTTGAAATCGCACTTTATGAGAAGCGATCTAAGAACTTCAGACACGGCGAAGAAGTACTAGATTTCAGTCTGGGCCAGATTATCGAAGCAACCTCAATTTCACGATCATCGGGTGTGGTCAAAGGTGAAATCGTAGGAATATTCGCAGCGAACGATACCCGGGGCGAGTTCTGGCTTGGAACACCCGGCACAATACTGGAACCTCAACCGCCGCAAGAAGCTGCTGGCCGGGACAAGCCAATCGTGCTGTTCACAGCTGTAGACACCATTGCACCCGGGGTAGGTCCGTCCAACGCCGGATTGCCGATGAACTACATGCGAGTGCTGTTCACCGATCCGCAGTTGATATCCGAAGCGCAGGCCAGTGTTTTAGTTTCGGCTATGGACGATTATGAAGAAATTGTAACCGAGGGACTGCCTCGATCACACGCCCTTCTCGGGGCACGTGCAACTACCAAACGTATGTCTCAGAAAATGCTGTTTTTGCGGCTACCGGCATTGCTGCTAGCCGCACTCGGCGTCGCAGTAGTTGGCTACTACCTGTTCCTGGTATCAGGACTAATCGCTCGCAAACGTGAGCTTGAAACCGTAATGTTGCGATCACGCGGACTTTCGGCATTTCAGGTGATACGAGTTCAAGTAATCGAAGCAGTGATTACAGTCGGGCTACCCGCTGCCATTGCTCCGATACTGGCCTATTTCACTATCGGCTACGCGGGTCGATTACAAGTATTTGAATCGCTGACTCACGGCCAGAATCTTCCTGTCGAACTCTCACTAATGTCGTGGGTGTGGGCAGCGGGAGCGGCATTTGTAGCGTTCCTCATCGTTCTATTACCGACGCTACTTGTTGCTCGCTCCGGCGTTTCAAACGTTGACCGCGCACGAGCTCGACCCGACAATCCGCCAGTTTTCCAGCGTCTTTACATCGATCTGCTCGTGATCATTCTCGGCGGCCTGTTCCTCTGGGAGATCACAACCCGCGGCGTCGCCTCTACCGACCGTGAAGGCGAAATAGTTACCGATCCCACCTTGCTGTTTGCACCAGCCATGCTACTGATATCAATTGCATTGATAATGCTTCGTGCTTTCCCGATCATCACAAAAGCCACCGCATGGATCGCAACCAGGTTCACGTCAGCATCGATGGCTGTAGGTTTCTGGCGATTGGGCCGAAGCCCTTACTGGTACGCATGGCCTGTTTTGCTGATAATTCTTGGCACCGGTCTCGGGGTGATGGTCGGGACGCTCGGCTCGACGCTGGAACGAAGTAGCAGAGATCAAATTTACTATGACAACGGCACCAGCCTGCGAGTACAGCCGGGTAGCTTTAATTCTGATGTACGAGAGAGCGATATCGTCGAACTGATGGCGATCGACGGCGTCAACTCGGCCACGATGGCGTTCAGGCAAACAGGAAAGTTCGGCACCACCGATAGAGGGATCGAGTTCGATGTTCTCGGGGTGGAATCCGACAAGTTTTCGGATATGGCCTGGTTCAGGGACGATTTCTCAGATGACTCACTTGAGGTGATGCTTGATCGGGTAAACACGGCAGCAAAACCGGAGCCGTTATTTTTACCGAAAAGCACGACTGAAATTTCAGCCTGGGCAAAACAAGATCCGTACGTGCGCGACCACTTCTTCTGGGTAAATTTAAAAGGGGCGGAAAACCGACCGTATACCGTGACTCTGGGCCAGATTGGCGATACGTGGGCGAAACAGACCGGTGCTGTTCCAGAGCATCTGGTTCATCCGATCGAGATCACATCGATTGTAACTTTCATGCAGGCTGGGAACGATACTGGAGCACCAACGACATGGTCGTTTGACGATCTGGTAGTGACTGGCCCGGGCTTTGAAACCGTGCTTCTGGATTTCGAAGGCGATAATTTGTGGACGCCATTGCCAACATCGGAAGGTCTGGACGACGTATTCATCGATGCCCCGGAACCACCTGGTGTTGGTGTACCCGGGTCTGGAATCGGACAAATGATTCTCGGTAGAGGCACCGTCGCTGGAGTTCGCGGCGCATATCGAAGCGCCACCGGCGATCCCATGCCGGTGATCGTTTCCGACAACTTTCTTGAGCAAACAGCAACCGAAATTGGGCAGCCCACCGTCGTTCAGATTCTAGGTGGATTCATACCCGTTGTTCCGATCGGTCAGGCAAGTTTGTTCCCAACCCTCGAACCAGATGACGATCCATTTATGGTTCTCGACGTCAAAACGCTGCTGGCATTCGTCGAGTCACGTGGGCTTGTGTACATCTCAGCCAACGAAGTTTTCCTCGATATCGATTCCGAAAATCATTCAGCAATCACAGCAGAAATTCGTGAAAAATTCCGCAGCGGGGCACTCCTGGACCGGGAGAGGCGAATAAATGAATCTGTAATCGACCCGCTTACGGTTGCCGGCTGGCGTGGTATGGGCGTCGTGTCGCTGATCATTGGCGGTATTGCGCTGGTGCTTGGCTATGTAACTTATCTCGTGGCGCATTCAAATAGGACGATGCACGATTCGGCCTATTTGCGAGCGATGGGACTCTCAAAACCGGGCTTCATGCGAAGCGCCCTGATCGAACACGGCCTCGTGGCTTTCATCGGTGTTGCGGTGGGAGTATCGGCGGGTCTGGTGGCGAGTCGGGTAGCCGTGGGGGCGATCGCCTACTCGGAAACAGGGAGAGCCTTGCTGCCACCGTTCATTCTGCAAACCGATTGGTGGCCGGTGTTAACGATATTGGCCGTGGCTGCGGTAGCCGGGATGTTTGGCGTAATTTCATCGTTCGTCGGATTCTTGCGCAAACCCCTACACGAACTAACCCGCTCAGCAGAATAGGGTGCCACTGGCACCCTATTCTGAGTGATTAGGTAGCTGGCTGAGTCGATCGGTCGAGGGGGTGATACGCCTTCTATCATTGCGAGGAGGCCCGGCGACAGCCTGCCCTGAGCGAAGTCGAACGGGTGGCAACCACGTTAGACCGCAGCTATAGCTGGGACCAAGCCCAAAGCGATTATCGGAGAATCCGAAATACGCTGGCCATCATCATTGAGAAGTAGCCGCCACCGCCAGCACCCGACTAACCCTTGCGCTTCCACCCCGGTCGAGTAAGCACCAACGTTAGCGTTACTTCAGCAGCCTTCGCTCCCGAAATACCCTCAAGCGGCAACTTCTCGAACTGCTCAAGCGAAACTTTCTTCTGCCGAGTCGCCTTGAGATTCTCATCTAGTTCGATCTCGAAATGTTGACCAGTTGCTTCATTGCTGGAAGCTTGAAACCAACCGAACTTCGGAATCGGCCAGTCGTAGGCATCCCATTCCAGATGTTGGCCGATTACTTCCCACGAACCGTCCTTCAGGCCGTCATCTCGAAAATGTTCAATATGAATTGAATCGTTTTCGGTCAGATTTTCTAGATCACCCAAGCTCGGAACCGAATCACGAACCGGCCCGAAAAATCGACCGACCACGGTGCCTCTCGACCCCACGCAAATTGCAATGCCTAATCCGAAACCGCCCGTCTTGAGCGGTACAGCGAAGAAATCGCCTTCTGTGTACGAATGATTATTTACTGAAGCCAAAGAATATTGATCCGAGAATTTGACTGATTACCCGGCGAGTGCCGATTCCAGTCTTTAAACAAACAGTTTCTACGACTAATTTTATTGGATGAAACCTGGATTTAACTCACTCTTACGACGAATACTCGGACGAGGTTCTCGTATTCCTTGGTGTACATATTCCAAGAGGCGACGTGACCAGCGTCTTCAAACGAGTGAAATTCCACAATATCTGGCGATGCGGCTGCGAACTGAACGCTCGTCTCGTGAGGAACAGTATCGTCAGCGTCTCCGTGAATCAACAGAATCGGAACGTCGAGTTCTTCAGAGCGTGATATGAAATCGAGAGCGTTCCAATCGACACCGTACCTGATATTTGTGAAGAATTTGGCGATCGCAGTAATCGGCGTTGGAACGCCACGCTCGGCTGCACCATGATCCACGGTTTGTCCGAAATCAAGCATGGGTGAATCGAGAATTATTCCGACTGTGCGATCTGCAAACTCTGAACTCAACTGATAATTCACAACAACGCCGCCGCCCATCGAATAGCCAATGAGCACTACTTTTTCCGCACCATGGATCAAGGCATATTTAACTGCAGCTTCGACATCTTCCCATTCGGTAACGCCAAAATCATAGAATCCCGATTCGCTGGATGGAGCGCCTTCATCGTTACGGTAGTCGATGGTTAGGGTTGGAGTTCGAATGCTTGCAAGATCATCGAGAATTTTTATCGATGTATCGCGGTTGCTTGTTCGCCCGTGAACAAGAATTGCCCAAACGCTTGAATCCCCAGGGATGTACCACGCTCCAAAATCACCAAGTGGCCCCGGAATCGTCACTTCTTCGTATTCAAGGCCGTACGCCGAGAGCGGATCATGTGGAAACGCGGTTCGATCAAGAAACACGTAATCGCCCGCCTGGAAATCTCCGGCGTAGTCACGAGTGACGGATCCGTCGGATTCCGACAGGATATCGCTCACCTGGCCGTAGCCAGACCCATCGGAAATCCCCCAAAAGCCCTGAGTAGACGGGATTTCTACATCAAAGCCATCCCGCGCTTTTAGCGTGATCGAATCCCCCTCTCGTGCCACGACTTCCAGCGCCAGATCAGGGAGAGCGTTGTCGACCCTCAACCCGTCCTCCTCAAGCACACCCGAGAAGTACCAACCTCCACCGAGCAGCACCAGAAGCGCCAGCCCAATTATTGGCATCACAACGAATCGAATTAATTTGCTGCCCAGAATTTGCTTCATAGTGAATATTCGACCTTTAGTCGGCCCATTCTCGCTTTGTTCGCGGCCATCGTCCCTCAGGTCCCGGCAATTCCGGGAAGGCAGCGTGCGGCTCGGTTTGATACCAGAACGCCACCGAATCAATCTCGTCAGTTAGTGGCTGGAACGTCTTATCGGCCCACCATCCAAGCGCCTGAACTGTCACCTTTAGATCCTCTTTGAATCGAATCGGATCGAGTATGTGCCACCGATACAAACCGTGCTTCGGCACATCATCCTCATCACGAGTCCAGAGCGGATATCCAAGATATGGCGCCGAGTACGTTTCGCCAAAACACCACGCACCACCGAAGTAATCTTCGGTTCCCGTTCCGCAAATCGTCGGGTACTTTCCATCGCCATCGATGAAGAACTTTACCTCGCCCTCACCCCACCAACCGTCCGACATTTGTGTCCAGCCTAGCGCTGTTCCAATGTAGTGACCCTGACCCCTCACACCATCGAGAATTACATGCTCGGGATTATCGCGAGTCGTTATCGACCGACGCCACTGAGCATGGAAATAAGCGGCCTCGTTCGGAACTGGGGTTAGCGAATAGTCAAACTGATAAAAGAACCCTCGAATCTCGTTCCAGTGCTGATTCTCAACCTCGATTCGGCAACGTTTTCTGAACGGCATCTGCCAGTAACTATTGAAACCGCCCGAAGGATTTACGTTCACGGGAATCGAGTTCACGTTGTAGCGCAGGCCGTGTGCGTTTGCGAAGAAATCGGCGATTGGCGATTCTACTGAAGGCGTCTCTTCATCGTCCCAATAAAAACGAATAACGACATCCCGGAGCCCCGCATCTCGCAGCGTAATCCAGATGTGATTTATGATCGCTGGGCCTTCGATATCGGCCAGCACAACAGTCTCACCAGGAGCCAGCGTTATCGCCGGTCGCACTTTCCAGCCCTCACCTAATCGGTGCGAAGGATGCGGTGTCTCGGGAGATGGAGCCTTTGCGCCGTTTGCACGTTCGCCCGTGGGATTCTCCGCTGAAATTGAACGAGATTCCGCATCGCTCAACAGCGAAAGACTTCCGAGTCCGCCCTGAAATCCGCTCAGCCAGTTGTTCGTCAAAATAACATCTCCATCTGAAATCTCGTGCCGGTGTGGGCATTCTAGCGATGTGTTCAGCCCGTATGAACTGCTACCGGCAGCACCTTGCTCTGTTAGAGTCGCCAGACCTTTTCGATTTGATCGAATCCCCATACTGAATTTGCGATTGGAAATCGTGCCCAGTGAACGAAACCCACGACCACGATCTACCCGACTTAATACCGGGTTCCCACGGACATCCTGCGTGCGCCGATTGCGGTCGCACGATCTGGAACGACCCGAAAATCGCCGGAGCCGCAATCGTGCCGATGGATGGCGGAATCGTAATGGTTCAGCGCGCAATCGAACCGGCGATCGGCAAGTGGAGCTTCCCGTCGGGCTATGTGAATCGTGGCGAAAAAATCGAGAGAGCGGTAGAGCGTGAAGTGCTCGAAGAATGCGGACTTGAAACGACTGTCGACCAACTGGTTGGACTGTATTCCGAAGCAGGCAACCCGATCATTCTGGCCGTCTACGAAGCGGCAATAGTTGGCGGCAAGTTGGAGTCGGCCGATCACGAAACGCTAGACGTCGGTGTTTTCAAAATCGACCAACTTCCCGATTTAGCATTCGCCCACGACCGCGGAATTATCGATGACTGGGTGAGGTTGAAATCACAGGTCGGATCGACTTGAGATCCCGAAGCGATGTGGTGATCGTTGGGGGCGGAATCGTTGGCGCGTCAATCGCATACAACCTGGCGAACGAAGGCACGAGCGTTACGATAATCGAACGTGATTCAGTCGCCAGCCACGCGTCAGGATTCTCGGGCGGGTACCTCAATCCAACCAGCGAAACCGGCAAACTAGTGCCGCTGCACCACCAGTCGTTTCGCATGCACAGCGAGCTACTCGAAAAGGTGCAGGAAGAATCAGGCGTCGACGTGCAGGTGCTGAGAATGCCGCACATCGAACTCGCACTCACTGAAAACGACATCCCGTTACAGCGAGCCGAGTTGGAACGGATTTCACCGTTCCCAGATTTCAAAACACAGTGGCTTGAGCCAGAAGATATCCACAAACTGGAACCACGGATTACGGAAGATGTTTGCGGTGGTGTGCTGGTGGAAGACGTGATTCTTCTCGATAGTTACAACCTCACGCTCGCACTAGTAAAGGCAGCCGAAAACCACGGAGCTGAAACTTTGCTGCGGGAAGCTACCGGCATCATCTACGAGAACAACCGCGCCGTTGGCGTGATGATGGGGCAAGATCGTATCGACTGCGACAAGGTGATCGTGGCACTCGGCCCGTGGTCGGGCGCAGCTAGCTTATGGATCGATCTCGACATCCCAATCGTCCCTCAAAAAGGCGAGCTCCTGCGACTTGAAGGGTTCGATCCCGCACTCGGAGTTCATCTCCGGGCGCTTCACGATGGGACAACCTGTTCCGTCTACCAGAAAGCTGATGGGCTGGTTTGGATTGGCGCAACAAAAGAAGATGGCAAAGGCTTCGATACCGTCACTTCAAGTCACGCACTACAGTCAATGTCTCAGGTCGCCATACGAATACTTCCCGAGCTCGAATCACACAAACTCGTGCTTCAAACCGCATGCCTGCGACCGGTAACACCCGATGGCGACCCGATTCTCGGCAAAGTACCAGGCAAAGAAAACCTGTTCATCGCAACTGGCACAGCGGGGCAGGGCGTTTTGCTTGCGCCCGCGATTGGCAAAGCGATGGCCGATCTCGTGTCGACCGGTGAAACAGATATAGATATCGCTCAGTTTGGCTTCGAACGATTCGTTGAAAAAACGACAGGGCTCACTGGAACTTCATGATGGAGACGACACTATGAAATCCCACAGCGATGTGGTGATAGTTGGGGGCGGAATCGTTGGCTCGTCCATCGCCTACCAACTCGCCAGCCGGGGCTCGAGCGTAACCGTAATCGAACGCGACTCGATCGGTAATCACGCCTCCGGATATGCGTTGGGACTGCTCAATCCCACGAACGAAACCGGCAACATCGAATCGCTGAATCACCAATCGTTCAAGATGCACAAAGAACTGCTCGGCACCGTTCAGGAAGAATCGGGTGTGGACGCACAGGTGCTGACCATGCCGCATCTTGAACTCGCCCTCGAAGAATCTGAGCTTCCAGAACTCAAAAAGGAAGTCGATCGCATCAATGCCTTTTCAGAGTTCAAATCAACGTGGCTGGAGCCCGAGGAAATACGGAGGCTGGAGCCACGTATTTCCGATGATATACGCGGCGGAGTGCTGGTTGAAGACATAATCATGCTCGGACAGTTACAACCTGACGCTCGCGACCGCTCAGGCGGCCGAGGCACGGGGAGCCGAGTATGTTTTAAGCGAAGCAACCGGAATCATCTTCGAAAAAAATCGTGCAGTTGGAGTACGGGTCGGCGATGATCAAATCGCTTGCGACGCAGTTGTTCTCGCGCTCGGCCCATGGTCAGGAACATCAAGTCTGTGGCTCGGATTCGACGTCCCGATTGTCCCTCAAAAGGGTGAAATTGTTCGTGTCGAGGGATTCGATCCCCCACTCGGAATGCACAGTCACGGCTACACGCTTGGAAGTTCGTGCTCAGTGGTGCAAAAAGGCGATGGCGCCACGTGGTTGGCAGCCACCGTTGAGGATGGAACCGGCTTTGATACGACAACTTCCAGCGAGGCTCTCGAATCGTTGTCGCAACGTGGAATGCGGATGTTCCCGCAGCTCGAATCACACCAACTAGTGCTGCAAACGGCCTGCATGCGACCCATCGCCCCCGATGGCGACCCCATACTCGGCAAAGTTCCCGGCAAAGAAGGCACTTTCATCGCCACTGGAACTGGTGGCAAAGGCATTCTCTTGGCACCGATCATCGGCAAGGCATTGGCCGATCTCATCACCACCGGCGAAACCGATATCAAGATCGACCAGTTCGGACTCGATCGATTTGCAGTCGATTAGCGCACCAGCTTCGACCATTACGCTGAGTGAATACCATTCCACCGATTCGCCAAATCAATGCAACGCATGAACTCAACGCCCTCGCGCTGTTTCATGTGGACTATTAGCCTGTCTAGCGCCTCGAGTCGTGCAAACCGGCCCGACGTGTGCGGGTGCATCGTCAACATAAACGCCCTGTGCGCCCGATATGCCCCGTCAAATTCCCACTGCCACGCTGTCAGCACATCGTTGGGCGTCGCCATCGGAGCAGTTCGGCCTGCTACCGGCATGTACGTGTAGTAAGGAGCATCGTCGAGCGCCCAGTGAACCGGGAGTTCAACAAGCTTTTGGCCTTCTTCGCCAACGAAATAGGGAATGTCATCGCCCATCAGGCTCGAGTCATAAACGAATCCTCTTTCGTGTAAAAGACGAAGCGAGTCAGCCGAAAGCTCCCATGAAGGCGACCTGTAACCCTTAGGTCGCTCACCGGTAATCCCTTCGAGAATGTCGGAACCCAGATCGAGTATTTCGCCTTCGCTTTCGTCCGGACCCAGCGACGAAGGTGGCTCGTGCAAATAGCCGTGATTCGCTACTTCGTGTCCGCTCGCATGCACGTACTTCACAATTGATTCATGACGTTCGGCCACCCAGCCAGGAACAAAAAATGTAGCTTGAATATCGTGCTTTTCCAGCAGGTCGAGAATTCGTGCAGTGCCGACTCGTGGACCAAACTCACCCATTGAAATAGCACTCGGGTGATCAGCAAGTTCAGGATTCCGGCGCAACGTTGCCGAGGGACCGTCGATATCGAATGTCAGGGTCACCACACATCGGGTATCGCCGTCCATTTTGGCCCAGATCGAATCCATGCTCGCTCCTTAATCCCGCAGTCTAATCGTGCCGTCGTCTTGAACTAGCCGACGATCAACTCCGCCATGCGCTCGGCCATCGCTATCACCGTTGCGTTGATGTTCGCCCGCACACATGTAGGCATGATCGATGCATCGATAACTTTCAAAGAGTCGACGCCACGCACATTGCCGTACTGATCGACGACGGCCATCGGGTTCGAGTCTACGCCCATCGTGTTGGTGCACGAGATATGGTGACCAGTCGTAACTTCGGTACGGATCCAGTCGTTCAAAGCATCATCATCGTTAATAATGTCGGCGGTCGGAGTCGCCAGACCAATCGTGTTTCGACTAAACGCTGGCTGCTCACCGACCTCCACCATCCGACGTATACCGTCTCGCATTCGTTCGAGATCTCTCGGCGCATCCATGTAGTTGAAATCAATTATTGGTTGATCGCTGATGTCGGTCGATCCAAGGCGAATCTCCCCACGGGAGTCGGCACTGTTGATGACGACATGAGTGCTGATTCCGACCGGCTCGTCCCACTTGCCGCCGCGCTCGGTTCGCTCGGAGAGGGACGAGTTCATGTAGACAATCATGTCGTTGCGATCGGGCGAATCGGTCGCGGTGTAGCGCAGCGAAATCTGAGTGCCTTTTTGGTCGAGCCTGAACTCATACTCGGGAACTGTGTTCCATACGAGAAATACCATCGGGTGGTCTTGCAGGTTCTGCCCAACGCCCGGCACATCGGCGACAACTTCAATTCCGTGCTCACCAAGATGATCCGCAGGACCAATCCCCGAAAGCATCAGCAGTTGAGGTGACACGACGGCTCCGGCCGACACGATCACCTGGCCGGCCCGTACTTCAAACATGTCTCCACCCGACTCAGCGATCACCCCCACAGCTCGTCCGTCTTCGATAACGAGCCGGTGAACCAGAGTTTCAGCTCTGATAGTTAGATTCAGTCTGTGCCTGGCATCAGGCAGATAGGCAATCGCTGTGCTGATCCGAACCCCGTCGATCAAATTGAACGAAAGAGGCCCCACACCCGTTGAATCCGGCAGATTGTGATCCGGGCAGTCGGCGTATCCGAGAGAACGGCAGGCTTCGTAGAACCCTTGCTGTGCAGGAAGCCACTCCTCCACTGGTGCGCGCTCGACGCGTATAGGTCCGCTTTTTCCGTGAAAATCTCCACCGTAATCGAGATCGTTTTCTGAACGACGGAAGTCGCCCAACAGCTTTTGATACGACCACTCATTGAGACCTGAATCTGCCCACGAGTCGTAGTCTTCAGGAACACCACGTAAAAACATCTGGGCGTTGATAGCGGAAGAACCGCCGGTTGCTTTACCCCGAGGAACCACTACTTGCTGGGAAAGATCGGTGCCCCGTGCCCGGTAGTTCCAGTTGTGCCGATCGAACATCAGATCGGTTGCCCGGTCGGCGCCGAACTTCAACTTGTTTGGCAGCGTCTCGAAGTCTGGATAGTCAGGACCCGGTTCCAGCAGGAGCACGTGATGGGTCGGATCTTCCGACAATCGCGCTGCCAGTATGACGCCCGCTGAACCCGCACCCACGATGATCGTGTCGTAAATCAACTTGCCAAACCTTTCCTGATCACTATTTTCCAGCCTCAAGCCGCGCCATCTCAACAGCAAACCACAGACCCACCGCACCGCCTCGATCATCGAGACCATCGTTGTAAGGCCTAATCACGTATTCGTCGAGAGTCGCAAGCGGACCCGTGCCGACACATACGTGCTCAAGCTCGCCGTTCTCTGAAATTCTCTGAGCAATAGCGTTCCATGCTCGATCAACCACCGCACGCCACTCGTCGCCGAGCCACCCAAGCCGTAGACCCCGGGCAATCGAGTATCCGATCATCGCGGTCGCACTGAATTCCAGATATGTCTCTGGCATATCGACAACCTGGTGCCACATTCCCGATTCATCCTGGTGTTCCACCAATCCCTGAAGATGACGAATATGGGTCTGCAACAGTTCAGGACAAGAACCGTGATCGTCAGGCAAATAACTCAACGCCTCAGCAAATCCCAACGCTGCAAAGGCATTCCCACGTCCCCAGAAAAACGGCGAAGCCTTGCAGTGCCACCACAGGCCGTTCGACTGAAGCGTGTCGGCAGAAGCCAAAAATTCAGCAAGCAGATTCGTGTATTTCTCATCGCCGGTGGCCTTGAAGGCTCGACCCAATATCGTGGCTGCGAAGAAGAAATCCTCAACCCGAATATCCGGGTCAAGCGGCCCATCATCAACCGAAGGACCGAACAGGTCAGCCGTGTATCTCAACAACTCCAGATACGACTCGTCACCGGTTGCTCGCGCTAGCTCATCAGCCCAGCAGATACCCGCGTAGTTCGCTGTGCCGTCAGATTCACTGAATATTCCCGAATGATCGTCCGAATATTCCGCCACCATCGCTGCAATATCGCCAGAAGGATCGCCAGACGATTCGGGTGAAAGTTCGTGAAGCCGTAATCGACCGCTCAGCGCCACCCCCTGCGTGTACACCACCGACCGCTCAAGCTGGTGGCCATAGTGGGTCGCAAGGTTCGCGGCGTATTCGATTGCACTCTTCAAGTTTTTCATCCAATTGCTAGCTTGCAGCAGGCAGCATCGTTCGCCCACCGAAAAACCGCACGATAACCGAACTACAGAAGAATCGCTACGTGTAAGGAAGCGGCACAGCTAATACTTCAAATGATGCTCAGACAGCGATGAAATGCGATAAAGTGCGTCCATTCTGTGAAATAGCAGCGTAATCCTGAGGCCAAACATGACAACGTCGAACGCTACCGACCTTTCGCTTATGGCGCACCTTCTACGGCGCGCCGGGTTTGGTTCCGACCGAGACGAGCTCGAACGATATGCCGAGAAAAGCTACGAAGAGGTAGTGGACGCCCTGCTCAGTCCCGACAAGTTCGAGGACGTAGAAGAAGAAGTTCTTACCCGTTACTACCCGCATCTTCACGCCGCCATCGACAACCCGGCATCGTGGAACGGTCGCTGGTTTTACAGGATGATCAACACGAAAAAGCCACTTGAAGAGAAGATGACGCTCTTCTGGCACAGCGTT
>Ga0209089_10002641_pt1 | contig 15748 bp, 15 predicted proteins | sample ArcticOcean_MG_C_FD_187431 | JGI IMG/M metagenome (GOLD analysis project Ga0209089, IMG submission 187431) | Marine microbial communities from western Arctic Ocean - ArcticOcean_MG_CB2_150 (SPAdes) (version 2) | ecosystem: Environmental > Aquatic > Marine > Oceanic | place: Arctic Ocean: Canada... | reverse complement strand
AACCTGACGCTAAAAACAAAGATGCTGCCAAAGTATAACCAAATAAACTTTGAACATCATTGGCCCAGACGTTAAAGATTTCGAACCATCCCCAATTTTTTTTATTTTTTGGAGTTGGAGCTAAATCTGAATTGTAGAGTTTTGACGATCTACCCATATTATCCCCCTATATTTTTTTTGTTACTTTTAAGTTACCTTAATAAGTTACTGTAACTTTTTTTGCAGTGACATTATTAATTCTTAGCAAAAGTGTAAACAATAAAGTAAAATTAACAACACTTAAAAAAATAAGCCCCGTTTCGTAAGGCTAATTAACTATCTAAAAAACCTAAAATGAGTACAGGGTTATATTTAAGTCGATTAAGATCCCTATATGGACATAGCTTGTATTGGATCTTAAAAAAACTGAAATTTGAGATCCGAACTAGGTCCTACTTAATTATTCCTTTTAGATATTGAATTATAAGACTTATGCATTTACTTGTTATATTTCAGGGTTATGTCTAATATCTGCTAGGAAATATAAAAGATAGATACATAACTCGTCGTTATACTGAGTTTAAAAGATACTAAAGTAGTTACGAAAGTGGGATCAGTCATCTTTTTTAAATTAGGAAATTTAAAGGAGGAAAAATGAAATTTGGATATTTTTGTAACACTACAAACTGGACTCACAAACCTTACGATAAACTTTTAGATGAAACTAGAGAAATCACAGAATATTGTGATCAAAGTAAATGGAATTCTATTTGGTACACAGAACACCATTTTAACCATGAAGGAATGGAATCTCTTCCAAACCCATTAATGATGGGTGTTGATGCTGCCGCTAGAACTAAAAATATTAGAATAGGACAAGCATGCAATGTGATTACTTTTCACAATCCAATTAGAATGGCAGAAGATATTGCTTTGCTAGATCAATTATCAAAAGGAAGAGTTGAAATAGGTATAGGTAGAGGAATTTATGGTAGAGAAGCTATAAACTTAAATAAAGAAGCTGACATGAAAGACCAAGCAAAAAATTTTAGATTATTTGAAGAAACTTTAACAATTTTAAAAAAAGCTTGGAAGGAAAAGTTTTTTAATCATAAAGGTGAATTTTATACTTATCCAGCGCCTGATTATGTTTGGCAACATGATATGAGTCCTCCAAACAAGGATTTAGTAAACCTTGAAACAAGTGTTATGAAAAATATTAGTGTTCTACCAAAACCTTATCAAAAACCTTGTCCTCCAATCCATCAAGTTGTTGATGGGGTTAGATCAATTGAATGGGCAGCACAACAAGGGTTGAACATCATAATGTGGATTCCTACAGTCAAAGCACTTAAAATTAAATTTGAAGCATTTAAAAATGCAAAGTCTGAAGCTGAAAAAAGAAATGTACCAATGGGTGAAGGTATATCATTAGTAAGAGATATGTTTGTAGCAGACACAATGGAAGAAGCTAAAGAAAAAGCTGGCGAACATATGGTAAACTATATGAGATGGGTGTGTCACTGGAGAGGCCTTGGAAATCATATGGATCCAGGTGAAGAGTTACCTGTTACAAAGGGCAAACTAGATTTATTAAGCTATGATTTTTTACATAAACGAAATATGCTTTTTGGAACTCCAGAATATGTTGTAGATAAAATCAAAGAACTTAAAAGTGAATTAAATTTACAAAATCTTCAAGTTTGGTCAAACTTTCCTGGTGTTAAACATGAGGATTGTATGAAAAGTATAAAACTATTCACAGAAAAAGTAATCCCTCACTTTAAAGATAATATTGATACTGAAGTCAAAAAAGTTTCGTGAAAAAATCTAAAGGTAAGTTGACTGGTGGCCAGGCTGCTATTAAGTCATTAAAAAAAGAAAAAGTTGAACATGTATTTGGTTTAATTGGCTCTGCAACCATGGAAATGTTTGATGCCCTCTATCATGAAAAAAAAATAAAATTTATTGGAGTAAGAGATGAAAGAACAGGAACTCATATGGCTGATGGATATGCCAGAGCTTCTAATAAACCTGGTGTAATTCTAGCAGGACAAAATGGACCTGGTGCAACTAATCTAGTTACAGGAATTGCACAAGCAAAAGCAGCGTTTTCTCCAGTGGTGGCAATTGCTGGTTCGTATTCAACGAAGGATAAAATGGAAGATGCATTTCAAGGTCTAGATCAACAATCTTTATTTAATCCTATTACTAAAAAAACATGGACAGTAACTAATGCTAAAAAAATACCCTCTGTTTTTAATGATGCTTTCAATTTAGCAATGTCCCCTAGAAGAGGACCAGTATGTATAAATTTACCTAGAAATATTCTGGCTACTTCAGAAAATTTTAAGATTAATAATAAGATTTCATATAGTAGCGAAAGTTCGATCAAAGGTGAATCTAGCAAGATTATAAAAGCTGTAAAAATAATAAAAGACTCAAAAAAAACTGTAATTATTGCTGGTGGTGGAATTAAATACACTAGTAAATACAAAGAAGTAATTAAACTGGCAGAATTACTTAACGTACCAATAGTGACTGCAGCAGGTCATGGAGATGCCATTCCTTTTAATCACAAACTAAATGCTGGACAAATGGGTCCAAGAGGGAATCCTGTTGCATCAAGACTTGTAAAAGAAGCAGATGTGATTATTGCACTTGGAACAAGACTTGGATTTAATTCAACATTTTACTCTTATGATAATATAAATAAAAAAGCTAAGATTATACAAGTTGAGCTAGAGAAAAAAATGCTGGGTAAATACTTTCCCATCTCTGTCGGAATTTGTGCTGATGCAGCTACAACAACTAATCAAATATATAATGAATTAAAGAAACAAAAAACTATTTTAGATGTAAAGCATTGGACCAATTTATATCTAAAAGAAAGAGCTAATTTTCTAGCTGATAGAGATAAGATTAATTCAAAAAATATTTTCCCTATCCAACCTTCTGGATTATTTAAAGAATTAAGAAAAGCTCTTCCTAAAAATTCAGCAATTACTCTGGATGCTGGAACATTGTGTTTGCAAGCAACAGATGCGCTTGAATACTATGACCCACCATCTTTATTTACTCCATTAGATTTTGGTTTAGTGGGATTTTCTTTTGCCTGCGGTTTGGGAGTAAAAATAGCAAAACCAAAAAAAACTGTTGTTAGTCTTATGGGAGACGGAGGGTTTGGTATGACAATTTCAGAATTAAGTACTGCTGTCGAATATGGAATTAATACAATTACAATAGTAATGAACAATCAAAGTTGGGGCGCTGAAAAAGCTTATCAAAAAGATTTTTTTGATAAAAGATATCTAGGTGCAGACATAACCAGTCCACCATTTGATAAGGTTGCTAAACTTTATGGAGCTAAAGGTTTTAAAGTAAAAAAAATCTCAGAAATAACCGAGGCAGTAAGAGCTGCTTATAAATGTAACAAGCCAGCGGTCATAGATGTTGATGTAGATCCAAAAGCATTATACAGTTTTAGAAGAGATAGTTTTAAACATAGAAAAAAAAATGAAATTAAATTTAAGAAAGTTCACAAAATTTGTTGATAAAACTTTTATTGAAGGTGGTAAAGAAGCTAAAGAACCTGTTTTATTAGTTTCTGTTGCTGCAGTTTTTAAAAATCCTTGGCATGGACAAGGTTTTGTTGAAGATTTAAAACCAATTATTTTAGATTTAGCTCCCAAGCTTGGAGATATTCTTGTTCCAGAACTAATAAAAGAAATTGGCTCTCCTGAAAAAATTTTAGCCTATGGCAAAGCAGGAATTGTGGGATTAAATGGAGAAATTGAACATGCTTCAGCTTTTATTCATACTTTAAGATTTGGTAACAAGTTTAGAGATGCTGTTAATGGTACTTCTTATTTAAGTTTTACAAATACTAGAGGACCTGCTGGATCTAAAATTTCTATTCCAATGATGCATAAAACTGACTCAGGGTTAAGACCTTATTATTTAACACATGAGTTTACTATTCATGACGCACCTTTTGATGATGAAATTGTTATAGCTATTGGAGGGGCTTCCAGTGGAAGAGCCCATGCTAGAACTGGAGATCGTTATCAAGATATGAAAGAAATGGGTATTGAGCCCAAATAAACTTGATGATCAAAGATACAGACTCATCGGGAACATTTTATCTTCTAAACAAAACTGATCAAAAAATACCAATAGTATTAATTCATGGAGTTGGCTTAACACATGAAATTTGGCAACCACAATTAGATTACTTTAAGGATTACACTACTCTTTCATATGATATTCTTGGTCATGGCAAAACACCTTTAAATATAAAAAATATAAGTTTTGATAGTTTTTCAGAACAATTACTAAACTTAATTAATGAATTAAAATTTGATAAGATTCATTTAGTTGGATTTTCTATAGGTTCATTAATAGCAAGAAATTTTGCTATAAAACATAATAATTTATTACAATCATTAACCTTACTTGGGTCAATATACAAAAGAAGTGAAGAGCAGCAAAAAATTGTAAATGACAGGTTTGCTCTTGCAAAAAAAAACTTAAAGCTCTCAAGGAAAGCTTTAACGAGATGGTTCACAGATAAATATTTGGAAGAAAATCCAAATACTTACGAAAAAATTAGCTCTATATTAGAAAAAAATAACATGGAAAATTTTTTAAAAGTCTATGAGCTTTTTGTACTACATAAAAATGACGAAAATTTTCAAAACATCAAAGTTAATACGTTAGTTATGACTGGAGAAAATGATGTCGGATCGACAGTAGATATGTCTAAAAAATTAAGTGAAGTAATTAGTAATAGTCAATTAAAAGTAATTAAAGATGGAAAACATCTTTGTGGTATTGAATGTGCGGATGATGTAAATATGACTATCAAGAATTTTATAGAAGAAAATGACTAAATTAAAACAATATAAAATGTTTATTGATGGTGAGTGGGTTGACTCAGAAAGCAAAAAAACTTTTGAAACTCTAAACCCTGAAACCAATAAACCTTGGGCAATAGTACCTGAAGCAAGTGCAAAAGACGTAGATAGAGCAGTTAAAGCTGCACAAAAAGCATTTGAGGGAGAATGGCCTAAATTATTACCAAGAGAAAGAGGTAAATTTTTAAGAGCTATTGGAAATCAATTAAGAGAAAACGCAGAGATGCTTGGAGAGATTGAAACAATTGATACAGGAAAATTATTTAGAGAAACAAAAAAGCAAGCAAATTATATTGCTGAATATTATGATTATTATGCAGGGCTTGCTGACAAAGTTGAAGGAACAGTTTTACCAATCGATAAACCAAATATTCAAGCAATTACAACAAGAATTCCCATAGGAGTAATTGCTGCAATTGTTCCTTGGAACTCACAAATGTTTTTAACTGCAACTAAACTTGCTCCAGCTCTTGCAATGGGAAATACTGTGGTACTTAAATCTTCAGAGTTAGCTCCAGCTGTTATTTTTGAATTTGCAAAATTAATTGAAAAAACTGGTTTACCAAAAGGAGTTCTAAATGTTGTTACTGGTTTTGGTGACCCATGTGGTAAAGCTTTAACTACACATAATCTTGTTGAAAAAGTTGCTTTCACAGGAGGACCCGAAACTGCAAGACATATAATTAGAAATTCTGCTGAAAATTTATCTGAAGTTAGTTTAGAACTTGGTGGAAAAAGTCCAGTCGCTGTATTTGATGATGCTAAACAAGATAATGCTATTAACGGTATTGTTGCAGGCATTTTTGGTGCTAGCGGGCAGAGCTGTATTGCTGGCTCAAGACTTTACATTCAAAAAGGAATATATGAAGAATTTTTAGCTAAACTAGTAAAACGTGCAGAAAAAATAAAAATTGGAGCACCAATGGATACTGATACAGAAATGGGTCCTTTAAGCAATTTCAAACAATTAGAAATTATTGAAAAAAATATTAAACAAACTATTGAACAAGGTGGAAAAATTAGATGTGGTGGTAAAAGACATTCATTTTCAAATGAAGGATATTACTTTCCTCCAACTATTATTGAATGTGACAACCATAATCTTCCAACAGCAGAGAATGAATTATTTGGTCCAGTTTTATCTGTAATGAAATTTGACACGGAAGAAGAAGTTCTAAAAAAAATGAATGATAACCAGTATGGATTATCATCAGGTGTTTATACAAGTGATCTTGCAAGAGGAATGAGAGTTTCAAAAGCAATTCGAGCAGGTATTACATTTGTTAATACCTATAGACTAATATCTCCTTCAGCTCCTTTTGGTGGAATAAAAGATAGTGGTTATGGTAAAGAAGCAGGCATTGACTCTATCAAAGACTATACAAGAGTTAAAACTACTTGGTTCTATACTTCTGACGAACCAACCTTAGACCCTTTTTCTATGAGATAGATCAATTGGCAGCATAATTGTTGTCAGATCAGTCTATATGTTGCTAAAAATAAGATAATTTAACCATTGAAATATTAGATTAATCATAATTTAATTAGTTTTTTATAAATTGTTAACAATCAATGAGGGAATAATGAAAAAACTATTTATTGCTGCATTTATATTCGTTTCAACTTTTACAACGAATACATTCGCAGAAGTTAAGATGGGAATTATTTTAGGATTTACTGGTCCTATTGAATCTCTAACACCAGCTATGGCTGCATCTGCAGAACTTGCATTTAAAGAAGCTTCTGATTCAGGTTCACTATTAGGTGGAGAAACTATTTCAGTAATAAGAGCAGACTCAACTTGCGTTGACTCAGCGGCAGCAACTGCAGCAGCTGAAGGTGTTATTTCGCAAGGTGTTGCGGCTATTATGGGAGCTGACTGTTCAGGTGTAACTGGTGCTATCGCATCAAATGTTGCTGTGCCAAATGGTGTAGTAATGATTTCACCATCAGCAACATCTCCTGGTCTAACAACTTTAGATGACAAAGGATTATTTTTTAGAACAGCTCCTTCTGACGCTAGAGGCGGACAGATTTTAGCTGACATTACTAAAGATAGAAAAATCAAAAGTGTTGCTATTACTTATACAAATAATGACTATGGAAAAGGGTTAGCGGATGTTTACGAAGCAGCTGTTAAAGCTCATGGTATTAAAGTAACAACTGTAGCAGCCCATGAAGATGGAAAAGCTGACTACTCATCTGAAGTAGCTACACTTGCTTCAGCAGGTGGAGATGCAGTTGTTGTAATCGGTTATATAGACCAAGGTGGTAAAGGAATTATCCAAGGTTCTTTAGACTCTGGAGCATTTGATACATTTATTTTATCAGATGGTATGATCGGAGACGCTTTAACTGATACATTTGGAAAAGATTTAAATAAATCTTTTGGTTCACTTCCAGGTTCGACTGGTAAAGGTGCAGGTGTATTCAAAACAGTTGCTAAAGCTGCTGGTATAGATTCATCAGGACCTTATACAGGTGAATCTTATGATGCTGCTGCTTTAATCGTTCTTGCGATGCAAGCAGGTGGATCAGCTGATAGAGCTTCTATTGCTAAAAATGTAATGGCAGTTGCTAACAGTCCTGGAACTAAAATTTATCCAGGTCAACTTAAAAAAGGTTTAGACTTACTAGCTAAAGGTAAAAAAATTGACTACGAAGGTGCAACTGGAGTAGTATTTACTAGCGTTGGTGAAGCCGAAGGTTCTTTCTTAGAAAAAGAAATCAAAGGTGGAAAATTTAAAACTAAAAAACAAAGATAGTTATTAAATCTTAATTTTAAAACCCCAGCAGTGAAAATTGCTGGGGTTTTTTTTATATCTAAAAATTACTTAAGATTCTAAAAATACCAAATATTGAAATAGATATAAGAAAATAGAAAACAACTTTTTTATAAGTCTCTTCTTTACTTTTAACAAAAAATTTATCTCCTATATAAACACCAATTGGTAAAATAATAATTAATGGAAGAGTTCTGTAAATAGTTGTCATATCAACAATGCCAGCAAAAAAACTTAGAATAAATGCATAAATATCTGTTAAAAAAAATAAAGCTGCTAACGATCCTCTAATTATTGCAGGTTGAATGCTTGTAACTAATAAAAAGAGTGCAACTGGCATTCCTCCTAATGTTGTAAGTCCATTTAGTGTTCCAGATATTATTCCTGTAAAAGTTTTAACATAGGTGTTATTAATTTTTTGATTGGTGTAACCTTTCATTAATAAAATTGAAAAAAATATGATTATTAAACAAATTGATAAATGTGTTATTTCAGCAGATAAATATCTTAATAGATAAAGACCAATCGGTGAGCCAACAATTATTCCGGCTAATATTTGAAAAACAAACTTCCAATCAATCTTGTTCCAAATATATGGAACCATAAAAATACTGATTACAACTTCAAGTATCAGAATAATAGGAACTATTTCAATTGCTGGGAGTATAAAAGAAAAACCAGAAATACATGTCGCTGAAAAACCAAAACCATTAAAGCCTCTTATTATTGATGCAATGAATACCGTAAATATTATAAAAAAAAACTCAATTAAACTGAGTTGGAAATAAGATAAAAAATCCATTTTATTTTTTTTCTATAAAATCTGCTCTTAACGTTGACATAACAATTAAAAGTAGAAAAGGTATACAGATTAAATTCATTGTTTTCCAACTAGTTAAGCTTAGCAATATTCCTGCCGATAAACTTGCTAATGCCATTATGGTAAATACAATCAAATCATTAATTCCTTGTGCTTTAAATTTTTCTTCTTCTTTATAAGTTAAAACAACTAAACTAGTTCCAGAAATAAATAAAAAATTCCATCCAAATCCTAAAAATATTAGAGCTAGCATATAATTTACATATGTTTGTTCAAATAAACTTAAGATTATCATTACGACAAAAAATAAAACTCCTATATAAATTACATTACTATGCCCAAACTTTTTAATTAAATGTCCTGTAATTAATGATGGAAGAAACATAGCTGCTACATGAATTTGGAGAACTAAGCCTGTTTTTTCTAAACTCATTTTTTCCGCTAAATGCATGCTCATAGGTGTTGCGGTCATTAAAAACGACATGATAGCATAAGCAAAGGCAGCAGCAATTACTGCTTGCAAAAATCTTGGCTGAAAAATTATTTCAAATAATCTACGTCCATTGTATTTATTATTAAATTCTATTTTTGTTGTTTCATTATTTTTATAAAAAAATAAAAATATTGCTGGAATAAAAGTAAATACAACGAGCAAAAGATAAGAGCCAACATATACATGATCAGGAATAAGATTTTTTGCATAGTTTGCCGATGATATTCCTAAAAAAGCTGCAACAACACCAGCTAACATTAAAATAGAGATAGCTCTTGATGCTTTTTCTTTCTCTACACTTTCTGCTGCTGCAAAACGATATTGATGATTAAATGCCGCCCCCATACCAAGAATTAAACATGAGATACAAAATAAAATAAAGTTTTGTTGATGGATAGCAAAAGCAGCTAACAAAGAAGCCGCTGAACTTCCTAAAGCTGCAACAATAAAACCTAACCTTCGGCCAATTTTGCTCATAATTCTTGCTGCTAAAATAGTAAAAATTGCAGTACCAACGACATATAAAGCTGTAGGCAATGTTGATAAAGATTTTATAGAAGTAATTTGTGATCCAATAATTCCACTTAAAAAAACTGTAATAGTTGCAGCAGTGAATCCAAAAACTTGACTGATGGTTAATAAACTAAGATTTTTATTCATTAAAAAATATATTTATCACCAAGATACATAGCGATTGCCATTGCCATTCCTAATAAAATATATTTCATAATAAGATTACTTTATTTCGATTTTTTCAGGAAGTATACCTTTTGGACGATATCTCATAATCAAAAGAAGGCCCATTCCCATCATTAAGTATCTAAAATATGGAACACTTTCAATTAAATGAATCTTTAAACCGTTTGTTTCTGGTAATCCTATTGTAAACAAATTGATCAAAAATAAAGCAATTGGCGCTGCTTCGATCCATAAAAACCATACAGCAAAACCTCCTAAAATTGCCCCAAAATTATTTCCACTTCCTCCAACAATAACCATTACCCAAATTAAAAAAGTATATCTCATCGGTCGATAACTACCCGGTGTAAACAAACCATCCTGTGTAACTAGCATGGCACCTGCTATTCCAACTATGGCAGATCCCAAAATAAAAATTAATAAATGTTGTTTAACAACGTTTTTACCCATGGCATTTGCAGCTTCCTCATTATCTCTTATTGCTCTCATCATTCTTCCCCATGGTGAATAAAGAGCTTTTTGAGTAATTATTAATAAAGCTATCACTACTATTAAAAATAATCCTGAATAACAGAGTTTTACAAAAACTGAGGATCCCTCAATAACCAATTGATTAAGTGCTGCTTGTTTGTCAGTTATATTTGAAATTAAATCTAATTTACCAGAATTAAATTTTGCTACTAAATTAATAAACCATTCTTTTGCTTGAAGTTCGATTTCGTAAGGTACTGGCCTTTTTAGACCAATTACATTTTTAACTCCTCTAGTTAACCAGTCTTCATGTTTAATGATAGCTATAACAATTTCAGAAATAAGCAGTGTAGCAATAGCTAAGTAATCTGCACGCAAACCTAAGGCAACTTTACCCACTATAAAGGCCAAGCCTGCTGCAAAAAAAGCACCCACAATCCAAGAAAATAATATTGGTAAACCTAGTCCTCCAAGAAATCCTGTTGTTGCAGGATTAACACTTTCGATAGCTTCTATACTTGACTCAGATGTAATTCTTATAATTACAATTCCTACAATAATAATTGCGGCTATACCGTAAGTTCTAATTTTTGATTTTTCAAAGTTTTTTAATACAAAACGTATCGCAAATATCATTACTACTATTAACCATAAACACACAATAATATTCAAACCACCTGCTCTCCAAGCTTCCTGAACTGGATCAACTGATATTAAAACAGCTGCCAACCCTCCTAAAGCTGTATAACCCATAAGTCCAAAATTAATTAAACCCGCATAACCCCATTGTATGTTTGCACCCATTGTCATCACTGCTGAAATTAAACACATATTAAAAATTGATAAAGCAACATTCCATGATTGAAATATTCCAACCAAAATAATAAGCCCGAGCATTATTGTGTAAGCTGCAATTACATTTAAATGTTTTCTCACAATACTTTCCCTTTGAATATACCGTTAGGTCTGTAGAGCAAGACAATTACCAATATAGAAAATGATACAGCAAATTTATAATCTGTTGATAGTAGCTGTACTAAAGTTTCTGGTTCCATACTTTCTGGTAAGACATACATAAAAAACTTCTTATACGCATATGTTAAAAATATTTCAGAAAACGCGATAACATACCCTCCTAAAAATGCTCCAAAAGGATTTCCAATTCCTCCGACGATAGCTGCAGCAAAAATTGGTAGCATATTGTTAAAGTACGTAAATGGTTTGAAGCTTTTATCTAAACCGTACAACACTCCTCCAATTGTTGCTAAAATACCTGCAATAATCCATGTAATCATAACTACTCTTTTTGGATCAATTCCAGACAGTAATGCTAAATCTTCGTTATCTGAATAAGCGCGCATACTTTTTCCAGTTTTTGTTTTATTTAAAAACCAAAATAAAATGGAAACTAAAATAATCGTTATAAATATTGTTAATACCTGACTAGATTTAATTGCTAAACCCTCATTAAGTCCCGTCATTTCCTTAAATTCACCAGCTTTAATAATAAATTTTTGGCCATCAAAAAATCTTCTATCAGCAGGACCAATGATTATTCTAACTACAGCTTGAGTTACAAACATTACACCAATACTAACCATAGCAAGTTGAACTGGGGGGCTTTTATTTACTCTATAATATCTAAAGACAAATTTATCTACAAAAAGCATATAGCCAATCATAAAAATTATTGCAAAAGGTATTGCAAGAAGTGCTGTTGGTAAAACACCTAAAGAAATACCGAGCGATTGAAAATACCAAGTAATTAAAATAGCTACCATCGTTCCAAATGCCATCATGTCTCCAGTAGCAAAATTGGCAAATCTTAAGATTCCATAAATTAATGTTACAAATATTGCACCTAGCGCTAATTGTGAACCATAGGCAAGAGCTGGAACAAAAATATAATTTAATAATAATATGATAGCATTTAAAAAATCCATATTATCCTCCTAAAAAAGAGCTTCTTACTCTTGGGTTGTTTAATAATTCTTTTCCAGTTCCTGAATAACGATTTTCACCAGTAACCAAAACATACCCTCTATCCGAAATATTAAGTGCTTGTTTAGCATTTTGTTCAACCATTAAAATTGCAACATTGGTTCTTTTTACTTTAATGATATGATCAAATAATTCGTCCATTACAATTGGCGATACTCCTGCAGTAGGTTCATCTAACATTAATACAGTTGGTTTAATCATCAAAGCTCTTCCAAGAGCAACTTGCTGTCTTTGTCCACCAGATAATTCTCCAACTAATTGATCTTTTTTTTCTCTTAATATTGGGAACAAGTCATAAATTTCCTCTATAATATTTTGATAATTATCATCTCTTAAATAAGCTCCCATCTCTAAATTTTCTTCAACACTCATGCCTACAAAAACATTTTTTGTTTGTGGTACAAATGATATGCCTTCTCTCACTCTATCTTGTGGTGAAAGTTTTGAAATATCTTTTCCATTAATTACAACGGAGCCAGATTTCAAATTTAAAAGCCCTAACATAGCTTTCATGACTGTTGATTTACCAGCGCCGTTAGGTCCAAGAATTGAAACTATTTCACCTCTATTAACATCAACTGAACAATCGTTGATGATATCTGGTCCTTTACCATAACCACCTGTCATTTTTATACCTTCAAAAAACGCCATTAATTTTCTTCCTTAATTTTTGATCCTCTTCCTAAATAACTTTCAATAACTTTTTCATCTTTCTTTGCTTCTTCAATAGTTCCTTCAAATAATACAGAACCTTCTGCCATAACAATAACTGGATCACATAATCTACTTATAAATTCCATATCATGTTCAATCATACAAAATGTGTATCCTTGCTCTTTATTCAACTTAAGTATTGCTGTTCCTAGGTCTTTAAGTAAAGTCCGATTAACACCCGCTCCTACTTCGTCAAGCAACACTAGCTTGGCTTCTACCATCATCGTTCTTCCAAGTTCTAATAACTTTTTTTGACCACCAGATAAATTTCCAGCCAATTCATTTGATAAATGTTTTAGATTTAAAAAATCTACTACATCTTGTGCTTTTTGTTTTATTGCAAGTTCTTCAGTTCTAACTAGGCTTGGTTTGACCAGTGCTGTCATTAATTTTTCGCCTGATTGGTTAGCTGGTACCATCATTAAGTTTTCAAGCACTGAAAGATTGGTAAATTCATGAGCAATTTGAAAAGTTCTTAATATACCTTTTGAAAATAATTTATAAGAAGGCACATCAGTGATATTTTCATCATTGAATAATACTTTCCCCTTTGAAGATTTTAAATTTCCTGTAATTAAATTGAATAAAGTGGTTTTGCCTGATCCATTGGGTCCTATTATTCCTGTAATTGAACCCTTTTTGATTTTTAAAGAACAATCTGATACTGCAGCCAACCCCCCAAAATATTTGGTTAGGTTTTCAATTTGTAAAATATTTTGATTCATAAAACATTATTTATTTAATCTTTTATGTATACTGTTAAGTGTTTTTTCTAAAGACCTATAAAAACCTGCTTTTGTTAATTCTTTTACACCTTGTTCATTTAAACCTTTTGGAGTTTGAGACTCTTTTACCAAATATTTTAAATCTTTCTTTGAATTTACAGCGGCGTCTTCTGATAAAGCTAAAAATAATGAAGTAATATATTTTTGTGCGTTATCTCTTCTTACTCCCCTTTTTACTAACCAATCAGTCATTACTCTTAATAACTCATAAAAAGGCGCCATCATTCCTGAGATAGACCAAAAATTAATTGAGGATTTCTCATTTTTAATTTCAACTGTTGTTCCAATTTTATTAAAAAAATTCTTAACTTTTATATTTGGTGGGCAAATAGGAACTGGTCCCTTCTTTAATGATATTGGAGGTAAAGGTATAGCTCTTACAATTTTAGCTTTAACTTTAATTGCTTTTTTTAATTGTGCCAAAGTAATTGTTGATATGAAGCTAATCACAGTTTGATTTGATCTAAATTTTAAATCTTTAATAATTTTTTTACCAACTGTAGGAGTAACAGATAAAAAAATCCAATTACATGAATTAACTATTTTTTGATTATCTTTAACTATAACTACTTTTTTAAATTTATTTTTTAAACTTTGAGCTATTCCTTTGTTTCTTTGAGAAATAATTATCTTTTTAAAAGATATTTCAGAATTGCAAATACCTGTGATTACAGAAGATGCAATTTTTCCAGTTCCTATAAATCCTAATTTCATAAATGTAGATACTTTATAATGAATAATATTGAATTAATTAATAAAAAAAGAACCCCTAATTCTTAAGAGTTCCCTAGTTAAATCTTTGTTTTCTTTAAAAGGTTTTCTTCCATGTAACCAAAAATAATTATTAGCCACTATTGTTGCTCCAACAATGAGTTTTGTTACTATTTTATTCTTACTTTCCTCTAATCCATCAGATAATTTTTGCAAAAAATTTCCTTGAGCCATATTTTTGGGTTCAGGAAATTGGTCTATATATGAAATCTCTGGTCTACCCTCTTTATCAGTTGAAAAAACAGGATGTTCAATTTTGTAATCAACATTTTTACTTTTGGGAGAACTCCAAGTAAAATTTTGTTTACCTACGGGGTCATTAAATAAACCTTCGCAATGTTCCCAATCATCAAGATGAAGCATGGTCGTTTCTCCACCTTCTACATTTTTTTCTTCTATTTTGCTCATTAATAACCAATCCGTAACATCTTTAACATAGGTTCCGTCGGTATGAAGATCCATATTAGTATAAGCTTTTCTTAAATATGAATCGCTCTTATCCTCATGCTTTACAAAAAATCTTGCATAATATTTTCCCGTCATTGAATCATGATTTGGATTGCCTACCAAATGTGCAATGGCTGTTGATAATTTAACCAAAAAAGTATCATTAATTTTAGAATTAATATTCTTTGGACTAATTACAAAGCAGCCTGTATTTCGATCTCTTATTATAGAATTCATAAGGTTGGCTAGTTTATTTGATGTTAGATCATCTAAACTTTTTGCAATAGTAAAACGAGTAAAAGGTTTGTATTCAAGCGCTGTAATATCAAATTTATTAAATGGAAATATTAATTTCTCAAGAATTTCATCTTCAATTTGAATATTGATTATTCTTTTAGATTGTTTATGTACTGAAATTTCAAATCCTTTTATTGTTTCCATTTATCATAAATAATTGCTTAATAAAGCCATCATGATAGCAGAAATAACTGTAGGATAAACGAAATTTCTTTTTGAAATAAAGAATATAGATAAACAAAATAAAACTACTGTAATTCTGCTTAAATAACTTGCATCAGATAAAACTCCAACAGGAAATATAATTGTTCTAGCTATCAATGCTGCTAATGTTGAATAGGCAAGACAATTAAACCATCTAAATAATTTTGAAGTTTCTTTTATTCCTTCTGATGTAACTACTCCTAAAAATCTAGATGAAAAAGTCGCCAATGAAGTAACTAATATTGCAAGAACTACACTAATTGACATTTAGTTCTCCTATAAAATATGCAATAGTTCCACCAATAAATCCACCAAGTAAAATTGCCCACTCTGGGGAAAAAAAATAAAATATAGGTCCCAACAATAAA
>Ga0209089_10002635_pt1 | contig 15795 bp, 12 predicted proteins | sample ArcticOcean_MG_C_FD_187431 | JGI IMG/M metagenome (GOLD analysis project Ga0209089, IMG submission 187431) | Marine microbial communities from western Arctic Ocean - ArcticOcean_MG_CB2_150 (SPAdes) (version 2) | ecosystem: Environmental > Aquatic > Marine > Oceanic | place: Arctic Ocean: Canada... | reverse complement strand
TGTAGTCTTTATCTGCTTTGGTTTTTCTAATATTGTACCTTCATAATTGCCTATAGAAATATCTCCATGACTCCAATATGACCAATTACTTTTTTTATCTTTACTTGACTTCTCTTTAAGGGATGCTTTACTTGCAGTTATCTTTTCTGGAAGTTTATTCATCCAAGAATTTAATAATGGGTTATCTGATTTAATGGTAGTGGTAAAATTATTTAAGTTGTTACTATTTTTATTTTCACGACCAATAGTTATAGACTGACCATTTTCCACTGCGCCATTAACTGAAACTATTTTAGTAGGAAGTTTTTTAATCCAGTAATTTAACAATGGGTTATCTAATTTGATGGAAGCAGTAAGATTATTAAGGTTATTGTTATTTTTATTTCTTTTTATCCATTCAAATCGTTTAAAAATTATCGAAGTGTTAAGTCCTATGTTTTGTTTTGCTAATTGAACTTGAGAACCAAGATTAGAGGCTGAATCTGAAGTACATTGAACGACACCATAAGGACACTCTAAATCAAATTGATTGATTTGGTCGACACCATTACCAGCCATTATTTCTACTACAAATAATTTCATTCCATCGCTTGAAAACCCCATTCCTCTTGGTGAACCATCCAATTCATCTGAATCCCTGTTTAGAAAAACATCATTCATATCCCATTTGCCTACATTTACTGCTGTTGAAACATCATAATTTTTTCCTAAGCTAAATTGATAAACAAAATTATTATTTGCTGTATTTACATTAGTCATCAAAATAAACATGGCACTACCATCAGGGTTAAATTCAATATCAACGCCGTGGTCATTACCGACTGCACTAACATCTATACCCTTAGTATCTAAATCGACTTGGTGAATTTGAGTTGTTGAAGAAATATCAAAAGGTGTTGGTAAAGAATAGGTTGTTACAACTGGATCTTCTAAAGTAACATCTAATGTAAAAAGTTTTGTTCCGTCTCTACTAAAATGCATACTGTCAATTGTAACAGCAAAGTCGACCTTTGTTTCGTATGACATTGTACTTATATCATATGGAGTACTTAAATTAAATTTACCTATATCACCATTATTATCTAAAACAAAAAATGTACTACCGCCATTTCCAATATGAAGACCTATCACTCCTGTTCCTATTTCACTACCTGATATCACACCTGGGTTCGCACCATCAATATCTGCACAAGTCGCGCTTGCATCATTTCTAATTTTATCTGTCAAGATTTCATTGGGAGTTCCAAGTCTATTCATACTTAATTGGTTAGAGTTGATGTCGCTATTATTACTTCTATTGACTGTAAATACTTGTAGACCATCATCACTAAGCACAACATCGTAAGGATCCTGTGTTCTATCTAGATCAAGTGCTACCCCATTAGTTGTTGCTGTACAATTTCCTGGTCCACCATGGTTATTACCTCCTGGAATTAAAGCACCTTTCCATGTCACTGATAAAGGAGCAGCTAAAGCTAAAGTTAATGATGAGAAAAAAAATCCAAATAAAATTATAAATATTTTTGGTTTAAGAACACCAAATATTAAATTTTTAAAAATTCTTTTTAAATCAAGCATAAGATTGAAAAATTAACTTCTTGCTGGTTTTAATGACCAGTACTTCATTTAATTGTTTTCCTTACAGGCTACCATAATAATTATTAACACTTTCATTTTACGCTATTTTATTAAAACGCATACTACACATTTCCACAACCACGATCCCTAAAAGTTTTTTCATAATTTACATTTTACTAAAATGTGTTTGAAACTTTTAATATAGCACCATAATCAGGTATTTCACTCATCAAAGTATAATTTGATCCAACTGTGAAATTAAAACCATTAATGTTTTTTACAATATTTATTCCAGTTTTTAAATTTTTATTATAGTTTAAATCTAATGCAAATTTAAATTCATCAATTGGCACATATCCTAAAGATAAATAGAATTCATTACTGTGTCCTTTGCCGTTTGCTCTAAATCTTTCAAAATTAGCTACTATGGACCAACCTGATATTGAAGTTGTATCAAAACCATAACCTATCCTGTAATTATGTTTTGCCTTATTATCTACAGTATATTTATAAACAGTACTTTGACTGTTTACGTAATAGAACTCTGCATCAGATGAAGGGCTTAAATCTGCAATATATTCTAATCGTCCATGATGATTTATTATTTTTTCGTCATTATGTTTATCAGTTTTATCTAAAAGTATACCGATAGTGGCTAGTGCTGATGCAACTTTTTGTTTTTTGTAAATTAATGCGTCTGATTGACTGTCACCTAATGTTGTATTTTCTCTAAAGGCTGTAAGCTCGGTATATCCTAGGTCAATTTTTATACCTGGATTTAAATTAAATTTTTTATCATTTAATCTTTTACCTAAATTAACGGAACCAAATATTTGTTTTCCTTCTCTATTACCTTTTAAAATATTTCCATAAGTTGCTCTTGTTTGATGGATATCTAATAAGCTTACACCAATGATTCCATCAGTAAATGTATTATTATCTCTTAACTTTGTACTATACCTGGCTATGCTATAAGAGTCGGTATTTAATTTGGTTCCATTAGATCCAATATCAACATTGTCATTACCATACTGGAATACGTAGCCATACATGGCATCTTTATCTTCCTTCTTTATTCTGTCAGTTCCAATTGAAAAACCATAACTATGAATATCTTTTGAAGAAGAGGTCACTGCTTTTCCTTTACCAAAGCTTATTCTACCTTCGCTCCAATCAAACCAATCTTCTTCATTTAAATTTCCACTATTATCTTTTTTTAAACTTTTTAGGCCCTTGACTAATTTTGATACTTTTTTATTTGTGAAATCAATTTGAGCATTTAGATTTGATAAATTGTCTTTGTTTTTATGTCTTCTTAACCATTCAATTCGATGAAAAACTGGAAGAGTATTATGCTTTATAATACGTTTTGATAATTCTACATTAGCTTCTATAATTGCCTTAACATCATTGTCATTAGCAGGATTGCCACAAGTAATTGTTCCTGCACAAGCTACGCTATATTCAAAAATTGTATTAGTACCGGTCTGGCTCTGTCTAGTATCTGTATCTTGTGTAATATATAATTTTGTATAATTGGCTGTAAAAATAAATCCGGTCATAGTCGAATTGCCTGACGATGAAACTTGAGCACTAAATGAATAAGATTTAGAAAATATTAAAGTACTAACATCCCAAGCAGTTGTTAATGTATATTTATGAATTGAGTCTGAACCACCTCCACCTATATACATTATAGTTCCATCTGAATTAAATTGAATACTTCTTGGGTTACTTTCTTTACTAGTTAAAGCTGAAGATTCCGTTGAGTCTTTTGTTGCACTTGCTACATTCCAAGGAGTAGATAATGTAAATTGTTGCACTACTTCAGTTTCATTACCAGTAATATACATCCTAGTTCCGTCAGATTTAAAAGCTAGTGATCTTAATTGACTTTCATCCGATACAGTAAAATTATCATCATGCACTAAAGTAGAAGTATCCCAAGCCGTAGTTAAATTGTATTGTTCAATTGTTAGAGACCCGTTGTCCACAACATACATTACTTTTCCATCTGGCTTAAAATGTATTGCATGGGGTTTATCTATGTTTGTTAAAGATGTTGATGAAGTTTTAGTTGCAGTACTAATATCAAATGGTGTGGTTAAAGAATATTGAACTACACTATCAACCGTAGATGTAGTATCTTTTTCACGAACAGTTACATACATAATTGTTCCATCTGGCTTAAAGTTTATTTGTCTAAGACCATCTACATCCGAAGAAATATCTTTAGATTGTTTAAACGTTATAAAACCAAATGATTTAGAACTTAATAAAACAAAGAAAAATATTAGAAATATAAGCGTTTTTTTCATTTTTTTATTTGATTATTTTCTTAAAATTGACTGCTTAAAGATAAGTTGAGATTACTGTTTTTTTGACTGAATAGATTATTTTCTAATTGTAGCTCTAGATTAAATGGACCTAAAATTTTAGCAATTTTTAGGTTTGAACCTAGAGATTCTTCATCTCCAATATCAAAACTATCAACAAAGACGCCTGCTGCTTGTGCTGTGCTAACAAAAGTTAAATTAAAAATTAAGAAAAATATAAATATTTTCTTTGTAAAATTAGTGAATTTTTTATCACAATTCATTATAAAACCTCTAACTCCTCTATGACTTCGATAATTTTTCCTCCACTTATTAATGCATAAACTCTTGCACATTCATAGTAAGCATTTGAATTTTCCTCTGCTGTAATCTTTAATTCTAAACACTTTTTTTCAGATGATACCAACAAGTGTTCTTTAAGTTCTAAAGGATTACCTAAATACATCATGAGACCAATAACTTCATCTTGTTTTTCAAAACCAGCAGCCTCTTCAATTTCAGCTACTCTTGAATCAACACCAATTTCAAAATCTTTGATTGCAACAAAACCTTTATAAAAAGCAAAGCACAAAATTAATACTACTAAGATCTTAAATTTATTCATGATAAAATGTTATCAAAATGCTCAAAAATGTACCATTTGATTTATCTTAAATGTGCCTAGTTTGGGGGGGGGCTAGTTTTAATGATTGCAAGACTCTGTCAGATACCTATTTTTTTCTTTAACAAACCCAAAACCACGATCCCTAAAAGTTTTTTCTACTCAATTTTAAATTTTACTAGAATGTATTTAATCCACACCACCTATGTAGCTTTGGCACTTTTTTTAAGTAGCCTAATTTGGGCTAATTATCATGTTTATAGATTGTTATTTATTGTTTATTGTATAGAAAAAATAGATGTTTGAAAAATTAGAAGAATTAGCAAAAAATAATAAAAAAATTTCGGATTTTCATATCCGAAGTGGTTCACCTTTAGCTTATAGACAAACTGGTGAAATAATTATGGTTAAAGATGTTGTGGTTAAAGCACAAGATCTTCAAGATCTTTTGTCGACAAATTGCAATGAAGTAGAAACAAAAAAATTCCGAGACACACATGAATTAGATTCTGCAATAATGATAAGTGGGCTAAGGTTTAGAGCCAACTTTTATAAAACAATCAACGGTCCAGCTGCAGTTCTTAGAAGAGTAGAAAGTGTTATTCCTGAAATGGCACAATTTGATTTACCACAAGTTCTTTATGATATTATCGATATGCACAAAGGATTAGTTTTAGTCACAGGACCAACAGGTTCTGGAAAATCGACTACACTCGCAGCTATTGTTAATGAAATTAATAAAACAAGAACAGCGAATATTATAACTGTTGAGGATCCAGTTGAATTTATTCATAAAGATCAAAAAAGTATTGTTTCACATCGTGAAGTTGGAAAACAAACGAAAACATTTGCAAGTGCTTTAAAAGCTGCACTTCGTGAAGATCCAGATGTTATTTTGGTTGGAGAGATGCGAGATCTTGAAACAGTTGGTCTTGCTTTAACTGCCGCAGAAACAGGACATTTAGTTTTTGGAACTCTTCATACTAGTGGTGCACCAAATACAATTAATAGAATCATTGATGTATTTCCACCAGAACAACAATCACAAATTCGTGCACAAATTTCTACTTCATTAAAAATGGTTGTAACTCAAAGATTGTTAAAAACAAAAGATGGTCTAGGCCGAGTGGCTGCTTTTGAAGTTATGAAATGTACAGCTCCAATACAAAACTTAATACGTGAAGCAAAAATTCACCAAATCCCAAGTATCATGCAAACATCAGTTCGTGATGGTATGATCACAATGCAAAAATCATTAGAAGAACTTGTTAAGACAGGAAAAATTGATGCAAGTGCTGGAAAAGAACATTAAAGGTTTTAATCTTATAGAACTTTTAGTTGTTATTGTAATTATATCAGTAATTTCAGCAGCAGCTTATCCAAATTTTTCATCTTGGAAAAAAACAAGAGAAGTAAGGGGAGCCGCCTTAGAAATAAAAAGTTTATTCACAAATATTAATTCTCAAGTTCAAAGAGGGTTGTATGGATTTGTCCAAGTAGAAGTAACAGCATCAACAACAGGCGACAAGGTAGTAGTTATCTCAAAGGGAATGAAATTGAGTACCCTAGCATCAAAAATTAATAATAGTGGTGATGATTGGAATATGGACCTAACTTCAAGATGCGCTCTTGATCAGGATTGGGATGATGAAGGAATGAATTCAGATGGATCAAAATCTAGTAAATTAGAAGTTAGTTCTTTAAAATTTGATAACATAGCAGTAAATTTTGAAGACAGCTCAGGAACTGTTTGTTTTTCTAAAGATGGAACTTGGTATAGTGCTGCTAAGCAATTTGAATCATCTGGAGTATTTTTTATTTGTGAAGGTACAAATCTAAAATGTGATGTAAAAACAGATGGAGACCCAGAGGGAGACCCAGAGGGTAAAATGCATGATAATTTATTTGCATTAAATTGGTCTAGATTTGGCAATGTTACTCTAGAAAAATGGAGCATATCTAAATTAGGATGGGTTTTACAATAAACAAAATGACTAAATTTTTAAATAAATACAAAACACAATTGGGATTAACGCTTCTAGAAGCTTTAATCTCCACAGCAATTATAGGAATTGGATTTGTCGCTATTTTTCAAATGGTAAATTTTTCCGTTCAATCCATCGACAGCTCTAGTGAAAGAACCAAGGCAAACTATCTAGTAAGCATGATAGCAGAAGATATTATTGCTCACAAAATAACTGATACTAGTTGGGAAGGGATCGCTGCATGTGCTCAAGAAAAAGATACAATTGATACAATTGAACTAATTTATACGGCAGAAGTAGAGGATGCTGAAGTAAATAAAAAAAATAAATGGGACAAAATTTTTAAAAATGACAGATATCTTAAATGTAAAAGTGAAAAAGATATTAAAAATGTAAAAATTTTTCAAATATGTAAATCTGGCTGTGCATATGATTCATTATATGATCCAGAAGAATCAGGTATTCATGCTGAGGTTTATGATGAGATGTTCATAGGAAGAGTGCAAGTTAATATGAATAATGGAAAAAAAAGAAAATTTTTATATTTCACTGCTGACTACACACTTAAATAATGATGAAAAAAAATAAATTAAAAAATATTGCTGGAATAACTCTAATAGAAATTATGATTGGAGTAGTCATCTCAGCTATTATGATGGGAGCGATGTATACAACTTACAGCCTTGTAAATAATAGCTACTCTCAAGTCACAGACCGTGCAAAAATAAGCCGTTCAGGAAGAGATATTATTGCAATGTTGATGAGAGATATTAGGTTAGCAGGCTTTAAATATTATTTTGGAGAAAATGCTGCTGATATACCAAAACAAGACAATCTTTGGCCTAATACCGGTAGCAGCGATATAGAAAAAAGTCATGATCCAATTATAGTAATAAAAAATGAATTAGGAGATGCAACAGACACAGATACCACAGACACAGATCCCACAGACACAGATACCACAGACACAGATCCCACAGACACATCTACAAACAAAGCAGCAGATGATAAATGTTGTGATAAAATTCATATTGTCTACGGAGACTTTAATCAAAATGATAAAGAGCAACCTTACAAACGATATAGAGTTACTTACTATGCTAAAATAAGTGGTGATAGTGATTATTATGGTGTTTATAAATCAAAACAAAGTTGGATACAGGGTACTGGTGAAGGTGAATGGATAATTGACGGGTGCGCAGAATGTTTTAGTGGTGAATTAATTAGAGACCACCTAGTGGATATGGAGTTTATAGTTTTTAATAAGCAAGGAAAAATTATCAATCCTCCCCCAAGACCAGACGCAAGTAGCAGAGCGAATCTTTATAATATTAAAGCTGTAGATATAAGATTAACTTTTAGATCAAAAAATAAATTTTATAGATTTGAAGCAAATGAAGCAAAACCAAGACTTGTAAAAGGACTTGGAGAAAGAAATCGTAAATTTTTAGATAGGTATTTAAGAGACTCAGTTGTAGTCACTGTGAATACAAGAAATATTGGTAGTTAAGGATAAAAAATGATTAACAAAAATGAAAAAGGATTTGCTCTAGTTCTGTCACTTATACTTTTGCTTGTGATGTCACTTATGGGTGGAACCTTAATAGTTATTTCTTCAGGAGATCATCAAAGCAACAATACTAGCGATCAATATCAGCAAGCGTTTTATGTAGCAGAAACAGGCCTTTTAGAAGGAGAAAAAAGTATAATAAATCAATTTTTGGGACCATGGACAAAAATAAATGATATAACTATACCAATAAACATAGACCCTGATACAGGAGAAGATTTAGTACCTACAGAGGATGAAGAAATTGCTCACGCTTTGTATTTAGACAAGATAAGACCCTCTGCTATTGGAGAGGATGTTAGACATATAAATAACAAATCATTACCAAGAAACCAAGTAAATGTCACAGAAACAAATTGTTTTAAAAGCTTCAGAAATATTAAAAGAGAAGGTTTTCAAGTAGCACAGCATGTTGTAAATCAAAATTTTGGAAAACTGATTGAGCCTATTTTTGAAACTTTTAGCGATGTAGATTCCCTTGCCACAGGTAATGTCAAAGTCACAGAAAAACTTAAAAAAGAAAGAGAATATTTAAAAAGATTTAGGTATGAATATTTTTCAGTTTATATTGGAACAGCTCCATACTTTGGAACTGGCTCTAGTATTAAAAAAACAGCTATCAATTCCCAAACATTAGGAACGGCTTATAAAATATATGCATGTGGGTTTATGGTTGCGAAAGGCACTGATCTAGACGAATATAACAATAAGGAAGAAATTATTATTCCATTAGAAACAATAATAGTTATGCCAAATTAAAAAATGAATAAAATTTTAAAACATATTATGAAAATATTGAGGATTATAATATTTTCTTTGGTATTTTTTTTAGGTTTAAATAAAGCAAGCTTTGCGTGTGATTTCCTTGGCATTAATATTGGGGGCAATAAATCAGAAATCGAAAAATATTTTGGCACTTTTGAAAATGATGATGAAGAAGAATTAAGAGATATTACAATTGTTTCAACGGGGATTGATCGTTTTTGTCCTAATTCAAATTTAGGCAATTCCATTATTTATGCGTTTATTGTAAATGATAAAATTGCTGGAATTTCAATTGAAGTGTTAAATGGAACAAATAATGAAGAAAGTAAAAAAAAGTTACTTTATAATTATGTAACCAGTAATTATGGAAAGATTGAAAACAGTACCAATCCAAATTGGACAGGTTATAAAATGTGGAGTATTGGTGGTAGGGAAATTATATATGGCAAAACGTACCAAAGGAAAAAATTTTTGATTGAAGAATTACAAATATCAAATGCAGAATATATGCCTTATCTGATAGATAATGAACCAAATGACGAATAAATAAATGTATAAAAAGTTTTTGAAAATTATAATTAGCAATCTATTCCTTATATTTGTTGCACTAAATCAAAATGCTATTTCTAAACCTATACCTCCAGGATCAGGTGAAGGAGACGTACCAGCCAATATATTAATACTTTTAGATAGTTCTGCCAGCATGAAAACTCCACTTATAGCAGGTGATGGAATTGCAAACCCACATGACATTGTGGAAGATTCAGATGGTAATCTTATTGTAGCAGAGGGAAAATATGGTTTTATAAAAATTCTAACAGCTAGCAAAACTGTTGACCGTACCTTCGCAGGTGACAATAGAAATTTTAGAGGTTCAGCAACGGATACATGTACTTTAGATGGAACTAATAATTCTTTAGTTAAAGATTTAAATGACCTGGGTCTTGCAACTAATGTTTTGGGTGTATCAGGGGATGTGATTTATGGAGCTGATTCTGGTTCTACCAGTGGAAAAATTGTAGGAATAGATACATCTGGAGAATGCATTGAAGTTATTACTCATGCTGAGCTTGGTGGTTTTAGACCTTATGCAATGGAAGTAAGAACTATTGGTGGCCAAGATCATTTATTTGCATCTGGAAGATGGTGGAACAGTGGTTGGAGGTCATATTTTTATACTAAAAATTTAACAACTGGTGACGAAAAAGATTGTGAAGTTAATAGCGGAAATTTAAAAACTGTTATTCAAAAGGGCACTGATCTTACAGTCGATAATAGCGGAAACTATATTTATTATAACTGGAGAGGACATATCTTTGGATATGCATTAACCAAAACTGAAAACAATTATTGTCCTAGTGATACAGGCAGGGATAGAGTGTACCAAAAGGGCAACACAAGCACAAAGCATCGGAGCGCTAGTTCAATTGAGATTTCTCGAGATGCTGATGATATAATGTATGTGGCAAGTAATAGTCAAAATGTAGTTCAAAAGGTACAGCTTACGGGAGATACCACATTAACCTCAGTAACATTAGCTGGAAGAAGAAACAGAGCAAATAATACAGCCGATGCCGGCGAACTTGATGCAGCAAACGTAAATTTTTATAAACCACATGCTTTATTTGTTACTTCTACAAAAGTATGGGTGAGCGATCTAAAAGCAACGATACAAGGATTTAATGAAAACGATTTTACAGCAGCCAGCATTAATACTTCCTGGCAAAATGAATATGGTGGAGGTAAAGGAACTAGGTATGAAGGAGCTAAGAAAGCTATTGTTACAGTTGTATCTGATAGTGCGCTAACTTCAGGAGCTAATTTTGGTTACGGTCATTGGAATTCTGGGGAAAGTGGTGGAGGAAAAAGAAGTGTAAGAGGTGGTTGGCAATGTCATGCAAGACTAAGTGATTGCAATTATTATCGAGGTTGGGTTGGAGATCATCCAGAAGGTAAATCTTCACTTTGTAACTCAGACTCATGTTTATTGGTTGGAATTAGCGAAGAAGGTTATACAAAAATACCAGCAGCCCTTGAAACGTACGGTTTAGCCTGGGGAACAGATGCTAATGCTTTTTCACAAATGGCTCTTGAATATTTTCAAGATACTGATGTTAATATTATTGACGTGAATTCAGACTGCCAATTAAATTATGTAATTGTTATTGGCGATGGTGCATGGAAGCATGGCCCGCAAGCAGAAATAGATATTAGATTATTGAGAACAAGTTTGGGAGTTAAAACTATAGTAGTTGCTTATGGAGGAGGAATTGAAAAAGGATCTACATCAATGGATAAATTTGATGCCATGGCGATCGCAGGTTCATGCGATGATCCTACTGGAGCATCAAAAGACTGTGAATCAACCATAGTTGCAGAGACTCCTCAAGAGTTAAAGACAGAGCTACAAAGTAAAATACAACAAATTATTGCCGAAAGATTATCTTTTACTGCTCCATCAATTACTGCAACTATTCAAGAAGGGGGCTCTTTATATCAAGCACAGTTTAATTATGAACAACATGGAGAATGGCAAGGAACGATTCTTAGAAAAACTATTAAAGTTGATGGAACTGTAGAGCATAGCGAAAACGCTCCAGGAAATTGGGATGCAGCAAAAGTATTAAAGGATATAGGCTCAAGTGATAGAAATATTTGGACGGTTCTGCCAGGTGCTCCATATATAGGAAATTGGAATAATTGGACAACAGTATCTGCAAACAAATTAGAAATAGAAAATCTTTTTGATCTAACAGATAATACAGTATTAGATTATCACAATACCACGTCCAATTGTAAGGCTAAAACATTTGGTAAAGATGGAACAGATGATGATGTCGAAGGATTAATTAACTTTATTCGAGGTCAAGATTATTTTGATTATAATGGAAACTGCAATATAACGGAAGATAAAGCCCATCTATTAGGTGACATTTATCATTCGCAGTTAGTTGAACTTGGACCTCCAAATGCAAATTCAGATTTTATAGAAGTTAATCAGGAATCATATTGGAGAGCTAAAAACAATTATCAATCTTTTGTTAGCTCACATCAAAGTAGAGAAAATATTATTTATGCTGGAGCAAATGATGGAATGCTACATGCATTTAATGCAGAAACAGGAGCAGAAGAATGGGGTTTTATACCTCCATTTATTGCGTCAAAACTTCCAGTGATAATAAATACTAATTTAGATGGAGCAGGTAAAATGGGTGTTGACGCAGATGGAAAAGAGATAACACAATCAGGCGGATCCAACGCAATTTTCGGTGTTGATGGCTCCCCGGTTATTCATGACGTGTTTATAAAAGGATTAAAAATGGATGGAACATGGGAAGATAGTAAAAGCTGGCACACTATATTAATGATTCCCTATGGAAGAGGAGGAGCTGGTTTTTCTGTTTTAGATATTACTAATCCCATTGTAAAGTCTGACAAAGGACCTTTGCACATGTTTTCAATTTTTAATGATGCAATTAACAATAAAGTTTTAGTAGCTGATGATGAAGGTGAAATTACAGAACATGCTTATTTTCGTGGGGGCACAAATATAAGAAAGTCAGAAGAAGCTTTACAAGCAACAAGAAATCAAAGAAATGCTGAAGAAAACGATGGAGTTGATTGTGAAGATACGGACAGTTGTACTGAACAAGATGCCATTGCTGCTTGTCAAACAAATGATGCTGCTGCCTCTGATCAATTTAGAACTGACGGAACAGCAGCTTGTTTTAAAGGTTCAATATTCACATTTGAAATGGATATTCCTTCAGTTAGTGCTGGCCCTGTTGGACAAGAAGCTCTCACGATCACTGAAGAAGTGGATGGAGAGCAAGTTATACAAACTTTTGAAAGTGCTAACGTGGTTGATGGTAAGCTGGTAATTGATTTCGGATCTGAAAAAGTTAAAGTTTTTAACGCAGGTGTAGGTGATGTAGCAACTAATTCAATTACTGTACAAGCTTCATGTGAAGGAAGTGGTACAGTTAGACCAGAATATGATTACAGTCAATTAGGAGAAACTTGGTCAACACCAAGAATATTTAGAATCCCTACAGCAGAGGGTGATACAAACATTGATAATGATACTTATGTGGCAGTAATGGGAGGCGGTATGGGAAATACCTTCATATGCTCAGGATCAAATGTATTTCTTGTTGATTTAGAAAATATTGAAAATCCAGGCAGCATTTTTGGTGCTGCAGCTAATAATGGATCAATTAATATTATTGATACTGATAACAGTGATATAGCAAATGCACTTCCTGCATCACCTGTTGTTATTACACCAGATTTAGTAAGAGGTATTCCATGGAGAGGAGCCATGGTTTACTTCAATGATCTTGAAGGAAAAATTACAAAAATTAATTTAACAAACCAAACAAAAAATGATGCTAACCTTTATGATCAAACAACATTATTCAATTTAAATGCAACAGTTGAAAACGGAAGATATAGCTATCATTCAATGGATGCTACAATAGGAAAAAATACAAATGATTTTTGGCTTTTTGGTGGAACCGGTAACTACGAAAGAATTGGTGACGGCAGTATGGGGATGGACAATATTTTATATGGTGTAAAAGACAAGGATTATCCATACTTTAAACATTTAAATGAGGTTATTGTTCCTGTTGCAACAGCTGATAGTTTTGCAACAATTGTTGCTCAAGGCGCAGAAGCAGCTAACAATATTGATGACGCAAACGTCTGTGTTGATACTACCACTGACTACACTGGATCACTTTGTCCTGGACCTAGTCATCAAGCATGGGTTATTCACCTAGATAAACAAGACGATAAGTCAGCAGACAAAACTATAAATAGATATAGAAAATTATCAGCAACTCCTACAGTATATAAAGGAAAAGTATACTATCCAATTTACCAACCGGCTATAGGATCAAATAAATGTAATTTAGGTAAAGCCTACATTTGTTTAGCTGATGATGAATGTGGAACTAATAATTCATCTGGACTAGCCAATAATAAAATACCTGAGGGCGATGATTGTTATTTTGTTAGACGAGGAATATTATCTGAATTAGTTATATTTGGAGATACACTTTACGGTAACGTGGCAGGCCCTTCTGCAACAGAAGAAACTTTAGTTACCATCGACGCTGCTGATGGAGAAGTTATTACATACAGAAGATCCTGGCGAGAAAATTATTAATTAACTTTATTCCAGGTTAGATTATTAATATGTTTAGATTTTTAAAAATATAATAAAGTAAAAATATACAATCCAAGTAAACATAGTTAGCATTGTAGAGAATATCAATGCAAGACCGACTAAAGTGTCTTGATTTACTTTTTTACGCCATTTTTTTGGAAAAAAGTTTAATGAATATGCATAAACAATTATAAAAACATTTAGTGACGATACAATTATATTAAAGAATAAAAATTTTTCCATTAAAATAAAAAATATTTAATTTGATTAGAGAAAGACACATAGAGGATACATCCAATAATAATATAAGGTCCAAAAGGAATTTGAGATGACATCTTTCTTGATTTATTAATTAGTGATGGCACAACAAATATTAGAGCAACGATAGAAGATATAAAGATTGTAAAAGGAATACTAAACCAACCAAACCAAAATCCTATTACTGCTAATAATTTAGCGTCGCCAAGGCCCATGCCTTCTTTTTTTCTAACTTTTTTATAAAAAAAGATAATTAACCAAATTATTAAAAAACCAAATACGCCGCCAATTAAAGAATTGATATAATTTGGAAAAATTATTTGATTTAAATTTGGATCGAAAGATTTAAAAAATCCTATAATCATTAAAGGAAAAGTTAATTCATTTGGAATTATAAAATGTTTTAAGTCTATAAAGAAAATAATAATAAAAAAAATACTTAAGATTAATAATAATAAAGCAGCAAGGGTTAGTCCAAAAAAATAATAGATGGATACAAAACTAATAGCACTGATTAGTTCTACTATAAAATATTGTAAATCAATTGGTTTTTTACAAAGTCTGCATTTGCCCATTAATAATATAAAAGATAGAAGTGGAATATTATCATACCAAGGAATTTTGTTTTTGCAGTTAGGACAAGAGGATCGTCCTGTAATCACACTTTTGTTCTCCGGAAGGCGATAAATACAAACATTGGCAAAACTTCCCCAGAGACTTCCAAAAATAATGAATGCTAAATAATACACAAATTAGATTTTTATTTGTGAAGCAAATTGTAAAATTCCATCTATACAGTATTGTACGAATATTACAGCATCTTGAAGATGTAAATAAAAATTAGGCGAGTTAATGATAATTTCCATAGTTGTGTAAAAAATATCAAAAAAGAGTTAAAATGCCAATTATAAAATATGTTTTTTAAATCCAAGAAAGAAGAGCCAAAAAAAGAAGAATCTACAACCAATGTAGATTTAGCAATTATTACCCAGATGAACCAAGATTTTGCAAGATCTCTTGATTTGAGTGAAACATTACAAACAGCTCTTGAGGTTATTATTTTACGAATGAATGCTCAAGCAGCAAACATTTTTTTAATTGAAGAAAAGAAAAAAGTTTTTCAATGTATTGCATCAAAATACCAGGCTTATTTAGAAGATTATGAAATACCGTTAACAGATGGGGTAATGGGCAAAGCTGTTAAACAAAAAAAATGTATTCGGGTTGGCGATGTTAGAAAAGATATTAGAGAAATTGCAGAGTTTTATTTTGATTTAGATAATAAAACAAATTTTACTACCTATTCAGTTTTGTGCTCTCCTTTAATTGTAGCTAACGAATGTATTGGGGTTATTCAATGTTTAAATAAAAAAACAGCTAACAAATTATTTGAAGAAGGTGACAGGCAGTTGCTTGAAACTTTATCAGCTCCTGCTGCTCTAGCGATTAGAAACGCAAGAATGGCCAAAGAATTAGTTGATAAAAACAGAATGCAAAAAGAAATTGAATTAGTAGGAGAAATTCAAAAA
>Ga0209089_10002627_pt1 | contig 15824 bp, 7 predicted proteins | sample ArcticOcean_MG_C_FD_187431 | JGI IMG/M metagenome (GOLD analysis project Ga0209089, IMG submission 187431) | Marine microbial communities from western Arctic Ocean - ArcticOcean_MG_CB2_150 (SPAdes) (version 2) | ecosystem: Environmental > Aquatic > Marine > Oceanic | place: Arctic Ocean: Canada... | reverse complement strand
GGAACGATTTTGGACCCTGAAAGAGACGCTTCTGCCGCTGGAGCAATGGATCTGCGCGGCCCTCGAGGAGGATCGAGCGAGAGACGATGGAACCATGGTGCTGTTCGATCCACCGGTAGTGAGGGGTCGCGCGGTGGTGACTTCGCGTCAGCAGGGTGTGGTCTGTGGAACTGCGGCGATGGCCGCAGTCTTCGAGCAACTGGCTGCGGATTGCCAGGTGATCGACCGACTCTCGGATGGCCAACCGGTGGTCGAGGGCAGTGTATTGCTGGTGGTCGATGGTCCACTCGTGTCCTTGTTGGCAGGGGAGCGTACCGCGCTCAACATCGGTTCTCATCTCAGCGGAATTGCCACCCGGACCGAGGCTCTGGTGAGCCGCTCTCATGGGGTTCAGATCCTCGACACCCGCAAGACGCTCCCGGGCATCCGGATCTTTCAGAAACAGGCGGTTCGTTCGGGTGGTGGAGTCAGTCACCGTGGTGATCTGGCCCAGTTCCCGATGGTCAAAGAGAATCATCGAGAGTGGCTCCAGCGGTTAAATCCGCAGTTCGCCGATGATCCAGCGGCAGAGGTGGCGTTCATCGTGACCCGCCTTCGCCAGGCGGAAGAATCACGACCCATCGCCATCGAGGTCGAAGACGAGATCAGTTTTCGTGCCTGTCTCGAGCAGCGGGTCGACATCATCCTGGTCGACAACACGAGCCCGGAACTGCTGAGTCGCTGGATCGAAGCGGCAACGGAAGCGGGTTTGTCGCTCGAGACTTCGGCCATCGAGGCCAGCGGCGGCATCGATGAAGCGACCGTCAGTGGCCATGCGGCGGCCGGGGTCAGCAGGATTTCCTGCGGGGCCATCACTCATTCTGCCGCGGCACTCGACCTGACCTTGCGGATCGATCCGGTTGCTCGATCCACTGGATGATCCTCTCCCCGTAGGAAACTGGATCCTGGCCTGGAAATCAGTCTGCGAGGAGATTAGCATCTGTCGAAGGTCACCGTCTTTTCGCCAGGATGACTCGCCAGTGAATAGAAGCACCGGAGGACTCCCTTGACTGAATCCAGTTCTGAACCGGTTCCATTGCCGTTCTTGAAGCGTCTGCTCCAACTGGATGGCACTCCGGAGTCGATCGCCCTGGGGACCGCTATCGGTCTCTTCGTCGCGATGACACCTACCGTGGGGATTCAGATGATCATCATCCTGCTCGTCAGCATGGTGATCCCGGCCAATCGCCTGGCCGGATTGATCATGGTCTACATCTCGAACCCATTGACGCTGATCCCGATCTACTGGCTCGATTACTGGGTGGGGTTGAAGTGCCTCGCACAGGAGGGAAAGTCGTTCGCCCAGTTCGAGTTGTACTGGATCGAGTTGACCGAGCAGGCCTCGGAAAATGCGGTGGGCTGGTATGAGGTAAGCCTGGAGTTACTCCGCTCGATAGGGAATGATGTGTTGGGTCCACTGTTTGTCGGTGGGATCGTGGTCGGGTTGCTCTTCGCATTGCCTTGCTACCCGGTAATGCTGCGCCTGGTGCGAGCGTATAGGAGCAAAAAAATACTGGAGGATCTTCAACGATCCAGTAGCAAGGAGTCCGGACAATGATCGATTTCACAACTCTGGTTCACCGGTCCCCAGGCAGGAGTGAATTGGCCCTCCTGACGATGGGATTGCTGCTGATCCTGTCCGCTTGTGAGGGCCAGAGGCCAACTCGGGCCAATGTGCGACCGGGAAGTCACAAGGTACAGGTCGTGAGTTCCGAGAGTGGCAAGAAGGTGGATGTCTGGTGTGAGATCGCAGCGGATCCCAACCGCCGGCAGAATGGTCTGATGCATCGAACGTCGATGCCGGAAGATATGGGAATGTTATTTATCTTTCCTGCACCGTTGCTTCAGGGCTTCTGGATGAAGAATTGTAAGATCTCTCTCGATATCGCCTATCTCGATGACAACGGTCGGATCGTCGACATTCTCAAGATGGATGCCCCTCGGCCAGGGCAGGTTTCCTTTCCCAGGTACCGTTCGAGTCAGGAAGTCCGCTATGCCCTCGAAACCAACGTCGGTTGGTTTGCCCAGCATGGCATCCAAGTGGGAGATCAGGTCGAGGGGTTTCGCGGCCCTTCCGGTCTGAAACCCCGATAACAACCCGCAACATGGGAAGGCAGGCTAGCCATCCTCAGCACAGCAGAGGCTCACGGTCACCTGTTGGCATGGGGCCTGTTACTGGCCTGGGCGCTGTTGACCGGCGGTGTTCGCAGTGAACACCCTTCGGTCAGAGTGATCGATTCGATCGATCCGGGGCCACCTATCGCGACGGTCGGCGTCGATCTGGGCACCGATCCGATCAGTCGGCTGCTGTTGATCGAGGGGATCGGTCGGGTCACGGCGCAAAAGATCACCCGGGCGCGGGTCGGGGACAGCGGTTTCCGGTGCCTCTGCCAGGTGATGCGAGTCGCGGGAGTGCCCGATCGTCCATTACTCGAGGCCGGTCCGTGGTTGTCACCACGTCCCTGCAACGGCGGGCCTGAAATGTGCCAGCACCCCGTCACTGAATCTTCCAGAGGAGGGGATGGAAACCGCTGAATATCTTTCAATATCCGGGATCACCATTTGTGGTGCACTCCGAGTTCAAGCCGGCAGGAGACCAACCAGACGCCATCGATTCGATGGTGGAGGGTCTCGATGAGGGGAAACAGGACCAGGTATTGCTCGGGGTGACAGGATCGGGCAAGACTTACATGATGGCACAGGTGATCGCACGCACTGGTCGGCCCGCCATCATCATCTCTCACAACAAGACCTTGGCAGCGCAGTTGTACTCCGAGATGAAAAAGTTCTTGCCGCAAAATGCTGTCGAGTACTTCGTTTCCTATTACGACTACTACCAGCCCGAGGCGTATCTTCCCGCACGCGACATGTACATCGAGAAGGATGCCGGGATCAATGCAGACCTCGATCGATTGCGGCTGGCGACCACTGCTAGTTTGTTGACGCGACCCGATGTGGTGATCGTCTCCTCCGTCTCTTGTATCTATGGCCTTGGATCTCCCGAAGCCTTCAAGGGGAAGATGATTGCGCTGGCGGTGGGAGACGAGATCGATCGAGACGAATTGCTGAGGAAGCTGATCGACATCCAGTATCAGCGCAACGATTTCGATCCCGGGCGGGCGAGTTTTCGAGCTCGTGGAGATGTCCTGGAGGTGCATGCCGCCAACGAAGAGGTGGCCTACCGTATCGACATGTTTGGCGATTCGATCGAACGAATCGAGGAGTTCCATCCGGTCAGCGGAGTGGTTCTGGGGCAGTTGGACCAGATGACCATCTTCCCCGCAAAACATTACGTGGTCAGCCATCAGGATGTTGATCAAGCCATCGCAGGGATCCAGACCGAGTTGCACCAAAGGCTGATCCAGCTAAGGGACCAGGGAAAGGATCTGGAGGCTCATCGGCTCCAGACCAGAACTCGCTACGACCTGGAACTGCTCTCGGAAGCGGGTTATTGCCCAGGCATCGAAAATTACGCCCGCCATCTCAATGGCTTTGAGCCGGGAGAGAGGCCCCCCAATCTGCTCGATTACTTTCCTGAAGGATATCTCACTCTCGTCGATGAATCCCATGTCACCTTGCCTCAGTTAGGTGGCATGTACGAGGGGGATCGATCGCGCAAGCAAACCCTGGTCGATCATGGCTTCCGGCTACCGAGTGCTCTCGATAACCGCCCGATGAAATTTCCTGAGTGGGAAAGAGTCAGCGGCCAGACAATTCATGTCACGGCAACCCCTGCTCCGAGGGAACTGGAGAAGTGTGCTGGCGAGGTGATCGAGGTGATCAATCGTCCGACAGGTCTCCTCGATCCAGAGGTGGAAGTTCGCCCGGCTCGAGGTCAGGTTCAGGATCTACTGGAGCGTATCCAGGAAACCCTGGCACTGGGAGATCGTGTGCTGGTCACCACCCTTACCAAGCGGATGTCCGAGGATCTGAGTGACTTCTTCCAGGAGACCCATATCAAGGCGCGTTATCTGCACTCGGAGATCGATACCCTGGAACGAGTGGAGATCCTGCAGCAATTACGCCGGGGGACTTACGATGTGCTGGTCGGAGTGAACCTGCTACGAGAGGGGCTCGATCTTCCTGAAGTGTCTCTGGTGGCGGTGATGGATGCCGACAAGGAGGGGTTCCTGCGGAGTGCTACTGCATTGATCCAGACGATTGGTCGTGCCGCTCGAAATGAGCGAGCCCGTGTGATCCTCTACGGCGATGTGATCACCAAATCGATGAAACGTGCCATCGATGAGACCAATCGCAGAAGGACGATTCAGCAGCAATTCAATGATGAACATGGGATTGTTCCCAAGTCGATTCGCAAGGGATTGGGCACCACGGTCGAGGAGGAGGTCCGTGCTCGAATCGAGCAGGTCGAGGAGACCGGTACTGACTTGCCTGATCAGCAACGTGTGGAGATGATCGAACAACTGGAGCAGCAGATGCTGGAGGCAGCACAGGCCCTCGATTTCGAGAGAGCCGCGGCACTGCGCGATCGAGTGCGGCGTTTGCGTGGGGAGGAGCCCGATTCGGTCCTGCCCGGTGAACCCTCTTCCCGCAAGGGTAGGAAGCGTTGAGATGACCGAGGTCGACCCGAATACCCCTGAGATTCCGGGCTTCCAGCCGCTCCACATCCGGGGTCCGGGGAGGATCGGAATCTGGATCGAGGCGCGTCAGATCCGTCTCGATCGGAGGGTACTTCTGAAGGTGCTTCCCGCCTCAAGTCGGTCTCAGCAGGATCAATTCATCGAGGAGATCCGGGCCATCGTCAAACTCGATGGCGAAGGCGCTTTACGAGTCATCGATGAGGGGGCGGTGGGACAGGCACGATATGTTGCCCTCGATGAGGGTGAGGGACTGCCGGTCCGTTCGATTTCCCGAGAGGAGTTCGATCCTGATCAGGTCGCTCGGATGGTGGTTCAACTTCATCGTCAACTCCATCTGCAGGGGTGGTCGATCGAGTCGGTTCCACTGAGTTCGATCTTGAAACTTCCTGGTGGCAGGTTTGCCGTCACGGAATTGGGGCCTCTCACCAAACAACTCGATGATCAACCTTGCCAGATTCAAGCGGCCAAGAATCTGACTTCCATCGCCAGCCTCTGGGATCTTTCGAGCCGCTGGCAAGATCCGATCCGGGCGCTTCGTTCCGGTGAGGGAGGATTTTCAAGGTGTCTCGAACTGCTCGAACGGAGCGCACCCGAACCGCGCAAGAGGTGGCCACTGGTGGTGGCCGCGTTGGCGCTGGCGGCGGGAATCGCCTCGGCGGTGAACTGGGGTCAGCCCGAACTTCCTCAAGCGACACCTCGCGAACTGTCCCGCAGTGAATCCTCGGATGTGGTGACGGACCCAACGCTGGGAGACCGATCCGATCGGCGACCCTCGGATGTCTCCGATGTGGTCACCGATCTGCTGCCCGATCCGAAAATTTATGAGGAGCGGACCCAGGCGCAAGCAGAGCAACGGTGGCAACGCCTCGAACAGTTGGAGAATGAACTTCTCCAGTGGGGCGATTGGAACCGTTCCAGAGGTGACATTCTCAGCAGTTTCAGGGCGGGGAACTACGAGAAGGTGCGATCCGAACTCGAATCGCTGGTGATCCCGCTGCAGTCCGATCTTGTCGAGGAGCGAGAAGCACTGCAGATGGCCTATCGGTGGATCGAGACCAGAGAGATCGGGCTGGCTCGTCTGGCGGCAAAGCAGTGGATCCAACGCGATCAGCATGTGCAAGCCGCTGCCGTCATCGAGAAGATGGCCCTGACACTCGGACTGGAACGACGCTTTGCTGCCGAGGTGGAACAACTCCAACTCACTGGAGGGCTGTACGAGGAGCTTCTGAGCGCGCTGGAAGTGAAGATGGAAGAGTGCCTCGTGGGACTGGCCAGTGACATCGAGTGGTCCGTTGAGGCGCCCGACAAGATGGTTCAGTTTGCTTCCCTCAATCGGCGTTGGAAGCAATTCAAGAGCAGCATCGAGAGCCTCCAACAGGATGCACGAGCCATCTGCGAAAGTGCCGGAAAACGCGTCGGAGATGAGGTTCAGTCGAGGTGGTGCCTGGTCGGCAGCACTCCCTTCGCTGCTCGAGTGATGTCCGTGTCTTCTAAAGAAGTGACATTGAAGAGGATCGGTCGCCGCAATCCGGAAACCCATCTCTGGAGTTCGCTGTCGGCTCAGACATGGCTTCAACTGATCGGTGAATCGTCTGCGGATGCGCCGCCGCTCGATCGACTCCAGCGGCTCGAAGTGGTCTGGAGTCGCGAGAATTCCATCCTGACTCTGTCGCGTTCCTCGCCGGGAGGGGAACTGTCAGCGGCGGCCGATCGATTGAGGCGGCGTCAACTGACTCAGTGGTTGGAAGAGGGAGAGAGAGCTCAGTTGCAGGGAGAAGTGGAAAAACTGCGGCAGATCGCACTGTCGATCCACTCCTGGAGCGATGAGGAACAGCGCATCCGTCACGAGGATCTGCTGACGGGCTGGTGGTCGGCGCTGGTCGATCGCGATGGCCCGCAGGCGCTTGGATTGTTCCCCGGTGCGAGTCTGTCGAACTGGTCGCAGGAGACCCGCTCGATTCGCATCCGCTGGCAGGATGGGGATGGAGGACTGGCTGGCTGGCAGCCTCGACCCGGATCGCTCATCTCCGCCCGTGGTGATCTGACTCGTATTCAGGGGAGGGTGGCCCTCCACTCCTCCGTGCGATTTGAATCGGCAGTCGAGGTGACCGTCATCGGTCTGGTCACCCGGGAAGATGCTCCCAATCTCAATGTGGTGCTGTGGGATGGGACGCCCGATGCTCTGATCTTCGGGGTCGGCATTCGCCCTCCCGAAGTGTCCTCGATCCGAGTGGGGGAAGATGATGTTCTGCTGCCGGCTCACGCCATCGTCGAGGAGCAGGTCCTGGCGAACGGAGGGGGGGAGTTCCAGATGCCGACTCCCTTGCCGCGGGTTCAGGTGGGCCAGTTGATTCGTGTCGAGGTGCGAGAAGATGAAGATGGTTCCCACCTGGAACTGAACGGGAGCCCGATCCTCAGCACAGACCCTCGTCCAGGTCATCACAGCGGTGGTATTGCCATCGAAACCTATGGAGTCGATGTTCTGGTGAAGGAACTGGAGGTGATCGGGCAGATCTCTGCTGAGGATTGGCTCAGGCTGCTCCAGGAGGAAGCGCGGAAGAAGCTCAGAGAGTCCCAATAGAGCCCTGGAATCACCGAACTCTGGCCCCCGAAGCGGCGTGCTCTTCTTGCTCCAACTCCTGCTGTCGCCTAAACTCCTGACAGATTCAGCCGCCACTTCGTGGAGTGATCCCGGTGTATCTGGGAGTGGCAACAGTGCTGGATCTGTTTTCATGAATGATTTTCGCCCGAAAAGGAGAATTCGATGAGTCGAGCCAGGGGATTGAGTTTTCTCCTCATCATCCCAGTCAGCCTGCTGATTCCAGGAGTTTGTTGCGTCGCTTCAACCTTCTCGTCGATCTCCCTGGAGTCTCACTCGGTGGTTTCCACAGATGAATTTGACAGTATCCAGGTGGGAGATCGAGTCCGCGTCAAACTTCGCCGTGGAGGTACTTACGAGGGCGAGGTGGTGGTAAAGGCGGGAGATTCCATTTCCATCAAACATCGATTTGGAACCGCAAAGGTCGATCGCGCCGACCTGCTCGAGTGGGAGCGGTTCAAAACGATTCCAGAGCAGTACGAGGAGCGCGCTGAACTGGCCAAGAGCGCCGAGGATTGGTGTGACCTGGGGGATTGGGCACTGGAGCAGCAGGAGGAATCTCTGGCGAGAGAGTCCTGGCGAAAGGCCACCGAGATCACTCCGGGGTTGAAGAGAGCTCGAGAGGCACTCGGTGAGATCGAGTACGAGGGGCGTTGGATGCCACTCGAGGAGGCGATGAGTGCTCAGGGGAAGGAACTGTACGGAGGAGAGTGGCTCACCCCGGACGAGATCGTCGCTCGCCAGGAGGAGGAGTCCACGGCCAAGAGAGCCCAATCGCTCAAAGGGCGAGACGCTTACATCGAGGAGTTACGCGGGAGGGATTGGGCGACGATCGATCCCATCATCACGCCCCATTACGTGATCTACTGCAACTCGACCGAGGAGAACGCCCGTTATTACTCGGATGTGATGGAGTCGCTGTATCGAGCCTACGACAAGGTCTTCATCGAAAAGTTCTGGCCGCGGAAATTCAAGCGTGCACCGCGAAGTGACGTCTACATCCACGCCAACCATCAACAGTTCATGGACTGGACCGGAAATGGTCCCAATATCGGCGGTTTCTACAACCTGTTGCGACAGGATGTGACCGGCTACCACGGTTCCTTTGGATCGACCGGAAGTACCGAAGAGGTTCTGGCCCATGAGGGAACCCATCAATTTCAGGGAATGATCTTCAAGTCGCTTCAGTCCCTCCCCATCTGGACGGTAGAGGGGTTGGCGGTCTACTTCGGAGATGGATCGAAGATCAGCCGCCGCAAGGTCGAGATCAACGAGATTCCAAGGGATCGATTGGTGGGACTGAAGTCGGCGATCGAGGACGGGAATTTCTGTCCGTTGAGTAAATTGCTACGCTTGAACCAGGGGCGATTTGGTGGATTCTACTACGGGCATGCCTGGGGCGTTTTCTTCTGGTGTTTGTATGGCAATGAATATGGTGCGTGGAGTAAGAGCGACAACACCGGCGGAAAGATCATGGAAGACTGGCTACTCCATTGTCAGCAGTTGGACGGATTCTGCGACTACGAGAAGGAAGCAAAGTTCTTCGAGCAACTCATCGTCCTGCACTCGGGCAAGAGCGTTGAGGAGTGGGAAGAAGAGTACAAGGAGTGGATCCTCGGATTGCCCGTGGAAGAGTTGGGCCGGAAACGAGGGAACAAGTATAGCAGCGATAAACTGAAGCTCGAAGTGACCAAGCCCATCGGTTGGCGCTGGCAGAAATCGGGGCTGCTCTATGCCTCTGAGGTGTGCGCAGCCATCGGTGGAGGAACTTCGAAGAAGAAGCGACTCTCCACCTATAGCTGGCCCAACGGCCTCCACGCTGAGCTCAGTGAAGATTACGCCCGCTCACTCCTCGGCAACATTTTTGGTGAAGTCAAATATGTCGAAGAGATTGCTAGCAAGCAGATGGGTGGAAACCCGATGTATGTGGCGGTACTCGACGGTAAACGAGTCATCGGGACTGCCGGAAACAATGTCCCGGAACTGGGCGAATCGCGTCGATTCGCCATCGGGATCTTTGGATCTCCAGACAAGTTGTACGGAAATGTTCTCGAGTGCTCGATCGAGGATTACCCCGATGCGGTGCAGTATTTCGAGAAATACACGGAGGATTTCCTCTACACCGGGTGACGGTGTGGGAGGAAGAAATCGCTGTGCTCTCGATTCTATCGAGGGTTCGAGGGCTCGCTGGGGTCCATCTGGCTGTGGAGGAAGATCGATGAAATTTGCTGTCAAATCACTTCTGGTCCGGGGGGCGATGGGTAGTGCCCTGGCACTGCTCCTCTCTTCAACCATGTACGCTGCGATCCTCAATGTGGGAGTCGTCAGTGTCGATACGGGTGACCGTGTGATCGTGGTCCTCAAGACCGGGGATGAGGTGATCGGTGAGATCGTCGAGGAAAATGATGAGAAGATCTGGGTCAAGAGTGCGTTCGGCGTGACGTCGATCCAGATGGATCGTGTGGAGTCGGTGATCCGAGGCGAAGAGGTCGATCGCAGGGAGTACTCTCAACGGGAAAAACGCGCCACACGCAGGGGATCGGCATCCGGTTGGTTTTCCCTCGGCAAATGGGCACGTGAACGTGGAATGGCGCAGCCTGCCCGTGAAGCGTTCGAGAAGGCCCTCGAGATCAATCCAGAGCATGAACCATCGAAGATTGCATTGGGTTGGGGCAAGGTCGACGATCAGTGGAAAACCCCTACCGAAGCGGAAGCCCTGATCGCCAAGGGGTGGAGACGCGACGGAGAACGGCTGACTCCGCCCACTGGCGGGACCGTTCCATCTCCGGTTCCAGCTCCCGTTCCAGTTCCAGAACCTTCTCGAAAGCCTCCGGTTCCCGATGAGGGAACCTCGGGTAGGCCGGTGGCTCCCGATTCCGTGATCCAGCGTCTGGCTCCCGAAGAAATCATGCGCCGGGAGCAGTTGCTGGAGAAAAGACGTAAGAATCGCGAACGATTCGAGGAGAACAAGCGCAAGGAGTACGAGGGGGTACCCTGGAGCCAGCGTTCGATTATCAAATCGAAAAACTGGATCATCGAATGTAACAGCACTCCCGAGGTGGCTCGCACCTACCAGTGGATCATGGAGGGTCTCTACTACACGCTGGGGAAGATCTTCAAATCCAAGGATGTTCGCAGTCAGAAACCCCTCGTGAAGATCTATCGCACACACGATGAGTTCATGCTCAAGACCGGAATGGGCGCTGGAGTGGGGGGGTTTTATAATCCCTCGTCACAAAATGTGACCGCATTCCACGGCACCTTTGGATTGACCGGGACCACCTATACGGTGCTGGCGCACGAGGGGACCCATGCATTCCAGGGCAAGAAAATGGCCCGGATGGCCAACTACCCCAACTGGTTCATCGAGGGACTTGCCGTTTATTTTGGTGACGGATCCAAATTGGATTACAAGAAGAAGAAGTTGGTTTCAGGATTGATTCCTCGCGATCGGTTGTTCCACATCCAGGAGAAGATGAGAGAAGGAACCCACACCGTTCTCTCCAAACTGGGTGGTCTCCCCAAGAATCGATTTGGTGGGACTCACTACGCCGATTCATGGGCAGTGATGCACTACCTCATCAACGGTCCAGAGAGTCGCAAGGGGCAGAGATTTCTGGCGGAATACTGGGTGGCGGGCGAGAAGAGGCGTGTAGGGCAGAGACAGTTCAATGATCTGGCCAAGAAGTACTTTACCACTGTCGACCAGATGGAAACAGACTGGAAAGAATACGTACTCAGTCTCCATCCGGAACCGGCCGGTGAGGTGGAAGGAGATGCCTTCACTTCCCTCGACTTCATGTTTGCCATCGAGCGCCCGAGTGACCAGTGGAAGTTCGCCCCCCAGGAGATCGAAGACCGTGACCTGGTGCTGATGAAGATCCCCGAGACTCGAAACGAGATTCGGGTGCGAATTTTGTCGAAGGCGGAAGCGGACCAGCGTTCAGAAGACTGGATCGATTCGGTTCTGCTTCCGGAACTTCGCAAGAAGTACGCCGATGTCGAGACCCTCAAGGGTGATCTGGGAGGCCTCGATGCGTTCGTCTTCCAGTACTCCGACCGGCCGCCAGCGAAACCGAAGAAGAGTGAAGATGATCCGGAAGGGTTGCAGCCGGGTGATTCGAAGCCTGGAGAATCAAGTCCTGGAGCGACGAATTCCACTGCTGTCCCTGTCGTTGGGGGATCGGTTCTCGAGTCTCTTCAGGAGGGTCCGGGAAAGGATGAGCCCAAGGATGGTGAGCCTCAAGAGCCGCCGAAGCCTGCATTGAGAAAGCACCGGTCGTACATCCTGGTAGGAGTCTCCAATGCCTATGAGTTGCGGGGGTCCTTCGAAATGGACCAGTTCAACAGTTGGCTTCCCGACCTGGAATGGGTCGCCTTTTCCTTCGAGAAGATCCAGAAAAATCGGTGGTAACCAGCATCTCCATCCGCGGCGGTGAGTCACTCTCCCGTGGTGATGCTTAACTGCTCTCCATCATATTCCAGATGGCGGATCGGGATCGATGCCCACGGGAACTTTTTCAGATCCTCGATCACCTTTTCGAGGCTTTCGATCGATTGTTCCCTGGTCAGGTCCTTACCCTTGTAGACCGATCCCCACTGGTAGAGATCGAGTTTTGCATCTTCGATGACGCCATCGTGAATGACCACAGTGCCGATCAGCTCGATATTGATGAACTTACCGCGGAGCAGCCAGGAAACCTGCTGCTGGTCCTCTGGGAAACCAAGGGAGACGAGCCCGCGGATCCTCCCATCGGGCTGGGAGATCAGGCGTATACCGCTTCCAGAAATGAGCTCATTCGAGGCCACCAAGCGGCCCAACTCATCGTCAAGGATGAGATTCCACTGATCGAGAGTGAAAGAGGCACTCCCCTGCGTGGGTGGCCAGCCCTCGATCGCCTCGGTCATCTGGGGGGAGCGAATCAAGGGGGGCAAGAGGAGGGGGTTGTCCTGCAGCCCGCCGGATAAAACCATCCACATCGAGATCAATCCGCCGACCGAGGTGGCGACCAGTAGCACCACCAAGCAGCCACCCATTTTGAGCAACGGTCGGCCGACCCGGGTTACGGCGGGCTCGTCGTTATTGGGGACTGAATCTTCTGCGGCCATCGCCTCAAAATCCTTTACGAAAGTAATCTCTCCCCCACAACGGCTTGAATCCCCCCGGATGGGCGCTCTGAGGGCATCAGGGTAGGTCGATCCCGATGTGGAGGCTAGTCCGCAGCAGAAGATTCAGCGAGATTACCTTCCCCGAAGGGTGCCAAACCGATACAAGCGGGTCATATTGCCCGTGAAGGACGACTCGTCGATGGATCGGGACTCGAAGCACCCGTCTCGAGAGGGAATTCGATGCAAAGTGACGAGAACGAAAAGAGGGGGAACGGCCGCCTGGTCGGCCTGCTCGATCCGATGGATCCTCGCCTGACGGATACCAGGCTGGCTCCCATCCTTCGTGATTTTCTCGAACAGTATGACGCCGTGCTGGATGAGTTATATGACGAAAAGGTACTACGCAGGCTCGCCGGAGATCTTCTCAACACCTTTAACCTGGTACTGCAGAGGAGCAAGAGTGAGGTTCTAGTCAGCCTCGATATCGAGCAGGGCACTTCAACAGGCAGGTCGTCGTTCTTTTTGGATGTTGTCTGTGATGATCAACCCTTCGTGGTCGACACCATAGAGATGATTATCGAGAGACATGATCTTGAACTGGTCAGCAAGCATACGGCTAGTGCGTCGGTGGTCAGGGAAAAAGATGGCACCATCATTGCCATCGATGCGACCGCTGCAAAGTCGAGAGACGAAGTCATCTGCCACTTTGAGATTGACTCTGTGCTCGATTCTGAACAGAGCGATGCACTCCTTCAAGATATCCATTCTGGACTCTCCAAGGTCACGACCATCGTGACGGATTTCAAGCGCATGAAGGGTGTGATCGGAGATTCGATCCGAGCGATCCGCAGAAGTGCTTCGGGAGTTCCCAGCGGAGACTTGCAGACGACTCGGAACCTCCTGGAATGGCTATTTCAGGATCACTTCGTGTTCTTCGGAGTGAATCGTTGGATCGGTGCCGAGGGTCCAGATCCTTCACTGGAGATCGATCTTTCCCTCGGGGTCCCTTGCCCAGAAGAGGTGGATATCGAGAGATCCGATCAAGCGATCCGGCTACTCTCAGGCGATTCTTCACCTAGTGATCACATTGTTTCCTTCAAGGGCATGGGAGATTCCTGTGTTCATCGCAATGGCAAAATTGATCACTTCGTGGTGAAAGAGCCCGCTGTAGATGGAGTGATTCGATTCATTCATATCTGGGGTCTGTTCACCTTCAAGGGAGTACAGACTCCGGGAGATCAAATACCCCACGTTCGGAACAAACTCGAAGAATTGATCTCGAATCATTCCATTCAGAGAGGGGGGATGCGCTACAAGGCGTACCAGAACTCCTTCAATTCGATTCCTGTTGAGTTTCTGTTCGAGGCTGGAGTGAGTGAAATCGAGGCGGTGATCCAGGCCATCCATTACGTGGAGCGGTCGAAGGAAATCCGTGGGCATCTGGTGGTCAATGAGGAGCGACGGAAAGCTCTCTACTTTCTGATCATTCCAAGAGAAGGATATTCGGAGGAGCAACGCTCTCGCATCGAAGGAATCCTGTTCGAGATGATGAGAGCCACTTACTCCGATTCTCGGGTCAATCTGGGAAAGCATGGAACTGTACTACTCTCGTTCTTTTTCACAGCATCGGATCGCCTCGACGAGGTCGATCCGGACTGGATTGATGAGAGAATTCGGTTGGTCGCCGGGACCTGGGCGGATCGCTTGCACCGGCAATTCGATAGTTCGGAAGAAGAGGACTCGGATGCTCAGTTCCGCCTCTACAGGGATGCCTTTCCCGAGGGGTATCAGATCCTCCATTCTCCAGCGGAAGGAATGCTTGACGCGGCCAAGATCGAGCGACTACGTACCGGGAAGTCGACTGACTTTGCATTCGGTATTCTTCGGAGCAAGGAAGACCGGGCCAAGAATTCAGCTCGATTGAGGATTTACCAGAGCAAGAACTTGTTTCTGTCGACGACCTTGCCGATTCTGGATAACTTCGGATTGAAGATCGTTGACCAGAACTCCTTCGATATCATCCCATCCTGCGGTGAGCGATTCATCATCGACACCTTTCAGGTTCATGGTGTCGATTCCGAGGACCATCCGCTGATCCGGAGTTCGGAACTGGTGATCGAGTCCCTTGAAGCGATTTTTAACGGCGCTACCAGTAGTGATCAACTCGATCGACTGATTCTAAAGGTCGGAATCGATCACAGAGATGTCGATCTGCTCCGAAACCAATTGCACTACCTACACCAGTTGGGGATCTCGACGACGATCGCCTTTGCCTCGCAGACTCTTTCCCAGCATGCGGGGATCACCCGTGACCTGCTGCAGTTCTACAAGATTCGATTCGATCAAGAACTGGATCTCGATGCGACTGAACGAGAAGCTCGTTCCAAAGTGATTCGAGATAAGATTTTCCGATCTCTCAATGATGTTCGATCCAGTGCTCAGGATATTTTTCTGAGGAGGATCCTGGGGATTCTCGATTCGACCTTGCGGACCACACGCTTCACCCGAAGTGATGCTCCTCTGCAGGCATACAAGTTCGACTCGATGGCCTTGCCGGTGGGGAACCACCCGCGCCCTTGGCGAGAAATCTTTGTCCATCATCCTGAAGTCGAGGGAGTTCACCTGAGAGGTGGGCCGCTGGCCAGGGGAGGGTTGCGCTGGTCTGACCGGATCACCGATTACCGGACAGAAGTGCACGGATTACAACGAACTCAAATGGTCAAGAATGTGTTGATCGTGCCGGTCGGTGCCAAGGGTGGTTTCGTCTTGCGAAAACCATCTTCCGATCGAGCCAAGCGTCGAGTGCAGGCGGATCAACTGTACAAGTTGTTCATCGAGGGACTTCTGATCCTGACTGACAACGTGGTGGATGGAAAAGTGATTCCGCCTGAGGGCTTGATTCGCAGGGATGGCGACGACCCCTACCTGGTGGTAGCCGCAGACAAGGGCACTGCCCATCTATCGGACACGGCGAATTCGATCTCCCACAAGTATAAGTTCTGGTTGGGGGATGCATTTGCCTCAGGGGGATGCAACGGATACGACCACAAGGAACTGGCCATCACAGCGAGAGGCGCCTGGGAACAGGCGTTGATCCACTTCAGAGCGCTCGGAATTGACCCCGATGAAGACGCCTATTCCGTGGTCGGAATCGGAGACATGAGTGGGGATGTGTTCGGCAACGGAATGCTGTTGGCACGGAAGTCGAAATTGATTGCTGCATTCAATCACCTTCACATCTTCATCGACCCTGACCCGGATGTCGAACGGTCATACGTAGAGCGAGAACGCCTGTTTCATCAGGATCGATCGAACTGGGGTGACTACGATAGATCCACTCTTTCCGAGGGTGGCGACATCTTCGATCGTAGCGATAAAACGATTGATCCTTCTTCGATTGCCCGGGTTCTACTCGGGTTGCCGCCGGATGGAGTCTTTTCTCCAGAAGAGGTGATACGGGCGATCCTCTGTGCCGA
>Ga0209089_10002621_pt1 | contig 15846 bp, 11 predicted proteins | sample ArcticOcean_MG_C_FD_187431 | JGI IMG/M metagenome (GOLD analysis project Ga0209089, IMG submission 187431) | Marine microbial communities from western Arctic Ocean - ArcticOcean_MG_CB2_150 (SPAdes) (version 2) | ecosystem: Environmental > Aquatic > Marine > Oceanic | place: Arctic Ocean: Canada... | reverse complement strand
GATGGATGAAGGACTTCGTTTTGCAATTCGCGAAGGCGGACGTACCGTTGGAGCTGGTGTTGTAACTTCAATAATTGAATAAATGTATTTAAGAGTTATTAAGTGTCTAATATGTTTGCCGGCTATCTAGGAGTGTAGCTCAATTGGTAGAGCACCGGTCTCCAAAACCGGGGGTTGCGGGTTCGAGTCCCTCCACTCCTGCCAGCCAATTGAACTATTTACTCTTTTTGGGTAAACAAATAGGTTTATAGAAAGTATGTAATGGCAAAACCATCGGTTGGCGAGTTTGTTCGTCAGGTACGTCAAGAGGTTAGTAAAGTTACCTGGCCGTCCCGTAAGGAAACGGTTCAGTCAGTTATTATGGTTTTTGTTATGGTAGCTATTGCTGCTTTATTCTTTTTTGCAGTTGATATATTGTTGGCGTGGTTGGTCCAACTTGCTTTATCGGTCGGAGGCTAGTTTACAATGTCGATGCTATGGTACGTTGTTCATGCCTATTCTGGCTTTGAAAAAAAAGTTGCGCAGTCCCTGCAAGAACAGGCGACCGTAAAGGGTGTTGAAGATTGGTTTGAAAAAATTCTTGTGCCAACTGAAGAAGTTATAGAGATGCGCAGGGGGTCCAAGGTGAGTTCGGAAAGAAAGTTTTTTCCGGGCTATGTCTTAGTTAAAATGGAATTGAATGAAGATAGTTATCACTTAGTAAAAAATACGCCTAAAGTAACTGGTTTTTTAGGATCTGCTAGTAAGCCAGTACCGATAAGTCAAGCTGAGGCAGACAGGATTTTGCACCAAGTCAAAGAAGGAGTAGAAAGACCTAAACCATCTGTTACTTTTGAAATTGGCGAAGAAGTTAGGGTAAACGATGGTCCGTTCCAATCCTTTAATGGGCAGGTTGAAGATGTTGATGAGGAGCGAGCACGGTTGAAGGTGTCGGTGTCAATTTTTGGGAGATCAACTCCGGTTGAGCTTGAGTATGGACAGGTGGAGAAACTCTAGACCGATAATTTTGGTAAATTAAAAATTTTATTTGAATCGTGGGAGATTAACTCGGAAGACCTTGAGTTATCGGACCACGAACACCTATAAGGAAAGGGTGAATTATGGCGAAAAAAATACAAGGCTATGTCAGACTTGAGGTGCCAGCAGGTGCGGCAAACCCGTCTCCTCCTGTAGGGCCTGCCCTTGGCCAGGCGGGCGTGAATATAATGGAATTTTGTAAGGCATTTAACGCTGGTACTCAGGACTTGGAATCTAATGCCCCTATTCCAACCACTATTACCGTTTATCAGGACAAGTCATTTTCATTTGTTACCAGAACACCACCGGCGAGCTATTTTTTGAAAAAAGCTGCTAGGCTAGAAAAAGGTGGTGGAGAAGCTGGGCGTAGTGTAGCGGGTAGTGTAACTCGTGCTCAGTGTAAGGAGATTGCAGAGAAAAAGATGGAAGATTTAAATGCAGTTGATGTTAATGGAGCTACACTAATGATTATGGGGACAGCACGTTCTATGGGTTTGGAGGTTGTGGGGTAAGATGGCGAATTTAAGTAAAAGATCCCGCGCAGCCCGGGAAAAAATAGATCCAAATAATCACGTGTCTATTGACGACGCTATTCGGCTAGTAAAAGAGTTTGCAGTATCAAAGTTTGATGAAACGATAGAATTATCAATTAATTTGAATGTTGATCCACGTCATGCGGAACAAAATATTCGTGGTGTTGTGGCCTTGCCAAATGGAACAGGAAAATCACTACGTGTTGCAGTTTTTGCAAAAGACTCAAAAGCAGATGAGGCTAGAGCTGCGGGGGCAGATATTGTTGGCGCAGATGATTTAGCCGAAAGTGTTCAAAATGGAGAAATGAATTTTGATCGCGTTATCGCAACGCCTGACATGATGGCAGTAGTGGGACGACTTGGAAAAGTATTGGGGCCACGTGGCTTGATGCCTAACCCAAAGCTTGGAACAGTGACCAATGATGTTGTTAACGCTATTGAGAATGCTAAGGGTGGTGAGGTGCAGTTTAGAGTGGAAAAACAGGGAATTGTCCATGCTGGTATTGGCAAGGCAAGTTTTAGTGAAGAACAATTGGGACAAAATGTCTCAGCTTTTCTTGATGCTATCTTGCGGGCTAAGCCTAGTGGTATAAAGGGCACTTATTTAAAAAGACTAGCAATTAGTTCAACAATGGGACCAGGGGTGCGCGTTGATGTTTCTTCGCTTCCTAGTAGTCCTTTGTCGGCTGATTAGGTGATATATTAAAATTTGTCGTGCTGAATAAATCGGAACGACGATGGAAGGGCCGGAATTAACTTAGTGTAATAATTAACCAAAAGTTATACGGCCTGACCTGTCCGAGACTGCAGGCGTCTCAAGGTTTTTACTCTGAGGCTTAATTGCTGATGTTATTGGCAGCCCTGCATAGACGGGAGATGAGTTGGACCTAATTTTTAAATTTAGGTGCTTCTACTCCTGGGCAGGAGGAACGGTTTCTCGCTAAAGCGAGGGCTAAATTGAAACCGGTGTCTGGGCAGTAAAACTGACTGGACACCAAATTGTGGAGACGGTAAGTGGACCGAGCTAAAAAAGAAGAGCTGGTCGAAGAACTCAATGGAGCATTTGCAAATGCCGGATTGGTGGTAGTAACTCAGCAATCAGGACTTACGGTGGCAGAAAGCACTGATTTACGGCGACGTATGCGTAATGAAGATGCTAGCTTTAGGGTTACCAAAAATCGATTAGTAAAGCTTGCGCTAGTGGGTACTCCCTACGAGGGAATTGCTGACCTTTTTGAGGGGCCAACAGCTATAGCCTATTCAGATGATCCGGTGGCTGCGGCCCGAGTTGCAGTTAGTTTTTCAAAGGAAAATGATAAGCTCGTAGTTGTTGGTGGAGCTATGGCAGAAATTCGACTTGACGAAAGTGCTGTTAAGGAGCTAGCTGCATTGCCATCACTCGATGAACTACGAGGAAAAATTGTTGGTTTGTTAAATGCACCGGCTACAAAAATAGCAGGTGTTCTTCAAGCCCCTGCTGGTCAGATTTCAAGATTATTATCGGCACGTTCCAAGCAGGATGAAGCTGCTTAATGTGTTCCGTCTAAGCATATAGAAAAGTCTCAGGAGTAAATAAAATGGCAGATTTAGAAAAAATTGTTGATGAACTTAGTAGTCTTACAGTCATTGAGGCCGCTGATTTGTCCAAACTACTAGAAGAGAAATGGGGGGTTAGTGCTTCAGCACCTGTAGCAATGGCCGCTGCCGCTCCCGAAGCCGGTGGAGATGCTGGTTCAGCGGAGCAAACAGAATTTGACGTAATACTTGCAAGTTTTGGTGAAAAGAAAATCAACGTGATTAAGGAAGTGCGTAGCTTGACCGGGCTTGGTCTTAAAGAAGCTAAGGATCTTGTTGAAGGAGCTCCAAAGCCAATTAGAGAAGGCGTTACGAAAGACGAAGCCGATGAAGTCAAAGCTAAGTTGGAAGCAGCCGGTGCGACGGTTGAGGTTAAGTAAAGCTTTCGCACTTTATAATATTTTTGTATGCTGAATTTAGTAAGAATATGTATTCAGTTCTATGATGATATTAATTTGCTTGGTCGAACTATAATTATTTGGTCTAGCAATAAAAAAATTGAAAACACACGCTATATCAGTTTAATCGTTTGGCGTGTAAGTATCTGAGTTTAATCTATAAAGCGCCCTAGGGCGCATGAAAGAGGACACTTGATGTCGAGGTCTTTTACTAGCCGTAAACGAGTTCGCAAAAGCTTTGGTCGCATTGGCGAAGCTGCGCAAATGCCTAATCTAATTGAGGTACAAAAGAGATCCTATAGTCAGTTTTTAATGAGTGGTGCTACTGACCACGAACGAACTGATGTGGGAATTTCAGAAGTGTTTAAATCAGTATTTCCGATTAAAGACTTTTCTGAACGTGCCCAATTGGAATTTGTCTCATATGAGCTCGAAGAGCCAAAATATGACGTGGAGGAATGTCAACAGCGTGGTATGACTTTTGCAGCACCGCTTAAGGTTACTCTGCGTCTTGTCGTTTGGGATATTGATGAAGATACGGGTGCTCGATCCATACGTGACATTAAAGAGCAAGATGTTTTTATGGGCGATATGCCTCTGATGACTGATAAGGGTACCTTTGTTGTAAACGGAACTGAACGGGTAATTGTATCTCAAATGCATCGTTCACCTGGTGTGTTTTTTGATCATGATAAGGGAAAAACACATGCATCGGGAAAATATTTATTTGCTGCTCGTGTTATTCCCTATCGAGGTTCTTGGTTAGATTTTGAGTTTGATGCTAAGGATATAGTGCATGTTCGCATTGATCGTAGGAGAAAACTGCCGGTAACGACTTTCTTAATGGCATTATATAGTGCTGAAGCGAGTATATTACGTGAGCAGTGTATTGCTGAAGGTCGGGAACTTACTCAAGCAGAGTCGGTTGGCATGTCTCATGAAGAGATTCTGAACTATTTTTATGAGAAAACAAACTATTCACGCTCCAAAGGTGGGTGGCGAACCGGGTTTAATGCAAAACGTCTTCGCGGAGTAAAAATGGCGTTTGATTTGGTTGATGCCAAAACAGGAAAAGTTTTGGTTGCTGAAGGGGCTAAACTAACGCCGCGATTAGCTAACCAATATCGTGAAGAGGGTGTAAAAGATATACTTGTTAGTGAGGAGGCTCTAATAGGCCACTATGTTGGTGACGACCTTATCAATGAAGAAACGGGTGAAGTGCTTATAGAAGCTGGTGAGGAAATTACTGAGGAAACCCTCTCTCAAATAACTGATTTAAAAATAAAAAAATTCACAACGCTGATGATAGACCACATTGATGTTGGTCCATATATACGTAACACTTTAGCTGCTGATAAGAATCGAAGTCGAGAAGATGCTCTTGTAGATATTTATAGAGTAATGAGACCTGGAGAGCCGCCAACCTTTGAGACGGCACAAGTTATGTTTGATGGTCTATTTTTTAATAATGAACGATATGACCTTTCTGCAGTTGGTCGAGTAAAGATGAATGCCCGACTTGATATAGATGTACCTGATACGGTTCGAACTCTTCGGAAAGAAGATATCCTTCACATTGTAAAAATTCTTGTTGACCTTAAAGATGGTCATGGGGAAATTGATGATATAGATCACTTGGGTAACCGCCGGGTACGTTCCGTTGGTGAGCTTATGGAGAATCAATATCGCATTGGACTCTTACGCATGGAACGGGCTATTCGCGAACGTATGTCTACCGTCGAAATTGACAGCGTTATGCCTCATGATTTAATCAACGCTAAGCCAGCTGCTGCTGCAGTTCGTGAGTTCTTTGGGTCATCGCAGCTTAGTCAGTTTATGGACCAAACTAATCCTCTCAGTGAGATAACCCACAAAAGGCGTCTTTCTGCTTTAGGCCCTGGCGGATTAACCCGTGAGAGGGCTGGCTTTGAGGTGCGTGATGTACATCCCACTCATTATGGACGAATATGTCCTATTGAAACCCCTGAGGGTCCGAACATAGGCCTAATTAATTCGTTGGCAACCTACGGTAGGGTCAATAAGTATGGATTTATTGAGAGCCCTTATCGAAAAGTGGTAAAACATAAAGTTAGTGATGAGGTGGTCTATTTATCGGCGATGGAAGAAGGCCGTCATACAATTGCACAAGCTAATGCTGCTCTTGATAAAAGCGGTAAATTTACGGATACGCTTATTAGTTGTCGGCAAAACAATGATTATGTGATGGCCTTGCCAGAAGACATTGACTTTATGGATGTTTCACCAAAACAGCTGGTTTCAGTAGCTGCAGCCTTAATACCTTTCTTAGAAAACGATGATGCTAATCGGGCTTTAATGGGGTCAAATATGCAGCGACAAGCTGTGCCTTTACTTCAATCGGATGCTCCACTAGTAGGCACAGGCATGGAGGAAAAGGTTGCGAGAGATAGTGGTGTAGCAATTATTGCTCGTCGTTCGGGAATAGTTGATCAAGTAGATGCTACTCGAATAGTTATTAGCGCCTCTGGTGATATTGAAGGAGGTGGTGCGGGTGTTGATATATACAATCTTTTGAAATTCCAGCGTTCAAATCAAAACACGTGTATAAATCAAAGGCCTTTGGTTAAGGTTGGTGATGTTGTGGAAAAAGATGATATTATTGGAGATGGCCCATCCACTGATCTTGGAGAATTAGCGCTCGGAAAAAACGTTTTAGTCGCCTTCATGCCTTGGAATGGCTACAATTTCGAAGATTCTATACTAATTTCAGAACGAATTGTTCGAGATGATGTATTTACCTCGATACATATCGAGGAATTCGAGGTAATGGCACGTGATACTAAGTTAGGACAAGAAGAAATTACACGTGATATTCCTAACGTTGGTGAAGAGGCTCTTAGAAATCTGGATGAAGCTGGAATAGTTTATATAGGTGCAGAAGTTAATCCTACTGATATTCTAGTTGGTAAGGTAACCCCAAAGGGTGAATCACCAATGACCCCAGAAGAGAAATTGCTTAGAGCTATATTTGGTGAAAAAGCAGCTGATGTTCGTGATACTTCATTAAAAGTCCCTCCTGGCGTAACGGGAACCGTGGTTGAGGTAAGGGTTTTCTCACGCCGAGGAGTAGATAAGGATGAGAGAGCCCTTTCTATTGAGCGATCTGAGATAGAGCGACTAGCTAAAGACCGTGATGACGAGAAAGTAATTCTTGAACGCAGCTTTTATGGGCGCTTGAAAGAATTATTGGTGAATCAGACTGCTGTTAGAGGACCAAAGGATACTGAAGAAGGTATTAAAATTACAGAAACGGTTCTAAGTGATTACACGCCGGGACAATGGCGTAGCTTTGTTGTGAGTGCAGATAAGCGTATGTCACAGATAGAAACCCTTAACAGGAGTTTTGATGAATCGATAGATTCTTTGGAAGCTCGGTTTGAAAATAAAGTTGATAAACTGCAACGAGGTGATGAACTGCCTCCTGGTGTTATGAAGCTCACGAAGGTTTTTGTTGCCGTTAAACGCAAACTTCAACCTGGCGATAAAATGGCTGGTAGACACGGAAATAAAGGTGTGATTTCAAGAATTATGCCAATGGAAGATATGCCTTACTTGGAGGATGGTACCCCTGTTGATATTGTTTTAAATCCCTTGGGAGTGCCATCACGTATGAATGTTGGTCAAATTTTAGAAACCCACCTTGGTTGGGCTTCTCATGGTCTGGGTCGACAAATAGGTGATATGATACAATCAATGAACTCATCAGCTAATACTGATGGAATGCGCAACAAGTTGCGTGAAGTTTATGGTGACAATATTTACGATGCAGATATTGCTGATCTTGCAGATGAGGAAATTTCTGAGCTAGCTGGTAACCTTCGTAATGGCGTTCCTATGGCAACGCCTGTATTTGATGGGGCAACTGAAGTTGAAATAAATCAACATCTAGAATCAGCGGGTTTGGATGTGTCAGGCCAGGTTCAGTTAATAGATGGTCGTAGTGGTGAAGAATTTGATCGAAAAGTTACCGTTGGATATATTTATATGCTAAAATTACATCATCTCGTTGACGATAAAATACATGCCCGATCTATAGGCCCATACAGTTTGGTAACTCAACAACCACTGGGAGGCAAAGCTCAGTTTGGTGGGCAACGATTTGGTGAGATGGAGGTTTGGGCGCTTGAGGCGTATGGTGCCGCTTACACACTTCAGGAGATGCTTACTGTTAAATCTGACGATAAGGCCGGACGTACTAAAGTTTATGAAGCTGTTGTACGAGGCGATGAAAACTTTGAGGCAGGTATTCCTGAATCCTTTAATGTGCTTGTAAAAGAACTTAGATCGCTGGGGTTAGATGTCCAACTTAGGCAATCTGGTGTTTGAATTGTCTAGTTATTTAATAATGGTTGCAGAACTTCTAATAGGAGTAGACTCATGAACGAACTCGTTAACGTATTCGGCCAGCAAAAAGGTCCGCAGCACTTCGACGAGATCCGAATCTCGATCGCAAGTGCTGAACGTATCCGTTCTTGGTCTTATGGCGAAATTAAGAAGCCAGAGACGATTAATTATAGAACTTTTAAACCAGAACGTGACGGTTTGTTTTGTGCCAGGATTTTTGGGCCGATTAAAGATTATGAATGCTTGTGCGGCAAATATAAACGCATGAAGTATCGTGGTATTGTATGCGAGAAATGTGGAGTTGAAGTAACTTTACAGAGCGTTCGGCGGGAGCGTATGGGGCATATAGAGTTAGCCTCACCTGTAGCACATATTTGGTTTATGAAGTCTTTACCTAGTCGAGTTGGCTTACTGCTTGATGTAACCCTCCGATCTTTGGAGCGGGTTCTTTATTTTGAAAATTTTATAGTTACAGAACCAGGCTTAACTGACCTTGAGCTAAATCAACTATTAAGTGAAGAACAATTTGCTGCTGCTCAAGAAGAGTATGGAGAAGAGTCATTTACAGCCTTGATTGGCGCTGAGGCATTAAAGTTTATGCTATCAACTCTTAACTTAGAAGAAGAACATGCTAAATTAAGAGTTGATTTAAAAGAAACTGGTTCAGAGGCAAAGAGAAAAAAATACGTAAAACGTTTAAAGATTATTGAAGCATTTATGGAATCTGGCGCTGAACCAGCCTGGATGGTCCTTGATGTTGTGCCTGTTATTCCACCTGAACTACGTCCCTTGGTGCCTCTTGATGGGGGGCGCTTTGCAACCTCAGATTTAAACGATCTGTATAGACGGGTAATTAATCGTAATAATCGTTTGAAACGACTAATCGAATTGCGAGCTCCAGATATAATCATTCGTAATGAAAAGCGTATGCTTCAGGAAGCTGTTGATGCATTGTTTGATAATGGACGCCGGGGCCGTGTTATTACTGGTGCAAATAAACGACCACTAAAATCTTTATCAGATATGCTGAAGGGTAAACAAGGTCGCTTCAGGCAAAATCTTTTGGGCAAACGAGTTGATTATTCGGGTCGTTCAGTTATTGTGGTTGGCCCCGAACTGATGCTCCACCAATGCGGGTTACCAAAAAAAATGGCGCTAGAGTTATTTAAGCCGTTTATCTATCATAAACTCGAATTATACGGCTACGCGACAACTATTAAAGCAGCCAAAAGAATGGTTGAGAAAACTCGGCCTGAAGTTTGGGATATTCTTGAGGAAGTTATACGTGAGCATCCGGTTCTATTAAATAGAGCGCCGACTCTTCACAGGCTGGGCATACAAGCTTTTGAGCCGGTACTAATCGAAGGAAAGGCTATTCAACTGCATCCGCTTGTTTGCGCGGCGTTTAATGCTGACTTTGATGGTGATCAGATGGCCGTACATGTTCCGCTATCGCTTGAAGCTCAGTTAGAAGCACGCGTGCTGATGATGTCAACGAATAATATATTAAGTCCTGCTAATGGTAAGCCAATCATAGTGCCGTCTCAAGATATAGTACTTGGTTTATACTATTTAACGTATACATCCAATGAAAACGCTTGCGAAGAAGTAAAGATTGAAACTCAAAAAGCACTGCAAGTGGCGTTACGATTAGGAGAAGTTGTTTTTACTGACACTAAAACGCCTAATCTTTCAGTGGATACCTCAAATATTTCAGTGCTTAGCAAATCACTAAAAAGTGGTGAGGTTAAAGCTTATAAAATTCCTAGTTATGGCTCTATGGACGAGGTAGAGCGAGCGCTAGACGCGGGTGCAATAACCTTACACTCCAGAGTGTTTGCTAGAATTAATACCTTAGATTCAGAAGGAAATGAAGTTATAAAACGGGTTGCTTCAACTCCTGGTCGTTTGATGCTGGGACGGATATTGCCTAAGCATACTCGTGTACCATTTGACACAGTAAATCGTCTTTTAACCAAACGAGAAGTAAGTGAAGTTATCGACTTAGTTTATCGTCACTGTGGTCAAAAAGAGACGGTTATTTTTGCTGACCACCTAATGGCTTTAGGGTTTCGTTGCGCCTGCAATGCTGGTATTTCCTTTGGCAAAGATGATTTGATAATTCCTAACTTAAAAGGTCGGTTAGTAGAAGACACTACTGGAAGAGTAAAAGAATTTGAACAGCAGTATCAGGATGGTCTTATTACTAAAGGAGAAAAGTATAATAAGGTTATAGATGCATGGACGCGTTGTACTGATGATGTTGCCGATGCAATGATGGCAGAGATGCAGCGTATAGATGACGATGGCCAAATAAACTCAGTATATATGATGGCTCATAGTGGTGCTAGAGGTTCAGCAGCACAAATTAGACAGTTGGCAGGTATGAGGGGGCTAATGGCTAAACCTTCAGGAGAGATAATTGAAACTCCTATTATTGCTAATTTTAAAGAGGGGTTGTCTGTACTTGAATATTTTAACTCTACACATGGTGCTCGTAAGGGGTTGGCGGATACAGCCCTGAAAACGGCTAATTCTGGTTACTTAACTAGGCGTCTGGTTGATGTTGCGCAGGATTGCATAATAGTTGAGGAAGATTGCGGAACTAAAGATGGCCTTACAATAACAGCTGTAATAGAAGGCGGAGATATTGTAGTTGCTTTATCAGAGCGTGCACTTGGACGAACTATGGCTGAGGATGTAATAGACCCACTAACTAATAAAGTTGTAGTGAAGGGAGGCGAGCTTATAGATGAAGCCTTAGCTGACGTTATTGAAGTAGCGGGTATAGAAACTATTAAAATACGCTCCGTTTTAACCTGTGAGAGTGCCGGTGGTGTCTGTGGCGATTGCTATGGACGGGATTTGGCTAGGGGTACAGCAGTGAACGTAGGTGAAGCGGTTGGTGTAATTGCTGCCCAGTCTATTGGTGAGCCGGGTACGCAGCTAACGATGCGTACGTTTCATATTGGTGGAGCGGCTCAGGGTGCATCAGAACAATCCAGTATAGAGGCTGCCTTTGATGCTACCGTCAGAGTTGAAAATAGGAGCGTAGTCGAGAACTCTGAAGGTGTTCTGATTATTATGAGTCGTTACACAGAAGTTGTGTTGATTGATGATGCTGGTCGCGCCAGAGCCCATCATAAGCTGCCTTATGGAGCTCGACTGCTGGCGGATGATGGAGCGACGGTGGAAAAGGGTCAAACATTAGTTACGTGGGATCCGTATACATTGCCAATTATTACAGAAAAGGAAGGTTATGTTGATTATGTTGACCTGGTTGAAGGAGTATCAGTAAGAGAGTTTTTAGATGAAGCTACAGGTATTACTTCAAAAGTTGTTATTGATTGGAAGCAACAGCCTCGTGGCGCTGATCTACGTCCTCGTATTACTTTGCGGCCAAAGAAAAACTCTAAGCAAGGTGAGGTTGTCACTCTAGAAAATGGTATGGAAGCTCGTTACTTTATGTCACATGATGCTATTTTGAATGTTGAGCAGGGCCAGCTTGTACAAGCTGGTGATATTATTGCTCGTATACCACGTGAAAGTAGTAAAACTCGAGATATTACAGGAGGTTTACCTCGCGTTGCTGAGTTATTTGAGGCTCGACGCCCGAAAGACCATGCAATTATTGCTGATGGCGATGGCCGTGTAGAGTTTGGAAAGGATTACAAAACTAAGAGACGCATTGTTATTGTACCAAGCGAGGAAGAAACGGCTAATGGTGCCGAGCCCATCGAATATCTAATTCCTAAGGGTAAGCATATCTCTGTTCAGGAAGGAGATTTTGTGCAGAAGGGGGACTTACTTCTAGATGGTAATCCAGTTCCTCACGATATTTTGCGGGTACTAGGAGTTGAAGAATTGGCTAGGTATCTGGTTAAGGAAGTTCAAGATGTCTATCGTTTGCAGGGTGTAACTATTAACGATAAGCATATAGAAGTTATTGTTCGCCAGATGTTGCAAAAAGTAGAAATTTCTGATGGAGGTGAGACTACTTATTTGGTGGGAGAAATTGTTGACGAAATTGAATTTGATGAAATCAATGCCAAAGCTAAGAAAGAGGGTTTAAAGCTTGCAGCAGCCACACCAGTTTTACAGGGAATTACTAAGGCTAGTCTGCAGACGAGCTCATTTATATCTGCAGCATCATTTCAGGAAACTACTCGTGTTCTTACGGAAGCTGCAGTTAATGGTAAGGTGGATGAGCTAGTTGGTCTTAAAGAGAATGTCATTGTTGGCCGGTTGATCCCAGCGGGTACTGGACACGTGATGAACAACGTTCGTGTCAGCGCGGCACGGCGCGATAATGAGTTGGCTGCAGAAGCGGCTGAGCGACTGGCTGCTCAAGAAGAGGTTGAACAAGTGTCTGTTCAGGAAGCGAGTGCTGCTGAATAGCTGGTTTATTAATTATATTAATAGGGGTTTTTTGTCTCTAGATATTTAAATAATTGATCAAATATGCACAATTTTGTAAATTTTTTAATTAAACGATAATAATGTATGTAAAATGCTATGAAATATTAGTTGACGAGGAATAAGCGCGTAAGTAGTATCCCCGCCGTCTATATAGGGGGCGCGGTCGTAGGGTATAGTTAGTCCTAAACACGACCCCGAGAAAAAGGAATAGGTTTTTGACACGCCGTGCGGGCTGGCGAAAAGAGTTCGTTTGGGCAAGACCATTTGTTTTGCTCTGTTTGCTCTGTTTGCTATATTGAATCAGGTAACTGGAAATACTTGGCCCAGTGGGTCAGAAAGACTAAGGGTAGGCTTATGCCGACTATAAACCAATTAATTAGAAAGCCTCGTAAGGCTCCTGTTAAACGAACTAAAGTACCTGCGTTAGAGGCTTGCCCTCAAAAACGAGGAGTGTGCACTCGTGTCTATACAACAACTCCAAAAAAACCTAATTCAGCTTTACGTAAAGTGGCCCGCGTTCGTCTAACGAATGGATTTGAGGTTACTAGTTATATACCTGGAGAAGGGCATAACTTGCAGGAGCACTCGGTAGTTATGTTACGTGGTGGTCGAGTAAAAGATTTGCCTGGAGTTAGGTATCATGTGATACGCGGAACGCTGGACACCCAAGGCGTTGGTGACCGACGCCAGCGCCGTTCGAAATACGGCACTAAGCGGCCTAAGTAGGGAGCATAAACGATGTCACGGCGACGCAGAGCTGAAAAGCGAGAAATTCTACCTGATCCAAAATTTGGTGATAGGGCAGTTAGCAAGTTTATGAATAATGTTATGCAAGATGGGAAGAAGTCTGCTGCCGAACGTATAGTTTATGGTGCGTTTGATGAAATTACATCTCGCGGTAGCGGAGACGCCGTCAAAGTTTTTCATGACGCTGTTGAAAATGTAAAACCACAAATTGAAGTGCGATCACGCCGTGTTGGAGGGGCAACCTATCAGGTGCCGATAGAAGTGAGGCCAATAAGGGCGCAAGCACTTGCATTTCGTTGGTTGATTACTGCAGCTCGTGGTCGATCTGAAAACACGATGGTACAGCGGCTGTCAAGAGAGTTAATGGACGCGGCGGAGAACCGTGGAAATGCTATAAAAAAACGGGAGGACACCCATCGGATGGCAGAGGCTAATAAGGCCTTTTCACATTATCGATGGTAAGTCTGACACACAACTACCCGTAAGGACGAGAATACTGACATGGCAACCTCCCGAAGCACTTCACTCGATAAGTATCGAAATATTGGTATTATGGCGCATATTGACGCTGGTAAAACCACAACAACTGAACGTATTCTCTATTATACTGGCCGTTCTTATAAAATTGGTGAGGTGCATGATGGTGCCGCAACTATGGATTGGATGGAGCAGGAACAAGAACGAGGTATAACTATAACTTCTGCTGCTACAACAGCTAGCTGGCGTGACCATCGAATAAATATTATAGATACTCCAGGCCACGTTGACTTCACAATTGAGGTAGAGCGTTCTCTTCGAGTTTTAGACGGCGCAGTTGCGGTATTTGATAGTGTGGCCGGAGTAGAGCCACAATCAGAGACAGTCTGGCGACAGGCTGATAAATATGAAGTGCCTCGCATATGCTTTGTTAATAAAATGGATCGTATTGGGGCTGACTTTTATAACTGTGTAGAAATGATAGAAGACCGTCTTGGTGCTGTGCCAATAGTTGTACAGCTTCCAATCGGCAAGGAAGCTGATCATCGAGGAATTGTTGATTTAATTCGCATGAAGGGGGTTGTGTGGAAAGATGAAACTCTGGGTGCTGAATACGAAGATGTTGATATACCGTCAGATTTAGTTGATTCAGCGGCCGAATGGCGCGAAAAACTAATAGAACTTGCCGTGATGCATGATGATGATGCTATGGAGGCTTACTTAGAAGGAACTGAACCCGATCCAGATACGCTTGATGAGTGTATTAGAATAGGAACTCTATCAGGATCATTTGTACCGGTGTTATGTGGCTCCGCATTTAAAAATAAAGGGGTGCAACCTTTATTGGATGCGGTTATTTCCTTCTTGCCCTCACCTCTAGACGTGCCGGCTATTAAGGGAGTAAAGCAGGGTACTGACGAGCCAATTGAAAGGCTGAGCTCAGACGATGAGCCGTTTGCTGCTTTGGCATTCAAGATTATGACTGATCCTTTTGTTGGAACTCTTACCTTTGTAAGAATTTATTCTGGTGTATTGGAAACGGGACAATCTTTAGTTAATTCGGTTAAAGATAGACGTGAACGCGTTGGACGTATGCTAGAGATGCACGCTAATGAACGTGAAGACGTTAAGATAGCTCGCGCAGGAGATATATTGGCTCTTGCTGGGCTCAAGGGTACAACTACTGGAGATACTTTGTCTGATATCAATGATCCTGTAGTTCTTGAGAGAATGGAGTTTCCCGATCCGGTTATAGAAATTGCAGTGGAACCAAAAACAAAAGCTGATCAAGAAAAAATGGGAGTGGCTCTTGCGTCCCTTGCAGCAGAGGACCCTTCATTTCGAGTTACAACGGACATAGAAAGTGGTCAAACTATAATTAAAGGTATGGGGGAACTGCACCTTGATATTATTATTGATCGCATGAAACGAGAATCAAAGGTTGAGGCAAATATAGGTGCCCCACAAGTAGCTTATCGGGAAACAATAACCAAGTCTTGTGAAGTAGACTACACTCATAAAAAACAAACTGGTGGTTCTGGTCAGTACGCTCGGCTAAAAGTTGAGTTTTCTCCTCTCGAGGCTGGCGAGGGTTTTGTATTTGAAAGTGCTCTGCGGGGTACGTCTATCCCACGAGAATTTGTTCCGGGAATACAAAAAGGATTTAAACAGGGTCTTGAGTCAGGAGCAGTTGCGGGTTTTCCCGTTATAGATTTTCATGCTAAATTGGTTGATGGTGCAAGTCATGATGTAGATTCTTCCGTAATGGCTTTTGAGATAGCCGCACGAGCGGCCTTACGAGAAGCTTTCGAAAAAGCGGCACCTCGTTTACTAGAACCAATCATGAGTGTAGAAGTGGTAACGGCAGAAGAATATATGGGTGATATAATTGGTGATTTGAATAGTCGACGCGGGCAGGTTGGGGCGATGGATAATCGTGGAAATGCACGGGTAATTACGGCTATGGTACCGTTGGCCAATATGTTTGGTTATGTAAATACATTACGCTCAATGAGTCAGGGTCGAGCAACTTATACGATGACGTTTGATCACTATGACCAAGTACCCCAGGCTGTTGCTGACGAAGTTGTTGCCAAGATGGCATGAGTTTAAAATAAATTTAAGATACGTGCCGTATTTTTATCTAACGGTTAAGTAAAGCGGAGAAAGAGGATGTCGAAGGAAAAATTTGAACGTACAAAGCCACATTGTAACATAGGCACTATAGGCCATGTTGATCATGGGAAGACTACGTTGACAGCTGCGATAACAAAGACGTTAGCTGAAACAGGTGGTGC
>Ga0209089_10002613_pt1 | contig 15861 bp, 15 predicted proteins | sample ArcticOcean_MG_C_FD_187431 | JGI IMG/M metagenome (GOLD analysis project Ga0209089, IMG submission 187431) | Marine microbial communities from western Arctic Ocean - ArcticOcean_MG_CB2_150 (SPAdes) (version 2) | ecosystem: Environmental > Aquatic > Marine > Oceanic | place: Arctic Ocean: Canada... | reverse complement strand
TAATATCACTTGGAAGTTGTCTGACATTTACATAATCGTATTGAGAAACTAAGTTTTCTCTATCTTTAACAAGTTGTAAATAAATCTTTGCAGCATTTTCAAATCTTTTAGGGGCAGCTTGTAAGATGTTTTCAGTCCATAGAATTCTTTTTTGCCAGTCTTCTGCTGAATCAAGATTCCCTCCTGATTCAGCAGTTTCATTTCTTATACCAATAAATACATTGCAAAGTTCTGAAATGTTTTCATTGGCTACTACTTCTGCATGAAGGGGCTTTGATGATTCGATTAAACTCTTTGCTCCATTGTTTGAATTTGAATTGTTATCATTTTTAGCGCAACTAATAAATAAAAGCGATAAGAGTATAAGTGACATATATTTAAGGTTCAATTTAATTCCATCAAAATAAGTATTAATATAAGAGCCATAACATGTTTATTTTAATATAAATACTTAAGCCATAACTTTTGCAGAATATGCTGTTTTAAGATCTTCTTGTTTAAATTCAAGAGGTTTTTCTCCAAGAGCAAATTCATAAAGAGCTGCTTTGTAAATACCTTCGAGAGTATATGTAATTGATATTGAAAGAGCTGCGAATAAAACTCCTACTCCTATTCCTAGTGTTGGGTTTAATAATCCGAAAAACCATCCAATTGCCCCACTAATCACAATAGCTACAATTTGTATGATTCCAAACCCAAAATTAGCAGTTACTTGATCTCCCCATGTTTGTTTAAACATTCTTGAAGATTTTTTAATTGCTGATATAGGAGTAATATTTTCTGCAACAATTATTGGAACAACAAAAAATGTCATCATAGTCCATCCAGCTTGAAGCATACTTCCAAATAATTGTCTCATAAATCCACCACCTTGCCTTCTGTCTCCTTTAATTGCTGCAATTAATATAGCCACTATAGTAACTATAATTGACCATATAAATATATGGTGTATATGTTTGATTGCGTGATTCATAGCTGACCCAACATTAGGATCTCCGCCTCTTAGTCTATGAAGAGCTCCGGATATTAATGCTGAATTGAAAAAAACAATAAAAAAGTTTGCTGTAAAAAGTAATATAATTTCTGGAATAAATTGAGCAAAGGAAGTATTTTCATTGGTCCCTTGTTCTTGAATATCAATCAATCCCATTGACCAAAAAATAAATGCGAGAATAAGTACAGAAAATGCTGCCATTATTGGAAACAAAATTAATTCTTTATCTTTTTTTAAAACCTCTACACAAGATTTAATCATTTTAAAAGTATTAGATATTCTTCCAAAAAAGCCTGTGTTTACCATATAATCCTCTCTTAATTAAAGATTTAGTAATATTTTACTATTATTAATAACGCTATACATAGTAATTTTTAGTTTAAAATGAGTTAATTTTCTTGGTTACATTTATGAGAAAGACATGAAATACAAACTATTGGCAACTTAATAATATTATGAAATTTCAATTAAATAATTATATCAGTGAAGTAGAGAATCCATTACCCATTTATATTTTAGCTGTTACGCAAACAATAGTTTGGGCGGGCCTTTATTACATTTTCCCTGCACTGTTAGCTAAATGGGAATTGAATTTAGGTTTCTCAAAAACAGAACTTACTAGCGCTTTTACCACGGCTATACTTATTTCTTCCGTGCTTGCACCTATTGTAGGCAGGCAAATAGATAAAGGTCATGGTCAAATAATATTAATCGGATCTACAATATTAGGTGCTAGTGCCCTATTTTTTTTATCATTCATATCTTCATTCTTGATGTTTTATTTATCATGGTGTGTAATTGGAGTTGCTTTGTCTGGCTGCTTGTATGAACCATGCTTTGCATATGTAACTAAACAAAGAGGAAAAAAGTCTGTTAATGCAATTATATTAATTACTCTTTTCGCTGGATTTGCAGGGACTATATCCTATCCCGTTGCTAATATTATTGCCGATTTATCTAGTTGGCAAATATCTTTAAGATTTTTTTCAATAATAATATTGATATTTGTAATTCCCTTACTTTTTTTAGCAACAAATATAGAAAAGAAATCTTTAATTAATTCAATTCCAAAATCAATAAAACAAATTGATTATAAAATCAAAAACGATTTGCTTAATCTTAAGTTTGTTTTTTTATTTATTGCATTTACAACTTTAGCAATAGCTCATGGAAGTGTTGTAACGCATATTATTCCTCTCTTACTTGAAAGGCAAATAAAGCCAGGGAATGAACTTTTAATTAGTTCATTGATGGGGCCTATGCAAGTATTAGGAAGAATAATAATGATAGTTCTTCAGAAAAAAAACTTATCTATTAATATAATCTCTAACTTAACATTTATTCTTAAAATAATTGGCATAATTTGCTTGCTGATAGCTGACAATAATTTATATATGCTTTTATTATTTGTAATGTTTCAAGGTTCTGGCGCAGGAATGACAAGCATTTCAAGAGCAGTAGTAACAGCAAACATTATGGGATATGATCGATTTGCATCCATTAGTGGTGTGATGGCCGTTGGATTTATAGGAGGGAATGCTCTAGCTCCTATTTTAGGGGCGCAGCTTTGGGAAATTGGAGGATATGATTTAATGTTGAAAATTGTTTTGATAATATTAACATTAGGTTTAGCAAATTATCTCGCAGCTTTAAAATTAAATAAAATATAAATGCAAAATCCTAGCCCTGCTGAAATAAAAAAAATTACAAAAATCATATCTAATATAGAATGCTTATGGTTTGATCGCCTAAATCTTTTTGAGGATATTTCCATGGACTCAAGAAATATTCCATGGAAATATCCTTCACTTTTATTACAAAAAATCTTATGCGAACAAAACGGTATTTTTCTTCAGGATAATATAAAAAAAATCAAATATCTTGATAGATGGAATGCTACACTGACTCTCTATGAGGCTAGGATAAAATTGTGTAATCAAATGATACAAAAACATTATAAAAACAATGAATATATTTACGAAACTGAGAATGGAGAAAAAATATTCGATGAAATAGGTGTTTTAACTAATATTTTAGATAAAGATATAAAAAATACTCAGTATTTGTGGGAGAAGGAATCAGTATATGATTCACAATTTCCAACAGACGGCTCAAAACTTTTTTCTCTCGAAATGATTTTCCCAAATCCGTCTAATTGGATTTTAAATCAAAATGTTTCCAAAGATTATGGATGTGCCAATTGTGGGAAAACTTTGGTTATTAGGCAATCTATGATAGAAGAAGATAATAACAAGTATTTTATTGATTGTGACTCTAAATCAAGGCATGGTGGAGAAGAAATCAGATCGGGAGTATGTATTACCGGTACTCGAAATTCTAGTGGATGGATTGGATGGATGGACGAAATTTCAAATTAAAAAACTAAAACAAATATAAAATGAAAAGAAGAATAATAATCATTATGATAGGATTTACATTGGGCTACGTGGTGAAAGAAATTATCTTGGTATTAAATTAATTATACGTGGAGAATATATTGCTAAAAATTATAGGAATAATATCGAAAAAATTAATTAAGTACTTTGGTGTTTTTTATATTTTCGGAGTAATACTAAATATTTCTGGCAAATTACAAAAGAATAAAAAAAATCGAAATAAAAAATGAAAGAACATATTAGAACAATTCCCGATTTTCCAATAAAAGGGATACAGTATAGAGACATAACAACGCTGTTAAAAAATCCTGAATTATTTTCTCAATTAATCGACAAGATGACTAATCCATGGGTAGGAAAAAAAATTGACGCAGTATTAAGCATTGAATCTAGAGGTTTTATTATGGCAGGAGCGATAGCGTATAAATTAAATGCAGCTTTTATACCATTAAGAAAACCTAATAAATTACCTGGAAATACTTACAAAATTTCATACGACTTAGAATATGGATCTACGGAAATGGAAATTCATAAAGACTCATTAGATGAACATACCAATTTACTTATTATTGATGATTTGTTAGCAACTGGTGGTACTGTTATAGCTGCAATAGATTTGATAAAAAAATTTAAATCGAAAAAAATTGTTGGCGCCGGATTTATAATTAATCTTCCGGATTTAGAGGGCGAAAAAAAATTGAAAGAATTAGGAGTTTATTATCATTGTTTAATGGAATTTTAGTTATATTAATTGATTGATTACGTTGCCAGTCACATGAGTTGCTAGCAAAGCAGGTTTGTTTAATTTTTTTTGAATTAAGTTTTTATGTTCTGATTTCATTCCCATGCAATTAAGATAGATTATATCTGGCTCAAATTTATTGAGTGAGTTGATTATGATGGGCCAATCTTTATTTATATTGGTATCGACATACGGAGTGGTTGCATGAACTTCGGCTTGGATTTTACGATTTTTCCATTTGATTTCTTCTTTTTGTATTTGGTCAGAAGTTGGTTGTATGACTCCTAATTTAAAATTGGTTTTATTAGAAGAGTACATGATTAAATTTTCAGCTATGGTCCCAGGGAAAAGTATCGGAATATCATTGTCTGTCAAATTTTCGTATCCAGTACACGCCATAACTATCATATCTGCTTTCTTTGATAAATTTTTAATTTTATCGTATAAAATTTCTTCAGTTTTGTTATGAGAAATTTTTACTTCAAGATCGTTTTTATATAAAGTTACTAAAGAATCACTATTTGATTCAGGTGATAATTTAATTAATTCTTCTTGATTAATATCGTCAAGTGCACCCGTGTGAATGTAATCAACATCTTTATCGATTACTAAATCTAGTTCATTTTGAATATCTTTTCTGGGTGAAACCCCAATTGTTACTATTCCAATTATTGATTTCATTTGATTAATTACTTATAGTTAAGAATAATAATTTAAGTATAAGTAATGTCAGAAAATTTATATATTCAAAAAGACGTAATTTGCTCTATGCGTGATGGAATTAATCTCTACGCAGATATTTACGCATTAGATAACAAAGTAAAAAACCCTGTATTAATTTGTAGAACTCCCTACGATAAGAATAGAGCAACTTATGTTAATGATGCTAAAATTTTAGCATCTAATGGCTATACGATTGTTGTTCAAGATGTAAGAGGGAGGTTTAAATCCGAGGGGGAGTTTGTATGGATGTGGGAAGATAGAAATTTAACAGGAGATGCTGAGGACGGTTATGATACGATTGAATGGGCATCAAAATTAGAATTATCTGATGGAAGGATTGGCACATGGGGTCATTCAAATCCTTCATGGCATACATGGTTGATGATATCATCTGCAAACACAAAATTAAAATCAGCACTATCTAGTGGAATGGCTGCAAGAACTTTAGATTTAACAAGAGGAATATTCGAAACAGGCAGAAGGTTAGAATGGACTTATCAACTTGCTTCGCCAATAAGAAAAAAACTTGACGATCAAAGTGGTCCTTATGAACAGATGGATTCTATTAAATATTGGAATAGAGTTGAAAGAGGGAAATATATATGGTGGACTCCTTTATCTTCTATTCCTAAAGAACCTTTTTCAGAGTTATACAAGCCATTGATTAAACTGATGAAAAATTCCAATGTTGAAATGCAAGATTTTTCAGATATTTATCCAAATGTTGATATTCCTATAATGCATATAACTGGTTGGTGGGATAGATTAATTGGTACAGTTGATACGTTTATCGGATTAGATAAAGTTGATAAAAAAATAAAGGATGACCATAAGTTAATTATAGGGCCATGGGGTCATGACAACGGTAATTTTAAAAAAAATATCGGCCCAATTAATTATGGTAAACAAGCAGATGCTAAGTACTCAGATTTAATAATCGAATGGTATGACTATCAATTTAAAAATGCAAAATTGTCTTTTCCTGAAGGCAAGAGAGTTAAATTATTTATATTAGGTGATAACAATTGGCAATATTTTAGTAATTGGCCTCCATTAGAAATAAAACCAATAACTTTTTACTTGAATTCAAAAAATAGTGCTAGTGTTAAAAATTCAGATGGTTCTTTAGAGCAGAATCCAGTATACGAAAATGATTTTGATGAATACATTTATGATCCTAAAAATCCTGCTATGAGTTTAATGTTGCAAAATTCTCAGACAGTTCCAATGGATCAAAGAGAGAATCATTATAGAAATGATATCTTATATTATGAAACACCAAAAATGAAATCTTCTATGAAATTCATTGGCAATCCTATACTACATTTGTGGGCATCTTCTGATGTAAAAGATACCGATTGGGTTGCGAGATTAGCAGTTGTATATGAAGATGGATTAGCCGTTAATTTATCATATGAAATTTTGAGAGCAAAATATAGAGAGGGATTTGAAAAAGAAAAACTAATTCCTGATAATAGCCCTATAGAATATATAATAAAATTAAGACCGATGGGAATTAATTTTTTAAAAGGCCAAAAAATCAGGTTGTATATTACTAGTTCTGATTTTCCAAATCATGATAGAAATCATAATACAGGAAATGATTTTTGGGATGACAATGATTTTATCATTGCGAATCAAAAAATTTATCATAATAAAAAATTTAATTCTAAAATTATTTTACCGTTACTTGATAATTAACAAATGAAAAATTTTAGAAAAGTAATAAACAGTACAGGATTAAATTTCACGAGATTACTGATAATTTTATTTTTTGCATTTCCTACTATAAGTTTCATAATAGCAATAAAATTATTATTGTGATTTTTTTGTATGTTAAACTATAAAAAATTAATTTAATTATATTTTGGAAGTCATATTTATGCTTAAATTGGAAGTGAAATGAATAAAAAACCTAAAGTTTATCTTGCTGGCCCAGATATATTTTTACCTAACCCAATGGACCATGGTGAGAAATTAAAAACAATTTGTTCCAAGTATAATTTGGAAGGATTGTATCCATTGGATAATCAACTTGATTTGTCAGATATAAAAAGAGGCCCCCAAAAAGCAATTGAAATATATAAAGCTGATATTGAATTAATAAATGAAAGTGATTGCTTGGTTGCTAATCTTACTCCATTTAGAGGTCCGTCTGCAGATCCTGGAACATGTTTTGAATTGGGATATGCTATAGCTCAAAAAAAACCTGTGGCAATATATTCTTTTGATACTAAAGAATATAAACAAAAATTAAAAGACATGTCTTTTATGGAGGATCAGTGGTCAATAGAAGATATGGGGCTATCTGATAATTTAATGTTAATTGCTCCTACAAATAATATTATTTATGAATCTTTTGAAGAAGCTATAAAAAATTTATCACAAATAATGAACTAATATTTTTTATTCAATACAGGGTAAAATTATATGTGACGGATAAGACTCGTTATGGTAGATTTTTTGTGTTGCTATTTTTAATTCACTATCCATTCCAAATTTATTTCCAGTATTTGGATTTCTATCAAATTGAGGAAAATTACTACTAGAAATTTCAATCCTTATCTTATGATCTTTATAGAAAAAATTACTTGTAGACCACATATCAATTAAATATTTATTTATTTCACCAGGGCTTAATAATTCGGGATTTTCCCATGAATTTCTATATCTTGCTCTTATAATTCCTTGCGCAAGATTTAAACAAAATCCATCAGGATAAACATCTATTAATTTACAAGTAAAATCCGTATCTAGGCAATTACTTGCTGCATATAAAACCATTTGTATTGGGCCAGATACTTCAAGATTCTTTTCAAGAGGTGAAGTGGTATATACAAGAATATCTTTTCTTTTTTCAATTTGTAAATGGTTTTTTGGCCCTGAAGATACATGCGACACAACAGGTCCACCTGCAGGACCCGTGCCTCCTGTGGTTGGAACAGGATCTGAAGGATCATAAATAAATGTATCAAATTTTTCGTCATTTATTGGAACTGTTTCATCAAGTATGCCATCTCCGTTTGAGCTGTTAGCTTTTCCTTTGCTGTGAATGTAGAAATTTTTATATTTTGTATTGGGGATTGGCCAATCAGAATAAGTTTTCCATTCGTTTTTCCCCATTAGAAAAATTTTTACAGGATCTTCATTATTTGTATTGTTATCTTTTCCTTTTAACCAATGATCAAACCAATCTAACAATTCTTGAAAAATATCTATTTTTACGTTTTCACTAAAATCTACATCTCCAATGATTTGTTCATTACCAGTGAAAAAATGCATCCATGGGCCAATTAGTAATTTTTGATTACTTTTACCTGGTTCTAAGCCTCTAGATTGCACTCCAATATAATTATTTAGAGTTCCTTGAAGGAAAATATCGTACCAAGCACTTATACCTAAGACTGGGATTGATATTTTTTCGTAATTTTCTGCAATTGGGTTTAAATTTTTCCAATATTCATCATAATCTGAGTGATTCACCCAATCTTCCCAAGGTTTTGAATTTCTTCCTGCTTTATTTACCATGTCAATTATTGGTAAATGATTCATGATTTCTTTTAAGTGATTGTCATCAGGCAACCATAGATATTGAAGCTGGTTGGTCTTGGTATTCATTTGTATTCCAATCCATCTCAAATTAAAAGCCAATTGGAAGGCTCCTCCTGTGTAAACCCAATCATGGAAGAAATTTGAATAACCAACTTTTGGTGCCATAGCTTTAAGAAATTTACTTTTCAAGGTAGCTGTTTGCCATTGAGCCATTGCTAGATATGATGCACCGATTGTTCCAATATTTCCATCACACCAATTTTGTTTACCAATCCATTCAAGAGTATCATATCCATCTTTTGCTTCATTAATAAAAGGATACCATTCACCATCAGAATCCCACCTTCCCCTTACATCTTGTAAAACAACACCATATCCTTCTTGTACAAATTTCACTGCTTCTTTCACCATGTCTTCAGTGTTAGTTCCATACGGAGATCTTTGTAATATGACTGGGCAAGGTAAATTGTTTTCAGGTAAATATATATTTGTTGAAAGACAAACATTGTCTGCCATGGGGACTTTTACTCCCATCATCATTTTCATTTTTAAGTTTTTGAAATTTTGATTATTCATATTATTCAAACTTTAATGAATTATGGATTGATTATAATATCAAAAGAATCTAAAAGATTTACAGCTTCAGGATAAGAAAAATTAGAGCCTTTAATTTTATTGGTTGTAGGATTTATATTATAATTTGTAGAATTTGAAAAATTACTTTTTTCTAATATACAGTTGTTAAATCTTGAACCTTTTAAGTCCGAATTAGAAAAATCTGATTTAATTAATTCACAATCAGAAAAATCTAGATCCTGTGCTATGCAATTAACCATTATTAGTTTTTGTAGTTTAAGATTATTAAAATTGCAGTACGTCAGATTACAATTTTTGAAAATTAAAGGATTGGCAGAAACAATAATTCCCCAATTTAATTGAGTAAAATTTACTCCTAATATTTTACATGTTTCAAATTCTACGTCACTAAAAGTTGAGTGGGAAAATTTTGTCAAGCTTAAATTACACTCAACAAATTTACAGTTTAGAAATTTACAATTTGAAAATTTTGTTTCAGATAAATCTACTTCCTCAAATACGCATGAATCAAAGTTTACATTTTCATAAGTTTTACATTTTAAATTTAATGTATTGAAAATTGATTCTTCATAGTATGTGCTGTTAATTATAGATTCCATTATTCAGCTAAAAAAACTGGAATATCTCGTGTGGTTTTGTTTTTATAATCTCTGTATGGAGGGAATGCTTTTTCCATAATTTCCCATAATCTGTTTTTTGTGATTGTATCTGTGACTTCATTCGCTTTCATGTCGTATATAGTTGGCCCATCTTGGATTTGTACTTTAGGTTCTTTTTTAATATTTTTATACCATGAAGGGTGGTTAGGGGCTCCACCATTTGATGCAACTAAAATATATTTCTTTCCATCCATGACTTTCATAAGTGGTGTTTTTCTGATTGAATCAGTTTTCCACCCACGGTTAGTAACAATTATTACAGGTAGACCATTCATCGTTGTCCCTTCAATTCCTCCACTTGATTCGTATAGCTCTACTTGATCTGAAACCCATTTAGATGGGCTAGGTATGTATTTACTCACAATAAATCCTTTAATTATTAAACTTTAAATTTAGTTTTATGCAAAAATAATATAATATTTATATTATAAGAAAAACAATTTATATTGGAGGAAAATGTACCATGATTAAAGGATTGATTTCACCCATATTGACTCCTTTTAACAACGACTTAACTTTAAATCAGAGGCTTTATAACGAATTTGCTAAAAAATTATTAGATAATGGATGCTCAGGATTGGCACCTTTTGGTACAACAGGAGAAGCTTTGTCTGTTGGAAATAGAGAAAGAATGAATGCACTAGAAGGATTAGTGAAAAGCGGCGTAAATCCTGAAGTGTTAATTCCTGGAACAGGATTATGTAATATTCCTGATACTGTAATGATTACTCAACATGCCATGGATTTGGGGTGTTATGGAGTAATGATGTTACCTCCATTTTATTATAAAGACATGGACGAAAGTGGGCTGTTTAATTATTATGAAGAAGTAATACAAAAAATTAACCGAACTAATTTGAAAATATATTTGTATCACATACCTCAAGTCGCCGGAGTGGGGCTTTCTATTGATTTAGTTTCCAGGCTTAAATCTAAATATCCTGCCATTATAGAGGGAATTAAAGATAGTTCAGGTGTTTGGGAAAATACGGAAGCATTGCTGGGAATAAAAGATTTAGTGGTTTATCCAGGAGCAGAATTGCCTGTGATTGAAGCTATTAAACTTGGAGCGCCTGGCTGTATTTCTGCAACTGCTAACATTAATAGTAAGGATATAGGTGATGTAATTAATTTTTGCCATTCTGGTAATTGGGAAGAAGCTGAAAAATTACATGTGAAAGTAAAAAAAGTACGATTATTATTTCAAGAGTATGCCCCAATACCAGCTCAAAAAGGGATATTGGCGATGATGACCGGTGATGCATTATGGAATAATTTAAGACCTCCATTTAAATCTTTGGATAGCAATAAAATTGAAATTTTAGCATCTATGTTAAGAAATGATTTTGATTTTAAATTTTAAAAAGAGTATTGAATGAAAAAAATTGGAATAGTAGGTTGTGGAGTTATTGGACAAGCATTACTAGCTGCACAAGAATCTGGCAAATTAACTCTTCCCATAATTGGTGTAACAAATCGAACAGAAAAGAATGCAAAACTTTTTTTATCTACGTTAGATAACCCTCCTCAATATTTTTCCAGAGAAGAATTGATTGATAAATCTGACTTAATTGTCGAGGCTGCAAGTGGCAGTATTGTTCCACAACTTGCAATGGATACTTTTCTAGCAGGTAAAGATTTGATGATTATTAGTATAGGAGCTTTAATTGAAAACCCAGAGATTATTTCTTTAGCAAAAGAAAAGCAATGTAAAATTTATGCACCATCTGGGGCGATAGCTGGATTAGATGGAATTAAATCAGCTTCAATGGGAGAAATTTATTCTGTTTCAATGACTACAAGGAAACCATTGGATGCTTTAGAAGGATCTCCTTATCTGGTTGAAAAAGGAGTATCTGTTTTAAAATTTAAAGAAGAACAAGAAATATTTTCCGGATCGGCAAGGGATGCATGCATAGGATTCCCTGCTAATATTAATGTTTCAGCAGCTGTAAGTTTTGCTGGTATTGGACCTGATAAAACTAAAATTAGAATTTTTGCAGTTCCTAATTTGAAACGGAATTGTCATGAAGTAGAAGTAGAGGGAGAATTTGGAAGTCTTAAAATAAATATAGAAAATATTCCTACTGAAAATCCACGAACCGGCCGGTTGACTATTATGTCAATTATTAAAACATTAGAAGGATTGGAAGATTCATTACAAATTGGGACTTAAATTATTTGATCGGTTTCAAATTGTTTAATTTGATTTTTGTTAAACCCAATATTTTCAAGAATTTCATGATTGTTTTCGCCAAGTCTTGGAGCCAATCCAAATTTTGAAGGTGTTTCTGAGAATTTCCATGGAGTTCCATGAACTTTAATATTTTCTCCTATCTCCGGATGAAAAACCTCTGAAACATAATTATTAGCTATAATGTCAGGATCGTTAGAAGCTTCGATCATACTGTTTACTGGAGCTGCCACCAATCTTGAATCTCTCATTACTTTGATCCAAAATGATCTTTTGTTTTTAGCAAACATTTTCGATAATTCATTTAATATTTCATTTTTCTTTTGTTCTGATTCTACTGCCAATCCCAAATCATCTAATCCTTTGTTTTGCAAATTTTCAAGAAAGCCTAATTTCTCCATGCAAGAGGTCCATTGTTTTGAGTTTAATTGTATTGCTAAGGGTTTCCCATCTATATCATTAAAGCATGCAGCTATTCCCGCTTTATTTCTGGATCCATTGATTCTAGCGCCAGTTATAGGAGGAATGTTTTTCCACATTGCTGTTGTCATTGTCCAACCCATTAATCTAAATGCACTTCCTATTAAGGAAGTTTCAACTTTTTGTCCTATACCTGTGTTTTTTGCATGTATTAATGCTGCTAAAATTCCGCTCAGAGTTAGTATTGCACAAGTTTCATCTGCTACCGATGCCACTCCTGTTCTCATTTGTTGCCCCGGTACAGAAAAAGCTTCAGTTACTCCTCCTATCGCTTGCCCAACAGCATCTGTTCCTGGCAAGTCTGAGCTTGGGCCATCCGGACCGTAAGCTGACACCGATGCGTATACAATTGACGGATTGATTTTTTTCAATTCTTCATATCCAAATCCATTTCTTTCAGCAGCCCCTGGGCTAAAATTTTGTCCAAATACATTAGCATTTTTAATAAGTTTATATAAGATTTTTTTACCTTGTTCACTTTTTAAATTTAGGGTTAAACTTTTAACTCCACGATTATTAGTTTCAAAATAAGAACTTATTCCGTTTTTAAGTTCACCAGAATTTCTGTTCCCATCTCCTTTGCCAGGGAGTTCTATTTTTATTATGCTAGCTCCCATGTCAGCCATAAGCATATAAGGAACTGTTCCTGCCTGGGCTGTTGAACATGTAACTACTGTAATTCCTGATAAAGGTCCTTGATTACTCATTATGCCTCCTCTTTATTATTATTATTTTGAAAAATTGTTTTTTGCGAAATTTCGGATATCTTGGATAAGCATTTTGGGTTCTTCCATTGCTGCAAAATGACCACCTGAACTCATTTCAGTCCAACTTGTCACATTATAAATCCTTTCAACATAACTTCTTGGCGCCCAACGCAAAAACTCTTTAGGGAACACTGCACATCCAGTTGGAATTTCTACCTTTTTCCCTTTTTGCGATAAGATGATAGATGCTGCAGCGGTAGTTTGGCCTTCTATTCTTCGCCCATAATAAATCCAAGAGGCAGTTTGAAATGTTCCAGTAACTAAATATATCATAATATTTGTTAATATCTCATCTTTGGTAAACCTAGATTCAATATCTCCTTTACAATCACTCCATGTACGAAATTTTTCTACAATCCAAGCAGCTACTCCAACTGGGCTATCTATCATTGCATAAGATAATGTTTGTGGCTTAGTTGCATTTTGAGTTCTATATCCATTTTCTAATAATTGCTCTTTCTCAAATAATTTATTCCACTCAATTTCAATTTTACCTTTCGGACCATCTACATGACGAATTGTAAGGCAATTTAAATGGATAGCTTTACAGTTGTTTGAATGATTAAACCCTAACCATGAAGCCACGGCAGATCCCCAATCTCCTCCTTGTGCAATATAAGACTTATAGTCGAGCCTTTCAGTCATCAATATATTAAATATCGAAGCAATTTCACGAGGCCCATATGCCCTAGAAATAGGCCCTGAGAAGCCAAAGCCTGGAAGAGATGGAACTATAACATCAAAAGAGTCGTTGATATCCCCTCCAAATCTTTCTGGGTGGGCTAATGGTTCTATTATGTCTAAAAACTCAACTATTGACCCAGGCCAACCATGATTCATTATTAGAGGTGTAGAAGAATCCCCACTACCTTTCTCGTAAATAAAATGAGTTTCTATATTATTGATAGAAGTTTTAAAATTATTGAATTTATTTATTTTTGATTCTTGCTCTCGCCAATTAAATTGATTTATCCAATAATCACACAGTTCTTTCATATAAGATGGGTCAGTGCCATACTCCCATCCTTCAACTTCGATCAAATTTTTCCAAGGAAACGAAGATATTCGTTCGTAGATGTCAGTGATAACATCATTATCTATCTTAAGCGTATATGGATTTAATAATGTCATAAGACGATCCTTCTATAGATAGGTTTCATATTTTCTGATAAATATCTTTGATTATTAATATTTTACTTTTTATTCGATCAGTGTTTTAATCTAGGTGTATTGTATCTATCTTCAGGATTAATCCATCCTTTAAAATTAGCTTTTCTTTTTTCTGCAAATGCTCTTCTTGATTCCATTCGGTCTTCTTGATCTCCGTGAGCATGTAATTCGTTTGCTAAGTGAAGATAATTTTCAGAAACTTTAGGTGCCATTTCTCTCATCATGTATATTGTATTTACTCTAGATGCTGGCGGAAGAGAAAGTAGATGTTCAGCCATATCTATGGACGTATTAATTAAATCTTTATTGTCTACTAATCTATTTATAAAACCTACTTGATGTAGCCTTTCAGCTGTTAATCTGAATCCTAAAGCCATTTCTGTAGCCACGGGATGAGGTAAGTTTGCATAATGTCCGTGATTATATCCTCCGAGTAACCATCTTTTTGCTTCTGACATTTCAAAAATAGCTTCTTTTACAGCGACTCTTAAGTCGGTTTTTTCGACTAACATAAAACCTCCTCCCATTGCATAACCGTTAATTGCACCAATTACTGGTTTTTCCAACTCCCCAGTCATAAATGGGTTGTATATTTTATCTCCTTTCATTGGGGCAGATGCTAGTTTTCCAACTTCCAGGGATTCTTTCATATCTTCTCCTGCACAAAACCCTCTCCCTTCTCCCGTTAATATAGCAACTTCTAAATTTTTATCTTTATTAAACTTATTGAACGCTTCTGCCATACCTTCCCTTATTACTGTACTCAATGCATTTAATCTTTCTGGGCGATTAAGTTTGATGATCATAATTTGATCTTGTATATCTGTTTCTACAAATGCCACGTGATACCTCGCGTTAATTATTGTTTTTTAATGGATTATAAATAAAAATCCTCCTTTACATCACTAATATATTAGCGGTGTAAAGGAGGATTTTTTTAGATATTTAGATTTTATTCTTTACTTTAATTTCTTTCCGTTAATTAATGCTAATCCACGAGAAACAGACCAAAGTACAATTAATAGAAAACTTATACCAGAAATTGAACTAGCAGTTTCCATATCTACTACTTGGTTTATTACTAAATTGGATACAACTAAAATTAAACCTGCAATTATAGCAAGTAACCATAATGGAATAAATGATAGTGCTCCTTTGGCATCACTGCCTCGATAAGCTAATCCTAAAGATATCCATCCTATTCCTGCTAACAAGCTTCCTATAGTGTTTGATGCAACACTTGCTGCTTGCGTAAAACCTGCTGCAATAGCTGTGGTTGTAGCTGCGCCTGCTGCTGCTTCCGCTAAAGCTTGAGCACCTGCTGCCGTAGCTACATCGCCTGCTGCTGCTGCTTTAGCTGCTGCACCTGCTGCTTGAGCTGCGCCTCCGCTATATGAAACGAATTTGTCACCCATTTCAATTAAAGCAAATCCAAAAGCTGTGCTAACTACCCATATTAAAATTGATGTCATAATACAGTAGATCCCAATACTTTCAGCAGTGCCGGCGGCAGTGCCACGAGTATTCATTAATCCTGCAGCGTGAATAGTTAGTCCAACTGCGATCATAACCAGTCCAATTCCAATA
>Ga0209089_10002611_pt1:12500-15863 | contig 15863 bp, 9 predicted proteins | sample ArcticOcean_MG_C_FD_187431 | JGI IMG/M metagenome (GOLD analysis project Ga0209089, IMG submission 187431) | Marine microbial communities from western Arctic Ocean - ArcticOcean_MG_CB2_150 (SPAdes) (version 2) | ecosystem: Environmental > Aquatic > Marine > Oceanic | place: Arctic... | reverse complement strand
CTGCACGAACCAGTCGTGAAAAGGGCGAGGTCAAGGTCACATAAAGGTTCATTTAAAAATCCTATGTCAATAGCGAGGCTAGGGGTCGTTGGCTTGCGAATATTCCGCTGGGAGATCAGCCTAGCAATGAAAAAAGCGGCAATGAATGCGGCAATTATTCTGACCAAAGAAAAAGGGTTAGAGGCTGGTTGGCCTCTAACCCTTTGATTATATTTGGTTGCGGGGGTTGGATTTGAACCAACGACCTTCAGGTTATGAGCCTGACGAGCTACCGGGCTGCTCCACCCCGCGGATTCGGATATCAGATGTCAGGGATCAGGTGGCGCCTTATGGTTAGACCTTATCTTGATACCTGATCCTTATGCCGGAGCGGCGGTCTGTCTTTGACCTTATGAAGAGGAAGTGAGCTTGGATCTTATGGCTAATTCCCGGCCTCTGATTTTCGCAGGCCTGGCGGCGACCTACTCTCCCACGCCTTAAGACGCAGTACCATCGGCGCTGAGGGTTTTCACGGCCGAGTTCGGGATGGGATCGGGTGTAGGACCCTCGCCATGACCACCAGGCCAGCGAAAATCAGAGTCCAGATGTCAGAGTTCAGATGTTAGAATGAGGGGTTGCCCTTATCTGATTTCTGGCCTCTGATGCCTGAAGCGTGCTGACAAGTTTTTGACGTTAAGGTGCATGCGTTGGTCACGCTGTCCTTTGTTCGCTACGTGTGGTTGGTAATCCACCAACCAGACAAGCTGGTTGGTGGGGTTGGGTGTAATCAAGCCTATCGAGCGATTAGTACTGGTTAGCTGCACGTGTTGCCACGCTTCCACTTCCAGCCTATCGACGTGGTGGTCTTCCACGGCTCTCAAGCGAGACCTGGTTTCGAGGGGGGTTTCCCGCTTAGATGCTTTCAGCGGTTATCCTGTCCGAACATAGCTACCCGGCTGTGCCGCTGGCGCGACAACCGGTCCACCAGAGGTTCGTCCACCCCGGTCCTCTCGTACTAGGGGCAGCTCCTCTCAAGTCTCGTACACCCACGGCAGATAGGGACCGAACTGTCTCACGACGTTCTAAACCCAGCTCACGTACCACTTTAATCGGCGAACAGCCGAACCCTTGGGACCTGCTCCAGCCCCAGGATGTGATGAGCCGACATCGAGGTGCCAAACAATGCCGTCGATATGAACTCTTGGGCATTATCAGCCTGTTATCCCCGGCGTACCTTTTATCCGTTGAGCGATGGCCCTTCCACGCGGGACCACCGGATCACTATGACCGACTTTCGTCTCTGCTCGGCCCGTCGGCCTCGCAGTCAGGCAGGCTTATGCCATTGCACTCAACGATTGATTTCCGACCAATCTGAGCCTACCTTAGCGCGCCTCCGTTACTCTTTGGGAGGCGACCGCCCCAGTCAAACTACCCGCCATGCAGGGTCCCGGATCCGGATAACGGACCGCGGTTAGATAGCAAAGATCATAAGGGTGGTATTTCAAGGGTAGCTCCACCGCAACTAGCGCCACGGTTTCATAGCCTCCCACCTATCCTACACATAGGATCCCTGATACCACTGCAAAGCTGTAGTAAAGGTGCACGGGGTCTTTCCGTCTGACCGCGGGTACTCCGCATCTTCACGGAGAATTCAATTTCGCTGAGCCGATGTTGGAGACAGCGGGGAAGTCGTTACGCCATTCGTGCAGGTCGGAACTTACCCGACAAGGAATTTCGCTACCTTAGGACCGTTATAGTTACGGCCGCCGTTTACTGGGGCTTCAGTTCGGAGCTTGCACCCCTCCCTTTAACCTTCCAGCACCGGGCAGGCGTCAGACCCTATACTTCGCCTTGCGGCTTCGCAGAGCCCTGTGTTTTTAGTAAACAGTCGCCACCCCCTGGTCTGTGCCCCCCCAACCTGGTTGCCCAAGCCGAGGGCCTCCTTCTCCCGAAGTTACGGAGGTATTTTGCCGAGTTCCTTCAACATCGTTCTCTCAAGCGCCTGGGTATACTCTACCAATCCACCTGTGTCGGTTTAGGGTACGGTCAATAATGGTGGGGCTATTTCCTGGAACGGCTTCGCTGCCCCCTCAATCCAATAAGAGGAAACAACTTACGCCATCCGTCACATCCCACCTGGCCCAGGAATATTAACCTGGTTCCCATCGACTACGGCTTTCGCCCTCGCCTTAGGGGCCGGCTCACCCTGCGCGGATTAGCCTTGCGCAGGAACCCTTGGATTTTCGGCGTGAGGGTTTCTCACCCTCATCTCGCTACTCATGTCAGCATTCTCACTTCCGATACCTCCAGCAACCCTCGCGGATTACCTTCGCAGGCTTACGGAACGCTCCGCTACCACTCAGAGATCCGATAGATCTCTGAATCCGCAGCTTCGGTACATGGCTTGAGCCCCGTTACATCGTCGGCGCAGGACGGCTAATTTAGACCAGTGAGCTATTACGCTTTCTTTAAAGGATGGCTGCTTCTAAGCCAACCTCCTGGTTGTTTTGGCCTTCCCACATCCTTACCCACTTAGCCATGATTTAGGGACCTTAGCTGGCGGTCTGGGCTGTTTCCCTTTCGACGACGGACCTTAGCACCCGCCGTCTGTCTGCCGTGATTGCACTCATCGGTATTCGGAGTTTGGTTAGGTTTGGTAAGGATCGCTCCCCCCTAGCCCATCCAGTGCTCTACCCCCGATGGTAAGACACGACGCACTACCTAAATAGTTTTCGCGGAGAACCAGCTATCTCCGGGTTTGATTGGCCTTTCACCCCTAGCCACAGGTCATCCCCTCATTTTTCAACATAAGTGGGTTCGGTCCTCCAGTGCGTGTTACCGCACCTTCAACCTGCCCATGGCTAGATCACCCGGTTTCGGGTCTAATGCCACGAACTAAACGCCCTATTAAGACTCGGTTTCCCTGCGCATACGCCTCTCGGCTTAAGCTTGCTCGCAACACTAAGTCGCTGACCCATTATACAAAAGGTACGCGGTCAGTATCAGATGCCAGATATCAGATGTCAGATGTTAGATAAAGAGTACGGTATCAACACCGGGCCCTATTCTAACATCTGACATCTGATAACTGACATCTGAACCTCCCACTGCTTGTAGGCATTCGGTTTCAGGATCTGTTTCACTCCCCTTATCGGGGTGCTTTTCACCTTTCCCTCACGGTACTTGTTCACTATCGGTCATTGAGGAGTACTTAGGCTTGGAGGGTGGTCCCCCCACGTTCAGACAGGATTTCACGTGCCCCGCCTTACTCAAGGACCCAAAAGAAGCTCTACCCGTAAGGGGCTATCACCCGCTATGGCCGGCCTTTCCAGACCGTTCCGGTTGCTTCTCTCAGGCCACTGGCCTGGTCCGCGTTCGCTCGCC
>Ga0209089_10002611_pt1:0-7500 | contig 15863 bp, 9 predicted proteins | sample ArcticOcean_MG_C_FD_187431 | JGI IMG/M metagenome (GOLD analysis project Ga0209089, IMG submission 187431) | Marine microbial communities from western Arctic Ocean - ArcticOcean_MG_CB2_150 (SPAdes) (version 2) | ecosystem: Environmental > Aquatic > Marine > Oceanic | place: Arctic Ocean... | reverse complement strand
TGCCACAGCAGCCCCGCGTTTATACGCCACCCCTGTGGATCCGTCCGCTCTTGCGCACTGGCGTGAACGACAAACGCTAGGCTTGCTTGGATTTTTATCGAAAAAAACCTGCGTAACCGGTCCAGGCGCAGTCGGTCACGGCTGTCGGTCTGACGCCAGATGCTGGCCATGAAGGCGGTCAAGGTGCCCAGCCTCGTCGCCCCCGCGATCAGCAAGAGCGGCAGGATCTTATATTTCACGGCCTGTTCCGGCACCACCCCGGCTAGGATCTGCCCAGTCATCATCCCGGGCAGAAAGACCACGCCGGCCGCCGCTATGGAATTCAACATGGGTGTGAAACCGGTACGCAAGGCCCGCTGGGCGACGGGCCGCAGGGCCCGCCAGCGCGACGCACCCAGGATCAATTGTGCCTCGATGCCCGCGCGCTCCTGCCGGGCCAGACTGGTCAAACTGTCCAGACCGAGGCTGATACCGGTCATGGCATTGTCCAGGATCATCTGGAACAGCGGAATGGCGTAACGCGGATCGTACCAGGGCGCGGGCCGCAGGGCCCCGTTCAAGGCCAGCATGGTGACCACCGTTCCCGCCAGCAGCATGGCGGTAGAGCCGATGCTTTAGCCCCACCAGCCCGCCAATCGGCGCTCCTGCCGGGCCATAATTTCGCGACCCGCAAACAGCGCCATGACCAGAGCCACAAGGGCGGTCAGCCACAACGACCCGGAATTGAAAAGCGCCTGTAAAACCAAACCGACTAGCAGTAATTGGACCGTCATGCGCAGGGCGGCCAACAGCATTTGCCTCTCCAGGCGCAGGCCGAGGAGCAGGGAGAGACCGGCGTTGAAAAACAGCAACAGGGAGGCGAGAGCCAAATCAAGATAGGAGAGTTCGTTATAGCCGCTCATGGCCCGGCTACCAGTCGGCCTTGCTCCATGTTGAGGCTGCGCCCGGCCAGACGCGCCACCTGGGCGGCGTCGTGACTGACCAGCAGGGCGGCCGCGCCCTGGCTCAGGCGCGCCTGCAACAGATCTTCGACCAGGGCGCAATTTTCTGTATCCAGTGCCGACGTAGGTTCATCCGACAGCAAAACCCGCGCCACACCCAGCAGGCCGCGGGCCAATGCTACACGTTGCCGCTCACCGCTGGAAAGACGAGCCACGGGCCAGGACAGCACAGCCTCCGGGTCGGTGAAACCCAACGCGGCCAGTAATAGGCGGGCCGCCTCCCGGTCAGGCCAGTGGTCGCCGACCCGATCCATCCACCAGCCGGATTCCGCCGGTAGATAGGCAACCAGGCGGCGCCAATCCGGGGCCTGCAGATCAGCCCGGCCCCGGACGGCGGCGGTGACCCGTCCCTGGTTAGGATCAAGATCAACGAGGGCGCGCAGCAGCAAGGTTTTGCCCGCCCCTGACGGTCCCGTCAGAGCCAGGCATTCACCGTCGTCAATGTGAAAGGATATCGGGCCTAGGCCCGGCCGGCGCAGATCATCTACCTGCAGCATCACCACATCATCATCTCGCCATCGGGTCCGACCATGACCCGGCGCCAAGCGTTAACGCTTAACGCGGCGCGATCACCATGGTCATCTGGCGGCCTTCCATTTTGGGGAACTGCTCCACCTTGGACACCCCCTCCAGGTCGTCACGCACCCGTTCCAGGACTTTCAGGCCCAAATTCTGATGCGCCATCTCGCGGCCACGGAAGCGCAGGGTAACCTTGACCTTGTCGCCTCCATCCAGAAATTTGTTCATCGCCCGCATCTTCACATCGTAATCGTGATGATCGATATTCGGACGCATCTTGATCTCCTTGACCTCGATGACTTTCTGTTTCTTGCGAGCTTCATTAGCCTTCTTCTGCGCCTCGAACTTGAACTTGCCGTAGTCGAGGATCTTGCAGACGGGAGGTTTGGCTTCGGGTGCTATTTCCACCAGGTCGAGGCCGACACCTTCGGCACGTTCAAGCGCATCGTCGAGGCTGACCACCCCAACATTCTCTCCTGTTTCATCAACCAGTCGCACGGAACCACTTTCGATCCGTTCGTTTATCCGCGGCCCGGATTGGGCCGGCGGTGTATTTGGATAAAATCGGCGAGCGATAGTAGTAATCTCCCTATCTGTTGTTCGGTAGCCATTGTTCAAAGTCTATTGTGCGGCCCGGCAAGCAAGCAACGCAGCCACTACAACCCATCATATTAGCCCGGGAAAGTATTTAACTAGTTAATAAAGCACCCATTACACCTGGTGATCAAGTTGTTAATGGTATTACCCCTCAGGCGCCGGGCATGGCGCCTTCTTTCGATAACGTGGCAATGGCTTCAGCCAGGGCCAGCACTTTCTGCCCTTTGTCACCTAAACGGCGCAAGGCAAGGCTGCCACCTTCAGCTTCGCGCTGGCCGACGGCGGCGATGACGGGCACCTTGGCCAGGGAATGTTCACGCACTTTATAGCCGATTTTTTCGTTGCGCAAATCGGTTTCCACGCGTAAACCCGCTGCCCGCATCGCCTGGGCCACTTCTTCGGCATAGCCGTCGGCATCGTTGGTGATGGTGGCCAGAACAACCTGCACCGGCGACAGCCACAACGGCAATCGGCCGGCGTAGTGTTCGATCAAGACACCAATGAAACGTTCGAACGAGCCCAGAATTGCCCGGTGCAACATCACCGGGCGGTGGCGTTGGTTATCCTCGCCCACGTAGGAAGCATCAAGACGCTCCGGCAGATTGAAATCGACCTGCAAGGTGCCGCACTGCCAGTCACGGCCAATGGCATCACGCAAGACAAACTCCAGCTTCGGGCCATAGAAGGCGCCCTCGCCCGGGTTCATCGCATAGGGCAACCCCGTCGTCTCGATCGCCTCACGCAGCGCGGCCTCGGCGCGATCCCAAATTTCGTCCGTGCCGACCCGAACCGGCGGCCGGTCGGCGAATTTAATCAATACGTCCGAGAAGCCGAGGTCGCGGTAGATCCGTTGCAAAAGATCACAGAACACCATGCTTTCAGAGGTGATTTGATCCACCGTGCAAAAGATATGCGCATCGTCTTGCGTAAAAGCGCGCACGCGCATCAGACCGTGCAGCGCACCGGACGGCTCAAAGCGATGACAGGAACCGAACTCGGCCATGCGGAGGGGCAAATCGCGGTAACTTTTCAAGTCGTGCCGGTAAATTTGCACGTGCCCCGGGCAGTTCATGGGTTTTAACGCAAAGATCCGTTCTTCCTGCTCCGTGGTGTACATATGCTCCTGGAAGGTTTCCCAATGTCCGGAGACCTCCCAGAATTTACGGTCGAACAGCTGTGGCGTCCTAACTTCCAGGTAACCGCCCTCGGTCAACCGTTGGCGCATGTATTGTTCCAAGGCGCGGTAAAGTGCCCAGCCCTTGGGATGCCAAAACACCATACCCGCGGCCTCTTCCTGGAAATGGAACAAATTCATCTCCCGGCCCAGGCGCCGATGGTCGCGCTTCTCCGCCTCTTCCAGGCGGGTCAGATAGGCATTCAGCTCTTTTTTGTTGCGCCAACAGGTACCGTAAATACGTTGCAGCATCTCGTTGCGGGAATCCCCCCGCCAATAAGCTCCGGCCACTTTCATCAGCTTGAAGGCATCGCCCAGTTTCCCCGTCGAGGGCAGATGCGGACCCAGACACAGATCGGTGAAGGCACCCTGGCGGTATACGCTGATCGGCTCATCTTCGGGCAGATCCTCGATGATCTCGGCCTTGTAATGCTCACCGATGGACTTGAAATAGGCGATAGCCTTGTCCCGGGCCCAGACTTGGCGCTCGATGGCCTCGTCCCGAGCCACAATTTCCGTCATGCGCGTCTCCAGCTTGACCAGATCGTCCGGGGTGAAGGGATCGGCCTTGGCAAAATCGTAATAGAAACCATCCTCGATCGCCGGTCCGATGGTGACCTGCAGATCGGGCCACAATTCCTTGGCCGCCTCGGCCAGCACATGGGCGCAATCGTGGCGCAGGATTTCCAGCGCTTCATCGCTTTGCAGGGTGACTATTTCAAGCCAGGCGTCGACCGCGATTGGCAGGCGCAGATCGGTCAGAGCACCATCAATCCGGGCGGCGATGGCAGCCTTGCCCAGGCCGGGGCCAATATCGTCGGCGACCTTTTCCGCCGTCACCGCGCCATCATACTGGAGGACCGAGCCGTCGGGCAACGAAATGGCGACCATGTTCGAACCAATCTATGTAGAGAACCCCTGATAGTCCCGCCAAGAGCAACCCAGGCGGCGACGTTTGCGCAACTTAGGCGGAATGGCCGTACTGTCAAGCAGGGCGCCACCATTTTCGATTCCCGCTGCGCCAGGCGCTCCCTCCACGAGACACAGGGCATGGGTCGATGAAACAGAGCAGCGGTCGGAGGCGCGATCGTGGGCGTTGCAAAAAATTGCGCTTAAAATTTTTCCACCGCTTCCCAGACCCGGTCGACGGTGAGCGCAGCCAGTTCAGGCTCGTGCAGGACGCTGACTTTGGCGCCGCGTGGGGTACACAGGGCGGGATCGGAATGATCCGAGAACAGAACCAGCGCCGGGCAGCCGGAGGCGGCGGCCACATGCATGGGGCCGGTGTCGTTGCCCAATGCCAGTTTGGCAACGCGCGCCAGGGTGGCCAGTTCCTCGATGCTGGTCTGATCCGCCAGATCGCGGGCGCCGGGGCACTGTTCAGCCAGCACCCGGGTCAGATGCACTTCGTCCGCGCCACCGATCAGCACGGGCTGGAGGGACGCTGCCAACAAACGTTGGCAAAGCGCCAGATAATAGTCCGCCGGCCAGCGTTTGCCCCGGCGATGGGCGGAACCGCCTGGCACCACCAGGGCATAGGGTTGGCGCAAGCCAAAGCGCGATATATCCGCCTTCACCCAGGATAGATCCGTGGCGGGCACATTCGCGATACCAGCGATCCGCAGTTGTTCCGCCTGACGATCCAGGGTGTGCATCAAATCACGGTCAGGGTTGACGTGCCTGTGAGAGGCACCCGCTGCGGTACCCGACCATTCAGGACGGCGGCGGCCGAAGGCATGGATATATAGACTGGAACGGGACGATGTTTGCAGATCATAGACCCGGTCGAAACTGCCTTCTGCCAGGCGGCGGCGCAGTCGCAGCCATTCCAGAACCTGGTGCCATTTAGGTCTGCGATCCTGCCAGACCCCGTCAAACCATGGGCATTCTTGCATGAATACAGCAAAGGCGGGCGATGTCAGCAGGGTAATCCGGGCGCCTGGATGGTGCGTCCGGATCGCCTGGAAGGGCCCCATGGACTGCACCAGATCACCCAGCGCGCCATGACGAATGACCAGGATACGGTCGGCACGCATCTTAGGTCAGAAGAGATTGATAGACAGCCAGGGTGCGCTGACACATGAGCTCTACCGTGAAGTTCCGTTCCACGTTGGCGCGGCCATTCGCCGCCATGCTCTCGCGCTCCTGCCGGCTAAGGCTCAAGGCCCAGTCCAGGGTGGCGGCCAGAGCCTCAGAATCGCCCGGCGGCACCAGCCAGCCGCTTTCTTCCCGTAGCACAGTTTCCCGCGCCCCGCCGTGGTCAGTGGCGATCACCGGACGGCCCATGGCCTGAGCTTCAACCGCCACTCGGCCAAAACCTTCCGGCCTCGTCGAAGCGGAAACCACGACGTCGGCCAGCATGTACGCCGCCGCCATATCGCGGCTGTGACCGACCAGGCGTACCACTTGATCCAATTTATGACGGCGCACTTGTCTTTCCAATTCGTCGCGATAGTCGGTGCGGCCCTGGTCGCCACCCACCAGAACACAGCAAATATCCCGCCGGCCCAGGATCGCCAGCGCCTCGATCAATACCTCCTGGCCCTTCCAACGGGTCAGACGGCCGGGCAGCATGACCACGGGGCGGTCGTCTTCCAGGCGCCAAGCCCGGGAAATCTGTATCATTCGTTCGGCACTGACCCGGGCCGGGTCATGCAGCACCGTATCAATACCCCGATGGATGGTCACCAAACGGTCGTCGGGCACGCCATAAGTTTCACGGACATGCCCGGCCACGAAGTCGGATATGGCAATGACCCGGTCCCCCTTGGCCATCACCGCGTTGTAGTAATGCTTCAGCCAATTATGGCCATAGGCGTTGTGAAAGGTCGTAACGAACGGTTTGCCGGTGCGCCGGGCCGCGCTCATGGCGGACCAGGCCGGGGCCCGGCTGCGGGCATGCACCAGATCAATACCGTGATGGTTAATCAATTTGGCCAGGGCCGCGGCATTGCGCAGCATCCGCAACGGCCGCTTTGCCGCCAGGGGCATCTCCACATGCTCGACCCCGCTTCGCCGTAATTCATGGGTCATCAGGCCGCCGGAGGAGGCCACCATGCCACGCCATCCGGCCGCCGCCAACGCGGTGGCCGTCTGCACGGTACCCCGTTCCACCCCGCCCATTTCCAGGGCCGGCAATACTTGCAACACCAAAGGGCCTAACGCTTCCGCGCCGTCAGCTTGGATGTTAGGTTGAAGTGTACTTTCCATTCTGATCGGCGCGTCCATGACTATCAATACCGAGCCCAACTTCTTGGCCCGTGAAGACGGAACAAGGATTGCCTACCATCATACGCCGGGCGGTGCACCCGGTGTAATTTTTTGTGGTGGTTTCATGTCAGACATGACCGGCACCAAGGCCCTGGCGCTGGAAGAGGCCTGCCAAAAGTCCGGCCGATCATACACCCGCTTCGACTACCGCGGCCATGGCCAATCAGGCGCGGCATTCGGAAGTGGAACGATCGGTCTTTGGGCCGGGGATGCCCAGGCCGTACTGGACAAAGTAACCCAGGGACCGCAAATCATCGTAGGCTCTTCCATGGGCGGCTGGATCATGCTGCTGCTGGCCAGGGCACGACCGGACCGAATCGCCGGCCTCATCGGTATCGCTCCGGCGCCGGATTTCGTGCTGCGCATGTGGGATCAGTTCTCCGACGAGATCAAAGCAACCTTGAAACGGGATGGCGTCTACTACGCCCCTTCAGAGTATTCCGAGGAACCCTATGCCATCACATTGCAATTGATCGAAGACGGCCGCCAGCATCTGGTGTTGCAAGAGCCCCTAAGCGTGGATTATCCCGTCCGCATCCTGCATGGCATGGCCGACCCGGATGTGCCCTGGCGCGAATCTCTGACGATCGTTGAGCGTCTGCAAGGGGACGACATTGTTGTTACCTTTTCAAAGAATGGGGATCACCGCCTTTCAGAACCCGACGACATTACCCGCCTGATTGACGCCGTGGAAACCCTGGCGCGAAATTAGGGCACATCCGGACGATGCCCCCCAATTCCTGCCCGCCGGATGGCGCTCGTGAACTAGTGGTAGAAAATGGGGCCGTCAAGATTGAGGCATCGTCCCAAATTGGCTGGTAATAGGCTTCATTATGAAATAAACCGCCATGCGGTTTCGACCCACATTTGCAGAAAAATAGGTATTTGTCGTGATCCAATGACGTTGGCACGGTCCTTGGATTGTAAGGGTTGCAGGTC
>Ga0209089_10002603_pt1 | contig 15900 bp, 13 predicted proteins | sample ArcticOcean_MG_C_FD_187431 | JGI IMG/M metagenome (GOLD analysis project Ga0209089, IMG submission 187431) | Marine microbial communities from western Arctic Ocean - ArcticOcean_MG_CB2_150 (SPAdes) (version 2) | ecosystem: Environmental > Aquatic > Marine > Oceanic | place: Arctic Ocean: Canada... | reverse complement strand
CCCGCGTCGAGAGTGCGTTCCCAGGCCAGTTCCAGTTCGTTTTCACTGATGTTGGTGGCAGTGATGGGGCATCCGTAATTGGCTGCAAGATAACGGGCGGTGGAACCATAACCGCACCCAAGGTCCAGAACCCTAGTGTCTCGCGATAAATTTACCGCCTGGGCCATGATCTCGTTGGTGTGCTCCATAGCCTCGGGGTGAGGACACTCATCGCTGCAGGGCACGCCTAGATGCAGGTTATCGCCCCAGATAGTGCGGTAAATCTGGTCTGCCGGGCCGTCATAGTAGGCCTTGGTGCTGGAAACGATCGCTTCTGTGTCTTTGTTAGTCATGGTTTCAGCCTAGCCGGTTTAGGTCTGTCGGTTTAGGTTTAATGAAAAAGCTGTCCGCCGTTTACGTTGTAGGCCTGTCCGGTGATGAACGACGCGTCTTCTCCAGCCAGGAAAGAAACCAGATTGGCCACGTCTTGTGCTTCTGCAATGCGACCTAGTGGGGTGCTCTGAGACGAACTGGCCACAATCTGCCCTCTAAATTCTTCCTGAGTGATTCCTCTTTCGGCGGCCTGGTCGCGCTCCCAGTAGCTCATGCGGTCAGTGTTAATGGGGCCGGGGCACACGGCATTCACGGTGATGTTGTGGGGCGCCAAGTCCATCGCTGAGGCCTGAGTCAGCCCGATGACCGCGAACTTGGATGTCGAGTACGCCGCTCCGTTGGCGCTGGCCTGTTTACCGGCATTGGAGGCGATGTTGATAATCCGGCCGCCGTTGCCGGCTTCAATCATGTGGCGGGCCGCAAACTTGGTGGCCAGGAACACGGCGGTGGTGTTGATGGACAGGAAATGGTCCCAGACTTCTTTATCAAGTTCCGTAACCGGCACTTTGTCCTTGCCGATGATTGCCCGTGCGTTGTTGACCAAAATATCAATGCGGCCAAACTTGGCAATCGTGTCGGCCACCATCTGTTCTATCTGCGCTGGGTCTGAAAGGTCACAGTAGAGGGGTAGCGCGGCACGGCCTAGCGCTATTACTTCTTCAGAAACGGTCTGAATACCGCCCCATTCTTCACGAATTTCAGCCGGAGGCAAGTCTGACGCTTCACGGCGAACGTCGGATAGGGCGATATCAGATCCCTGTCCGGCAAGTTTCATCACTGTGGCCCGGCCAACGCCGCGCATACCGCCTGCGCCAGTGATCAGGGCAATTTTTCCGTCTAGTCCGGGCATGAAGCCTCCTGTTTTACACACGATATTCCGTTCATATAGAAGCCTCGTCATTTTAATGGACGGCTTCGGGCAATTCAACGTCGGGCTCCATGATTTCCTCCCTGTGGTAATATTGTTGCGACTGTCAGGCGTGGCAATATTTGCGCCAGGCATCACTCATCAGAATAAAATTTTCGTTGGCAGGAGGGAACTCATCATGGCCACGGTAGGAAGCGGCAAATACACTTACGAATACGTCCCCAACTGGGCAAAGATGCCCGAGGGTCAACTCATGGGCACGGCCAGTGCGGTGGCAACCGACTCCCAAGACAGGGTCTACATCTTCCAGCGCACCAACCCGCCAGTGCTGGTCTTTGACCGCAACGGCAACTTTTTGAACTCCTGGGGCGAGGGCATGTTCACCGACCCTCACGGCATCTTCATCAAGGATGACATCTGCTACCTCACCGACCGTGAGGGCTCCATCGCCATGAAGACCACGTTGGACGGCAAACCGTTGCTGACCATCGGAACCAAGGGCGAGTACTCAGACACCGGCTGCGAGAAAGCTGGCGACGTTGCGCCTCGCTCCGCCGGACCGTTCAACTACGTAACCGAGATGGTCCCCGCGCCCAACGGCGATCTCTACATCTCAGACGGTTATCGCAACGCCCGCGTGCACCGGTTCTCCTCCGCTGGCGACCTGATCTCTTCCTGGGGCGAGCCCGGCAAGGGTGGCCCCAACGAGTTCCACCTACCCCACAGCTTGGTGGTGGCCGACAATGGCAACATCTATCTGTGCGACCGCGAGAACAGCCGCGTACAGGTGTTCTCTCCGGACGGCGAGTACATCACCATGTGGACAGACATGATGCGTCCCCTGGACATTTCCATCGACAGTGAGGGCATCTTCTACACGTCAGAAAGGCCCGACGACACCAACCCTGCTCAGATGAGCGTGTTAGACGGCGATGGCAAGGTACTGGAACGCTTCGAGTGCATCTCCGCCCACGGATCATGGGTGGACGCCCACGGAGACCTGTACCTGTCACTGGGCGCTGAAAAGAGCGTCGACAAGTACGTCCGCATCTAAACCAATAGCAACCGCGACTAAAGTAAGGGCATCCCGGTATGATTGGGATGCCCTTATTTATCGAACAGAGTGACCTAATGTCAGACGACACAAACGGCAAGCCCAACCGCAGCCTCTCCGGCCTGGAAGTGAAGCCGGTCTATACGCCGGACGACCTGGCCAATACCGACTTTGCCCGTGACCTGGGTCAACCAGGTGAGTTCCCGTTCACCCGCGGCCCCTATCCCAATATGTACCTGGGCCGACTCTGGACCAGGCGTCAGATTGCAGGATTCGGCACCGCCCAGGCCACCAACGAGCGGTACAGATTTCTTCTGGACCACGGCCAGAATGGCATCAGCACCGACTTTGATCACCCGACCTTGACCGGATACGACTCAGACCACGAGTTGGCCGAGGGCGAGGTTGGTCGTTTGGGAGTGGCTATAGACTCGGTTCGTGATATGGATGACCTGTTTCTAGACATACCGCTGGACAAGGTCTCCGTGTCTCTGACTATCAACCACCCGGCCATTGTGCTGATGGGCATGTTCTTGTCGGTTTCCGAGAAGCGCGGCGTTGACTGGAAAGACCTTCGCGGCACCGTGCAAAACGACTCGCTGAAAGAGTTCCACGGCCAAAAGACCTTTGCCTTGGGGCCAGGTCCGTCATTGAAGCTGACCACAGACATTGTGGAGTTCTGCACCAAGCAGGTGCCCAACTGGTACACAATCTCCATCTCGGGCTACCACATACGCGAGAGCGGCTCAGATGCTATCCAAGAACTGGCGTTCACAATTGCTCAGGGTATGGCCTACGTAGAGTCGGCCCTGGAACGGGGACTGCCGGTGGACAGCTTTGCGCCCAGGTTGTCGTTCTTCTTTGGCTGCCACAATGACGTTTTTGAAGAGGTGGCCAAATTTAGGGCCGCACGACGCATGTGGGCGCGCATCATGAAGGAACGCTACAACGCCCAGAAACCCGAGTCCATGCGACTGCGGTTCCACACCCAGACCCTGGGATCAACGCTCATGCGACAAGACCCGCAAAATAACATAGCCCGAGGCACGCTGCAGGCACTGGCTGCGGTGTTGGGTGGGACACAGTCACTCCACGTCAGCGGGTTCGATGAAGCCTTTGACATTCCCTCAGAAGAAGCGATGCGAATGTCCCTGGCCACCCAACTTATCCTCTCCCACGAGTCCGGTGTGACCAACACCGTTGACCCCATGGCCGGCTCGTATTTCATGGAGAGCATGACCAACGACATTGAAGAGGCTGCCTGGGAGTACATCTCCAAGATTGAGGCGTTGGGAGAGGGGCAGTACCCGATGAAGTCGGGCATGCTCCACGCGATCGACACTGGCTACATCGAGCTTGAGATTGCGAGATCCGCGTACGAGTACCAACTCAAGATTGAAAGTGGTGAGCAGGTGGTGGTCGGCCTGAACCAGTACCAATCCGAGAGCAACCAAAAACTAGAGCTTTTCCAGTTTGACCCCGAAGAAGAGGAATGGCAGAAAGCACGGCTGGCGGAGACTCGTAGTGGTCGCAGCCCGGCAGACGTGAAGTCGGCGCTGGCTTCGCTGAAACAAGACGCCCAGGACGACAAAAACCTGATGCCATCGGTTCTGAAAGCAGTCGGCGTAATGGCCACCGAGGGTGAGATTCTAGACACCATGCGCGACGTCTACGGCGAATACGTAGACCCAGGGGTGTTTTAGTCATGACTCAGTCAACAAACATCAAAGTTCTGCTGGCCAAGATTGGCCTGGACGGACACGACCGTGGCATAAAAGTCATCGCCAGAGCCATGCGCGACGCGGGCATGGAAGTTGTTTACATGGGCATGCGGGTCACCCCAGACCAGGTGGCTCAAACAGCGTTGCAAGAAGATGTCGATGTTGTGGGTATCAGTATCCTTTCGGGTGCTCACATGCGTTTGATTCCTAGACTGACCAAGGCTCTTCAAGAACGGGAAATCAGCGATGACATTCTCCTGATAGTCGGCGGGACAATACCTGAAGACGATGTGGAGCCACTGCATGAGATAGGCGTCCAGGGTGTCTTCCCCGTGGGCAGCTTCACCACCTCCATGACCAAATTCATCACCGAGAACATCAGTCGGGGCCGCTCCGCACCCCAAGCCTAATCCCCACGCAGAGAGACCGCACCTATGCAATGGCCTCCCCAATACCCCGATAACTATCGCCCGGAACCGGACCAGGAGTACTGGTCTCCGGAACTGGAGACCATGCCGCCCGCCGACCGCGACCGGCACATTCTGGCCAAGCTGCAAGAACAGGTGCGCTACGCCTACCAGAACTCCGGGTTCTACCAGGAGTTCTATAAAGACTTGCCTGTGGATCCGGCCAACTTGCAGAGCTTGGAAGAGTTTGCCCAACTACCAATCCTCACAAAAGAGGACATCCGCCGGGAGCAAGAACAACACCCACCCTACGGACGGTTCCTCTGCCTGCCTCCGGAAGAGATTTTTCGGATTCACGGCACATCGGGCACCACAGGCCGCCCCACCGTGTTTGGCATCGGCAAGGACGACTGGGACCGCATCGGCGAGGCCCACGCACGCATCCTATGGGGTGCCGGGTTAAGACCCAACGACACGGTCATGGTGGCTGCCGTATTCAGCCTGTACGTAGGTAGCTGGGGTGCTTTGGTCGGCGCAGAACGGCTGGGAGCATCCTGCTTTCCCTTTGGTAGCGGCGCGCCGGGTCAGACGGAACGGGCGGTGGAATGGTGCAACATGGTGAAGCCATCGGCCCTCTACGCCACACCGTCCTACGCCCTCTACCTGGCCGAGACTGCCCGGCAGATGGGATTCGACCCCAAGAAGGACTTTGGCTTTAGGTTCATGTTTTTTTCGGGCGAGCCTGGGGCTAGCGTCCCGGCCACACGACGACTGATTGAAGAAACCTTTGGCTGCTATATCGTCGATCAGGGCAGCATGGCCGAGATGACGCCCTGGATGACCAACTCGGGCTGCCGCCATTTGGACGGCGGAATGCACCTCTGGCAGGACATTGTCTACACGGAGATGGTTGACCCTCAGACCAAGTTGAACCTGGAGATGGGCGAAGAGGGAGTGCCGGTCTATTCCCACACAGAACGCACTTCGCAACCCATGATTCGCTATTGGTCGGGGGACATTGCCCGGTGGGACATGGTGGACTGCCCTTGCGGCCGCACCTACCCCACCTTAGTCACCGGCATCTATGGCCGAGTGGATGACATGATCATCGTTAGGGGCCAAAACGTGTTCCCCTCACGTATTGAAGATGTACTCCGGAGTCTGGACGAGTTTGGTGGCGAGTTCCGCTTGGTGTTGGAACGCGAGACCGGACAGATGGACCGACTAACGGTACAGGCCGAAGTGGTTGCCGAAGCCTACGCCTCCCAAGAGTTCAACCCAGAGGAGTTGGAGCAGGTGCGAGAACGGTTCACCGCAGAGCTGCGCCGCGCCATTGGCGTCAGCGTGGCCGTGCAATTGAAACCTGCCGGCGAGTTTGAGCGGACCCAGTTCAAAGCCCGCCGCATAATCGACCTGCGTACTCCCTAATACCTTCTTCTAAATACAGAACGGGTAGACTCAGAACGGGGATGAGAAAATGACATCCAGAAGACCAACATTCAGTACATTGGACCACTCGCTGGGCGAGACAATTGACCTTATTCGAGATACGGTGCGTCAGTTCTCGACTCAGGAGATTGCCCCACGGGCCGACGAGATAGACCAGACCGACCTATTCCCAAGGGACCTGTGGCCCCGACTGGGTGAGTTAGGTCTACTGGGATTGACGGCCCCCGAGGAATACGGCGGCGCCGGACTTGGCTACCTGGCCCATACCATCACAGTGGAAGAGATTTCCCGAGGCTCGGCCAGCGTTGGCCTCAGCTACGGCGCTCACTCCAATCTCTGCGTCAACCAAATCTCTCGGAACGGCAACGACGACCAGAAACGACGCTATTTGCCCAAGTTGATTAGTGGTGAACACGTCGGCGCGTTGGCCATGAGCGAGCCTGAAGCCGGCTCCGATGTGGTTAGCATGAAGCTACGTGCTGAGAAGAAGGGCGACCGTTACATCTTGAACGGCACTAAGATGTGGATTACCAATGGCCCCGACGCGGATACTTTGGTGATCTACGGCAAGACCAACCCGGAAGCAGGCTCCCACGGCATTACCGCCTTTTTGGTGGAGAAAAGCTTTGCCGGGTTTACAGCGTCGCCCAAGTTGAACAAGCTGGGCATGCGCGGCTCCAGCACGTCAGAGTTGGTCTTCCAGGACTGTGAAGTGCCGGAAGAAAACGTGCTTGGTGATGTTGATCACGGCGCCCGTGTGCTGATGAGCGGCTTGGATTATGAACGCCTAGTGCTGGCCGGCGGCCCCCTGGGCATCATGCAATCCTGCTTGGACGTGGTGGTGCCTTACGTGCACCAGCGAGAGCAATTTGGCCAACCAATTGGCGAGTTTCAGTTAATCCAAGCGAAACTGGCCGATATGTACACCGCCCTCTCAGCATGCCAGTCTTACACCTACGCCGTGGCCCGCGCCGCTGACCAAGGGCAGAGCATCCGCAAAGACGCCGCTGGGTGCCTATTATTCACCGCCGAGCACGCAACCCAAATGGCACTACAAGCAGTGCAAACCCTGGGCGGGAATGGCTATATAAACGACTCACCCACCGGCCGGCTGCTGCGAGACGCTAAACTCTACGAGATCGGCGCTGGAACCAGCGAGATACGCCGTACGCTCATTGGTCGGGAGCTTTTCCGAGAGTCTGCGTAAACTCCAAGTCCATTCGCCTGCCGAGCTTTTTTCGTATTCAACATGAATAGCCGAGTTAACTTCGCCTTACCTGCTGAGCATTTGTGCATCTAATTCCCCAAATACGTCGCCTTAGGTTTTTCTGGCTGGCTGTTGTGCTGTTGGCCGTAATGCTGGCCGCCTGTTCTTCCAGCGATGGTTCATTAACGCCTGAGCCAGAAACTTCTGATTCCAACGCCTCTGATGCCGTGAACGGCGAATTGAATCTGAGTGACCTGCCAGACGACCCAACCAAGTTGATGCTGGCTACTCTTGAGGAACCCATAGACCGGGTCGCCCGAAAGATGGCCTACTCTGGCCTACATACCAGTGTTGTTGGAGTTCCTGCGCTTCCAGAACCAGCCAGAAAACATCACCACCATGACTTCGTACCTGACTCGCCTCAAAGACAACGTGCCCATGGAAGAACTGCTGGCCTTCGCTCCAGAGCAGAACAAATGGAGTTGGTGGATCGAGTGGTTGGGTAACAACCCGCAGGTTCAGCCACCGGATGGGTACGTGGGCTGGAAGGGCAGTCTCTATTCCCTGCTGGACCCCGGTCTAGGTGGGTTCTTGTATAACGGAGCCAAATCCGACCTGCGAGTGGAATAAATCGTCTGGGGCGGGGTCCCAAAAAACGGGATACCCGACCTGATTGACCCTCCGGTTTTATCAGCCACCGATGCCGATTACCTGCTATCGGATGACCGAGTGTTTGGGGTTTCCATCAACGGCGAGCACCGGGCTTACCCGCTTGCCTTGTTTGAGGAGGAAGGCCTGGTCAACGATACTTTTTCCGGCCAGAACGTTGTCATCGTCCCGGATTCGTCAGGCAGCCGAGTCCGGGCTTACGACCGGGGCGATCATGTCTTTGTATTGTCAGGCTCTTCCAGCACATCTGCGGTGATACTCAAAGACTAAAACGGTACCGATTGGCAGGCTGAGGCCGATAGCCTGGTCAGATTTGACGACACAAGTCAGACGCTAGATAGACTACCTAGCCGCACCGATTATTGGTTCGGTTGGTACGCCTTTTACCCTCACACAAACATCTACTCCCCTTAGTCCCAGCCTCTGGCCCATTCACCCGCGTCCGTTCCTCCAGACCTATATGATGCACGATTCATCCGGTATTCTGTCTTTTAAATTATTGTATTAATTTAAAATTAATTTTAAAATGGGTATAATTTTCTAGACTAAAAATAGGTAGTTTATTAAAGGCCAACTCGTTTGGCCCATAATCAATGCCAGCAAAACTGGGTCAATAGAGTTCCACCTAAGAATTCAAATAGAACCATGACCCTGGTGTCCGTGTCGCAGATTTGCGACCAAGTGAGGGAGGACGGGAATGTGGTATTCAACATTGCGGCTGCCAATCACGCTGATGTTATTGGCGCTAGTATTGGTGGCTTTCTTCGCCAATCAGTCAAATCTTCATGCGGAAGACGACCACGGTGATTACCGTTTCACTTCCACCAACTTGAGCATTGGTGCAGGGGCCGTGTCTGGTGTCATCAACACCTCTGACCTGTGGTTTGATGTGGACTACTTCTCTTTTCAGGCCAAAAGGGGAGTTCAGTACACCTTCCTTCTGGATGAAATCACGGTGGTGGACGCTAATATCTCCATAATCAACTCCCTGTCCCGCGGTAACGATAGTTCCCCAGAGCAAGAACTCACGGTTTCAGGCGGTCAGAAAACTGTCACCTGGATTGCCAGGACCACTGATGCCTATTATGTGGAGGTCTCCGGGACCATCAACGCGTTTGACGGTTCTTTCTACCTGGGTGACTACACCATCAGCGGGTTTGAGGACACCAGTCTTCTGGATCGGCACTCTGACGAGCGCAACGGCGCAACCAGTATCTCCTCAGGAAACGTTTACCAGGGTGCGGTTAGTCCTTGGAGTAATCAGCCCAACTTGGCGAACACTGTCGACGGCGGCGATGACTTTGATTTCTATTCGTTCCAAGCCCAGCGTGGTGTGAAATACAACGTTGAGGTGGACTTGGCAACGTCTGGAGGGGTGGAAATAGCCGTCCACGCCGCTTTTGCCGGAATTGAGAAGACCAGTGACGGAATCGGCAGCACACTGAGTTGGATATCACCAACCAACAACACCTATTACATCTCTGTGTCCGGCACCAGCCGGGTGCGCAATTCCAACGGCACCTACGCGATCAAGCTTAATGCCGAGACTGACCTTCTCGACCACCACACAGACTCGGTGGCAGGGGCAACCGTGGTCAGCTTTGGCAATGCTCATCAAGGCTCCATCAGCCCGTCCGACGACCTGGACTATTTCTCTTTCCCTGCCCTCCGCGGCGTTAAATACTTGATGGAAACATCTTTGGGCAGCGCCGACGGTGTTAATCTCACCGTGATTGACTCAGACGAAACCAGCCTGGCTTCCAACGGCGGCGTGGGAACCAGCCTAGAATGGCTGGCTCCTGCCAACGGCACCTACCTGGCGATAGTTTCTGCCTCACCCCAGGTGCCCAATGTGATTGGAACTTATTCTCTGAACCTGAGCAGCGACACCACCCTTCAGGATCATCATGGCGATTTCCCAGGGGCAGCGTCTGTACTCAGCTTTGGCAATGCCCATCAAGGTGCTGTCAGCCCGGATACCGACCGAGACTACTTCCTCTTCCCGGCAGAGCGCGGGGTCAACTATTCATTGGAGTTGGACCTGCTGACCACAGACGGCGCTGTCCTATCCATAGAGAATCCCACTGGCGACACACTGAGCAGCACCAACGGCCTGGGCACTGGTCTGGGATGGACTGCCGCCAGTACCGGTTTATTCTACGTAGTGGTGTCCCATTCACCCCAGGCAACCGAGGGCATCGGTACGTATTCGTTAACAGTCTCAGCCAACACTAATTTGGAAGACCGTCACCTCGACACGGCTTCCGGTGGTACTCCGCTGAGTTTTGGCACCATCTATCAGGGAGCGGTCAGTCCCCAGTCTGACCTGGACTACTTCTCATTCCCCGCTGAGCGCGGCGTTGAATATCTGCTGGACATGACCTATGGCTCAGCAACAGCAGTTTCATTTGAAGTGAGCAACCTGGGCGGGAGTTCGGATAACGGCGCTCGTAACTTCGGCGAGAGCAACGTTATACGGTGGACGTCTCCAAATTCGGATACCTACTACGTCAAGGTTTCAGCCTCGGCAAAAGCGCTGGAGCCAACCGGGACGTACACACTGAAGGTCACGCCTGATCTGACCTTGCAAGACCGGCACAGCGATGCCGCCAGCAATGGCACTCTCATCGGTTTTGGCAACGCTATCAGTGGGGCCATCAGTCCGGTCAGTGACTATGATTATTTTGAGTTCTCTGCAGAGCAGGGAATCACCTACACAGTAGATGTGAAACCAGGAACTGCCGAGGGAGTCCGGTTCTCAGTGGAGAGCCAGGTAGCCGGTTTCTCCTCTTCCAACTTCGAACTGGAACAGTCTCTGGAGTGGGAGGCCCCAACTTCGGGGGCATACATATTGGCCGTATCAGCCTCAGGGCGAGTAGGCAAGCCCGTTGGCACCTATTCCATCACCGTCAACCGACAGAGTGATGCGCGACCTGAGGTACCAAAAGTAATCGAACCGGATCCAGTGCCGGTGCCAGATATACCTCTACCCAAGATCATCGCCCCGGAAGGGACCGCCATGATTCTTGAGTCCAGGGTTTCCCCGTTGGGGAGCATCGTCCGGGTTCCGGTGCAGTTGAGCCAGGCGTCTGGTATCACCAGTCTTGGGTTCACGCTGAACTACGACCTCAACGCACTGCGGGTAGTCACCGTGGAGCGGGGTTCCAGGCTGACTGAGGACTCATTCAGTTTTGACACTGAAAACCTGGGTCAGGTGCGGTTCGGGTTTGCCGTAACCAAGGGTTCAGGCTCCAGTGGCACGGCCGCTGTGGTGTCGTTCCAGGTTGTCGGGGCTGAGGGTTCAGTGAGCCCAATTACCCTGTCAGATGCCCTAGTGAACCACCGGGCTGAGGGTCCGCTGACTGTGGGTAACCAAGGGTTCAGGCTCCAGTGGCACGGCCGCTGTGGTGTCGTTCCAGGTTGTCGGGGCTGAGGGTTCAGTGAGCCCAATCACCCTGTCAGATGCCCTAGTGAACCACCGGGCTGAGGGTCCGCTGACTGTCGAGCTGGTGGGAGCTGACTTCAGGGTCGGTTCCAAGATACTGGGCGACGCTGATGGCGACAGTCTGGTTACCGCGCTGGACGCTTTGCTGGCCCTAAAGATGGCTGCAGGTGACTCCCGAATGGACCTTTCCTTGGACGTGAACAATGACGGCCAGATTACCATTGATGACGCCCGAATAATTCTGAACATGGCCCGACCAAGTTAAGGGAGTAGATCATGCGTTGGATGTTAGAAGTAGCATTTATCGGCTTATCCACCAGTTGGAAATGGTTGCTGGGGTCAACGGCCGCAATTGCCATTCTTGTTGGATTGTTGTTCGGTGTGGGAGTTCTGGGCGGCGGTGACGGTGGCGACAACAAGACAGATACGCCATTTGTTGCGGCCTCGCCAACCCCTACGAGACCACAGGCAACACCGGCGCCAACACAGGCCGTGGTCGCAACACCAGTGCCTGCTGCGGCCACACCGGTGCCGGCAGCACCAGCCAAGGTGATTTCAGTGCCCATCTTGGCCACCCGGGCCGCCAACGTCGGCAGCCTGGAGTTTGTCTTGGTCTACGACTCGGCCAAACTGGAATTTGCCCAGGTTGAACGTGGTCTGTTGTCCGGTAATGCTTTGATCGACTCCAGTTCATCGGAACCAGGCCGACTGTGGGCCGGTATCATAGATATGCAGGGCATGAGCGGTAGCGGCCCGGTGGCCGTGGTGAAATTCCGAGTGCGGGATGGCGTCTCCGGTGCCATGCCTCTAAGTCTGCAGAATATCTCGGCGTTTGATGCCAACACTCTGGTGGATATTGTCACCGGCAGCACACCAGGCGAGTTTAATGTTACTGAACTCCATCCACTGTCGCCCATAGTCACATTCCAATAACCAACAACCCAACCAGATAAACCAAATACATGCAAAGAGTGGAGGCACCATTAGATTCGGTGCTTCCATTCTTTAGTTTTGCCCTCTTTCCACAATCTGGATTCTCGCCTACAATGTGGCCGTAATTCACGACCAATTATATATTTTTTGGAGGGACGATTTTGGCTAATTTGACACTTGCGGAAGCTGAAGTAATTTTGGCGGCGTCAAAGGCAAAGATGATTGAACTAGGCGTCAAGATGAGCATCTCAGTGGTTGACCCTAGAGGCGACCTAATCACCATGTGCAAGATGGACGGAGCACCCTGGCGAACACCCGTGGTCTCCCGCGGCAAAGCGGTTGCCTCAGCCAGCTTTGAAGTAGCCAGCGGAGCTCTGACCGACAACTCCCAGGCTCCTATTTTCAGGGCTTTCATGGCCATGGAAGGCGGCCATTTCATCCCCGGTCAAGGCGCATTGCCCGTATTCCGCAATGGAGAGATCATCGGCGCGGTCGGTGGTAGCGGCGGATCATCCCAAGAGGACGAAGACTGCGCCCGCGCAGGCATCGAAGCCGCCGGATTCTCAGCTTCTCGCTAACCAATAGCCTTTAGTCAATGGCATCAAAAGCGGCTGGGTTAAACCCAGCCGCTTTTTTATTTACCTAAACCAATGCGCCTTACCCTCTGGTGGACGGCGCCCTACTCTGTGGTGGACGAAGCACGCCACCGGATTGTAGACTTATGCCTAGATTCCTTTTTCTTGTAGCAGTCTTAATTCGAGACTGGCGCTCAGAACCGCCGACTTGAGGCAGTCTCAGACGAGACCGCTGGAGTGAAATTATGCACGTTGGATCGTCCACTTTTTTCCAGAACCACCGTCAGGCTATGACCGACTTGGAGGTTTACCAAAACGAACTGCGCCTAGCTGACATGGTTGAACCGTTGGGCTTCGACTCGATCTGGGGAGTGGAGCACCATTTCACCGACTATACAATGTGCCCCGACGTTCTACAGTTCCTTTCTTACATGGCCGGACGAACTCAAACCGTGCAACTCGGCAGCATGGTGGTGGTGCTGCCCTGGCACAACCCGCTGCGGGTAGCCGAGCAATTCTCAGTGTTGGATCACCTGAGCGGCGGAAGGGCGATTGTCGGCGTTGGCCGTGGATTGGCCAGGGTTGAATTCGACGCTTTCAAACTGGAAATGTCAGAGTCCAGGACCAGGTTCGCTGAGAGCACCAAGTTGTTGGTAGACGCCCTTGAAGGTGGTTTTGCTGAGTTCCACGGGGAACTGATCGAACAACCCCGGGCGGAGATCCGACCCAGACCCTACAAGAGTTTCAAGGGCCGGACCTACGCTGCCGCAGTCTCGCCGGAATCTTCATTGGCGCTGGCTCAATTGGGCCTGGGCATGTTGATCATTCCTCAGAAGCCGTGGAGCGAGGTTGAAGCCGAGCTTAAGTCCTACCGAGAGATCTACCAGGAGGTCAATGGCGAGCCCGCGCCGCCTCCCATAGTAGTTGGGTTCACGTTCTGCCATGAAGACGAAAAAACGGCCCGAGAGATGGCCAGCGAGTATATTGGCAATTACTGGGATTCGATCATGGATCACTACGAGTTCCACAGCGATCACCTGAAAGAGACAAAAGGCTACGAGTACTACGGCAAGTTCACCGAGAAGATTGAACAATACGGAGACCAGGACGTAAAGGACTTTTTCCTAGATTTGCAGGTATGGGGAACTCCCGAACAGTGCTACGAGAAAATCATGAAAACACGGGGCCGCACGGGAAGTGAATCATACTTGGCAGCGTTCAGTTTTGGCGGCATGCCCTACGATGAGGTTGAAAAAAGCATGAAGCTCTTCGCCGAAAAGGTGATGCCCAGACTGAAAGAAGTTCCCGCAGCGGTGTGAGCTATTCGCCCGTATAGCGAATTTCCTCACTTTTGATCTCACCCAGAGGACGCCATGCAAAACGCTCCGTATAGGGGTTGTCGATTCCTTCCAAAGCGTCCGCGGCCAGTCCGCCCAGCACCGGGCCAAACTTAAAGGCATGCCCACTGCCGCCGGTGGACACCACCAAGCCCTGCCTGGCAGGGTCACGACTGATCCAGAAGTCGCCATCCCAGGTGTCGCAGTAGAGACACATCTTGCTGCCGTGCAGCGGTAGTGCCGCCAGAGATGGCAGTGACTCGGCCAGGAACGCGCGGCAATGGGCTTCTTGCTCTGGCAGTGTCACTCTATCCGCGTCCGGGTGGACTCTCAGGCCCGGCCCATGGTTGGCCATCTTGACGACGCCATCAGTGTTGGCCGGAAAACCGTACCAGCCGCTACGAGGAATATCCGCGCCCCAAGGCGGGAATGACGGAGCCCTGTAGCTATCCACATCTGACGGTTTGAAGTAGAAGATGGGTTGCCCCACCGGCCACATCCGGTCAGCAAGCTCCGGCAGCAAAACTGTGGTCCACACCCCGGCAGCCACCAAAACCCAATCAGCCAGCAATTCTCTGCCGCCCGATGTCGCAGCGCCGGTCACTCGAACGCCGTCCTGTAGCAAACGGGCCGCGGCGAACCCGGTCACAATCGAGATGCCAGAATTAACGGCGTCCTGAGCCAGGGCAGCGGTGATTTTGCCGGCTTCCGCCCAACCAGCCCTGGGGTTGAAGTACCCGTCTATGTAGTGGTCTGAGTTCCAATGCGGGTAACGCTGTGCCAGGTCTCCGGCTGATAGCTTTTCAAGGGGAAAGCCATTCCGCCCAACCAGCCCTGGGGTTGAAGTACCCGTCTATGTAGTGGTCTGAGTTCCAATGCGGGTAACGTTGTGCCAGGTCTCCGGCTGATAGCTTTTCAAGGGGAAAGCCACGCTCAGTCAGGAGCGCATACGAGTCCTGCTCAAACGACCCGGCAGCCATGGGGTCGCTGGTCATAAGCAGAAACCCATCCTCGTGATAAAGGTCTCTTCCCCAACGAGCATTCCAGCGGTGCCAACCCTCAATCGCCTCCGCACCCAACGACGAATAAAGGCCATCGCCGCCATAGTCCATGCGCACCATGCGACTGACATCGTTGGAAGCCGCCAGAGGATGGGGGACCGGACCGGGATCTGCCACCGTCACTCGATATCCGCGCTGATGTAACTCCAAGGCGGCCGTCAATCCAAATATGCCAGCCCCAAGCACCAATACCGAGTTGTCAGCAGACACAATCCACCATAGCTAATTTGATTTTCCGGAAGTTTGGCCGGTCAATCAAGACGTTCACCCAGCAGCGGCAGACTTAATGGCAGCTCGCAGGTCGTCGATGCTAACGTCGCCGCCCAACAGCTCGCCGCCAATCATATAGGTGGGGGTTCCGCCCACGCCGGTCTCTTTGGCCGCTTCATAGTCACGCATCACGACATCTCGATACTCACCGGCCTTGATCCGAGGGGCAAGGTCAACCCAGTCCAAGCCAACCGCCGTCACTATCTCTTGCAACACGTCCAGATCGTTGATGTCAGCACCTGACTCCCAGTAAGCAGCAGCGGCCAGGTGATGGAACTCACCGTCTTTGCCCTTTTCCTTGGCGTACGCAGTGACTTCATGGGCGCGCATCGTGTTTGGCGACCATTGGGGACGGTGCATTTCCAGCCCAACGCCCTTAGCCCGTTCTTGCATCGCGGCGTTAAGCTCGGTTTCAGTCTCACCATCAAACAGTCGACGAGGTTCACCCTCCGCAGGTCTTTCCGGACGGAGCAAATACGGTTTGCGGTCTACTTGAATAGACAATTCCGAGGACAACATGTCGAGCCTACCC
>Ga0209089_10002601_pt1 | contig 15903 bp, 15 predicted proteins | sample ArcticOcean_MG_C_FD_187431 | JGI IMG/M metagenome (GOLD analysis project Ga0209089, IMG submission 187431) | Marine microbial communities from western Arctic Ocean - ArcticOcean_MG_CB2_150 (SPAdes) (version 2) | ecosystem: Environmental > Aquatic > Marine > Oceanic | place: Arctic Ocean: Canada... | reverse complement strand
TTTGAACCAAATAAATTTAGTAGATTAAGCTGTCAGATTACTGTCAGCGATGAATTAGATGGTTTGGTCGTAAAAATGCCATCAAAGCAAGCATAATATAACTATGATTAAAACAGATGTCTTAGTTATTGGTGGTGGACCAGTCGGTTTGTTTGCTGTGCAGCAATTAGGTTTAATTGGACTTAAAGCAGAATTAGTTGATAATTTAGATAAAATTGGTGGACAGTGCATTGAGCTTTATCCAGATAAACCAATATATGACATCCCAGCTATACCTGAATGTACTGGTGAAACTTTAACAAAAAATTTATTAGAACAAATTAAACCTTTTAAACCAAACTTTCATTTAAACGAGAGAGTTCAAGAAATCTCTAAAGAAAATAATAATTGGAAAATAGTTACAAGTGGAAAAAAAATATTTTTAGCTCCTAATATTATTATAGCTGCTGGAGTTGGATCTTTTGAGCCTAGAAAATTTTCTGTAAAGGAAGCTGAAAAATTTGAAAATAATGGAGTTTTTTACTCTATTAAAGACAAAACTTATTTTAAAAATAAAAAAGTTTGTATTTTTGGTGGAGGAGACTCAGCTTTAGATTGGGCAATTGAATTATCAAAATTTTCTGAAGTTACGCTAGTGCATAGAAGAGAAGAATTTAGAGGTGCGGAACACAGCGCATCAGTAGCAAAAGAATTAGGAAAAAAAGGTAAATTAAAAATAAAGACACCCTTTCAAATCAGCTCAATAGAAGGAGATAAAAAAATTACAGGCATTGAAATTAAAACAGAAGATGGAAAAATTGAAAAAATTGCTACCGATTGCGTGCTTGGTTTTTTTGGTTTAATAATGAAATTAGGTCCTATTGCCGAATGGGGTTTAAATCTTGAAAAGAAAACTATTCCAGTTAACACTGAAAATTTTCAAACAAATAAGGAAGGTATATTTGCAATTGGAGACATTTGCACTTATCCCGGAAAATTAAAACTAATTTTGAGTGGCTTTCATGAAGGTGCTCTTGCTGCGAGAGCTTGCTTTAAACTAGCAAGACCAAATGAAAAATACAGATTTGAATTTACCACTACTTCAAAAAGTATGCAGGAAAGACTAGGTGTAAAAAAAAGTGATTGAGTTATTTTATGCAAATACTCCTAATGGAAGAAAAATATCCATTATGCTTGAGGAAATAAAATTTGAATACAAAGTTACTCAAATAAAACTTAACCCTGGAGGAGAATTTTCGAAGGGTGAACAATTTAAACCAGAGTTTAGAAAAATTAGTCCTTTTAGTAAAATTCCAGTAATTATTGATCATGATAATAATAAAGAAGTTATTTTTGAATCTGGAGCTATCCTTGTATATCTAGGAGAAAAAAGTAATAAATTTTATGACCAAAAAGATAGAACAAAAATTAACCAATGGTTAATGGCTCAGATGAGTTACGTTGGTCCAATGCTAGGACAACATCATCAATTTCATCACTATAATTCTGGTAAAGATAAATGGGGTGAAGAAAGATATTTTAAAATAACCAAAACTATATATGGAGATTTAGACGAAAGATTAGACCAATCAAAATATCTTGCAGGTGAAAATTATTCAATAGCCGATATAGCGACCTTTCCTTGGATTGCGAGACATGACTGGCACGACATAGGTTTGAAAAATTATAAAAACTTAACCAGATGGTATGAAAAAATATCTGAAAGAGCAGCCGTAATCAAAGGTTATGATGTTTTAAATATTGGAGACAAAATAGCAAAAATATAATTTATGCATCAGCATAAATTTTTTCATTTTTCTCATGTTTTTCTTGTGCCTCAATTGAAAGTGTAGCAATAGGTCTTGCAATTAGTCTTTTTACACCAATTGGTTCACCAGTATCCTCGCAAAAACCATATGTATTATCTTGAACTCTTTTAATAGCCTTATCTATTTTTGATAGAAGTTTTCTTTGCCTATTCATTGTATGTATTTCAACATTTTTTTCTGTTTGCGATGATGCTTGATCAACTACGTCTGGAGAGAAAATCTCATTATCAATATCACTTAAAGTAAGGCTTTTAGTATTAGCGTCTATAATCTCTTTTCTCCATTCAACAAGTCTTTTTTTAAAATACGCCTTGTGTTTAGGACACATGTATTTTTCTTTTTCATTTGGAGTATATTTTTTTGGCATTTTCTTTAGTTTCTAATTTATTAAAGTTGCAGAGTATATTTACGATTTTATAGGTGTCAAGAGGCATAAACTTGTATAAATTCAGCGCATGCAAAGCAAAGATGTAAACATTAAAAAAATTCTAATAATCTTTTTATTTGTTCACTTAGTTATATGGACAGTAGTTCCAGCAATATCAAATGCTAATTTGCCATTAGATACTATAGAAGCCCTCGCTTGGGGAAGTAATTTAGATTGGGGTTTTAACAAACATCCTCCAGTAAGTGCATTTGCAGTTGAAATATTCTACCAAATATTTGGAAGTCAAGATTGGGCTTATTATGCTCTTAGTCAAGTTTTTGTGATATTATCTTTTTTTATTATTTTTAAATTTTCTGAAGATTTTTTTAAAAACCCAATTCATAGTTTGATTTCAGTTTTATTATTAGAAGGCATTTACTTTTATAATTTCACAACACCTGAATTTAATGTAAATGTATGTCAATTACCTTTTTGGTCTTTGACAGTTTTATATTTTTGGAAAGGTTATAAAGATAATAAAACTAATGATTGGTTATTATTTGGTTTATTTGCTGCCTTAGGGTTTTTATCTAAGTATTTATTTATTTATTTATTAGCAGCTATAGATATAGCTTTTATTTATCTTATAATTAATAAAAAATTTAATTTTAGATGTTTAATTTCTTTAATTCCTTTTTTCTTAGTTTTATTACCTCATCTAATTTGGCTTACAGAAAATGATTATACTACTATTACTTATGGTCTTCATAGGACGGGAACAATTGATCAAAATTTTTTAGATCATTTATTTTATCCTTTTATATTTTTAGGAAAACAAATAGGAATACTTGCACCATTCTTTTTAATGGTTGCTTTTTTAGTTTCAAAATTTAAAACAAAATTTAATTTTAAAGATAAGAGATTACTATTTTTACTAACTATTAATATTGTTCCAATTATTTTAATGTTTTTAACTTCTATGCTGATGGGTGTTAAAATTAGAACAATGTGGATGACGCCTTTTTATTTATTTTTAGGTGTATTGCTAGTTTATATTTTTCAATCGCAAATCAATTTAAATAAATTAAAAAGTTTTGTTTCAGTATTTTTAATTTTATTTATTTTCTCACCATTTGCTTATGCTTATGTTTCGGTAACACAAACAGATAAAAGAACAAATTACCCTGGCAAAGAAAATGCAAGAGTAGCTCAAGAATGGTGGGATAGTAAATATGGTGGAGAAATTATTACGGTTATAGGAAATGAATGGGAAGCGGGTAATTTATCTTACCATTTAAAAGATAGACCGAAATGGACTGGTGAATTCAAAGAGCTAAAAAAAAATGGTATCTTTCTTTGTAGTAAAAAATATAAATGTAATGCATATAATAAATGAAAAAATTTATAATTTTAATACCTCTTTATAATGATTGGAAATCAGCTTCTAAGCTTTTAGATGAAATTGATTTACAAGTTAATAATTGGCAATCAGAAGTTTCAGTTATCATTGTTAATGATGCCTCGACCGAACCAAAAACTGGCTTAAATAAAAGTTTTAAAAAAATAAAATCTTTCAAAGTTTTAAATATGAAAGAAAATAAAGTGCACCAAAGATGTATTGCTGCCGGACTAAAGTATATCTACAAAAATGAAGATTTTCACCGTGTGATTATTATGGACGCTGATGGTGAAGATAGACCGGAAGAACTAAATGATTTTTATAAAAAGGTCCAAGAAAACCCCAACAAAACAATAACTGGGAACAGGTTCAAAAGATCAGAAGGGATTGTTTTTAGAACATTATATGAAGTTCATAAAATACTAACCTTTGTGTTTACTGGTAAATTGATAAAATTTGGAAACTTTTCTTGTTTACCAAAGCTTCATGTGGGGCAGCTAATCCAGAAATCTTACTTATGGAACACATATTCTAGCTCAGTAGTAAAAACAATTAAAGATAGGACTTTTATACCGTCTGTAAGAGGTAATAGATATGTCTTGCCATCTAAAATGAATTTTACAGCACTTATTTTTCATTCTTTAACAATAATTTCTGTCTTTAGAAGATTAGTTGTTATTCGATCTATTATTTTTTTATTAATTTATTTGTTTTTGATTTCTAATAACATTTCCTCACTTACCCTTACTCCAGTCTTTTTTTTATTAGCTTTTGTACTTTTTATTTTAAAAGTTTCAATGCGCGCAAACATGGAAGAGTTTAGTAAGTCCTTAGACAACATTGGTAGTGTTGATATTTTAGACAATTCTAACAACAGGTAAAAAATCAAAACAAGCTGTATCAACTTTAGAACTATGTTGTTTTTTTGTGTTCCATTTTTTTTTGAAACCTGCCTGTGCAACACTTAAGGCATTACGACCATACTTAAAATTTGTATGATCTATTGCTTTCATCAACTGTATTCTTTTTTCATCATTATTAATTTCTGAAAATAAATTTTTATTATAAATATCAACATCTTTTAAACCTGATAGAATTATACCAGTTTTTTGGTATCGATATCCTTCTTTGTAAATACTTTTTAATGCATTTAAAGCTTCTTTGATTAACGTTATGCTATCGTTTGTTCTTATTGGCAAATCTATATCTTGCGAATTTGCATAGTAATTACTTTTTGTTTGGAAAGGGCTTGTTCTAATAAAAACAGTTATTTTTTTTACCGTTTGCTTGTCTGACCTTATTTTTTCAGCCGCGTTAAGACAATGTGTTGTTACAGCCTCGTTAAGTTCTTCTAATTTTGTGACTTTGACTCCAAAAGATCTTGAAACACAACAATTTTTTCTTTTTGCTTGATGAGGTTCTAGGGATGAGCATGGAATTCCTTTTAACTCCATTGCAGTACGTGATCCAAAAACGTTTGTATTTTTTTTTATCCATCCATTGTGCATATTTTTAAGTTCATAAGCTGTATTTATCCCATTTTTAATATAGAATTTAGTTAGTTGTCGTCCCACACCCCAAACATCATTTATTTTAACTTCTGAAAGAAGTTTATCTATATTTTTTGAATCTATTAAGTTAATAACCCCAGATTTTTCTTTCTTTGCAATATAATTTGCAGCTTTGCTTAAAGTTTTTGTTGTTGCAATACCAATACTAGTAGGTATACCAGTCCATTTTAAAACAGTTTTTCTTATATTATAACCATGCTCTAGTAGGTTTTCATTTTGGATTGACGATAAATCTAAAAAAGCTTCATCAATTGAATAAATTTCCATTCGTGGTGCAAATTGTTTTAATGTTTTCATTACTCTTCTTGATATATCTCCATATAAAGAAAAATTTGTTGAAAAAGTTTTTACATCATTTTCTTTTACTATTTTTTTTACTTTAAAATATGGTTCTCCCATTTTTATTCCTAATAACTTAGCTTCTGCTGACCTAGATATCACACAACCATCATTGCTTGAGAGAACTACAACTGGTTTTTTTTCTATTGATGGGCTAAACAATCTTTCACAAGAAACATAAAAAGCATTACAATCAACTAGTGCTATTTTGCTATTATTATAAAGCATGAATTGTATAAGTTACCACACCCCAAATAACGATTTCAGGATTTTCAATTAAATTAATTTTATCTTTTGATTCTTTTGATCCGGAAGTTAAAAATGTTTGATTTTTTTCTTTTATAAAACTTTTGACGACCAACTCTTCATTAATATTAACAATCACAGTAGAAAAATTTTTTGGATTTAAACTTCTGTCTACCACCAGAAGATCGCCATTTTGAATACCAACGCTGTTCATAGATTTGCCCTGAACTCGGATAAGAAATGTTGAGGGTATATTTTTTATTAGATGAGCATTAAGGTCTATATCATCTTCAACATAATCTGTAGCCGGAGAAGGAAATCCAGCGCCAACTTTATTCATGTGAAACGGCAATAGTAATTTCATAATGTTCTTATTTTGTTCTAATATATAATAACAAATATGATATTGCAACCTGTTGAAAAACACCTTCTGGGTTGTATTTTGAGTCCGTAACTGAATCAAAGAAGAATCAAAACGTGAACATTCAAGTTACATTTTGCAGGCTTGTGGATAACATTAACCAGAGATAGTTTAAATACTTTATTAATTTTAAAAAAAATAAAAATATAAATGAAAAAACTAACATGTCATTGTGGGGGAGTGGAGGCCGAAGTAAAAATACCAGAGAAAGGTTTTGAAAAACTTGTTAGGTGTAATTGCTCAATTTGTAAAAGAAAAGGTTATATAATGACTCCAGTTAGCCCAGAAAATTTTAAAATTATTAAAGGACATGACCTTTTAACTCTTTACCAGTATCACACAAAAGTAGCTGAACATTATTTTTGTGCAAAGTGTGGAATCTATACTCACACAAACCCAAGAAGCAATCATGACAAAGTTTATATGATAAATGTTGCATGTATAGAAGGTGTTAAACCACTTGAATTAAAAAATATAATAATCAATGATGGCGAAAATCATCCTCTGGACCAGAAATAATAATTATTTTAATGCAATTAACAAATGATTGTTTCGAGAAAACAAAAAAAGAATATTTAAATTTTATAAGTAAAGAAAAAATTTATAACAAGTCTATAGGAACACACATAAAAAGTTTTAAAAATATATATATACCAATTGCATTTTGGATTAACAACAAATGTCAAAAAAAAGGAAAAACTTTACTACTTGGTTTATCAGCCAGTCAAGGCTCAGGAAAAACAACTGTTGCGGCTATATTAAGTATTATTTTAAAAAAATTCTTTAAAAGAAATGTATGTGTTATATCAATCGATGATTTTTATAAAAAGTTAAGCGATAGAGAAAAAATGGCAAAGCAAAAACATCCGCTACTCAAAACAAGAGGGGTGCCTGGCACACATGACACACATTTGATTGATTATTTTTTTACATCTCTCAAGAAAAAAAAATTTAAAAGAATTAAAATCCCAAAATTTGATAAAGCAATAGACGATAGGATAGAAAAAAGTAGATGGAATCATATTAGAAAAAAACCTGAAATAGTAATATTTGAAGGATGGTGTGTTGGAGCCAAACCTGAAAAAAAATCTTCTTTAAAAAAACCAATAAATTTTTTAGAAAAGTATCATGATAAAGATTTGGTATGGAGACAATTTGTTAACGAAAAACTTAAGAAAGAATATAAAAAAATTTTTTCAATGATTGATCATTACATTTTTATGAAAGCTCCAAGTTTTAAAATAGTTTTTAAATGGAGAATGCTACAAGAAAATAAATTAAAAAAAAAATATAGTAAAGGTAAAAAAATAATGACTTACAGTGAAATAAAAAAATTTATAATGTTTTATCAAAGAATTACTTTGCAAATGATTAAGGATTTGGGTAAATCAGCAGCAATAGTTATTTTTTTGAAAAAAAATCATGAAATAAAAAAAGTCTTATATAGAATATAGTGAAATGAAATATTTAATTAGAATTTTATTACTTGTAACACTTACATTAACTGGAAATGAGATTAAGGCTGATACATTATTTGATTCTTTGCATTCAGCTTATTTAAATAATCCAAAACTAAATGCAGAAAGAGCAAATAAACGTGCTTCCAAAGAAGAAAACAAAGGAGCAATAAGTGAATTTCTGCCAAGCGTTACAATATCTGGGTATGTAAGCGAACAAGATAACTCTGGTGGATCAGCCTCTTCTAATTTTACGCCGTCAGAACAAGCACTAAAAATTGAACAAAAAATTTTTCAAGGGTTTGGAGGTGTTGCGAATGTAAAGAAAAAAAAATATGGCTATGAAATGGCAGAATTTAAACTTAAAAAAATTGAACAAGAAATCTTACTCTCAGCTGCAGAAGTACACGCAGATCTATTGTTAGATAAAAAAAAATTAAATATTAACTTAATAAATGTTGATTTATTAGAAAGACAAGTTGAAACTGACCAAAACAGATTGGAAAAAGGAGAAATAAATTTGACTGATTTAGCCCAATCCGAGTCTTCTCTTGCTGGTGCCGTAGCAGACCTAATCGTTGCAAAAAATAATTTGCTAACTAGCGCAGCTAATTATGAAAAAATAGTTGGAAAAAAACCTTCAAAAGATATCGAGGAAATTAAAACACTTAACTTAAAATTGCCCAACAGTTTAGCGGTAGCTTACAATCTATCAAAATCTGAAAATCCTGATATACAAATAGCTAGGCTAGAATTTGAGCAATCTAAACTAGATTTAGTAATTGCAGGATCAGATCTTGCTCCCTCAGCAACATTATCCTATAAAATTGCTGAACAAGATAATATGAGTTCTACGGTACTCGATAGAACTCAGCAAACACTTACAGCAACAGCTACATGGCCTTTATTTTCAGGAGGTAGCAATATATATAATGTAAGAAAAACAAAAGAGCTTAAAAATCAAAAAAAACTTTTATTTGAAGATACTAAAAAAGTAATCGAAACAGACGTTACCACTTCCTGGTCTAATTACCAATCTTCTAAAGGTGTTTTAGAGTCAATTAAATCTCAAGTTAAAGCCGCGGAAATAGCAAACGAAGGAATAACTTTAGAATATGAGTCTGGAAATAACAGAACTACTTTAGAAGTAATTCAATCACATACAATTTTACTTAATTCTAGAATTAATCTAGCTAACTCAGAAAGAAACTTCATTATTTCTCAATTTGCTCTTTTATCGACAGTGGGTCGCCTTACAGCAAAACAACTTAATTTAAAAAAATAAGCCTACGCTTTGCCTAAAAATCTTTGTTTTTTAATCATATTATTAACTATTGATAAAAAGAACAAAATGTGTACATTTATAGACATGATTCGTAAACTAAACTTTTAACAAAAAAGGTAATTATGACTAAAAATAACTTAAAAATAGTAAAATCAGGCAAAAATCAAGAAGCAGAAAATAAAGAAAAAAATAAAGCTTTAGAAGCAGCAATCAGTCAAATAGATGAAAATTTCGGAAAAGGTTCAGTAATGAAGCTTGGGCAAAAAGCAGCCATGAATATAGAGGCGATATCAACTGGATCATTAAGCTTAGATTTAGCGTTAGGAATTGGAGGACTCCCAAAAGGAAGAGTTGTAGAAATTTATGGTCCAGAATCTTCTGGAAAAACCACTTTAGCACTACAAGTGGTTGCTGAAGCACAAAAAACTGGTGGAATTTGTGCGTTTGTGGATGCAGAACATGCTTTAGATCCCGTTTACGCTAAAAAATTAGGAGTAAAAACTGAAGAACTTTTGATATCTCAACCTGACACCGGTGAGCAAGCTTTAGAAATAGCAGACACTCTTATTAAATCAGGATCTATCTCAGTTATAGTAGTTGATTCTGTTGCAGCTCTAACACCCAGAGCAGAGTTAGAAGGAGAAATGGGAGATCATCATGTTGGTTTACAATCAAGATTAATGAGTCAAGCCCTTAGAAAATTGACTGGCTCAATAGCAAACACCAACACTATGATGATATTTATTAACCAAATTAGAATGAAAATTGGCGTAATGTTTGGCAATCCAGAAACAACATCAGGTGGAAATGCTTTGAAATTCTATTCATCGGTCAGACTGGATATAAGAAGAATAGGAGCGATTAAAGATAAAGAGCAAATTATCGGGAATTCTACTAGAGTTAAAGTAGTTAAAAATAAAGTTTCTCCGCCATTCAAAGTTGTAGAATTTGATCTAATGTATGGAAAAGGCATTAGTAAAGTCGGCGAGCTAGTAGACTTAGGCGCAAAAGCTAATGTAGTTGAAAAAGCAGGTGCTTGGTATGCGTATAAGGGAGAAAAAATTGGACAGGGTCGTGAAAATGCCAAAGTTTATTTAGAACAAAATCCTAAAATAGCTGCGGAGATAGAAATGGCCATCAGAACTAAAGCTGGTTTAATCGCTAAACAGTTAGAAGGCAATCCTTTAGACGGAGATAAAGAAAAAACTACCCCAGACATGGAAAAAGAAAAAATTACTCCAAAGGAAGAAGTTCCACCTAAAAAAATTAACTAAAAGTCATTTTTAGATAATAAAAGGCGCTTATTTTAAGCGCCTTTTTCCCTTCAGCGATATAGACATAAGCCTAAAAAGTAGTATTTTGGTTGCATGCCTATTTATACAGCACAAAAAATCAACAATAAGCCTGTTGAAGATAATTATTTAAAAAAAATATTTTAGAAACATGACTCAAAAGACATTAAATGAAATAAGAAGCACCTTTCTTAAATATTTTGAGAAAAATGGTCATAAAATTGTTGAGTCTAGCAACCTAGTTCCTAACAATGATCCTACCCTAATGTTTGCTAACTCAGGAATGGTACAATTTAAAAATGTTTTTACTGGACTAGAAAAAAGAGATTATAAAACAGCAACAACTTCACAAAAATGTGTAAGAGCCGGAGGTAAACATAATGATTTAGAAAATGTGGGTTATACACCTAGACACCACACATTTTTTGAGATGTTAGGAAACTTTTCATTTGGAGATTACTTTAAGGAAAGAGCAATTGAACTAGCCTGGAATTTAATAACAAAAGATTTTGGTTTAGATAAAAATAAACTTTATTTTACTGTTTATAAGGATGATGAAGAAGCTTTTAATCTTTGGAAAAAAATTACTGGTTTGGGGGATGATAAGATAATTAGAATTTCAACTTCAGATAATTTTTGGTCAATGGGAGAAATGGGCCCATGTGGACCATGTTCAGAAATATTCTTTGATCATGGTGATCGTTTAAAAGGAGGTTTGCCTGGGTCAAAAGATCAGGATGGAGATAGATATATTGAAATTTGGAATTTAGTTTTTATGCAATTTGAACAGATTTCAAAAGATAAACGAATTGATTTACCCAAACCATCTGTTGATACTGGTATGGGTTTAGAAAGAATGGCAGCTCTACTTCAGGGAACTCATGATAATTATCAAACAGACCATTTTAAAAAACTCATAAGCTCAATTTCAGATACTGTAAAAATAAAACCTGATGAAAAAAATATATCAAGTTTTAGAGTTATAGCTGACCATCTAAGAGCAAGTTCATTTTTAATTGCTGAAGGAGTTCTCCCATCTAACGAAGGAAGAGGATATGTACTTAGAAGAATTATGAGAAGAGGAATGAGACATTCACATTTATTGGGAACAAAGGATCCTGTCTTTTTTAATATTTTTAAAACATTATTAGAAGAAATGAAAATAAGTTATCCAGAATTAGAAAGAGCACAGTCCTTAATAAAAGAAACTTTAAAAATGGAAGAAGAAAAATTTTTGGTTCTTCTTGATAGAGGAATTAAAATTTTAGATGATGAAATATCTAAAATAAAAAATGTATTACCTGGAGAAGTGGCTTTTAAGCTGTACGACACTTATGGTTTCCCCCTTGATCTTACTGAAGATATTTTAAAAAACAAATCATTAAAAGTAGACCATGAAAAATTCAAATCCTTAATGAAGGACAGTAGAGAATTAGCAAAGAAAAATTGGAAGGGATCTGGAGATAGTGCGGTTGATAAAATTTGGTTTAAAATAAAAGATAAATTAGGAGCAACTGAGTTTTTGGGCCACGAAACAAATCAAGCAGAAGGTGTTGTTTTATCTTTATTAAAAAATAATAAAGAAGTGCAAACTTTAAAATCTGGAGATGAAGCAATGTTAATTACAAACCAAACACCATTTTATGCAGAGTCTGGCGGTCAAGTAGGGGATACAGGGAGTATTGTTTCTGGAGAATTTAACTTTGAGGTAAAAGATGTGCAAAAAAAATTAGGTGACCTATTTATTCATTATGGGAAAGTTTTAAGTGGAACAATTAATGTAAAAGACAACGTAGATATGAAAATAGATTTTGTTAGAAGAAATAATATTAGGGCCTATCATTCTGCAACACATTTGCTTCATGAGTCACTAAGAAGAGTACTAGGCACCCATGTAATGCAAAAAGGATCATTAGTAGAACCCGAAAGATTAAGATTTGATTTTAGTCATATGAAACCTCTTCTTCTTGAAGAGGTTAAAAAAATAGAAACATATGTGAACGATATGGTAAATAAAAAATCAGATGTAAAAACTAGAATAATGACACCAAAAGAAGCAGTAAATAATGGAGCATTGGCTCTATTTGGCGAGAAGTATGGTGATGAAGTTAGAGTTTTATCTATGGGAAATGAAAGTGATAAATTTTTTTCTACTGAATTGTGTGGAGGAACTCACGTCAGAAATACAGAAGATATAGGAAAATTTAAGATTATAAGCCAATCCTCAATTGCTGCTGGTGTTCGACGAATTGAGGCTTTAAGAGATAAACAATTAGAAAAATACGAAACATTATTAAATAAAGAAAAAGATCTAAAAGAAATAACTCAAAAAGAACAGTTAGATTTAATTAAAAAAAAACTAGCTAATTATAAAATTAAACCAGATTACCACGAGGATTTAGAATTATCTGTAAATATAAAAAATTTAAATAAGCAATTAGAAAAGGAAAAAATTAAGGATACCATTAAAGACAAAACTAAGAATGTTATTGAGGATAGAAAAATAGGTACTTTTACATTAAGAAAACAAGTTCTTAAAGATTATCCGCCAAAAGAATTAAGAAATATAATAGACCAAAGCAAAAAAGATATCAAAGAAGGTATTGTAGTAGGATTTTCTACATTTGAAAATAAAGTTGGTGTTGCTGTTGGTGTAACAAATAAATTAACAAAAAAATATGATGCCGTAATGCTTGTAAAAATAGCTTCTGAAGCTCTTGGTGGAAAAGGAGGAGGTGGAAGAAATGATTTCGCACAAGCTGGTGGTATTAACAAAGATAAAATAGACAATGCCTTTGATATGTTAAGTAAAAAAATTAATTAAGACTCTTTTTTAAATTAGAATCAATTGCTTCTAAAAATTGATTTGTGGTTAAATATTTTTGGTTTTTACCAATTAGTATAGCTAAGTCTTTAGTCATTGAGCCATTTTCAATTGTTTGTACACAAACTTTTTCTAAATTTTTTACAAATTTTTTCAAGTCCTCATTACCATCTAGTTTCCCTCTATGATATAGCCCTCTTGCCCAAGCAAAAATAGAAGCTATTGGGTTTGTTGATGTTTCTTTACCTTGTTGATGCAGCCTATAATGTCTAGTTACAGTTCCATGTGCTGCTTCAGATTCTATAGTTTTTCCATCTGGTGAAAACAAAACACTTGTCATAAGACCTAAAGAACCAAATCCTTGTGCAATTGTGTCAGACTGCACATCCCCATCATAATTTTTACATGCCCAAATATAATTTCCATTCCATTTCATAGCGCAAGCAACCATATCGTCTATGAGTCTATGTTCGTAAGTTATTTTTCTTTCTTGAAATTTTTTTTCAAATTCTTTTTCAAAGACTTCTTGAAATAAATCTTTAAATGTACCGTCGTACTTTTTCAAAATTGTATTTTTTGTAGAAAGATAAACTGGCCATTTTCTGCTAAGTCCATAATTCATACATGATCTTGCAAAATCTTTTATAGATTGATCCAAGTTGTACATTGATAAAGCGACACCTGGTCCAGGAAAATTAAATATTTCAAATTCTTTTTTATCCTTGCCGTCTTCAGATGTCCATTTCATTTCTAATTTTCCTTTTCCCGGAACTTTAAAGTCTGTTGCCCTATACTGATCACCAAAAGCATGCCTTCCTATCACGATTGGATTTGTCCAGCTAGGTACTAGCTTAGGTATGTTTTTACAAATAATTGGTTCACGAAAAACAGTACCACCTAAAATATTTCTGATAGTACCATTAGGAGATCTCCACATTTTTCTTAATTTAAATTCTTCAACACGATTTTCATCAGGTGTTATCGTTGCGCACTTAATACCCACACCAATTTTTTTAATAGCATTAGCAGAATCAATTGTTATTTGGTCTGAAGTTGAATCTCTACTTTTGATTCCTAAGTCGTAATATTTAATTCCAAGATCAAGGTAAGGCAAAATAAGTTTCTTTTTGATAAAATCCCATATAATTCTGGTCATTTCGTCACCATCCAGCTCAACAATCGGGTTTTTTACATTAATTTTTGACATTATATATTAATTTTATTATTTGAGTTTTATCACTTAATATACATATTAGCATAAAATTAGAAAGCTTATTGATTATGATAAATTTTTTGTTACCAAAACTCCATAAGGAGGGTTATAGATTTTTAGCTATAGCATTAGTAATTTCTTTTATTTTTTTATTAATCTCAAGTGCATTAGGTTTGTTAAGTTCTGTCTTTACTTTATGGGTTTACTATTTTTTTCGAGACCCTGAAAGATTTCCAATTAATGATGAAAATTACTTAACAAGTCCAGCTGATGGGGTAATAACACAAATTATTGAAACTCATGGACCAACTGAACTAGGTTTAGAAAATAAAAAATTTACTAGAGTAAGTATATTTATGAATGTTTTTAATTGCCATGTAAATAGAGTGCCTGTATCTGGCTTAGTAAAACAGATACACTACAAAGCAGGAAAATTTTTTAATGCATCGCTAGATAAGGCAAGCAATGAAAATGAAAGAAATTACGTTAAAATAAAAAACTCTGACAACGATGAATTAGTTTTAGTTCAAATAGCTGGTCTTATAGCAAGAAGAATTGTTTGTGATGTAAAAGAAGAAAGTCAAATCAAACAAGGAGAAAGATTTGGAATAATAAGATTTGGCAGCAGAGTTGATTTGTATTTTGAAAAATATAAGCTACTAGCCAAAGTGAATCAAAAAACAGTAGCTGGGGAAACTTTAATAGCAAAAAAATGAACAAAGATAAAGATAAAGAAGGCTTTGAAGTTATGCAAAAAAAAACACCAACTTCGCTTTTACCAAACGCCTTAACTATTCTAGGTGTCTGTTTAGGATTAAGTTCCATTAAATTTGCACTGGATTATAACTATGAAATGGCCGTTATAACAATAGGGTTAGCCGCCATTCTTGATACACTCGATGGAAGAGTTGCGAGATTGGTTAAGGCGACATCTAAAGTTGGTAAAGAGTTAGATTCATTGACCGATGTAATAAGTTTTGGTGTTGCACCAAGTTTTATAATGTACTTTTGGTCAATAAACGAAATTGGAAAGTTTGGTTGGTTTCTGGTTTTGCTTTACACAGTATGCTGCGCTCTTAGGTTGGCAAGATTTAATTTAACAAAAATAAATGATGAAGAAACGTGGAAAATAAATTTCTTTGAGGGAGTTCCATCGCCAGCAGCAGCAGGCTTACTGTTGTTACCTCTTATTTTAAGTCTAACCAATATACTTGAAATTTTAAATTCGAATGAATTAACTCAAATGTTAAACTTGAATAATATATTTAACCCGGAAAACAATAAAATAATAAGTTCAATAACTATTTTAATAGTTTCAATTTTAATGATAAGTAAAGTGCCAACATATTCATTAAAAAGAATTGCAATACCAAGAAGCTTAGGTGCTTTTTTATTACTTGGTATAGTAATTTACATAGGTATTTTAATTCTTTATCCATTTGAAATTTTATTTTTAACAGGCCTGGGGTACTTTCTGTTAATTCCAATTAGCTATATACATCATAGACACTTAAATAAAAAATTTCTAAGTAAAAATGAAGAAGATGAAATAGAAGATATTCTTTAAAATTTTATAAAATAAATTGAAAAAAAATAAAACTTCAAAAAACTGGATAATTAAGCAACATAGAGATTTATATTTTAAACAATCTAAAATTCAAGGTTACAGATCTAGATCTTC
>Ga0209089_10002600_pt1 | contig 15907 bp, 12 predicted proteins | sample ArcticOcean_MG_C_FD_187431 | JGI IMG/M metagenome (GOLD analysis project Ga0209089, IMG submission 187431) | Marine microbial communities from western Arctic Ocean - ArcticOcean_MG_CB2_150 (SPAdes) (version 2) | ecosystem: Environmental > Aquatic > Marine > Oceanic | place: Arctic Ocean: Canada... | reverse complement strand
GCGAGTAGCGACGTCTGCATTTCATGTTTTTTTTGGCTCGGGTGACGAAGAAGGCTCGTTGCGTGTGCAATCGGTGGAGGCGACTGAAGTCGAGATAAGCCCGATCGAAGACGTAAAACGATCCTGCCTCGTAGCTGAGTTGATCGAGGATGTTGACATCGTGAACTTTGCCAGTAGAGACAATGATTACGGTGGGAAAGTTGCCTCGCAGGTTGAGCAGCGTGTGCAGTTTGATAGCGGCCTTGTGACGGCGAAACTTGGCCCACGGGAAGAGCGAGAGGCAGAGATCGATGGTGGTGGAGTCCAGTGCATAAGCGTCCTTTTTCAATTCGACGCCAAAGGGTTCGTCGGAGTAAAGAGTCAGAGCTTGCTGAATGAGCACCTGAGCAAAGTCGGCGAAGATGCGCCAGTCGCGTTTTTCGTTGGCGTCGGCCAAGGTGCTGCGAGCGACCGGATGGCGCAGACCGCTGTGGTAGAGTTTGGGGCCAACAGCGTGGAGGCAAGTGGTGATATCGCGCAAGCTTTCGCGATAGGTGAGCTGGGCAAAAGCCATGGTCAGAAACTGTTCGTAAGTGGAGAAAGAGCGCATGCGGCAGTTGCCGCCGTAGCGAGCGATACACTTGTCCAATTCGTACTTGGGCAGTTGGTCCATGAGTTGAGCAAACACGGTTCGTCCTTCGTTCATAGCGGTCAGATCCCACGGGGGAGCGGGGAGAGACCGTGCAAAAGAGCCGCACAAAAATGAAATCGAAAAAAGTCATGACACCTGTTTCAGCCTTATTTTGTAGTAGCAAAACCGTTGTCGCTAAAATCTTAACCGGACACTAGTGATTGGGTATCTGTATTTACCCAAGTAATATGGATTCTCTATTACTAATTACCAATATCAGGGGAGAAGAAGCCTGAGGAAGATGGCAATACCAAGAAATGTAGGTGCCCACAGTCCAACGAAGATTCCAAACCGTTCTGCATGAGCTTTGTCTTCGAAGGATGTTCCCTTTTTCATATACCAGATTGAAATTGAGGCTACGACCGATATAAGACTTAGGATGAATGTTATTATTGATAGCGTGTTCATTTTTTATTTAGGCACTCAGGCCATCTAAATTTACCAATCCTTGACTGCCGGTCAAACAAGTCGTTGAAAGTAAATAACGTTGATGGAAATCAAAGCTGATATTGTTATTTATGTTTTCTAGAGATAGAGGAATAAGCGACAAGGGCCGATTCTCTAGAATTCTTAAGGTCTACTATTGGATACGGATAGTCTTTCCCTAATTTTATGCCTGAATTGACTAACAACTCACTTGGAGCTTCCCATGGGGTGAACAAATATTTGTTGGGAAGTTTTCGAAGTTCAGGAACAAATTTTCGTGTGTATTCCCCAAAGGGATCAAACTTTTTACCCTGCGTAATAGGATTAAATATTCGAAAGTATGGAGCGGCATCTGCACCACAACCGGCCACCCATTGCCAACTTGCGCTGTTACTGGCCAAATCAGCATCAACGAGGCAATCCCAGAACCATTCTTTACCATGGTGCCAGTGTATCAATAGGTTTTTAACGAGAAAGGAACCGACAATCATTCTGAGTCTATTGTGCATGAACCCGGTCTCCCAAAGTTCTCTCATTCCGGCGTCAATGACGGGATAACCTGTCTTTCCTTTTTGCCATTTCTTTAGGTGTTTAGAGTTGTCTCCCCAAGGGAATCTATCAAATTTCGTTTGTAGATTATTTTTAGGTAATTGAGGAAAGTAATAAAGTAAATTATTGGAAAACTCCCGCCACCCTAATTCACTCAAGTAATGGTCTGAATCTTCAGATTGACCACTTGCTCTGACGCGGTGCCAAACCTTATTGGGTGATATTTCCCCAAAATGAAGATGAGGGGACAACATGGAAATATTTTTCTTTGAAGGATAGTTTCGACCTTCTTTGTATGACGATATGCCACTTTTCAGGAAGTTATCCAGTTTATTTGAGGCCGCTTGTTCTCCAATGCGCCAATGTTTTTTTATTTTAATTTCCCAATTATACTCTTTGGGGTAAATGAACTTACCTTTGATTACTGTTTTGTTTGGTATATCAGCAAATATAAGATTTGAAGGTTTAGGGATTGGCTTTCTTGGCTCAGGCAATGAAAGACAACGCTTTTTAAAATAGGGTGTGAACACTTTGTAAGGGGTGCCATCCTTCTTGAGTGTTCTCCATGGCTCCCAAAGAAGGGAACCATTTCGGGTAATCACATCAATGTTCTCCCCCTTTAGTATGGCCTGAATTTTACTGTCAAGTTCGATCTGGCAAGGCTCATAGCATCGATTCCAATAAACAGCTTTTGAGTGCGATACTTTGGCCAGTTTAGGGATTATTTCTTTCGGGTCACCCTTAAATATAAGGAGCCGATGATTTAGTTGTTTGTTTAAGGAGCTTAAAGACTGGTTTTGCCACCATCGACTGGCACTGCCCTGGGTGTAGTCAGCCTGCATTTCGTCAAAAATAAAAACAGGTAGAATAGGTCCTGCATTGGCAGCCTCCGATAAAGCAGGGTTATCGAACAACCTTAAATCCCGTCGGAACCAATGAATAACATTTTGATTTTGCTCCATCTTTAGCGTAACAACTTAACACCCATATTTCAAAAACAATAAGCGTTTCGCATAATTGCGCATTTAAATACTAAGTAGAATAGGAAGCTAAATTTAACGGGAAAGATATGTAATTTTAAGAAAGTTAGGTTCAAGTGACATATTTATCTTTATGGACTGATCCATACGTGGAAAAGGCTTTAGTAATTCAGAGTGACAATTTAAATCCTATACTACAAAAAGGGAAATAATTGAAGACTATGTATGCAGCTTAATTTATATCCAGTACAATTAGGATGTAAGATTTAGGTGTGCTTATATTTTAATAGGAGGTTCGGACATTGCCTCTATCTTAACTATCTCTAGCTTGAAGTCTCCTGGTTTTTTGTCACCGAGAAAAAAACCAATGCCCTCGATATCTACGCCCTCAAGAGTTGGTAAACTCTTAATCCGGCTTCCTCTCCAGCTTGGTTTAAAGTCCTTAAACGGGAGCCAAACCTCCGTAATTTTACCTTTGGTAGTAGCAAAGTTAGCTCTGTAATTGACCCCGCCTCTCGCTTTGCGCGAACGGGCATTTAAGCTGTATGATCGCCCGTCACCTAAAACTTTAATTAAAAAACCTTGTGTTTTATTTAACCCAAGATCTTTTGGATAAGTTCGCACAGAACAAAATCCACCATTATTTTCAAGTGAAAGTGTCCCTGCGAATTTCGCGTTTTTCCCATCAAGGCGTTTCCAGGAGCTTTTTGATCTGCCCCCCATCACTGTGTCATTAACGGTGCTCCATCTAAGAATATCTAAATTGTTTTTTGCATCAATTAAAGTGACTGATTTATTTTCAGCTTTCACAACCGTAAAGGATAAAACTGTTAGGAATAGAAAAACACACTTCATATAATAACTTTATCATTAAATGCTGAAAAGGCAAATGAACTCGCAAGGACAGTGTTATCCGGTCAGGTGTTTTGAGATCTTATTAACTCCATTCTGTTTTAAACTCGGCCTGAATTTACCGCCGGCGATGCTATTGCGTGCAGGGCAGTGTGATATATATTAGCCGTTAGAAAACCCCGTAAACCATGACTAAAATCTGACGGGGTGCCCTGTATGGATTCTGTTTCCAGCATCCGGTGTTGTGAACATTCTGGTTACCTTATTTCAATCTAACCAGAATGCCTGTTTTTTGGAAGGTCAGCAACCAGATCACTAAACAAACATCCCACTGTTCCTGGAGCACTCACCCCAGTCGAACTTTCACGCGGCGTTATTGCATGGATGCTATTCCCAGCAGGAGGTCACTCGTCTACTGACATGCTATTCTTGCAATTGAGGATTCAGCCCAGTTCACAAAAACCCGTGCCAGTAATAAAAATGGTTCTGGCTGAGATGTTTAACAGGTGTTTGACACTTCTGACTAGACTGCGAACTTTGAGCTAGTTAAGATTATCAAACAACTACTAACGACAACCCTCGCAGTCTTTCTATTGGTGGGGTGTGGGCCATCAAAAGATGATCTTGCGATGATTTATGCTACCGAGTCAGGAAACATTCAAGCTGTCAAACAGCACCTTGCTGATGGCGCGGATGTGAATGCGAGGGATAATAATCAGTTTGGAGGGACTGCATTGCATGGAGCGGCTGGATATGGCCAAACGGAAATCGCCGAACTGCTTCTAATAAAAGGCGCGAAATTGGACTCAAAGGATGACAAGTATGGAATAACACCTTTACATTATGCGGCTTTTCGAGGTCATAAGGAAACTGCCGAACTGCTTATCGCCAAGGGTGCGGATGTAAATGCGAAGAATGAGGAAGGAGGGACTCCTTCGCATCTTGCGGCTGAGGAAGGTCACAAACAAATCGTTGAACTACTCATTGCAAAAGGTGCAGATTTGAATGTCAAAGATAATGCCGGCAGAACGCCGCTGGACTGGGCCGCCACGTGGGGACTGAAAGAAATTGCCGACCTCCTCCGAAAACATGTTGGTAAACCCAAGAAGGGACAGCAAACCATTGGCAAATAATCATCCCGTCGGCGATACCTTTCCGTCGCCACAATGCTCGAGGCCAAACGTCATCTGAGGCGCTTCAATGCGATCAAACCGGAGAGTTTTTACTGGTACTTGAAGGAGTGCGAATGGCGCTTCAATGGAGGAACCCATAAAATACTCTTAAATCAGTTAAAACATTGGGTGAAATGCTCACCCTAAACCTCCTTAGCTACTTCAGCCCCTAAATCTATTTGAATACTCAAAGAGTGATAGGAATCAATATCCCTGACACTTTTTTTTAAAAACCAAGCATCACGACAACTCAGCTCCCATTAAGAATGGGAGTCCGTAATGAATACATACGAGGCACCAGGTAAAAGACCCGAACGGTATCCAGCTTTTACCGAAGGGTTGCTAGCAGAGGCGGAAGACACTGAACTGCAGACCATTGTCAATGACGCAGCTGGCGGACTTTCGACACCAATCGCTCTAGTCACGCTCGTGTTGGAGCGAATACAATTCTTTAAGGCTCACTACGTACGGATTGCCGGAGGATCTGGCCATTTCGCGTGCAACTGAGCGGGATGTTTCATTCTGCCAGTTCGTGGTTCGTGACGGTGAACCATTCGAAGTCGAGAACGCGGAAGAAGATGAACGTGTCCCTCAACATTTGGTTAAACGTTATGGCGTCAAGGCCTACCTCGGTATTCCTGTGAAGGTCAATGAAGTTGTTACTGGGTCTCTTTGCGTCATCGACACAAAAGCTCGCACTCTCTCTGATGATGAGAGGCAGAAGTTGACTGAACTAGCCGGTCTGGTAAGCCAGCGTCTTGAAGTCCTTAGTGCGCAGCGAACGAGCCCCAGGCTCTCACTTGCCCAGCGTGCAGTATCTCCAAGCTTCACCGAATTGCGGGAATCTTTCGAATTGGTGAGAAACAGTGCTGCTGAAGGGCGAATAGCATCATCGACTCTAAAGTCCTTACTTCGACTCCTAATACATACTCAAACTGAAGGGGTAGCTACCCCCGGCGCAGTTGAGAGAGAGTTTGAGAACGCGTATCTTGCTCTGGAAGATTTGGATAATTCTGTCATCGAGATAGAAATGGGAACAGAAGACGCTGAGGATTGTGTATCCGCTCTGGAGAGAGTTCTGCTACAAGACACTTCAACAGCACGTTTGTCCGATGTACTGAATGCTGCACAGGATTTGTCGCGTTCCAACTGCAGAGATGTGGAAGGTGCGCCGCTGCCAGAGTTGCCAAACGATCCTCTACTGGCTACACCACAACCTCTGGCGGTGGGACTGCTGTCAAGTTGACTGACGCTGATTGCCATGGAATTGGCCAGCGCCGGGTTGTCAGATGGCTTATCGATTAGTGTGGAAGACTTCGGTGCGAAGGTGGAAATTTCGATTTCAGCACAGGGCCTTCTTGAGCCTGCGTTTGTAGCAGTGCCCACAGAGTTGAAACGTCATATTGGAGACGATCCGACTGCGTCAACACACGCCACAAAAGAAGCCGTCAAAGTTGCCCTCACAGTGACCAGCGAGTCGGGGCAATAAAGTTGTTTTTGGCTAAGTGAATTAGCTGCTGGCCTGTACATGAATCAAGTTATTATAGTCATATAAATTATTGATTTAATGTGCTTGGTAACGACTTTCGAGCCCGCTAACTTTAACGTTATATGATCTCATAGATGCGGTAACAGTTTTAGTCAATTAATTGAAAAATTCTTTTTGATCGATAATCAAAAATTCTTTTTAATTGTATTTTCACAAGTGGCAAAACGATTTCTCCAAATGGGGCAAACGGCAGGCGATACTTGACTAAGTCTTTGATCGTTACGTCACCTTCATTTTTCTCAAAAGTGTGAGTGTGAACCCATTTTGAATAGGGCCCCTTGAGTTGTTCATCAACAAATTGTCGGTTTTGCTCCCACTTGGAGATGATAGTCTTCCATCGAAAAGAAAACCCAAAAAGACGGATTTTATATTCAATAAGTGCTCCTGTTTTCATTTTTATTGGGAGAGGACTGGTTATTTTGAAACTCAATTCGGGGGGAGTTATTAATTCTAGATTCTGCGCGTCAGAAAAAAACTCAAACACATCTTCGATATTGCCTGGAACTTTCGTTTGAGCACGAAATGTATGATTGAATAATATCATTAATCAAAATATATATGAATATCATCATATTTGCTGCGCGAGGGGTTTTCATTAACGGCAGCGCCTAGGGTAGAATTGGCAAAGAAAACCCCGCCAGCCTTCGCTGACGGGGACCTTTTCCTAGTGTTAACCCCACACCAAACATCAGTAAACCGCTGACTACACAAACTTCGCATTGTTAAAGGTGTAGTCAAATACACCCCATTAGCCGTCACTGACGGGGCGATAGATAACCCTAACAACTTTGAAATGAGCATGTTATGCACTCGAATGCTCGGGTGTTGAAGGGGGTTTTTTTGCCCAAGGCTGTTCTTTGACCACAGTAAAAAAGCCGAGTATTTGCCCCAGTCGTGGACGCATGCGAATATTATATCGGCCTTTAATACTAAGCCAATCTGGTTACCGGAATTAAAAGGCCCCTCTAAAAATAGTTAAATTCTTGGTTATGTTAAAAAAAGTACGCCCATATAGCCGGGGCTCGTCAGCAATTGACGAGCCGCACTTTGACTGTGATATCACAAGTCTTCCACTCAACCCTTTCCGCTCTGCCATTCGTATTGGGTTAATTGTAGTCCTTATGGGTCTGACGATAGATTCTACTCATGGCGCGGATTGGAACCAATGGCGGGGTAGTTTACGGGATGGAAGTCAGGCGAGCGATCCCTGGCCGAGAAGCATTGGTGAAACGTCATTGGTGACGAAATGGTCCTCGGAAAAACTTGGCGCGAGCTATTCTGGTCCTATTACCGACGGCAAACTGATCTTCACCACCGAATCCGCCAAGGGCAACGAGTTGGTTTTGGCATATGGCCTTGAAGACGGAAAACTCAAATGGAAACAAAACTGGGCCGGTGAAATGAAGGTACCCTTCTTTGCCGCGCGAAACGGAAGTTGGATACGTTCCACCCCTGCCGTGGCCAATGGCCGAGTTTTCGTTGGAGGCATGCGAGATCACCTATTGTGCCTTGACGCCAAGTCAGGCGAAATTAAATGGGAAATCGACTTTCCAAAGCAATTCGGGACACCCCTGCCTGACTTCGGGTTTGCCAGTTCCCCTTTGGTGGATGAAAATCATGTTTACGTTCAGGCAGGAGCCAGTTTTAACAAGATTGATCAGGAAACTGGCACAGTCATTTGGCGTACTTCAAAGGATAAGGGAGGAATGTGGGGCAGCGCTTTTTCCTCCCCTACCTTTGGGAATATCGCTGGCCAAGATCAATTCCTCGTACTAACACGTTCAGATCTCACTGGTATAAACCCCGAAGATGGCAAGGTTTTGTGGAAACGCCCCATCAAGGCATATAGGGGAATGAACATTCTCACCCCGCTCATCTACAAGGATGGAATTTACACTAGTACATATCGTGTCGGATCTTCCTATATTCAAATCAACCAAAAAAACAACAAATGGAAAACCGAAGAAAAATGGACCAGCAAGGCAAGAGGCTACATGTGCAGTCCTGTATTATACGACGGAAAGGCATATTTACACCTACAAAACCAGCGGTTTGCCTGCTTTGACCTGGAAACCGGTGATGAACAATGGGTCAGCAGTAAGAGTTTTGGCAAATACATGAGTCTAGTCATCAACGGTGACAAGATTCTGGCCCTGGATCAAAAAGGTATTCTTTACCTGATTCAAGCCGATCCAACAAAACTGAACATTCTTTCCGAGCGCCGTTTGACCGAGGGAGAATCATGGGCGCATCTCGGAGTTCACAACCGTACGCTGATGGTCAGAAGCCTGAACCGCCTGCACTTGTTTGATTGGAAGGGTTGATTAGTTGCTCTTGGCCAAACTTGGCCAAACTTGGCCAAGTTAAGCTAGTTGTCCGTAAGCAATAAACCGTGAAGTGCTAACCAATTTAATGTAGCTGCCGTTGCATGAAGGTTAATGGCATCTCAAAGACCAACAACAACAACCGAATCTGACAGGTGCCATTGGGATGTATGCAGCCCCCAGTACCCGATGTTATATGCTTACTAACTACCTGAGCAAGGTGCAGAATTCACTCTAGGGCGTAACACCCATCTCTCATTTTAATGGAAGATCAATCGAACAAAACACACATCAACATCGTTGGAGCAGGCCCGGGAGGACTAACTGCCGCCATGTTGCTTGCCCGCCGTGGTTTCAAAGTTCGGATATTCGAGAAAGCAGCTCAAGTTGGCGGCCGCAATGCGGCCATTATTCGCAACGGGTACAAATTTGACACGGGCCCGACCTTTTTAATGATGAAGTTCATCCTCGATGAAGTTTTTGAGGAAGCCGATCGAAACATTAATGACTATCTCAAACCCGTAAAACTGGAGCCGATGTACCGGCTGCAATTTAAGGATGTCAGACTCGAACCCACGACTGAAAGAGAAGCCATGCTTCAGCAAATCGATGGAATTTTCCCGGGTAACAGGGACGGGTACGATCGTTTTATGGCTGCAGAGAAACGGCGCTTTGAGTTGATGTACCCTTGCCTTCAAAAGGACTACTCCAGCTTTAGCGAGTATTTCTCGCGGGATTTCATCAAGGCGCTGCCGAACCTTTCCCTGGGTCGGTCGCTAATCGGTGTGCTTGGAAACTATTTCAAAGATGAAAAACTAAAATTATCATTCACGTTCCAGTCGAAATACCTGGGCATGTCACCCTGGGACTGCCCGGGAGCTTTTGCAATTCTCCCATACGTGGAACATGCCTTTGGTGTCTACCACACCATGGGTGGACTGAGCGAAATATCCGATGCAATGGCCGGGGTGTGCCGTGAACACGGGGTTGAAATTCATCTGAACACCCCGGTGAAACAACTGGTCATCGAGAACAAAAGAGTCAGCGGCGTTGAACTGGATAACGGAGAACAAATTCTTGCAGATGAAACAGTGCTTAACGCCGACTTTGGCTATGCCATGAAGAATTTATTTCCCCCGGGCACCCTCAAAAAGTATAGCCCGGAGAAAGTTGATTCCAAAAAGTACTCCTGCTCCACCTTTATGCTCCACCTGGGCCTCGACAAGATTTACGACCTTCCTCATCACACGGTTTTTTTCGCCGAAGACTACAAGGGAAACATTCAGGATATCTTCGAAAACAAGGTGTTGTCTGAAGACCTATCGTTTTATGTTCGTAATGCCAGCGTAACGGATTCGACTCTCGCTCCCGAGGGCCATTCGTCTGTTTACGTCCTTGTTCCAGTGCCAAACAAGAAGGCTGAAATAGACTGGAACAAAGAGAAAAAAAACATGCGAAACCGGGTCATAAAAGCGCTGGAGGAACATGCTGAAATGATTGACATTGAGGATCACATTCGTGAGGAAATCGTTTTCACGCCCCAAACCTGGGAGAATATGAATATTCAATATGGAGCCACCTTCAACCTCGCGCATTCATTTATGCAAATGCTGTATTTTAGGCCTCGCAACAAGTTTGAGGAACTAGATAACTGCTATCTTGTCGGAGGCGGAACTCATCCGGGAAGCGGACTACCAACGATCTACGAATCCGGGCGCATTGCTGCCAATCTCATTTCAAAACAACATAGCGTTCCATTTGAATCGAAGAATCAACAAATCTAGTGGGTATCTGCAGAGTCCGTAATGGGAAAGTGAGTATCAACGGAACATCATGCCTTCACTGAGGCGATCCTTCCCCAATAAAACCTAAAGTGGGTTGTAATACACCTGAACAGAAAGCTGAAGGTAAATGAAACAAACCCGTCAATGGCACCCCGCAAACTTCGACCCTTCACCGTCAATGGCGCGCAGACGTTGTGTTTCGTAAACATCAACGGCTTGTTGAAAGTTCTCAATTTTTGTATCCCTTGCCAAACTGGTCGCCCACTGCGCTGACCTTGCCTCCCACAAAATCGACCTCCAGCAGTTTTTCGCTCATCACCATGCGGCCTTTTTCGTCCGTCAATGTCGTGACAATTTTGCGCGTCTTGACGTCGATGACATCGCCGGTCGATGGCCAGCAGATTTTTCCGTCCAGGCTGAACGTGATCCAGCCAGGTTGCTCACGGAGCTTGATGCTTTGCACCTGCACCGGCGGCATTTTTGTGGCGTCGAAAATATGCAGCGACTCGTTGTGGCCATCGGTCACCCAGAGTTCCTTTTCATCGGGCGTCATGGCGATGCCGTGGCTCGGACAGCCGTGACGCTTGACTAACCCCATCTTGTACCCCTTCACCTCAACACGGTGAAGTTTCCTCCCCGTTACAAGGTCCCCGATTTCGAATCCCAGCAAGCCGTTGATGTTTACGAAACACAACGTCTGCGCGCCATTGACGGTGAAGGGTCGAATCCGGTTGCTGAACGGTCCGATCCGTTTTTTGACTGTGTGCGTCGTGGTTTCCGTGACGGTCAATAGGTTGGATCTCAACCCGGCAAGATAGGCTTCCTTGCCGTCGTTGCCGTAAACCGTGTTGTGCGCCCCTGACTTTGGCGTCACGCGGGTGATTTCATCGCCGCTGTCGGCATCCAGCACATACCAGATGTCCTTCTCAAACGACGGCTGGTAAATGATCCCGCCATCCGGCGACATCGACATCCGGTCGCAGCCAAGCGGATAGGTTCGTTCCCAAAGCACCTTGTCCGTATGCAGGTCAATGCAGATCAGGTGCCGGATGGTGCTGACATACAGCCGGGCGGTCGCAGCGTTGCCGCAGATTCCCTTCACGTTGAGCGGCTTGCCGGCATCAGTCAGGCCACCCGTGGGAATCCGTTTCACGAAGCGATAGTTGTCGTCGATGTCAAACACGATGACCCCGTGCCCCCCGTACTGGGTATAGTTGCGAATGCCCGGCTCGGCCACATACAGGTGCCGCTTCAACGGCTCCGGTGCGTCGCTCTGGGCACGGGTCGTGTTGCCAACGCCAAACAGCGCGGCTGCGATTGTTGTGATGAGTAGTTGTTTCATTTCTCTTCAGCTTTCAATTCTTCACCCGTCCAGCCGCCGCGTTGGCGGAGGCGGTTTCATCATCGCCGGAATCGTCCAGCTTAAGTCTATTCTCTCCACCGGGAGTCCCATCCTTTTGAGGGGAGGCGTCCCAATTACCCGGGTCATCGCTGTCAGTGTTATTATCAAGGTTTTTTCTTGTTAGTGATTTACCGGTTCCGTCAGCCGTTTCCGGCCATGGATCCTTATCGTCATAAGTGACAGAGTCTACCACATTGCCTTGGGTATCCCTTAAAACCACTGTTTCACCCCTGTTATCGAGCCCCCTGAGGTACTTGCCAAAGGGTTGAAAACCGTAACGCTCCCTAAAAGCCTTGGGATTTGCAGAAAGCACAATATGCCTGCCAGGCCCAATGGTCGCATTATCCGGGAAAGCGTAGTGAATGCCCCTGGTAAAGGCCGCGCCTGTCAGATGGATCGTTTTGTTGCTGCAATTCCTTATCTCCAGGAATTCATACTCTCCGGCGTCAAATGTATCCGGACCAGAATCATCGCCGTACGTATGGTATTGAATCTCTGAAATCTTAAGCGAAGATTTCCCGATGTTCTGAACATAAATGACTTCACGCAATGGGCTCCACTTGTTGCCGTCTTTGACCCGGGTTTTCAGTACAGTACCAGATACAATGACCGTCTCCTTGTCTCCCCCATCCATGGCATCTCCAGAAATATCCCCGCCGATGGCCCTGGGGTCGGTTCCGTTGGTTGTGTAGAAGATCGTTCCCCTTTCGTTGTCACTGTTTTCAAGGGTAATCACGGTTCCCTGTGCCGCTCCCCATTTGCGTTGAGCGATGACGGCGCCGTTGGATTTCACGACGGGAGGGGCGAGATCCGGGTACAAGGACCGGTTCCTGAGTTGTTGAGTCACCTTATCCCTTCTCGTAGGGAGCCAACGCCTGAGTAAATAGTCGACGTTTCTTTGCCACATTTCCGGGGACTGACTCGCGGTGTTCCCCCAGCGAGCCGCCTCAGCAGGAATGGCGGCTTGCACCTCATCGACACGCGTTGACATCAGTTCGATTGAATTCTCTGGGGTCATCGAACCGCCATTGTAGAAATGCCGATAAACATGATCCGCAAAACGCATCCTGTACTCATCATTCTTCGACAACCGCTCATGAAGTGTTTGCCCATTAAACCATGGAAGTTCCCTGAATTTTTTATCGTTCGCAGGCGCGGTCCTGTCTTCCCATCCTGCATCCATGGAATGCTCAGCGTCGTGACGGAAAAATTTGAACCCGGCGGGATTGTCGTGATCTATCATGCAGAAAAAATTGTTCGTTGAGCGTCCGCCCCAAGCCGCCGCTTCATCGTTGCTGCCCGTGTAAAAAATACCCAGCATGTAGTCGATCAGGTTATCCGCATCAACCAGGGTTTTTCCGTTGGGATCCACCAAGCCATCCGGTTTAAGGCCGAGCAGGGCGAAGTAGTCGCTATTGTCGCCCGACCAATCCAACGTCCTTTCAAACAACTCACGATAGAGGTCCAAATTTCCATCAGTCACTTCAGTGGGCTTCATCCACCCCATGGCTTTAATCACATCATAGTCTTCGGATTTACCGCCAAAATAGGAGGCGCCGAAACGCCCTTCCGCCCGTTCCTGAGTCATGAAGATTCCCCAATACATCCCATTCATATAAATGTGGTAATAACGGCTCTTGGTATAGTGATGTCCGCTTTTGCCCTGTAAATCCCGGCAAAAAATGTCCCGCAAAAATGTGTTCCTCCTGCTGTTCTCAAACGCCCATGAGTGGTTTTGAGAGGTTCGCAAATCGATTTTGTCAAATTCATCCACTCCTTCGTTGCCAAACAACGGGTATTTCAACTTTGCATCCCCATACTCACTCCGGAAGAAAAGCCGATATGAGTGTTTCGGGTTTCTGGAGGTCGAACTATACCCGCCTCGAATCCGAATGCCGGCGTTCACCTGGAACCCCTCTGTCCCATTCTGATTGATCAGTTCAAGGGAACCTGGAATTTCCGTCTTTTTTCCCTGTTCACGCGGATTGGCATATAATCCGTCTGACGGATCAAACCAGTCGTCAAGGGATGCGACCAGTGACATGCTGGGTATCGCCTTCAATGCGTCAGACATTTTGTCTTTCCACCGGGCGTCGTTGACCACGCTCTGATTTATTCCATAGATCATTACCTGCCGATTCACCCTGGCGTCAACCGGCCAACCGCCACCCGGGCTTGCTGAATCTTGACGCTTGACACTTTCAACAAAAATATAGGTTTGGGTATCCACATTCGTCTCCTTCCATCCCTCTTTTTGGGCATAGGCGCGCACGATCACACCCGGGGTTTTGGGGCGTTTTATGATGCTGTCCGGGTCGATGGCCACCGCAAGCGGACTTGTGCCACTAATTGTATTTTCTGAATAACGCGGATCACTTCCGTCGAGGGTATAGATGATTGTCGCTCCAGATGTTTCAGTAGTGATTACTTCATCAAATGGCGCATCAAAAAATCCACGACCATGCTTGAACTTGGTGTCTTTAACCTTGGCGGCAGAGACCGTGATACTGAACAGCGCAGTTGCGGTTGTTGCGAGGAGAATATATTTCATTTTTCAGGATCTTCCATTGGCGAATGCTTCAGCGCAGGATGATCCGTCACGCGGAGCGGCTTGGCTTCACGGTGGGATTGTTCCCCCAACTCCGAGAGGATGAAACTTATCCGAACATCCTCGTGCGTGACCGGCATCGGCGCACCCTCCCGCAAACAGTCGCTGAAGGCCACCAGTTCCTGCCGGTACGCCTCACGGTAGCGGGTCGGGAACGAGTGCTCAATCGTCGGCCGCAGCAGCCCATCGCCGCTCGACAGCACCGTGGAGACCGGCGACCGGTTCTCGGCCTGCAGCATTCCCTTGCTGCCAAAAACCTCGATCCGCTGGTCGTACCCGTAGGATGCAAACCGGTTCACGTCGATGCTGGCAATCATCCCATTGTCGTACCTGAGCGCGACAAGAACATTGTCCAGGTCGCCCAGCGCGCCGATTCCCTCCACAAAACTACTGCCGACCGAGTAGATTTCCACCGGATCCACGCCGGTGATGAAGCGCAGCATGTCGAAGTCGTGAACGATGCAGTCGTGAAAGATGCCATGCGACGTGCTAATGTAATCCATGGTCGGCATCGGCGAGTCGCGGGAGGTGACGCGCAGCATCTGCAGCACGCCGACCTGTCCCTCCTTCACTCCGCGTGCCAGGCTGGAGAAGGACGGGTCGAACCGGCGGTTGAAGCCGACGAACAGCGGCAACCCACTGCGCTTGGCCAAGCCGAAGCAGGTGTCGATTTCCTCGAGGCTGCTGCCAAGCGGTTTCTCGGTGAAGACCGGCTTGCCGGCCTCGAGCGCGGCCTGGATTTGCGCGTAATGCTCATGCGTCGGTGACGCGACGATCACCGCGTCAACGTCCGCTTGGCCAAGCGGCCCATCGGCGTCGGTCGAGTAGTCGCACTCCAACTCCTTGGCCAAACGCCTGGCCAAGGGTTCGTCCACATCGACGACGCAGCGGAGGTTGATCCCCGGTATCGACTGGATGCTCTGGATATGAAACCGCCCGGCCCGGCCAAGGCCAAGCAGCGCCACGTTCAACTTTTCGGATGAATCCATAAGAGAAAGTTATCCTTTTTTGGTCTAAGATTCCACGCGCATTTTGACGCCGAATATTGGCGTAATGCAGATCAATAATAGTAGGTTGTGCTTCCTCCGTGGGCGCCGAGCGCCCGTTTCCTGACCTGATGGCGGTTATGGATCACCAGGCTGCCATCGGCCATGCCGACAGGTTGATCCGGGGCAAGCGAAAACGAGAAGAAGGGCCGGCCATTGGCTCCCGCGTTAAATGCGCCCATGTGTCCGACATCCCAAACAACGCTTCCAGCACTGTCACTGATGCGGTGGGTGATGAAGGCCCGGTCACTATCACACTCGGAATCGTTTTTGGGCCACGCTCTCTCCCCGTTGAAATATTTTGGCATGTGAAAATTGGCCAGCCACATATAGGTCACGTAAACATGAGCTGCGGGCCTTGGTGGTTTGAGATCCATGCCGGTGTCCCAGCCCCCATATCCCCCGGGCTCCCCGCCGGCCGGATGGGCATAGGTTGGCCACTTGTCACCAAACGACTTGGACGTGATGGGGCAGATTAAAACCCAGCGGTTGGGCACATAAGAACCGCGCATGACATCGACAACACTGGCCTTGTTGCCGTTCCA
>Ga0209089_10002599_pt1 | contig 15913 bp, 20 predicted proteins | sample ArcticOcean_MG_C_FD_187431 | JGI IMG/M metagenome (GOLD analysis project Ga0209089, IMG submission 187431) | Marine microbial communities from western Arctic Ocean - ArcticOcean_MG_CB2_150 (SPAdes) (version 2) | ecosystem: Environmental > Aquatic > Marine > Oceanic | place: Arctic Ocean: Canada... | reverse complement strand
TCTATTGACTCTCCAACAATTATTTTTGAAGGTAATGCTCGTGATGCTGTTTCTTTATTTCCTGCAAACATCAATGTGGCTGCACTTGTATCTTTATCTGGAATTGGTAGTGATAAAACAAATGTAAAAATTATTGCAGATCCAAATACTGATAAAAATACTCATCACATTGAAGCCATCGGAAAATTTGGAAAAATGACATTTACTGTTGAAAATATACCTGATCCTAAAAATCCTAAAACTAGCCGATTAGCTATTTTATCTGCAATTGAAACGTTGAGACAATATTGCTCAGATGATATTCAAATTGGTACTTGATATCAAAAAACTTGCCACTTGATATGGCAAAACTTGCCACACTTACGGACTTTTTGGAAAATTCTGGACTATTTCATATTCTTTAAATCTTCATCCATTCAATTTTTTATCAATTATGTTGGTTCAGGATACTTCATTTTTAAAAAATGAAATTATGCGACTTAAAAAAGAAAAGGATGTAGTAATTTTGGCTCATAATTATGAAATTCCTGATGTACAGGATGTGGCTGATTTTACAGGTGATTCTCTAGGCTTATCTAAACTGGCTGCAACCGTTCATCAAAAAACAATTCTGTTTTGTGGTGTTCATTTTATGGCTGAAACAGCTGCTATTATCAGTCCAGACAAAAGAGTATTGTTACCTTCTTTAGAAGCTGGTTGTTCTTTATCTGATTCAATTACTGCTGATGAATTACGTAATTGGAAAAAACAACATCCTAATGCTATTTCTGTTGGATATGTTAATACCACTGCTGAAATTAAATCTGAACTTGATTATTGTTGTACTTCATCAAATGCTGTAAATGTTGTAAATGCAATTCCTAAAGACAAGGAAATTTTATTTTTACCTGACATGTTTCTTGGTTCTTATGTTGCAAAAATGACTGGAAGAAATAATATGCATATTTGGGCAGGTGAATGTCATGTACATGCAGGAATTACACCTGAAGATGTTACAAAAAAATTAAATTCAATGCATGATACTGAATTCCTTATTCATCCTGAATGTAGTTGTACAACACCTATGATGTATGATGTCGCTGATGGTAGTTATGATAATAATAAAGTTTCAATTCTTTCAACTGAAGGAATGTTAAATTATGCAAGTGCATCTAAATCAAAGAATTTTGTTGTTGCAACTGAAACTGGAATATTGTATAAAATGAAAAAAGATAACCCTGATAAGACATTCATCCCTGCATCTGAAAAAGCTGAATGTCAGTATATGAAAATGATTACTCTTGAAAAAGTATACGATGCTTTAGTACATGAGAAAAATGTTATTACTGTTCCAAAAAAAATTGCAGACAAGGCTCGTTTAGCAATTAATCGAATGCTTGAAATTAGTTAGCACGTGATTATTTTGGTTGGATTATTTAACAGAATTCCTAGAGATCCTCAATTAAAAGTAAATACCGAAAAATTTAAAAAATTTAAAAAACTTGTAAAAGCAAAAAAATACCCTGAAGCCTTGAAATTGGGATTGGATTATCTAGAAAAAGTTCCTTATAATCACGATGTTTTATTTACTCTTGGCGGGATATATTATCTGAAAAATCAGTATCGGAAGGCAATTTCTTTTTTTGATAGGGCTCTTGAGACTGGTGATTCTGATGTTGAGGTTTTACTTTTGAAGGCGTATTCACATCAAAAATTACAGGAAAATCAACTTGCAATTGATTGCTGTAAAAAAATTCAAGTTTTTGATCCAAAAAATAAATCTGTACCTGATTTGTTATCTAAATTAAATTTCTAAACTAACATCAATTCCTTTGACTGAATTAGTTATACTTCCAATTGATATGATGTCTACTCCTGTTTTACCGTATTCTGATATATTTTTAGAATTAATTCCTCCCGATGCTTCTAACAACACCTTATCTCGTAATTTTTTATTTTTAAGAACTACTATTGTTTTTTTAATTTGAGGTGGTGTGAAATTATCCAACATAATTATTGATGCCCCTTCACTTGCTGCAAGAACTGCATCTTTTGTATTTTCAACTTCCACTTCAAATTTTTTATATCTTTTTTTTGCTTTTTTTATTAACGATACTATTGAATTTTCAACTGCTATGTGATTATCTTTGATCATTACCATTTCATCTAATCGCAATCTGTGTTTTTTACCTCCGCCTATCTCCACAGCTTCTTTATCAAAATATCTTAGTCCTGGGGCTGTTTTCCTTGTTGCATATAATTTTGTTTTATTTGGAATTTTTTTTACAAGTTCATTTGTTTGTGTTGCAATTCCGCTCATTCTTGTTATGATGTTTAATGCAGTTCTTTCACATGTTAGAATTTTACTTGCATCCCCTGTTATCGTCATTATGGTTTGATTTGGTCTTATTTTTGATCCATCTTTAATTATAATTTTGGCTTTACATCCTTTTAATTTGAAAATTTCTTTTGCATATGTCGTTCCTGCGATAATTGCTTTTTCCCTTGAAATTATTTTTACTGATATTTTCTTTTTTTCTAATAATGCGCTTGTAATGTCTCCTTTACCTATGTCTTCAGCAAGAAATTGTATTAATTGCTTTTTAGAATTAAATGACAATATTATAATTAATTATTAATTTGATTTTAAATATTTATAATTTTTCTATGTTACTTTGATTGCATATTTACCTTTTTGAGTAATTGCAAGTGTTTTTGAAATTTTTGAATTTGAAGGGTCAACAACTAGTACAACTCCATTCCAATCTGGTGTTAAATCTGATGATTTACAACCTGGACAAACTTTTTCTGTTGTTACACGTTTACATTTTCTGCATGCCATTTCTCGTGCCATCTTAACTTGCCTCTACTTTTGCTTCTTTTGTTGGCTCACCTGAACCATCAGCTTTTTTAATTTCTTCGGCAATCCATTCATCTGCACCCAGGAATGGTTGTCTACAAGTAATACCAATTTTACCCATTGCAGCTGCTTTTCCTAATGATACTGCTGTAATTCTTGCACGAAGTGTTGAACCTACTTTTAATGTTCTTCCACTTTGATTAGCTAAAATCATTCCAGATTTTACATCACTCTTAAGATAATCATCCATAACTTGTGATAAGTGGAGTAATGCATCTGTTGGACCTATTCTTACAAATGCTCCAAAGTCTGTAATATCTACAATTTCTCCTTGAACAATCTCTTGTAATTTTGGATAAAATGTTAATGCTTCAAATTGTACTTTGTGGAATGTTCCGCCATCTCCTGCAATCATTTTCCCCATTTCGTCTACTTTAGCATCTAAAATCATGATAATGTAACCTAATTCTGCATTGATCATACTCTCATACTTTTCTTTGAGAATATCTCTTGCTGCCTTTTTGAGCGTAGTTCCAAATAATCGTGGAGGAATCCTAACAACATCAACTAGGGTGGATATAGAAAACACTATTATTTTTCGTAAATTTGAATTTATGAATCTTTGGGTGAATTGTATTGAATTTCTAAAGATTTTGACCGTTTTTCAAAAAAAAGCCAATTTTTTGCTATATCTAACTTATCTTTAAATATTGTATCTTGACTTTTTCATATCATGGTTGGAATAGATCAAGTTTTAGAAAAACTTAGCACTGTCATTGATCCTGATTTAAAAAAAGACATTGTTTCCATGGGCATGATAAAAAATTTAGAACTTAATGATGGTGATCTTAAATTTACTTTAGAATTAACTACTCCCGCATGTCCTTTTAATGTAGAAATTGAGGATGATGTGAGAAAAGCAATTGCTGAACTCTCAGATTTAAAGAATTTTGATTTGAAAGTAACTGCAAAAGTAATGGAAGGACGTTCACTTGAGGCTGATACTCAAATGGCAACTGTCAAAAACATAATTGGTGTTGCTAGTGGAAAAGGTGGAGTTGGTAAATCAACTGTTTCTTTAAACTTAGCACTGGCATTATCTCAAACCGGAGCTAAGGTTGGTTTACTTGATGCTGATATCTATGGACCAAGTATTCCTTTGATGTTGGGAATGAAAGATGGCTCTATGGAAGTCGAAGATAATAAACTCCAACCTGCTGATTCTAATGGATTAAAAGTTGTTTCATTTGGTTTTTTTGCAGACCAATCTAATCAAGCTGCAATTTACCGTGGTCCAATTATTTCTGGAATTTTAAAACAATTTTTAGTTGACACTAATTGGTCTGAATTAGATTATCTAATAGTTGATCTTCCACCTGGTACTGGTGACATACCATTGACTCTTGCACAAACAATTCCTATTACCGGTATTCTTGTTATTACAACTCCACAAGATGTTGCAAGTAATGTTGCAGTCAAAGCAGTTTCTATGTTTGAAAAATTGAACGTTCCTATTATTGGAGTAATTGAAAATATGAGTCATTTTATTTGTCCAACTTGTGATGATAAACATTACATCTTTGGTGACGGTGGAGCAAAGAAAATTAGCGAACAATTCAAGATACCATTTTTAGGTGAAATTCCATTAAATTATGGAATTATGTCTGGTTCTGATTTGGGGAAACCTATCATGATAACGGACGTTGATTCTCCTAGTGCTGCTGCTTTTAGATCAAGTGCAAAAAATGTTGCAGCCCAATGTAGTATTATTGCATCTAAATTACAAGCTGAGATGGAATCTGAAGCATCTGGTGAAGCATCTGGTGAAGCATCTGGTGAAGCATCTGGTGAAGCATCTGGTGAAGCATCTGGTGACACAACTCCTAAGGATAATACTACCTAATTCCGATTCCTGTGAAATTACCTGATTCTTTAAGAGACCAATTGAAAATTCCTTTGGGAATATTATTGCCTATTGATCAAGACAATAAAACAAATATTCAAAAATATCTTTCAGATGACTCTTACATAATTACAGTTGGAGATAGAACTACTGAAAAAATGATTGATTTTGATTTAATCCCATCATTACAAATTATTGATGGTTTAGAAAAAAGAATAAAACGAGATATTATCAAACTCGGAAGTGCATTTGAATTAAAGATTGATAATCCTGCAGCTGAGATTACTTTGGAAAGTATTGAAATAATTAAAAAAGCATTTAGCTTGAATCCGCCTATTCGATTAACTGTGAATGGTGAAGAAGATTTACTTGTATTGCCTGCGTGTATACATGCTCCAGAAAATTCAGTTATTTTGTATGGCCAACCCAATAAAGGACTAGTTTTAGTGCAAATTACTACAGAAATTAGAAATAAAGCACAAGCATTACTTGATCTAATGAAGTAATTGGGATGTGATGAGACGGTGGCTGTATGATTGATGATTACCCCACATAACTTCTGACCCTTTTATTCCTCATTTTGTAGAATCAAAATCAACTAAACCTATTACAACAATTGACATTTCAAGATAAACATGAATTGTTTCATAGATAACTATGAAACTTGATCATGAGCTTAAATTAAAAATTTTAGAGAAAGTTGGAGTTTACTCACAAAGGTTTTCAATTTCTGAACCTGTAATTTTATTGGCAACTAAAGAAGTACTTGACGCTCCTAAAGAAATGACTGAAGGTAGACGTACATCTGCTTACAAATATTATGGTGTATCGTATCTTCAGCATAATTTAGTTTTTATCAATGTTCGAAAAATCCCTGATGAAAAAATCCTTGAAAACACAATTGTTCATGAATTAATCCATATGCGATTTCCTTACCTTGCTCATGGAAAAAGATTCAATAAATTAGTTCGACAAGGGCTTCGCGGCAAGACTTTTTCACCATATGCAAAAAGAAGTAAAACTTCTGCTTTTTGATTTATATTTTTAGGAATTTAGATCCTCACAATTACAGATAGATTATTAATCTGTGAAGTTGTTATTGGTATTTTACTGTCATACCCCTTCACCAATATTGCTGATGCATTGTTTATTAGAATACTTGGTGTACTCTATTTCTTTTCTTCAATTACTAACGTCATATCTAAATCATCTATTTTATCTTGAATTGCTTTTTGTAAAACACTATTGTGTACGTTACAAAATTTAAAATAATTGTCTGCTGTCTGACAACACCCACAATTCCATCTTGTTTTTTTATCTCCTTCAACTGTCCACTTTGCATATTTTTGTTCATCCATGACGTTTCTATGATATTTTTACCTAAAAACCATTTGTTAAGAAAGAAAAAAAAATGTTTAAGGACAGCCTTCCATCTTTTGAATGAAATAACCTTTTTCCTTAATTGCCTGTTCTACAGGTTCTGGGCAAGATTGTGAGTGACAGAACGTACATTCATTTTGTGTCATTTCTGCTTCTGCTTCACCTATCTCTGTTAACCATTCCTTACCAAATTCAATGGCTTTAGGATGATCTTTTTCACCAGTAATTACATCAAAGTGCATGGTATGACCATCAGCTGCTTTGACATAAGTGTCGTATACGTGAATTTCCATAGTTTTACTAAAAAAAGGGGATATTTAATCCAAAAGATGATTCTTTATTATTATATTTACGCGATATTATTCTTCATCAATTTGAATTTCTACACTATCTGATTCAAGAATATGTGCTCTGAAGTTTTTGTTAATTCCTGAATAGATTATCCAGACTACTGGATTACTTTGCATAAATTTTTTATCTGTGCTTGAAGGAAATGCATCTGAATTGGGATGTGAATGAAATATTCCTATGACGTCCATTTTTTTTTGTTCAGCAATTCTATACCCTTCTATTAATTGCTCATTTGAAATTGTAAAATTTACTGGTGATTCATCCTTATTTTCAGTTAAAAATATGTCTAGAACTTGGTTATTTTTACCAAATAATATCCCACACGCTTCATTTGGTTTTTGATTTTCTGAATACTGTGATAGAATTTTTTTATCTGATTGTTTTAAAATAATTCTCTGCAAATCTATTCTACGTTAACAGTTCCAATCATCCATGGATGTAAAATACAATAATAATCATAATTGCCTACATCTGCAAATGTGAATTGATATGTATCTCCAAGGTTTAATATTCCTGAATCAAACACTCCGTCAGCTCCACTTGCTGGAATTCCTGATGTTGCTGTATGCATTGCTGCATCTTCATTTATCCATTCAACTGTTGTTCCAGTTGAAATGTTAATTGTTTCTGGATTGTAGAATATTTTTCCATCTTCTGGAATTGCTGCTCCTTCTGGAATTATAATTTTAGTTGCTTCTTTTGGGGCTTCAATTACTAATGTTGCAATCATCCACGGATGGACTATGCACAAGTATTCGTGTTCTCCAATTTCTAAATTAGTTGTATCCAAAGTAAATTTTTCCCCTGCACTGATTAAACTTGAATCAAATGTTTCTCCATAATCTACTGAACTAGTAACTGTATGTGGTGCAACATCTTCATTTATCCATTCAATTATGTACCCTTGTGTTACTATTGCTCTGTCTGGGCTATAATCTGGATTGCCTTGTTGAGCTGAATCTTTAAGAATATCAATTGTAAAAATTGGTGCTACTGCTAATCCTTCAGCTACTTCCTCATCTATCATCTCTTGAACAATTTCTGTATCCTCTGAATTCATTGATCCAGCTGTAACCCAAATTACCATTGCACTAGCTACTGCAAGCCCAAGTACCAATCCTACTGGTTTGATACTGCCTGGTTTTTTCATTGCAAGGTATCCAATTATTAATGCTGGAAGTCCAACTGCTAATAAAATTAGTACTACTGTAAGTGTAAAGTCTGAAGTATTCATGGTAACTAATGCATATAATCCAAATCCTAATGAAATTGCTACAATTACTAAAGTTGTTATTTTTGCTCTCTTACTTGTTGAAATTCCTCCGTCTAAGATACCTGCTGCTAAGAAAATTAATCCTACAAACATGGTTAGACCTGTTAATGCATGCATTCCATCGATGAACGTATGTGCAATTCCTGCATATGAGAGTATGAGGCCTGCTAATCCAATACCTGTGAGGCCCATTCCTGGCATCATTAAGTCCCAATTACTCATTAAAATTAGCTGGTAGGTGTGAGATACTTATTCCTTTTGAAATCTGATGGATCTACAACAAGGAATAAAACGGCTTTACAACCCTATCAAGTAACTTGGGAATTAATGAAATAATTGAAATATCTAAACCTCGAATTGTCGTTCTTTTAGTAATTACTGCAGTTACATCCATGTATGCTGCAAGTAAATTAGTTTCTGGTTCAGAACCCCTAGAATATCTTGATTATTTACATATTGTAATAGCTGGAGGTTTGGCATCTGCAGGATCCAGCGCATTAAATCACTATTATGATAGAGACATTGATCCTAAAATGACTAGAACTAGTACTAGGCCTATCCCATCTGGACGTATGGCTGCATCACGTGTTTTGTTATATGGTTTGGCTGTAAGTTCTATTTCTGTAATTTATGGTCTCTTTGCATTAAACCCGCTATCTGCTTTCTTCATTGCTGTAGGGATATTTTCTTATGTGATAATTTACACAGTTTGGCTCAAACGTCGATATACCTCTAACATTGTAATTGGTGGAATTGCTGGCAGTGCTGCTGCTTGGGCTGGCTGGTCAGCTGCAACTGGCAGTATGGATTTACTAGGATTTCTAGTTGGCTTTTTAGTATTTGTCTGGACTCCTTCTCATTTTTGGTGTCTTGCAATGAAAATTAAAGATGAATATGCACAAGCTGGAGTTCCTATGTTACCTGTTGTAATTGGAATGCAAAAAACATCTAAATTTATTTTAGGAAATACTTTGATCTTAATCCCGTATTCTTTGTTACTTGTATTAATTCCTGATGGACTGGGAGTTGTTTATACTGTAATTGCATTTGTATCTGGTGGCTTGATGCTTGTATACCATTATAAATTAACAAAAACACCTACATCTGCATTTGCTTGGAAAGCATACAAAGTAACTGCACCTTATCTAACTATAATTTTTGTTGCAGTTGCATTAGATGCTGCATTTCATTTTCCTTTAAATGAATTATTTAATATTTAATTTTTAATATTTAATTATTTATCTAATCCTGGGAAACTTGCTTCATAATCTTTTTCCATTGCTTCTTTATTTTGTTTTTTAATTGGATCTTCTTTTTCTTCAATCACTATCATTTCAATTCGACGTTCATCTTTTGTAAACCATGCTACCTTGATGAGTCCTAGGATTTCTAAATCTAAAAGTAATTTGTTAAATTTATCTTCTGGTACGTTTAATCCATCTTTTGCTAGACTTTTGTAAAGCTCCACATCCGTTAGTGAATTTACTTCTTTAATTTTTTCGTATATTGTATTTCGTAGTGGGATTGCCATGATTAACCGTAAAATGTATTATCTCCTTTTTTAGGTACCACGTTAGATATACTTTCTCTTATGGTGTTGTACCATTGATCTACTTCTTTGGTAATTGATGGTTTTACTTGTTTTAAACCCGTTGCAAAATCACGACTAGAAATTTTTGATGCGTTATTCCTCATTGCATGCACTGCTGCCTCTCTACACAATGCTGCTAAATCTGCACCCGTGTAACTATTTGTTGCGATTGCAATTTCTTGTAATTTAACATCATTAGATAATGGCATTTTTTTTGTTAAAATTTTAATTATTTCTAATCTTCCTTTTTCATCTGGTGGTGAGACATACAGAACCAAGTCTAATCTACCTGTTCTTAATAATGAATTATCTATGATGTCTGGTCTATTTGTGATTCCAATTACTACGACCCGTGAAGATGCACCTTCTTCTATTTCTGTTAATAGTTGACTCAGAATTGTTTCACCTGCACCACCTTCACCTGATTTTAATTTTGCTAATGCATCTAATTCATCAAATATTACTACACACGGTGCTGAGGCTTTTGCTTTTCTAAATATTTCTCTTACTGCTTTTTCTGACTCTCCCATCCATTTAGAAAGAATTTCTGGACCTCTAACTAAAATCATATTTGCTCCTGTCTCTGTTGCAACTGCTCTTGCAAGTAATGTTTTTCCACATCCTGGTGGACCATAAATTAAAGCTCCTTTTGGTGGTTTAACCCCCATTTTTGTAAATTTACTTGGTTCTTTTATTGCTGTGATCAAATTATCTGTTAATGATTTTTTAACTTCCTCTAAACCTCCTACATCACGCCACCATACTTTTGGTCTTTCTACATAGAACTCTCTCATTGCAGTAGGAACTACTTCGTGCATTGCATCGTAAAAATCAACCAACTTAATTTCCATTGATTGTAAAACTGCGGATGAAATTTTTTCAGTCTCAAGATCAATTTCTGGTAGGTATCTTCTGATTGATTTCATAGCTGCCTCTCTACATAGCGATTTAATGTCTGCCCCTGTGTATCCGTGTAATTCTGATGATAAATTTTTCAGATCTATGTCTTCACTAATTGGCATTCCTCGTGTATGAATTTGCAAAATTTCATATCTTTCATCTTCATTGGGTACTGTGATTTCAAATTCTCTATCAAATCTTCCTGGTCTTCTGAGAGCAGGATCCATGCTATCTGGTCTATTTGTTGCACCCAATACGATAACATTTCCTCTATCTGTAAGTCCGTCCATTAATGCTAATAATTGAGCCACTACTCTTTTTTCCACATCGCCGTAAGCCTCTTCTCTTTTTGGTGCAATTGCATCAATTTCGTCAATGAATATTATGCTTGGGGAATTATCTTTTGCTTCTTTGAAAATTTCTCTTAGTTTAGCTTCTGTTTCTCCATAATACTTGTTCATAATTTCTGGACCGTTAATTGGATACATGTTAGCTTCTGATTCACTTGCAAGAACTTTTGCAAGTAATGTTTTCCCACATCCTGGTGGACCATAAAGTAAAATTCCGCTGTGCGGTTCAACTCCCAATCTTGCAAATAATTCTGGATGTCTTAATGGTAATTCTACAATCTCTCTCATTGCTTTAGTTTTTTCTTTTAATCCTCCCACTTCTTCATATGTAACTCGAACTTTTCTATCGATTGATATTTCTGATGAAATATTCACCTCTGTTGTTTTATCAATTTCAATTACTCCTTTTGGTACTGTTTTTGTAATTTTAAAATCCATGGAATTTCCCAAAATCATTACAGCAATTTCATCTCCATGTGTAATTGGTAATCCTTTCAATCTATTTTTTACAAAATCTGTATATTCTTTATCTACTGTAACTGAATCATTTAATGGAGTTAATGTTATTATTTTTGCAATCTTTGATGTAACTTTTCTAATCTTTACAATATCGTTTAATGTTCCTCCTACATTTTTTCTTGTTTGTCCGTCTACTCTAATTATATCTGGAAATTTTTCATCTTCATCTACTGGCCAAATAACTGCACAACTAGTTCTTGAACCCATTATTTCAATAATATCTCCTGGTTCTGCTTTTAGAAAATCCATTGCTTGTGGACCTACTCTGGCACGTTTTTTGCCTATGTCTCTTTGTTTTGCTTCACCAATCCTCATTTGCAAAGGTTCTTCTTTGCGGACCAAAAATCACTTACTTCCTGTTGTGCTAATTACGGCTCATGCTTAATACTTCAAATTCACTAACGCCCTCTACTGCTCTTACTGTATTTTCTAGTGAATCCATTTGACCATCTTTATCTTCTAATACAAATTCTGCTTTTAGACATTCTAATCCAAAAGCTAATGGCTCTTTTGCATGTCGTTTTAAGATAATTCCATCTTTTAGTGATGTTTTTACATTTTCTGCTAATTTATCTAAATCTACTTCCATTCCTGTTGGAAGAATTTTTGCTATCAATACTACGTCTGTCATTTTTTTAAGGTCCTGTGAAATTACATGAAGAACATGTGTAATTTCTTGCTGCATCTCTGCAACTTTGACATCTCCAAATAAGATCTACACCACAATCTGGACAATTAAATTTCACAGATTTATCTCCTGGCATAATTGATCTATTACAACAACTACATGTTGGTAATGATATGGTAGATGACATGTTCAAATTTTCTGTAAACATCATTTATACCTTACTTGGAATTAATCTGTAATTGAACTCAATATTTTTTTGAGTTCTCCTGTGATTAATGTTTTAGATATTTTTAATGAATTTTTCACTCCCAGTAGTTTTATGATTGAACTTGTATGAAAATCAAAATCATCTTTTTCTGAAATATCATTAGTGATTTCTGGAGTTATTGATTCAAATAATTTATTGATTGTTTGATTATCTATTCTTTCTAATATTTTTCTTACAAGTAATTGTTTTTCAAATTCTTTTCCAAATCTATCTGTCCATCTTTTTTGATACTCTTGAAGATCTGAAATTTCATTTGTTTTTAAAAATTTGGATATGGCTTGCCCTGCATAAACTCCTCCCATACCGCTTGTAAAAATTCCTCCAGCTGTAGTTGGTTTGGCTTGCCCTGCTGCATCTCCTATGATTACCGTTTTACCTTCAACAAATTTTTCAATTGGACCTTTAATCCAAATTGGTGCATATATTTTTCTAATAGTTGAAAATTTTCCTTTTTCCTTGAGAATTGAATCTAATGCTTCTGCAACGTTAATTCCTTTTCCTGCTACGCCTACTTTTCCTTTTCCTTCATTTGATGGAATTATCCATGCAAAAAATCCTGGATATTTTTCTTGATCAAAAATTACTTCTACTTTTCCTTTTTTTATCCAATCTGCATAAATTTCATATTGTGCAGATGATAGAATTCCTGTTCTATCTTTTTGTACTAGTGATGACACTCCTCTTGCATCAACAAAAATTTTACAATCTACTTTTCCTTCACTGGTTCTTATCCCTGTGTCTGTAATTTCTTGAAAACTTGTTCTGACTTTGATGACTGCTCCATTTTTTTGAGCTTGAAATGCAATCTGTTTATCTAACTCTCTTCTACTGATTTCTACTACTTTTTGTCTTTTTGAATTAATTGTAAAATTATTTCCATTTGCTGATGTGATCTTTGCAGACTCTATCATATGATCAAATGTTTTTCTAAATGGTATTATTCCTAATTCTTCTAACCCTGCCATGCTAACTAACCCTCCACAATGTTCTGGTGTACCTATTTCATAATCTTCTTCAATTAATAACACTGAAAATCCTTTTGAGGATATTTCTCTAGCGCATAGTAAACCTGCAACGCTTCCTCCTGCAACTATTACATCGTAGTACATAGATTTTGGTTCTTTGTCAATTATTTAATTCCAAAGTTTTTCATTATGCCTATTATGCATAATGTCATGGGAGACATTAAACAGGTAATTGCAGTTAGAACTGATCTTGGTATGGGAAAAGGTAAGATCGCTGCACAAGTAGGACATGCGTGTGTCCTTGGTGCTGAACATGTTAGAAAATCTCATCCTGAATGGTGGTCTGAATGGTGGGGCGGTCAAGAAAAAGTGGTTGTAAAAGTTTCTGGACTTAAGGAATTGCAACAAGTAAAAAGACATGCTATTGATTTGAACCTTCCATGGTCTGAAGTATCTGATGCTGGACATACACAATTGACTCCTGGAACAACAACGTGTATTTCCATTGGACCTGCACCTGAAAATTTAATTGATAAAATTACTGGCGATTTTAAATTACTGTAAATATTTTTCTTGGAATAAGATATAACCCTGTTAGATATTTTTTCAAATATGAAGAAAAAGGGCTTACTGGTAGTTTTCTTTTTTGGTGGAATAATGCTAACCTCTGGATTTGGATTATCTAGTATGATAGCCCCTGCTGATGATAACTCCGATGTTATACTAACTGGAACTCCATCTGATAATTTCCCTGAAGATCAAAGAACCACATTTTGTAGTTCTGGAAGTGATGCAAAATCAACTAAGTATGTTCAAGAATATTTAATTCCCACAGAATGTAGTAATCCTTTAGCTATTGTATCTGATTATGATGGCAATGCTTGGTTTGCTCAAACCAACACTGGCAATCTTGCAAAATTTGATCCTACAACTAAAACATTTACTGAATATGATAATCCTATGTGGCCTGACGGTGCTCGTTCAATGATGTGGGGAATTGATTATGCACCTGATGGAACTATTTGGTTTACTGATGAAACATATGATTCTGTTTGGAAATTTTCAACTCTTACTGAAGAATATGATAGATTGTCTTATCCTTCTGAAGGTAATTCCTTACCTCAAAAATTATTTGTAGATGGCTCTCAAATTATTATTAATGATTTTACTGGTAACAAGCTTACAATTTTAAATATTAATTTCTCTGATGAAGAAGTTAACTATCTTAGTATTCCATCCGCACTTGATGATTCTGTAACTGCTGACTTTGCATTAGATGAAAATAATGACATATGGTATACAAATTGGTTATATCAACAAGGTGGATTTTTGGTCAAGTTTGATCAAGATGGTTATCTTGATGCTGTCTCTATCTCTGGTGAGCAATTTTTACCTCTAGTTGATTTTATTAATGCATACGCATTACCTGTTCAATTACTTACTCCCAATGGGATGACTTTCTCAGATGATGGACTTCTTTGGATTGTAGATACCACTTCTTCATCTTTCTTTAGTTTTGATCCTCTATCTGAAGAATTTATTCAGTATGTTACGGCAGATCCTGTGTTTGAAACATTTGGTAATCAAACAGGTGTGATTAAATTTCCTATCTCTAGACCTTATTGGATAGAAAATAATGATCAAGGACAACTTGTATTCAATGAACAAACTGCAAATAATATTTCTATAATGGATCCAGTAAAACAATCTCTTGTAGAATACCATGTACCTTCAAAAAATCCTAATTGGGGTGATTGTGATAATGGTGTTGAAGTTTTAGATAATTGCGGTATTGCACAAATCTTTGATTTTGCAATCTCTGGTGAAAAAATTTGGTTTACTGAATGGGTTGAAAATAAAATTGGTGTTGTAGATACTTCTGTACCATTACCCCTTGAAATTCAATTTGAATACGATGAATTGAATTTACTTCCTGGCGATTCTGCTAATTTCCATTTTATAATATCTCCACAATTTAACAATGGGAACTTGGAACTTTCATCTATTGTATCCACAACACATGATTTTCTAAATGTTAATTTCATTCATGATTCTGTTGAAACTTTCCAACTAAATCCTGATGAACCTGTTCCAATTCACGTTGATGTTTCTGCTTCTGATGACGCATTACCTGGAACATACAAAATTTTACTTGGTGTAGAATCTGATGATGTTGCAATCAGTAAATTCCTTACAGTGATAATAGAGTGATACCTGACATTGACTCTCAAATAGGAATTTCTCTTTACACTACAAAATTTTCTGGAATTGGAGGAAAAATTAGAATTACCCCTGAAGATTTTGAGGTATCTGAATTAATTTCTAAGCGTGCAACAAACTCCATCACTGATGAGCGTGGTTATGCTGTTTACAAATTAAAAAAGAAAAAAATTGACACTAATCATGCGTTATCTGGAGTATTTCGTAAAACAGGTGTTCGCTTAAAATCCCTAGGACTAAAAGATGCATCTGCTATAACTGAACAATTCGTTGGCTCGCCTCATAAGGGTAAACCTATTGAAGATTTTTCTACTGAGAAATATTCTCTAAGAAAAATTGGATTTACAAAAAAACCTTTATCTAAAAAAGAGATGATTGGTAATAATTTTAAAATACACATTTCTGACTGTTCTGACAACTTATCTTCTTTTACTGAACATAACAAAATTTTAAATTTTTATGGTTATCAGAGATTTGGCTCAAAAAGACCTGTAACTCATTTAATTGGTAAAGCTATTCTGCAAAGAGATTTTGATATGGCTGTAGATTTAATTTTATCATTTACTTCTACATATGATTCTGTAGAAAATACTGAAATCCGTGAAAAACTTTCTGATAAAGCAAATTATGTGAAATACTATGATCAAGTTCCATCTCAAATGGATATTGAACGAATTGTTCTAAAAGAAATGATAGATCACGATGATTCCATACGTGCTATACGTG
>Ga0209089_10002598_pt1 | contig 15916 bp, 10 predicted proteins | sample ArcticOcean_MG_C_FD_187431 | JGI IMG/M metagenome (GOLD analysis project Ga0209089, IMG submission 187431) | Marine microbial communities from western Arctic Ocean - ArcticOcean_MG_CB2_150 (SPAdes) (version 2) | ecosystem: Environmental > Aquatic > Marine > Oceanic | place: Arctic Ocean: Canada... | reverse complement strand
GTACCCAGTGCAGCCGCACCACCGGGGGAACGCCGCCGTCCGGACCGGCGGTCCGCCATGGCTTGTGCCATCGTGTCATCTCCTCTGATTGTGGAAACTGCAGAATTATTGAACCACGAAGGACACGAAGACGTGAGACGACGGACAGGTGTTTCGTCACCACCGCCGCAGGGGCGGGGCTTGCTAGTGTCCTTCGACCCACCAGTGGAGATCGCTTGTCATCAACGGATCGTAGGCAAGCCCCTCTACATGACCATCGACGAAGACGCTGTTGCCGCGTTCGCGGTGCCGCAAGCTTGCCGGGTACTCACTGAGGGGCGGGCAACCCCAATGGGAGGAGCACGCCGGCATGGCTACATACGCCTGATAACCGCCGTATGGCAGTCCGTCGATCATAGCGCTGCTGTCGACGGCCATGATGATTTGTGCGGGGTTCCCGATTCGTTGGATGTTTGCGGTGTCACCGACATAAGCCCCGGTAAAACCTTCGCCCAACGTCAGGCCGGCAAAATTCCACCCGTATCCCATGTTGTTGGGGTCACCGATCCCCTCGGAGCCACGCTCAGGCACGGAGGGACAGATGAAAATACGTTCCGCTCCCTCGCCCGTGCCCCACACGGTATCCCACCATCCGGTGCCTGAGGCAAGCTCCACTCCCAGTTGCACACAAATCTTGGCATACCAGGTGGCCTCGACACTGTCAATAGCGATTGCGGGCAAATGATATAGCGTCCCGTCATATGAGGCAGGGAGGAAATGATCGTTATCCTCGGCGTAGAAAAACGTCGACAGACCGATCTGCTTGAGGTTGTTCATACATATGACGTTCTTGGCCGTCTCCTTGGCCTGTGCCAGCGCCGGCAGCAGCATTGACGCGAGGATGGCGATAATGGCAATCACGACCAACAGTTCGATGAGCGTAAAGCTCCTCGAGCTTGAGATGTTACGATAACGGTTCATTCATCTCTTCCTCCACTTGTCGGCAGTGAGTTCGTCGGGCAATCGTGCCCTTATTCAAGAACCTCGCTGCGCTCGGTCGCCGTCCTCCTGCGGAGGACGGAAAGAAGACGGACTGGCGGCGAGAATAGCCCTTGTTATTCAAAAATAATACCCGCGGGAGCCACAGGTTGCAACTTGTATAGCATTTTGTTTTCCGCTGCCGTCTGTCGGAGCGCTTGCCGGCCGCCGGTACCGGCCGCGGTAATAACCGCGTTACGCCCTCCTGATGCCCTGTATTGAAGTCCAATGACAAGTCGTGGTAACACTCAACACTCAATTCTCAATGTTCAAGTCAAATACGCTTACTTGATAAATGAACGTTGAGTGTTTGCCACCTCTTGATCCCTGAAGGGCTTACTGACCCACAAGAATCGGTAAAGATCCTTAATCGTTATCTGGTCATCCGTCGTAAGGTCACAGGGCTATGGCACCAATGGCCGGCCCTGCCGGTATATTTCCAGCTGGCGTTTCCATTGCTGAGCCGGCCCCGTCCGACCCGCCGCGACGGCCAGTTCGATGGCCTTTTCCTGCCACTCCACCGCCTTCTTGAAATCACCCGTGGCGGCATACGCGGCCGCCAGCGTATCCAGATGGGGAGCGGTCTCGAAGCCTGTCATGGAACAGGCCTGTTGCGCCAGCTTCAGCGCCTTTGCCGGGTTGCGGAGGGCCGCGTTCGACGACGTGGACGCGATCCACGACAGGTTGTTCATGATCTCCGCCTGGTCGGGTAGAATCTCCAGCGATTTCCTGTACAGCTCGACGGCTCGGGCGTGACGGTTCTGCTTCTGAAGAAGCGACCCCAACCGGCTTAGACCATCGGTGTTGCGGGGATCGACTTTCAGGACTCCCTCGTAATAGGCTTCGGCCTCGTCGAAATTGTGCTGCGCGTTCAGGATGTCCCCGGCGACGATGAGCGCGGTGATGCAATTCGGGTCGTTCTTCAGCGCGATTTTTGCATGTTCCATGGCGGGTTCGAGCTTGCCCTGAGCTGTCAGGACGACAGCGAGCTGGGCATGGGAATTGGTGTCTTGAGGGTCTAATTCCAGCGCCCGCTCGAAGTCGATCACCGCATCGTCCAACCGTCCCTGGGCGACCGCCACTTCGCCCAGCTTCCCGTACACGATCTGGTAGTCGGGCCGTTGCGCCTGCAGTGCCTCCAATTGCGTCCGTGCCGCGTCGTATTCCCCCGCCCGTATCAGCGCGGTGGCCTTCAGATAATCCTCATGAAAGCCGATCACGTCCTTCGGATCATCGCGTCCCGGGTCGAACTCCAGTCGCGGCTCCATCGTGCCGCCCACATAACCCAGAGACGCCAGGCGCGCCCGGTCTTGGGCGCTCAGGCCGAGGCCGGCATCGCCACCCACCAGCAGGCTGTCCTTGAGGATGCGGCGCAGCCGGTCCTGAAGGTCACGGGCGAGACGGCTCTTCTCCAGCACCAGGTTCACCGACTCACCCGGATCTTCGATGATGTCGTACAATTCGGCGCGCGTGGTCTGGATGAACTTGTATCGCCGCTCGACAACGGCACGCAGCGGATTTGCGCCCAGCGTTGTCGGCACGAAGCTCTCGCAGTAGAGGGCCCGGTCGGACAGAGCCGCGCCGCCTTCCTCGAACGCCGCCGACAGATCCACGCCCTGCACGTTGGCGGGTCGCTTGAGGCCGAGCAGCCCGCAGACGGTGGGAACGATATCGATCAAACCGGCCGGCTCCGCTACCCGCACCGGCGCGGTCCCGCCCGGTAATCTGAAGATGAGGGGAACCCGTATTGCCGACTGATAGATGAAGAACTGGTGTGTCTCTTCGCCGTGCTCGCCGAGCATCTCGCCGTGATCGCTGGTGACGATGACCAGCGTGGATTCATCCAGCCCCAACGCCTTCAACCGGTCTAAGAACCGGCCGATGAGCTCGTCGGTATAGGCGATCTCGCCGGCGTAGGGGTTGTCGGCGTAGCGGGAGGCGTAGGGTTCGGGCGGCTCGTACTCTTCATGCGGATCGTAGTAGTGCAGGAACAGGAAGAACTTCGAATCCTTGTTCCGGTCGAGCCAGTCGACGGCGATACGGGTGGTCTCGCCGCCCCCCCGTTCGGCGTGCAGGGCAGCGTCGGATGACTTATTCCCGGCCGTCTCGAACTCGTCGTGGTAGGTGTCGAATCCCTGGTCCAGGCCGAACTGGGAGTCCAGCACGAACGTGCTTACGACGGCGCCCGTCGCGAACCCGTTCGCGCTCAGGATCTCGGCGAGTGTCAGGTTCGCGGGGCTGAGGCGGAAAGTACCGTTGGCCTGGACGCCGTGCGTCGGCGGGATCGTACCGGTCATCATGGAACTGTGCGCCGGCAGCGTGAGGGGCACGGGCGAGATGACGTTCTCGAAAAGGATCCCTTCCCGGGCGACCTTGTCGATATTCGGCGTGAGCGGCCGGTCCGGGTTGTAGCAGCCCAGATAATCTGCCCGGCATGTATCGATGCTGATGATCACGACGTTCCGGATGGGCGGGCGCGTCGCGCCCGGCGGGCGGAGGAACCACACCGCCGCTCCGGCAATCGCCAGGACGAGAACCAGGAGAGGCACGATCCATTTTCGGCGGGTGCGGCCACTCATCGCAATCGGCATATCCTGTTGCGGGGCTCAGGGCGGGCGTTTTTCCCCTGAGCACAGTTTAACTTCCCAAACGGCTGCCGGTCGATCATTCGAGTTCCACCATGTACTCGATCTTCGCCGCCGCGCGAAGGCGCTGGAGGTAGGCCTCCCGCTTGGTGCTGAGCCGGGCGGCCTGCAACCGGCCGCGGACGATGGCGTTGATCTCGGCCGCGCTCACTGTCCGGCCATCGGCGGCGAGCGCCTGATACCACTGGAACTCCGAAGCGGCCTCGCGGAGGCTCACCATATCGTCCGCGGCCTGCAGCCGGTCGCGGACGATGGCGGCGATCTCGTCCGCGCTCACTGTCCGGCCATCGGCGAGCGCCTGATACCACTGGAACTCCGAAGCGGCCTCGCGGAGGCTCACCATATCGTCCGACTTGCCCAGTCCGTGCCGTGAGTAGAGGAGTTCGGCCACGGCGGCGGCGGCGGCGGGCACCTGGGCCTTCCTCCCCTCGCTCCTCATACGAAGTGCTTTCTGGACCTTCGGTATCTTGTCGACGCCATTCTCGATCGCCGCCGCGGCGATGATGCGAGCGCTCAGCGCACGGAAGAGGACGGGCCGGATCGCCTCGCCCGCCGCGAGCGCGGCGAGGCGTTTCCGGCCAAGGGCCTTCGCCATCATGACCTTGCCCCCGGGTCCTTCCAGCACGGCCTTCGAGAGAAGCGCCTCGACGGCGGCGGCATCCTTCTCGATCGCCGCGGACTGCACACCCTGGCGGTCCGCCTCCCGGGCAATGATTATCTCCCGGATCGATGAGGCGAACGCCGCGTCGCCCTCCTCTGACCAGGCGTCGGCGGCCGCCTCGATCATCTCCCGGGAAATCGCCTCGCCGTTGACGGTGGGGCCGGCCTTCACAAGGAGCGCCTTGCGCCATTCGGCTTTGGCCGTTTCAAATCGTTTCCGGGATGCCATTGCGCTGGCGGCCGGCCTCCGGGCCTTCTCGGGCAACGGTGCGAGCTTTTCCGCGTTCGCCGCGAGGGCTGCGTCGATATCCGCCTCCGTCAGCAGCTCGGGGTCCATCTCCTTACGCAGATCTTCATTGTGGTAAGCGTAGGCATCGGCCAGGTAGCTCGCGTTGCTCAGGGGCAAGGGCTGGTCCGCGCGGACCGGGGGCCTGCCGAGGCCCTCCTTCGCCGCCTGCTGGGCAATCAGTTCGCGGTCGATCGCCTCGTTGATCGCCGGGGTGACGCGCAGCGCCGGAGGCAGCACGCCAACGCCGGCTATCTCTCCGAGTCTGGTGCGCGGCACGATGTCCTTTTTCAGAATCGGTTTCCCGTTGACCTTCGCCACGACTTCGGGAAGGGCATCCAGCGAGGTCACGCCGGCGGCACGCGCCGTTCCGGCGCATAGAATTCCGCATATCGCCGCGACCGCAATCATCGCCATCGACCGTGTCTTTTTTCTCTGGTGCATGGGTGTTCCTCTCTATTATAGGGGGGTGCATTCTGCCGCCCCTGTTCGTAAGTGTCCAACGGCGCGGAGCGCTCGAGGATAGTAAACTGCTTCCGTAAGGTGTGAACATTAAGGTATTTGCAATCATGGGCAAAGGCAAATAAAAACGGGCAATTCCTGTAACGCGCCAGCGCGGGGCATACACGGGAAAAGGGGTGCCGGTGTCACTGGAACCGTCCTCGTAGCGGTGCTGTGTCTTGCCGGGTCAGTCGCCTTTGTGACGGAGGCGCGCGCGGCGACGAAGACGATCAAGCGTGGCGACACGCGGCGGATATATATGCGGGCGGAGCTCTTCGCCGAAGCGCAGAATCCAAGCTGCGACCTGGCCGATGGCGGTACGCCGTTGTGTGTTCCCGGCGCGGATCGCCTCTACGGCTATCCGCTGCAGGATCTGAGCCATTATCTCCAGAAGATGACCGGTGCTCGTTTTCCGTTCGCAGAACTGAAGGCGGAGGCTCGCAACGCGGTTGCCGTCCGGTGATGTGTACGGCTGTTCACAGTAGATGTTGATGCTCGTCAGTGCGCTGCTCGTTAGATAGGTGATATCAGCGCGCCGCTCTCACTGTCGTGGCGGTGATCACATGCTTCCCCGGCACATTGGGTCGGCATGGGGATTCCTATTCCTTATATATTTTCTGATACATCATACAACGGTGCCAAGTATCTGCCTGCAGACTGTTTTTGTCAAACCGAACCGTGACGGTAGTGGGCTGTGTTCCCACACAAAAAAAAACACGGAGTCCGGAGACTCCGTGTTTTTTTCAAGATCAACGTGTCAAACGGTTTTACTCACTGAGTTTGGCGTCGATGGCAGCCTGGATCCCGGCGCTGATATCGCAGTCCGGTTCGCAGATATTGGCGCTGATCAGGAGATTATCGACAATGATCTGGGAGGTGGCCTGCAGCTCCGGAATATTGGTTGGCAGGCTCTCGCCCAAAATTTCGCAAGCCAAAGCGACAGCGGCATCGGTGACATCAGCGCATGGTGTGCACGGCGCATCGGCACCAGCGGCACCAGCGGCACCAGCGGCACCAGCGGCACCAGCGGCACCAGCGGCGCCATCAGCACCAGCAGCGCCATCAGCACCATCAGCACCGTCAGCGCCATCAGCACCACCACCTCCACCACCGCCGGTGGCGCTGATCCCCTGGGCCTCAATGAGGACCGTCGACGTTGCGCCGTTGGCCGTGATGGTGAGCAGCTGGACTCGCGGCGAAACATTCATGTTCGCGTCCACGGAGAGGAGGACGGACTTACCGCTATCAAAACAGTAGGTTCCGCAATCACCGCCCGAAGTCCCCATCTCGATGACGGAATCCGGTTCTGCGTCGAGCACAAAGTTGCTGGCGAATCCATCGTCACCTATATTGTAATAATTCGTCCCGTTGATCGTGGCGTAGTTACTAGCGAAAACGTACCGAAACACAAAAGCGCCCGGCATATTGGTACGGGTCCAAGCCCATTTCATGTACAAGTTTGTGTAGTCCTCGTGGCCGCCCGCCATATTGCTACCGTCCATCGCATAGTAGTTGTTGGTCGGTCGAACCGGCGGGAAGGGAATCTTCGTCATACGCGTGTCGTCCAGGTTCGTAAGTGTGACCTCGACTTGTCCGGCGGACGCGATGCCGGCAATGCCGAGCATTGCCACGATGACCACGAGTCCCATGAGTTTTGCTGCTAATGACTTCATTTTCTTCTCTCCTCTTTTTGTGGGGGGTTAAAATTCCCCGATTGATTTCCGAAATTCCGCGCCCTGCTTTGCTATGAACGATAGGCCGACAAACATTCCTACGACAAAGGGTTTGCGGCAAGCTTGTTTCATGGTATAGGAAATTTTCCGATCAATTGCAACCCCCCCCCTCGAAAAATTCGCATTTCAGGGCTAAAGCGCGTGATCTATAACAACACAACTAACTTATCTTAAGTGAATTACACGAATTAACCGTGGCGCCATTTTTTTTCGGACGATCGCTAACGGAGCCTGACACAGCGACCAACTACGGCGAAATACAGCAGCACCTTCGCCGTGTCATGGCGGAATTTCGCCGAAAATGGCGGCTCACTGTGTGCATTCCGGTTTCGAATTCCAGCCGTGTGCAGAGCGAGCAATGAGATATCTCATCGAGCCGTCAATGACGTTTTGAGTTTTTTGTTCAGTCTCTTGATTTTTCTCGCAACACGCCCTAAATATAGGGCTGTCAAGCTTTAGTCCCGAACTCCTTCCAGCAGACTGACCCAAATCCCTCGAAGACAAATTATGCGAACCGAACTCACTCCGGATCAGATTGAATCGTACCGCGATAACGGCTTCCTGATTTACCCCGATCTGCTGACCGCAGAACAAGCTGACGAACTCAGGGCTGGCGTCCTCGATGCGATATCGATGATGGGTAAACGGAAGATCTCCGACGGTCTCGAGACAGGGGAAACAGAGGGTTTCGGCATCGACCCGATCGAAGGAGAAGGTTTCTACGACAAGGTGTTCATACAGCGCCTGAATCTGTCGCGACTCAACGACACGGTCAAGCGATACATGCACGCCACTGAGCTCGGGCAAATGGTTGCAAAGTTGGCCGGCGTCGACGGCATCCGGATCGCGCAGGATCAGGCGCTGATCAAGGAACCGTTTGCAAATGCGACCGCATTTCATCTGGATGACCCGCTATGGCACTTTCACTCACGCGACGCCATATCGATCTGGATCGCACTGGATGACGTAACTACTCAGAACGGCTGTATGTATTTCTTGCCGGGGACCCACAAGTCGGCACAATTCGACCGGAACGCCGAGTTCGGCCCCCAGATGGGCGCACTCCTGGAGGTTTACCCGGAATGGCGGGGGATCGAGCCGGTCCCCGTCGAATTGAAGACCGGCGACTGCAGCTTTCACAACGGTATGCTCGCGCATGGCGCAAATGCCAACATGACCTGTGGACGGCGGACGGCCATGACCGTCGCATTCATGCCCGACGGCTGCACCTTTAACGGCATACAAAACATCCTGCCCAACGACTATTTCACTTCGCTTGCTCCCGGTGATCTGCTGAACAATGACGATGTGACCCCGTTGGTCTATTCGAGCTGAGAGGTGTGACGGCGTGAAAGGCGAACATCCCCGCGATGCTTCCCTGCAATCATTTTAACCCCTGCAACCCCTGTCACCGAAATCTACGGTTCCAGACGTAGTTATGAGTGATCAGACTCTACAGTGACAGCTCGCTTTCCAATTGTCCCAGGCCGGCGTCGATGATGGCGATCATCTCGTCTACGTCATTTCGCGTGATGATAAACGGTGGCGAGAGTTGCAGGCTGTCGCCGGTCACCCCATCTATCGACCCGCCCGAGGTGACGACGGATAATCCTCTTTCCAGCAAGATGTCTCTCAGCCGTTTGCCGATCTTCTCAGACACCTCAAACGGTTCTTTGGTCTGCTTGTCCTTTACCAGCTCGAATCCGAGTATGAGACCCATGCCGCGGACATCGCCGATCATCGGATGCTTATCCAGCTCGCGGGCGCGCCGCAACAGATAGTCGCCGATCTCAGTTACGTGGTCGAGAAGGTTTTCCTCCTCGATGATGTCAAGCACCTCGAGCCCGACTCGCGCCGAGATCGGATAGTTGACGTAGGTGTGGATGTGTACGGGGACCTCTCCGGATTCCGCGAAGCAGTCGTAGATCGCGTCCTGGAAGACGACGCCGCCCAGTGGGCTGTAGCCGCCGCTGGCGCCCTTGCCGAAGACGGCGAGGTCCGGTTCGACGCCCCAGTGCTCCATCGCGAAATACTTCCCGGTGCGCCCAAAGCCGGTGACAACTTCGTCGGCGATGAAGAGCACATCGTATTTGTCGCAGATTTCACGGATGAGGGGGAAGTAATCCGGCGGCGGCACCCCCGCAGCGATGCCCGATTGCACGACCGGCTCGGCGATGAATGCGGAGACGTTCTCCGGTCCGGCATACAGAATTGCCCGCTCCAGCTCACGGGCACAAGTCAGATTACAGGTGCCCTCGCAGCCGGCATAGTTGCAACGATAAGGATGACAAGGCTCGATATGCGGAAACCCGGCTAGTAGCGGCGCCGAAAGTTTTCGCATGATGGCGGAACCGGAGACCGACATCGCACCCAGTGTCGTGCCGTGGTAACCGCGCCAGCGGGAAATTACCAGGTGTTTAGACCCGTTACCGCGTTGCACATGATAGTGGCGGGCGATTTTGGTTGCGGTCTCGACCGCCTCTGAACCGCCGCAGACAAAGTAGACGTTGTTCAGGTCACCCGGGGCGACGGCGGCGATGCGCTCGGCCAGGTCAAGTGCTGGCTGGTTGAGATAGTACGCCGAGAAGGCAAAAGCCAGTGTCTCCGCCTGCTCTGCCATCGCCGCCGCGATACGCTTGCGACCGTGTCCCAGAGTGACATTGTAGGCCCCGGCGGCAGCGTCGATGTAGCGATTGCCGGCGTCATCGTAGAGGTAAATCCCTTCGCCCCGTACGATCAGGGGAAAGTCTCGCGTCATGTCATAGAACAAAGCGTCTTTGGTGGCAGGCGTGGTGCTCATAGTCGGGTCCCTGTTCGGTTTCCTGGTGTGTCCTGAATTTCGCATTGGATCGCCGACACGCAAACGTCTGGCCGAAATTTAACTGAGCCTTCAGCACTACCATGCTTGAACGGCAATTAATTATGCTGACGCGGTTCCGCCGAGGCGCTGTACGCCAACAACGCATCGTTGTCCACCAGTACCAGCACCCAGTCGTCCATGGTCGGCTTGGGCGGCACCAGCCACAGGCCGTCGGCGTCGGCTTCCACCGGGCCCAGCTCCACGACCTTGCCGCCGCCCGTGTGGTATGACTGCACGTCCTCGCCGGTACGCGGATTGAAGAAATAAGCCCGATAGGCGGCGTCCGGTTCGATCGTGATCTTCGACGTTCGGGGCTCCCAGAGCGCGCACTGGACGCCCGCAAATATCTCGTCCATGCACGATGCCGCGAGGTAAAACACGGCCACGACCCCTGGTATGCCGGTAGCGAACGCGGAGATACGGTCGAGCTTCTCGAGCTCGGGCTCCGGTCGCGGCTCAAACAGCCACCACGGAAAACGCTCGAAAAAGCGCCGTCCAACGCCCATCTGCATAGAACCCGGATAGTGCATGACATCCTGCCAGAACCCGTCACCCCAACTGCAGGTGCTGCCGCGGAATGGTTCGTGGCGGGAACTCATGCACCACATACCCTGGGCGCCGTAGGAATGCCCGGCGGATCCAGACGTGAGGCTGGTCCAGAACAGGAACCGTTGGATCTCCTCACGGCTCCCGCCCATGATACCTTCGTAACACACTTCCGAATTCAGCACCGGCAGGCGCGGCTGCTTGCCGGTGCTGACATTGACTTGCTCGACACTGTGTTTCAACGATCGGTAACCGTCGTGGCCGGTCTGCAGCATGTCCAGGTCGAGTAGCGATTCATCTGTGATCATGGCGCGCGAATCCGGCGGTCTACAGGGCGGGTGTATGGTGATCATATTGTGAAACGGATCGAGCTCACGCACGTACGCGGTGACTTCGGTCCACGCCTTCTCCAGCATCACCCGATGCGCCTCGTACCCTTCCGTCCCGGCAAGGCTGTAGGTGGGCATGTTCGATTCCCCGGCCAGGCACCAGACTACCGGGTAGGCCGCGTATCGTGCCACGAGATTTCGCCAGTGTTTTCTGACGTTCTCAACCCCCATGTACGGCAGGTAGTACCCCCACATCCCGACAATGCACGGCATCAGTCCGTGTTCGATCAGATAGGTGATTCGGCCATCAGCCAGATCGTAGAACCCGGGGTTGATGCGTCGCCACTCCTGCTCCCACGGCCATCCCGAATCGCCGGCCTGCTGCGGATGCCAGGCAGCATCCGCGGCGTCGAAATCCGGCAGGGGGCCAACTACGACCTGGATCACGTTGAATCCTTTGTGCGCTCGATCCTCCGTCAGCGTCGTGAATCCCTCGGGCCAGTCCAACCGCGAGGTGAGCGCCATCCACCAGGTGTCCGCCAGCCACAGGAACGGCGTGCCATCCTGGTGCTCGAATGTCCGCCTGCTCTCAGCGACTCGAAGACGGCCGTGTTCGAAAAGCGGGCTGGTGTAATCGCCCGCCGCAATCTCGAGGTCGCCGGTCTGATCGTGCAGACCTTGATCATCCTCGTTCGTGCACACCGAACGATAGACGTAACGTCCCGGAGCCGGCGCCGCGAAGCGCACGCGGAAGACGTTCCCGCCCGCCCAGAACGCCGGCACGGTCCACGTCTGGCCGTCGGGCCCCGAGAACACAACATCCAACTCGATGTCGTTGAAGATGTCCGGGTACGAACAGCTCGCGGTCAATCCGAACTCAACCGGTACGTTTGTCAGGCCTTGTAACATGGCTCTCCTTTTCGGAGTGAACTATAGGGTCTGAACACTCAGAAGCTACATCCTAGGCAAACCCTAACGCTAAAAAAAGAACCACGGTTCAACTCTTGTTACGCCTATGACGCGAGACTGCGTGCGGATGCCTTGACGCATAGCCCTGTCGCGTTGTATTGTCTCCGGCCGGGGGATCAATTTCTCATGGGCCAGGAGATTAAGACCTCACAAATCACCAAGGACGGGACTGTATATGATTAAGCTGACAAGCCACTTCGAGTGCGGCAACGGCAAGAACATCCAGCAGATCGCGGGGAACCATTTTCGCATGGAAGTCGACGGCGATCTGCTCGAGGGCTACTGCGTCTACTTCTGCTTCGACGTCGTCAATGAGGCCGATGCCACCACCGTCACCATAGAGCTTCATGAGGATCCGAAGTTCGGAGCGCCCACCGGCTTCTCTCTCTGTTTCCCGACCACCATATGGATCAGACCCACTGGGCTTGACCATTACCGACCGCTGCCGGACCAGCCCGCGCTGAACGACGGGCACATCGTCATGAAGGTGCCCGTGGCGGCACATCAAAGCGTGCGCGTCGCCCTGACCTACGTGGCGCCGTACAGCGAGATCTCAGAGCTGTTGCGGCAAATGGCACAGACCCGGTCCGATCGTTGCTCAGCCTTCGTCCTCGGGCGTTCCAGTGAGCAGCGAGAGATTCACGGTCTGCGCGTCGGCACGCCCGGCTGCCCAAAGGTGCTTGTTGTCGCCGGGCAGCATCCGCACGAGCATGCGGGGGTCTGGGGCGTCTTCGGAATCGCGGACTTCCTCTCTTCGCTGATCCCGGAAGCCGCCGCCCTCAGGGAACGGCTCGATATCCAGATCGTGCCCATCGTCAACCCGGACGGCAACGTGCTGGGCAGAAACGCCTTCAACGCCGAGGGTCTGGAAATGTACTGTGCCTTCGGCGACAACCCCGCTGCGCCGGAACCCGAAGCGGTGGAGAACCGGATTCTCTGGGACTGGGCCGTTTCAGAGAATCCGGTCCTATGGATGAACTTCCACGCTTACACCGGCTGGAAGGCAAACAGCGAATTCCCCTACGACGGCTGGTACGAGGTGGCGGACAGAAGCGCCTTTGCGGATGACCCGAAGCGACTGCTCTACGACGCGCTGTGCGACACGGTGCGACTGCAGACGGATGCGCTTTCGACCCACGCGCAGCCCGGTATTCATCCCGAATCCAGCCTGTGCCACCAACTGGCGAAACGGCACCAGGTGCCCACTGTCTTCTACGAACTCAACAACGGAACAGCAGGAAGGCATGCCGCGACCCAACGCGCTCTGAGAGTGTTTCGCATGACCGCTCAGACGATTCTCCACGACGTTTCGTAATTGTCGAGCGAGTGGTTGCCGAATCCGTCTCAGAGAAAGTAATGCTCGTCCCGCGTCGCAGCAATCGGCCGCGGCTCCAGCCGAAACGACGGATTACCAGTCGCCGATGCGGGCGTCCCGGTTACGTATCTTTTGTCGGATGACATTGTTCACCTCCCGTGAGCCATCGGCAAATCAACTCAGTCGCTCCCTTCATTCCTCGCCCTTCGGCGCATACATGAACAGGCGCGACATGAATCCGCCGGCCGCCTGCGCGGCATTACGGCCGGTGCCGACACGGATTGCGACGACGTTCGCTTGACCCGGTACGACGGCGTCGGTGACGTCAAACTCCATCTGGGCAGGCCGGATGTACGCCTCGCTGTAAGGACGGTGTCCGACATACTTGCCGTTGACCCAGCCCCACCCCTCGGTTTCGAGGATGGCCGCGTAGAGCATGATCTTCCGGCCCGCGAACGCCGCCGGTACGTCGACCTTGAAGCGGTACCAGATATATCCCATGTAGGGATATCCCACTTCGTCCATATACCCCTGGGCGTAGAACGGTTTCGTCGTCAGCAGCGTCTTCCAGTCGCCGTCATCGGCGTCGGCATCGGACCACCCCGAAAAACGGCCCTCGTCTCGCGGGTCGATTCGGAACTTCGTTTCCGTCGGCAGCAGTGCGACGAGATCCCCGGTCTCGCCCGATATCTTCTTCGCCAGTGACTCGTAATATTCCTGGCGTTGCGTCAACCCCCAGTAATAGACGCCGGACTCGATGGTTTCCTCATCGGGCAGGCAGTAGAAGATGTTGATGGCGCTGAGTTCCTTTCGCACATCAAACATCCGCTGCGCCTGCGCGGCCGCGGCGGCAAAGTCGGCATTGAACTCGGCCGCGCGCATGTCGAGGTAACGTTTCAGGTGGGCAAGGATAAGCCGGTCCGCCTTCACGTGCACTTTGGTGCGTGCCGTGTCCGCCTTGCGCTCCGCCTCCGTGACGGCCTTCTCCAGTTTATTTATTAGTGCGGGCGTGTAAATGCTCGGCATGAATCGGTCCTCGTGCCCAAGCATTGGCGTCTCTTCCATCGCCTCTTCGAGCGCGTCCCAGTAGGCGCGCGCCGGGCGTGCGGCCTTGCCGTACCACTTTTCGAAGTAGTCGTCGAGGAGCGCGTCCACGTCGGCACTGGCATTCCACTCGAGCTTGGAACGCACATATCGCGTCGTGATCCCGCACTCGGCCCAGACGTTGCGGGTCTCGGCCAGGAAGCCCATAACGCCCCACTCCTTCATGAGCGGGATGTCGCGCGCCACTTTGCGGACCCGCGGCACCGGCGTCAGCGCCGTGACGAGGTTCGTATAGTTGTAGTCGTAGACCCAGACGTTCTTGGAGCGGCTCGCAAACTCCTTCAGCATCTGCCCCTGTCGGATCGTCTGCCAGCTCCTCGGATTGTCGTAGGCGTGGTAGGTATCGCTCCATATCGCGGCGAACATGATCACCATATGGTCGTTGAGCTCCAAATCCTCCGGCGGCGTGTTGCGGTTGAAGTAGCCGTTGGTGGCGATGTAGTGATCGGGGAACTCCTCGCGGACCTTGACGGTGACACGATTGACAAACCGGAACCACTCCTCGCTCACGCTCTCCTCGGTCGGTATCCCCTCCCGGCCGACGACGTCCGTAAAGCCGATATGAAACTTCATCGTCTCAGGATCGAAGTCGACCGAACGCGCGTCGCCGAGGGCGAACCCGTAGGAGTTCGTCTGCGGGTTATCGCGGAACTTCTTCTTGATGATCTCGGCCGCAACCTTGACCGCCCCCGGGTGACTCAAGCTCGGCATGTCGACATTGCGCGTGCCGTCCTGATTCATCGCGAAATACTCGGGATGTTCTTCGAACAGCGATTTGTCTACGACCTGGTCCACCGTACCGTCGGAGGGTGCCTGAAACAGGTCGTACGCGATACCCATCTTGTTTCTAAGCTTCCACCGCGCCTCCTGCTCCCTGATCTCGGCCGGCATGTGAGCCGTCCACAGGCGCATGACGAAGTCCGGCGTCTCCCGCACCTCGATATCGTCGAATCGGATCGAAGTCGTTGTCGGCACGACCTCGCCGTATTCGCCGGGCATGAACCAGCGAACACCGAGACGTTCCAGGAAGTCGTACACGGCATACTCCGTGCCGTGGTAAAGCCCCTCGTCGTTACCGGCCAGGACGAGCCTGTCGCCGTCGCTGTCGATGATGAAGCCCTCTTCACGGCGTGCGTGTGTCCAGCCCGAGGGGATTTTAACGCCTGCCGCCTCCGTCAGACGACTCCTGCCGACCAGGATGACCGGGCCTTTCGTCGTCTCGCCGTCTGTCACCAGCGGTAGTCTGGCACCGGACATCTTTTCGATGTAGCCCTGCAGGTCGGTCGCGGCGGTTCGCACTTTGTCGCCGGCGTCGGCCGCAACGACGATGGTGGCAGCGGGTTTCCCTTTCTTGACGACCTCCAATCCGAAACCCGTTGTCCCGGAAAGCGCCAATGCCAGACAAGTCAGCCTGATCCATTTCGATTTACACATGCACTCCATTCTAACTCCTCGGTGTAGAATTCAATAAAATCATTTCCGGGCGCGCGACCGTCGCTTGCTGGCCAGCAGCGATTGCACGTCCCGTCGCAGAACGCTTTCCGCCGTTGCCTGAAAGGGTCGCCCCCCGTACGCAATGTACGCCCACGTTTCGTATCCGCCATCCCGCATCGCTTCACGTGTCGGCAGATATCCTACCAGGCCGTCCGCGTAACCGAGCACGTAGGTGAGGGCGTAAGGCGAGGCCTGTTTCACTATTAGGCCTGTCTCTGCAAATACCTCGGCCGGGATCGCCACCAGCGCCAGCGGGCCAATAGTCAACACCCGCGTTGTCAGTTTAGCAGACTCGGCCATCGCGCCCCGTCGCCGGCGCTTCAACATAGCCCGGGCCCACGCCAGCCACATGACACCGACCGCGCCCGCTGCGTCGTTCGCCTGTGTCCCCGCCGTTTCAACCTGCCGACACTCCTCCCGCTTGATGATCGCCAGCAGTGCCCGTTCCGAAAGCCGC
>Ga0209089_10002596_pt1 | contig 15923 bp, 11 predicted proteins | sample ArcticOcean_MG_C_FD_187431 | JGI IMG/M metagenome (GOLD analysis project Ga0209089, IMG submission 187431) | Marine microbial communities from western Arctic Ocean - ArcticOcean_MG_CB2_150 (SPAdes) (version 2) | ecosystem: Environmental > Aquatic > Marine > Oceanic | place: Arctic Ocean: Canada... | reverse complement strand
AGGAACAGATGGCCGCAAGGCCATCATAACACGGAACTGGGACATGGCAGGTTCCACCTTAAAAAAGCCGATCCGTGGTCGGAAAATGGGGGTAGGCGCACTTCTGCTCACCCCGCCACTCCGGGGCAGAAAATCGCGGAGCCACGAACTTTTGAACTTTTTGACACCCACACTCCAGGGTCGCTCGGAAATCCGGTGTGAACTGCAATGCAACGGGTTGCACATAAAACATCTTTATCGCCCTCCGAGGGCGGTCGATCATGCTGAAATCTGTGCGGGAAGCGGAACCATCATGAAGCGTCGCTGCCATCAACCGAAGTGGGGCTGGCGAAGACGCTGTTGTCTATTGGCCGTTCTCCTAGCCGCGCCCACTGTCGCCGGCGACGATCTCCGGTTCAACCGCGACATCCTTCCCATTCTGTCAGAAAACTGCTTCAGCTGTCATGGGCCCGATTCGGGAACCCGAAAGGCCGATCTGCGTTTGGATCGCGAAGAGGGGCTGTTCAGCACGCGGGACGGCAGTCGGATTGTGATTCCCGGAAAACCGAACGAGAGCCTGTTGTGGCGGCGCGTCTCCAGCACTGACCAGGAAGAGGTGATGCCACCGGTCAGCTCGGACAAACAGCTTTCCACGAGGCAAAAGGCACGGCTCGGGCAATGGATTCTCCAAGGGGCGCTGTGGGAAGCGCACTGGTCGTTCCTGCCGCCGGCACAGGTCGAACCTCCCGCAGTGGAGCGGGCCGGCTGGGTCCGCAACCCAATTGACCGATTCATTCTGGTGAAACTGGAGGAGCAAGGACTGCTGCCTGCTCCAGAAGCGGACCGCCCGACGCTCCTGCGCCGCGTCACGCTGGACCTGACCGGGCTCCCGCCGACGCCGGAGGAAGTCGACGCGTTGGTCTCCGACCACTCGCCGGACGCCTATGAAAGGGTTGTGGACCGGTTGCTGGCCTCGCCTCGCTACGGCGAGCGCATGGCAACCACCTGGCTGGATGCGGCCCGCTTCGCGGACACCAACGGGTATCAAGTGGATCGGGACCGCGAGATGTATGCGTGGCGTGACTGGGTCATCAGCGCCTTCAACGCGAACAAGCCGTTCGATCAGTTCACGGTTGAGCAACTGGCCGGTGATCTATTGCCGAACTCGACCCTCGATCAGAGAATCGCCACGGGTTTCAACCGCAACCACATGATCAACGAGGAGGGCGGAATCATCCCCGAAGAGTTCCTGGCGGAATATTGTGCCGACCGAGTGGAGACCACGGCAACGGTCTGGCTCGGCTTGACTCTCGGCTGCGCCCGTTGCCACGACCACAAATACGATCCATTCACTCAAAAGGAGTTTTACCGGCTTTATGCCTTTTTCCACAATGTGCCCGAAAGCGGGCTGGGCATCAGGGCCGCCCACATCCGTCGGAATGCTCCGCCTCACCTCGAACTGCCGGCGCCCGAGCTCGAGGCCAAGCTCGCCTCGCTCGAGCGTGCACTCGAGGAAATCGATTCTCACCTGACGGTCGACCGCTCCGAATTGGCGGGCAGTGCCGCTGCAACGCCATCAACGAAAGACGCCCCGGAGCATACCGCCCTCACCGAGCGTGCTGCTGCCCTGAAGAAGGAGATTGACGCCACGCGCCTGGAAATCCCCACCACGCTGGTCATGGAAGAACTGGCGGAGCCACGCCCCACTTTCGTGCTGGTGCGCGGCGCTTATGACAACAAGGGGGATCGCGTCACGGCCGGGACGCCAAGCCAACTGCCGCCGATGACCCAGGCGCTTCCGAGCAATCGTCTCGGATTGGCCGGTTGGCTGGTGGATCCGAGCAATCCGCTGACCGCGCGGGTCACGGTCAATCGGTATTGGCAAATGCTCTTTGGGGCCGGTTTGGTGCGTACGCCCGAAAATTTCGGCTCGCGCGGCGAACGGCCCACCCACCCCGAACTGTTGGATTGGCTGGCCACCGAGTTTTTGCGCCGGGAGTGGGACGTCAAGCGAATCATACGACTGATGGTCACCACGGCCACCTATCGGCAAAGTTCAAAGCGAACCGACAATCAAGCAGACCCGGAAAATCGTTGGCTGGCGCGTGGCCCCCGTTATCGCCTCCCGGCCGAGATGATCCGTGATCAAGCACTGGCCACCGGAGGATTGCTCGTGGAACAAATCGGAGGGCCCTCGGTCAAACCGTATCATCCGCCGGGTCTATATGAGCTGGTCATCGCCACCAGCGCGAGCGCTTATCAACAGGACTCCAGCGCCAGCCTGTATCGCCGAAGCCTTTACACGTATTGGAAGCGCTCGGTGCCGCATCCGGCCATGATCCTGTTCGATGCGCCGTTTCGGGAAACCTGCACAGTCAAACGCTCTCGCACCACGACGCCTTTGCAAGCGTTGAACCTGATGAACGATCTCACCTTCGTGGAGGCGGCCAGAGCTCTGGCCGGTCGGATGATTCGCGAAGGCGGCGCGATGCCGGCCGCCCGCGTCCGCTATGGCTTCCGTTTGGTCAATGCCAGGTCCCCGCGCCCGCCGGAACTAGCCATTTTGACCGCCGGATTAGCGCGCATGGAGAGTGATTTTCGGGACGATCCCGCAGCGGCGGCCGATCTCATCGCGGTCGGCGAGACCCATGCCGATACGGCTCTGGACCCCTGGGAACTGGCCGCCTACACTCTCCTTGCCAGCACCATCCTGAACCTGGACGAAACCATCACGAAGGAATGAGTCATTCGTCCCCAACGATCACCGACCTTCCCGTCGCCGGAACTCAACGAGAATCCCATTGCGACGACAGAAATTCCACCGTTCCAGTGGAAGCCGCGTAATATGGATCCGGAATCTGAATATGCACTCGACTTGACTCGCCGCCAGTTTCTGGGCCGTAGCGCCACCGGTATAGGCATGGCAGCGTTGGCATCACTGCTCAACCCCAAGCTGTTCGGTTCGGCCTCGGCCAAGGGTTTGCCCGGCCGTTCCCACGCCGTGCCGCGCGCCAAACGGGTGATTTACCTCACCCAAGCCGGCGCCCCATCGCAAGTTGATCTGTTTGATTACAAACCAGGCCTGAGAAAACGATTTAAAGAGGAGTTACCCCCCTCAATTCGCGGCAATCAACGCCTCACCGGGATGACCGCGGGGCAAAAGAGTTTCCCGATTGCCCCCGGAATCTTCTCGTTCAAACCTCACGGGCGCGCTGGAATCTGGCTCAGTGAACTGCTGCCGTGGACGGCACACGTGGCCGATGATATCTGCATCATTCGGTCGCTTCACACGGAAGCCATCAATCACGATCCGGCCATGACCTTACTTCAAACGGGCCACCAGGTCCCCGGCCGACCCTGTCTGGGTTCATGGCTCGCGTACGGGTTGGGTACCGAGAACGAGAACCTTCCCGCTTTTGTCGTGATGATCTCGCGTCCCAGCGGAAACACCAACTCGCAGCCACTTCACGAACGCATGTGGGGTGCTGGACTGCTTCCTTCGAGGTATCAAGGCGTCCGGTTTGGCGCGGGTAAGGATCCCGTGCTCTACCTGTCCAATCCACCCGGCGTCCACGCCCAGCGGCGGCGCGCGATGCTCGACGATCTTCGGCAGCTTAACCTACTGAAATTCGGCGAGTATCAGGACCCGGAAATCCAAACTCGAATCGCCCAATATGAATTGGCTTTCCGCATGCAGGCGGCGGTTCCGGAACTGACCGATTTCTCGGACGAGCCTAAGTCGACCTTTGACCTCTACGGACCGGAATCGCTGAAACCCGGCAGCTACGCCGCGAACTGCATTCTGGCCCGCCGCTTGGCGGAGCGGGGGGTGCGCTTCATCCAATTGTATCATCGTGGCTGGGACCAGCATTCAAGGCTTCCTGAAGGCCTCGGGAGTCAATGCTACGACACCGATCAACCGTCGGCGGCCTTGGTGCTCGACTTGAAACAACGTGGTTTGTTAGACGAGACCTTGCTCGTCTGGGGCGGCGAATTCGGTCGTACGATCTATTGCCAGGGCTCACTCACAGCCGACAACTACGGCCGAGATCATCACCCACGCTGCTTCAGTATCTGGATGGCCGGTGGCGGCGTGGCGGGCGGCAGGGTGCATGGTGAAACCGATGACTTCTCCTACAATGTCATTCAAGACCCAGTCCATGTGCACGACCTGAACGCAACCATCCTCCACTGCCTCGGCATTAATCACAAAGCACTTACCTTCCGCTATCAAGGGCGCGACTTCCGCCTGACCGATGTGCATGGGAATGTCGTTCGAAGAATTCTATCTTGAGAAGGTCGCGTCGATTTTTCAAACCGCTACGGATTATAAGTAGACCAAAATGAACTGGGCGGAATTCGCGGCCGTGGCCCTCGATTATTCGATGGTCAAACCCGGAATCCATCGCGTCTGCAATCACCACTTACATACGATCACCATGACATTGGAACATGTGATACAATTGGGGTACCGCAGGATTGGGCTCGCCATGCAAACAGACAGCGATCAACGGGTCGATTACTGTTATCGCTCAGGTTATCTCCTTTATATTGATTGAACAGCGAATATCAACAGGGCGACGCATTTCACGTACATCGTGGCGTTTCCTTTTTAGGCGAATATTCCTTACAGTCAGGCGCGAGAAAAAAGCGTGATTGCCACGCTCGATATTGGTTGGTTATGATTATAGCCTCTACCACATGTTAATTGCCCTTAGCCGAATATCCGCTCAGAAAGTCTCTTATGAACCGCAAGACCCAAAACAATCGACGATATGGCATCGAGCGTCGCGAGTTTCTCAAATACGTTGCTGCAGTGTCGGCGATACCAACAATTGCTTTGCGAGCTGACGAGCCGGTCGCCGAGCGGCCGCGATTTGGCGGGAATCCTTTTACACTTGGAGTCGCGTCGGGCGATCCCGAAGCGGATGGGGTGGTTTTATGGACGAGGCTCGCTCCTGAGCCGCTGGAAGGCGGTGGCATGCCGAACGTGCCGGTGCGGACTCAGTGGGAAGTTGCCACCGACGAAGCTTTTAAAAACGTCGTGCAAAGTGGCGACGCGTTGGCAATGCCGCAGCTTGGGCATTCGGTGCATGTCGAAGTCGACGGGCTGAAACCGCACCACTGGTACTTTTATCGCTTCCACGCCGGCGACGAATCTAGCCCCGTGGGACGCACTCGCACCGCTCCTATAATTGACGCGACGCCGGAGCGATTGCGGTTTGCGTTCACTTCTTGCCAGCATTACGAAAGCGGCTACTTCAACGGCTATCCTCACATGCAGAAGGAAGACCTCGATCTGGTCGTCCATCTGGGCGACTACATTTACGAGGGTGCGGGATTCGACAAACAGCCGCGCAAACACATCGGCGCCGAAATCAAAAGTCTCGAAGATTACCGCATACGATATGCGCAGTATCGGCTCGACAAGACATTGCAGGACACGCACCGTCTGTTTCCGTGGCTAGTAACGTGGGACGACCACGAGTTTGACAACAACTACGCCAATCTGGTCTCCGAGGAAGACGGGATCTCGCCCGAAGCGTTTCTTGCGCGCCGCATGAATGCGTATCAGGCTTATTACGAATTCATGCCGCTTAGAAGACGTTCCTTTCCGCGTGGGCCGCACATGAAACTCTACCGAGGCTGCCAGTACGGCCGGCTGGCGAATTTCCATGTGCTCGACACACGGCAGTACCGCACTGATCAGCCCAACGGCGATCATCAAAAGCCGATGACCGGCAAAGTGTTCGATCCGCAGGCCACGATGCTCGGTGCGAAACAAGAACATTGGCTGATGTCGAGCCTGTTGCAATCGACCACGACATGGAACGTTCTTGCGCAACAGGTGATGATGGCTCCGCTGAATCGCGGCGAAGGAGAGGATCGCCGTTACAGCATGGACCAATGGCCGGGCTACGAGATCAGCCGTCGGCGTTTGCTGCGTTTCTTCCACGAGCGCAAGATTCCCAACCCAGTCGTGCTGACCGGCGACATCCATGTGAACTGGGTCAACGATCTGCACCTCGACTTTCAGGATCCGAAGTCGCCTCTAGTGGGCACAGAATTGGTTGGCACTTCGATGACATCCGGCGGCAACGGCGGCAACGTTATTCCCGAATATGAGCGAGCCGCGGCACAAAACGACTTTGTCCGTTGGTACAACTCCAATCGAGGCTACGTCACCTGCGACCTCACCCCAAAGACATGGACCACGCATTTCCGAGCCACACCGTTTGTCGACAAACCCAACTCGCCCATCGTTACACCCGCCTCGTTCGTCATCGAAGCAGGTCGCCCCGGAGCGAAGAAAGCTTGAAAACTGGTTTCCACGACCCAGAAACGGCGCACGACTAGAGACGCAAGATAATCAATGAACCGAAAAAGTGAAACCACACGCCGGCAATTCTGTTCGACTGTCGCATTCAGTGCGATTGTTGGATCACTTTCTCCATCCGTTGCAAGTTCCGAAAAGGAGCAGGCTTCAGATGTCGTTATAATTGGCGGTGGGGATGGAAAGGGCAGGAGGCTGGTATCACGTTACCAGCCGTGGCATAGATCGTCGTGAGATATTCGGGGTACACGGCACATTCTTGAAAAATGTATGGACTGTGTCCATTATCCACCGGCGTACACGAGAAAACTTCCGCTTTTCCTCCAGCTCTTTGGTGCTGCTGTTCAGACTCAGACGTGTGGTTCTTTTCAACCCCGGGCCTTTCACCTCTATCCGACCAAAGCCCCCCTGCGCGACATGGCCCTACAATCATCGGCACGGACCACTGCTTCTCCTTCGGCGCATCGACAATCTGAAAGTTGACAACAAAAGTGGCAAGCGATACGCCATACGAAATCTCAGAAGTGGATGTTCCAATAATTTTGTGCCGGCCGACGGACTGCTGACCGTGCCGTGTTTTTCCTCCAATTGCATCTGCAACTATCCGATCCAGACCTCCTTTTCGATGGTTCACCTGCCCGTGGTTGATGCCTGGCACCGGGAACAGTCGAAGTAGCCAGACGAGAGCCGATTAAATCGGTGGTCTCACGCGGCGGCGGACTGGAAATCCAGACCTGGGCGCTGGACTCGAAATCCATCGATCACTTAGAACTCACTGATTCGGCGCGTGCTGCGTTCCTGCATCCAAAAAACATCCTGGTTGTTTGGAGCCGGTTGGTCCAGCGATAAATCGCCCTTTTGGAAGGGCAGCACCGTCCTTGGATTCTTCCATTTGTGGATTTCTGCGTGACCATCCACGAAGGCCAAAGTCGCGGCATTGCCGTGATAGCGTCCAGGGTAATCCACGATCCTCCATTGGCGGGGTTGGTCAGGGTACCCAGTCATATCGACGGCAAAGTAGCCGTCATTGATGCTTTCATTGCGTTCGTCGATAAAGACAAAGGTCGACGAAGGACCGGGATCGAATACATGGCTCTCTTTGGTGTAGACTCTCCAAGTATTTCCTATACCCCAACGTGGACCGCCGACCCAATTATTCATGGACATACTTCGAATTCTCGGCACGACCTTACCTTGATCATTGATGGCGGTTGATTCGTCGGCCGGGCACTTCCAAATGTCCACCGAGAGTCCGGTGTATTCCCACAAAACGCTCTGTTTGGTGAATCGTTCGTGATTCCAATTACTGGGATCGCTGGGATTGTCGAGCGTTAGCCAATTGCCACCGGTCCAATTCGGAACTGTCCTGCCACCTGGAAGCGTCCACCCTCCAGCGCCTACCAAACCGCCATTGTTGTCGTCCGCATAGTGTTTCCACGCGAGCATCATTTGTTTATTATTGTTCATGCAAGCGATGCCCTTCGCTTTGGCTTTCGCCTTGCCGAGGGCAGGCAAGAGCAAACCGGCCAAAATCGCAATGATGGCGATAACGACCAGCAATTCGATGAGGGTAAACGCGAGTCTACTGAGCCGCTTTCGAATTGTGAACTCGGTAGTGTGGGCTATCTGTAACTTCATAGCGGGCAATCTACTCTATTAAAGCGATAATCGTCTACCATCACACACAGTCTCCACCAGGCTCGGCTCACGAACCGTTCGGGTCTGAGGCCTGCCTCGTTAGAAGAAGATTTGCAGGCTCGACCCAATCAGCATCTTCGGAAATTCGCGGAACTTGTAGCCGGAAATCCATTCGACGTGGCCATCATGGAAACCTTGGTTGCCTCCATCCGGCAGATCACCATTCCGATTGTAGTGGTTGACCCCGCGCAACGGTGCGGAAGAACCGGCCTTGCCCCACTCCCCGGACAGTTTCCGATTCATATCGGTCCACAGGACTTCGTAGTTTGGATCATCGGTCGTCTTGATCGCGAAGGTGGGTCGTTTGGCCACCCCACGCATAATCGTTCCCGGTTTGTTCTCGTATCCCCCCCCGCCAAAATAGAAGTAACCGATCACTGAACTTCCTAGACCGTCGTAGCCGGAATCTGTTGTTCCCCAGAACTCGTCTGTGTTCCATGCGGTGTTGGACGGGCAATAGAGCTGCTCTCGGGGCATATCGAACTCTCCCGACATGACCTGGCGAAACTCCGCGCTGATCCAATGCGGTTCCAGCCTCGACTGCGCGTTGGGATAGTAATCGCGGTTATCATCGGCATACATCATCACAACCTGCATCTGATTGCGGATGTTATTGATGCAACTGCTGCGACGGGCGCTCTCCTTCGATCGGGTCAGGACGGGTAGCAATAAACTGGCTAGAATCGCAATAATCGCGATCACCACCAAAAGCTCGATCAACGTGAAGCCTGACGCAATCGTTCTTTGGTTCAACCCAGCCGGATCCTTTCCCCACCGCAACCCGTCCGAGACCGATGCCGGCTTTAAAGCCTGTCCACTCCAATCGCGGGGCTGGCGCGAGTTACTCCCACGAACGGATTGAATCGATGCATGCATTTTAGATCTCTATTCAACCGGGTTTCAACCGGGTTCATTTTCTGAAGAGTGTTGGGCATGGCAAAAGATCTTTTATGCAACCCGTTGCATTGGAAGACAGAGAGAATCATCCGGTTCCGGCCATCCACAAAATCCGTCGCTTTACCAACTCAGGGTCGGGTCAGGCACCGGAAAAGGGACCGCCTCCGCGACCGGTGAGCGCTTCCCGCACTTTCACTCCGCTGATTTCCTGAGGGCTTTTGCCGGCCTTCGAGGCCAACGCTGAGGCCAACCCCGCGGCTTCCCCCATGGCCATGGCCGTGGCGGTCACCCGGGTGGAGGCATGGGCGCCCCGCGTGGCGGAGTGGCAGCGACCGGCGACCATCAGGTTCGCAATCTTCTGGGGCAGTAACGAGCGATAGGGAATGTCGTACGGATCGGGCTGCACCTTCTTCGGATCGAAATCATTGGCGCTACCGACGACGGTTTTGTTTGGATGCAGATCCAGATACCAGCAACCGGTGGCCACGGCGTCGTCAAAGCGACGGCCTTTCATGAGATCCTCTTCACTCAGCACATGCTGGCCGATCATTCGGCGGGACTCTCGGACGCCAATCCACGGATAGGCTTCGATAAAATAGGCGTCGGCAAAAGCGGGAACGTCGCGCTTCCAAGCTCTGAACATCGCGTGGGCATCGGCGCGGCCTTGCACCTCGGCACGGCTAAGATCGGCGGCGTCTGTGGGGTTTGCGGGGACCCGCACGCCATGGATATACACCTCATCTTTGGCGTACAAGAACATCACCCCCGGGCCATAATAATACGGCAATTCACCGCGCTGCTGCGCCCCGGCCAACGCGGTGCGGCAGAGTTGGCTGAGGCCGGGTGTGGGCCGCACGTTTCCCATCCGAAAATGCAGGGTGAGCGGCTGAACCTCCGCATTCTGCTCGAATGGCGCCCCGGCCCATGCGGCGACATCCCCGTCGCCGGTGCAATCAATCACGATCTTCGGCTCCACCCTCACCAGGCCGTCTTTGTTGGCGACAATCACCGCCGTGATCCGATCGCCAACCGTCTCGGCGCCGCAGATGAAGGAATTGTAGAGCACGGTGATGTTGTCGCTCTGCTCTTGAAACATGCGGTCGAGCAGCAGCTTGAACTCGAATGTGTTCGAAATGGTCGGATTGTGTTTTGCCACCGTCTGGGCATCGGGAGCGCAAACCCCGGACCTTGAGAGCAGTTCAAGCGGGATGCCCCGCACGACGATCCGCTTGGTCGTAATGTGTGCGATACCGTCGAAGTATGGCAACCCCACGCAAGTAATGATTCCGCCCGCAAACGGGGCTTTTTCAATCAGGAGCACCTTGGCCCCCTCGCGTGCCGCGGACAGGGCCGCGCCGGTGCCCGCGCACCCCCCGCCGCAGACGAGCACTTCGGCTTGGAGAGTCTTGGTTGAGCGGATCGTCGTTGCACCGCCCGCCGCCTGAGCGGAACTCATGCCAATGGCGGAGGCGGCGGCGACCGTGCCTGCGGTCTGAACGAACTGACGTCGGGTCTGGGTGTCCTCCTTTGAGTTCATAATGGTCTCAGTGGCGGATGGGTTTGACTCCTGGTGCCTCTGAGAACGAGCTTTCTCCCCTCGGGGGGAGGAGGATTGAGGGGCTGGGGTGCGCGTTTGATCCATTGGTTGACTATGCGCGGGGTTGCGTGGCGAGGCAAGGTTTTTATCATGCCATTCGTTGCATCGATGAGGCCCGTCACCGCGAAACCGCTTCAACGAAAACCGTTCGCCTCCCGCCCCGGTTCAGGAGTTGGGGGTCATCCGCCGAGCGCGACGAAGGACCCTTCGGGGGCGTGCGACCTACCTAGCAGTCTGTCGGACTTGAGGTCAACGCGGTTCGATTTTCGCGGCAGGATCGGGTCTGAACGAATGTCGCCAAGAAGTGGCGGGGAATCTAGTCGGTTTCGGCCTCGCGGGGGACTGCGATGGGAGTCGTGGGACCGCAGGTCACACGTTGAGGCGGTCCAAGTAGTCTTTTCAGGCTCCTTTGAGCCGCATTCCCAGGTTGAAGAGGCGCTTGAGGTTATAGCTGGTGGTCATCAGGGTCCATTCGAGGTTCACTTTCTCTAGACCGCGCAGCTGGAACCGATGGAAGCCCAGGGCTCCTTTGATAATGCCGAATACCGGTTCCACCGTTTCTTTCCGTTTGGCGTAGAGATCTTTGCCCTCCTTTGTTTCGAGTCGATGAGCCATGACCTCGGGCACCGGTGCGCCAAGCGGAGGGGCCGCAGGATCTTCGCGCTTCTCAAGTTGCTCAATGCTTCGTCCGTGCCCGTGACGTTTCATCGCCGTGTAAACCATCGGCCCGTTCTCACCCTCTTCCACCGTGGTGACGGCCTTCTCACTGTAATAGCCACTGTCGGCGAGGACTTCGGACACTCTCCCGATCACCGGACTGATCGAAGCCACTGTTGGTTCCAATTGTTGTTTGTCGTTGGGTGCGTTGCAGACGTGCTGGCCCACCACAAGCATGGTGTCTACTTCCACCCCAGCTTGCGCGTTGAAGCATTGCTCAAAGCTCCCCCTGGATTTCATGATCCGGCTTTCCGGATCGGTGAAGTTATACTGATCCTTGGCACGCGGGCCTTCTTCCGGGGCCTTGGGCTTCTTGCCCCGAGTCTTGCGATCGCTGGACTTTTCCTTGGCCTCGCGTTGCTCGAGTTTTTCCTTATGGGCAGCCTTTTCTTCTTCATAACGTGCTTGGGCACGCTCTTCCATCTCCGTCTTGGCGACCTTGATTTTGGCGATGCGATCTTCGCGTCGCTTGATTTCTTCGGGCACACTCAAGCCGTCCTGTAGTGGAGTGCTGTCCGCATCTTCTGCCTTGGCTAACAACTCCGCGATCTGCTCCTCAGCCAATACCAGCTGTTTCTCAACGTGTCCGTAGCTCATCGCGCTGTGCTTGCTCGCACAGGCCAGGATCTTGGTGCCGTCCACCGAGACCGTGAGGCCGCCCACCTTGAGTACTTGGGCTCGCGCTGCGAGTTCGAGCACTTGGTGAAAGGCACTACTGAGCAACTTCTTATTCTCGCGCCGGAACTTGCAAATTGAGTCGTGGTCCGGGTGGGTGTCCGCGCACAAATAGCGCACCGCGACGTTCTCGTGGGTCAGAGTTTCGATCCGCCGACTCGAAAAGGTCCCCGTCGCGTAGCAGTAAATCAGTAGACCCAACATCATTGAGGGAGGATACTGCGCGGAGCCAGTGCCTCGTTCGTTGACCCTCGCCTGACTCAAGTCCAGTGCGTCCACGGCGTCCATGATGAAATGAACCATGTGCTCGCTTGGCAACCAATCCCGCAAGTCGGGTGGCAACAGCATTGGGGTATCATGATCGACTGAGATGAACTTTGCTGCCATCCCCCTACTATGACAGCCATCTTTGGAAATGTCGCTGGTTTAAGTCCGACAGACTGCTAGTGATGAACTGTAACTATCACATCAACCTTGTTGAGCAAGTTGCCCGTCGGAGAGTGTCAGGTGGTCCTCGACGTTCGGCAAAAAACACATGAGAGTTGCCATTGTTACATTTCTATTGTTCTTCGTAGTCACCACAGCACTTCGTGGAGATGAACAGCAAACCCTAGTTGAAACGAAGGTCCCTGAGATTGGAAAGGATTGGGATTTCAGGGCAGATAAAGGCGAGTCTGGCAACTATTCTTGGATAAATTTCGATCACAAAGAGAGACCCGGCGAAGTATTGTCCTTCGTCGTGTGGAAGGTTCGACCCAATATGGAGCTGACAGCTGGACCGATAGGGCAATCGTCGATCGAAATTTTTAGAAGCGATGGTAGCGCACGCTTTTCCAGAGCAAAGACCGGACAGTCAATTGAGGACATGGTCAGGCACCACATAATTTCGATCGACCTCCGGGCCAGTGACTTTAAGCGTGAAGTTGATGCCATTGAGTACACTTACATCTACGAAGAAACGAAAGACGCAACTGCCACGATGGCTCACGGATATTGCATGGTGGTCGGCGAAACAGCCTTCTTTGTCCAGCATACCTCGACTCGATTGATTACTTCGGAATTTGTCCTCGGCATGGCGGGGGGTCTTCTTTCCCAACACTTTCAACTCACAGGTAAGCCACATTCCTACGGTAAAGGAGAGTCATCCACGAAATGACCATCCGGAAAGCGAACAAAAGAGGCCAGTGCCGAACAAAACGGTGGAGACCGATCCCCGCCCGCTTCGAGTTTGAACTTCACACACATTCATCTAGCTTTCGCTTGGTTCACGTGGAAGCTTCCCTCATGTAGCGCAGACTCTCGCGGGCGATTGTCTCGGGGCCTTCCTCGAAGTCGAACACCTCCACCGACACGAAGCCATCGTACCCAACTTCCTTCAGCGCACCGAAGATCGGCTTGAAATCAACATCGCCAAATCCCGGCCCCTTGAGGTTGGCGTCGTTGGCGTGGAAGTAGGCGAAATCCGGATGCGAGTCGCGGATGATATCCGGAATCGGCTTGGGATCGGAACACATCGCCTTGACGTCGAGAATGATTTTGAATGCCTTGCTGTCGAACTGCTGGATGAACTCGATACCCTTCGCCGCCGTGTTCACGAAATCCGTCTCGGACGGAGCCAACGGCTCGAAGCAAATCGTCACTCCCTTGTCTTCCGCCAACTTGACCGACGGAACAAACGTCTCCCTCGCTAACTCCCACGCCTGCTCAAAGCTGACCCCGGGAAGCAGGTTTCGCTGCTTCGGCGAGCCGACGACAATCGCCTCGCCGCCGAGGTCAGCGCAAAACTTCACTAGCTCACAAAAGTAATCCGCCGTTTTGCGACGAACCGCCGGGTCGGTGTGCGTCATGTACATGCCCTCGGTCTTGATGAGTACCCAGTGTACCGCTGAGATTCCGATGCCGTTGTCGGCGGCGACGGCGCGAATCCGATGCCGCTCCGCCACCGACACATCGGTCACGTACTGCGCCAGCGTAAACGGTGCGATCTCGATGGCATCGTAGCCGGTCTCGGCGACGAACTTGATGGAATCATCAATCGCCCACCCTTCAAAAACCTCGTTGCAAATGGCAAACTTCATTTTAGTGATACATTAAAAACAGACGCAGACGAACACAGTTCATCAGGATTTACAGGTTAATTCACAAAATCGCATCAGCAGTCTCGTAGCCGGGTTGCTCGCTTGGCGGGATTGCTCGAGGACTTCCCCGTGGCTGATTGGCGACTTGCCCAAGCCGGCGGCGGCGTTGGTGATGTATGACAGGCCGGCGACCTCAAGGCCAAGTTGGCGGGCGACGATCACTTCCGGCACGGTGCTCATGGCGATGGCGTCGGCGCCCAGCGTTGCGAACGCTCGAATCTCTGCCGGCGTCTCGTAGTTTGGCCCGGACACTGCCGCGAAAATACCGCTCTTCAATTCGATCCCGCAGTCGGCAGCGGCCCGGTCAAGCACTTGGCCAAGCGGTCCGGAGTAAGCGGCAGACATGTCCACAAAGCCCGGCAGTCCCGCCGCCGCTTCGCCGCGCAGTGGATTGGCCCCCATCAGATTGATGTGGTCGATGATGCGCATGAAGTCGCCGACTGCCAAGTCTGTCGCGATGCCACCGGCGGCGTTGGTCAGTAACACCTGCTCGACACCGAACGCGGCCATGACGCGGATCGGATATGTCACCTGAGCCATCGAGTGGCCCTCGTAGTAGTGCAACCGGCCGGCCTGCACCACGACGTCGGCGCCGCCCAGTCGCCCAATGATAAACTGACCGGTGTGACCCTCGACGCTGGATGCGGCGCATCCGGGGAGATCGGCGAAATCAACAGTCGCATCGACCTCGATCGACTCCGCCACTTGGCCAAAGGCGCTGCCCAGCACGATACCGAGAATCGGGCGCAACGATGTTGCCGCATTCATAACTTTGGCGGCGGCTTGAGGGTTCAACTGCACCAAGTCGGTATGGCGCTTGGGCGGGTGGAACTCAAGCCAAGAGCGTCCGGATCACGCTTGAGCCGGTGATAATGCAGATTGATTGGCGAAATCTGTTGACGAACCTTGGGGCGTTTCGCTAGGTTCTCCCGCCCTCAGAGTTCCTGAGTAGCTCAATGGTAGAGCGGTTGGCTGTTAACCAATAGGTTCGGGGTTCAAGTCCCTGCTCAGGAGCCATCTTCCCCCTTAATAACCCTCGGTTGTTCCTGATTATTTAAGCGAACAATCCAGGCCAATCGTGCCAGCGAGAGCGGCGAGGCAGTCGCTGCTTCTGGCGAACGCGAGTTCGTCTTCCACCTTGGCCACGCGCTTGCCCAAGCCGAGTCGGGTAGCCTCTTCGCGGTGGGTTTCCTTCTCGAGGAATGCCTTCATGTAGGCCAGTTGGTTTTCGAGATAAGCCACGTCGTGCGTCTGCTTGGACTTGATCCGATCGTGATACCAACTTTGTCCGCGCACTTTTTCCTGGTCGAACAGGCTGCGTATCTCCGGGTCGGCGGCGGTTTTACCCTCGAACTGCCCATGCGCCATGATGTGCAGCAGCGCCCGTAACGGCGGGATGGCATCATCGATGGAGCCATCCTCAAAATAGTGCCCAGCAATTCGCTGCTGAGTCTCGACGATGTTGTTGACACCATCCACAAAATCGTCGATCCCCTGCAACTCGGGTTTGAGCATGTCCCCGGGCACGACGGCGTCCGGGTTGGTGAAAATTCGACCGAAAAAATCCAGCACGAACCGGCTCGTAATCCGATAGCCAAGTCGGCCGGCCAGAACGGTCCGACCGGCGTGATCGAAATCATCCACCTTTTCCAAGTACCCTTCCCGGATCAGATAATCCGCCCGGCGTTCACCGGAGGACATGCGAGCCCAAAGTTCCGGAATCAACAGGCTGATGTCGTGGTTCACGCGGTACTTTGGGCCGATGTAACCTGCGGCAGAAGTGAAGCAGTCGTCGCTCGTCAGCATGTAACTGACCAGCGCGTTGTTCAGGTCGACCACTGGCAACAGCGCATTGAACGGCCCCTTGGTCAGTGCGCCCTCAGAGCCG
>Ga0209089_10002593_pt1 | contig 15936 bp, 16 predicted proteins | sample ArcticOcean_MG_C_FD_187431 | JGI IMG/M metagenome (GOLD analysis project Ga0209089, IMG submission 187431) | Marine microbial communities from western Arctic Ocean - ArcticOcean_MG_CB2_150 (SPAdes) (version 2) | ecosystem: Environmental > Aquatic > Marine > Oceanic | place: Arctic Ocean: Canada... | reverse complement strand
ACCATCAGCATCAAAAGTAACTAAAATATCACAACCAATTTTTTTTGCTTCGTTAAAAATTGTTTTTATGGCAGAACCATATCCTTGATTTTTTGAATGTTTAACTATAATTGCACCCATATCTGAAGCAATAGATGAAGTTGCATCCGAAGAACCATCATCACAAACAAGCACATGATCATATTTTTTTTTAAGATCAACTATCAAAGAACCAATATTTTTTTCTTCATTAAATGCTGGTACTCCAATAATTACTTTCAAATTAATGTTTGATTTAGTTTTGATTATTTAAGGTATGTTATACTTTAAGAAAGAAATTTTAAATGCGCCTGCACCACATCTGAAAACATGTCTTTGTTTACATTAAGAAAATTTTCAACATCTTTTTCTAATATTTCTACGTTAGAATAAACACCATTTCCTGAAAAAAATGATTCATTTCTTTTTAATTCAAATCCTTGAAAGTCAAAATTATAACCAAAAATATCAAAATATTTTTTGAATTTTTGATAATCAGACGGATTTGTTTTAAATTTTAATGCTTTTTTGATTAAGGTAGGTAATGATGAAAGTGAATTTACAATTAACACAGATGGAATAATTTGATAAGGTTGTTTTCCAAAAGTAATAGCAGGTATTCCAAATTTAACAGCTTTTAAAATTGATGTACCTCTTATAGAAATTAATAATTTTGAATTTTTTACTAAAATTTCATTATCAACTTTTGGATGAATAAGTTTAACATTTGGTAAATCCATTATTTCTTTATAATAATTAATTTCATTCCATCTTCTAATTCCAGCTGCAGGATGTTCTTTTACATATAACATATGATCTATAGGAATTGATTTTGCAATATGTCGAATTACCTCAACTTGATCTGTATAAAATGGAGCATAATGAAAAAGACTAGATTCTTCCACTATGTTCATTGGAAAAAGTACATATGGAATATCTAAAGAAGGAGACAGAATTGAATTTTTATTAAGAAAATTATAATTACTTTTTCTTTTATATTCTATCCACAATGCATCTCTGATTACTTTAAATTTATTTCTACCATAATACATAAAATTTGATTTTATTAAATCATCATCTGAATCAAATAAATAATTTTTTAACCCAGAAAATTTATTTAAAAAAGATACACCCCTTCCTTTAATCCAATTTTCATGTGCAATACCATAAACATCATTTTGATCAGATTTTTGGGGTTTTTTAGAAATTTGTTCATAATAATCATCAATTGTTAAATTGAAATCAAGATCAAATGTTTCTCCATCTTCTACAAGAGTAGTTTGGTCACTTATTCCAGTACGGCATGCATTCAAAACTTTAATGCCTCTAACTCTACAAACATCTAAAAATAATTTTTGGTGATGTAATACAGGATTAAAAGTAAGAAAATAGTCAGGTTTAGATTCATCTAAAATTTGTTCAAATAGTTTTAGTTCATCTACTAATATTGAAAGAATCTCTTCCTTTTGAAATTTATAAAATCTATTGTGTTTATAAAAATGTCTTTCATTAAGTACAACATTCCATAATCCAATATTATGTGTATTTTCAAAATTTGTTAAATAATCTATATCAATTTTTTGATCATATTTTTCAATATAATCATGATAAAACCAATTTTTTTTAAATTGAACTAAGTTTTGGTTTTCAATAAAATTTTTAAATTTTAAATTTACATCAAATATTCCAAAAAAATCAGCATTTAATTTAGATTGAAGATAATATGCTATTGCAAAATGTGTAAAAAAAGCTGTTATCCAAAATAAAACTTTAGGTTTAGATGACATGTATGAAATAAATTAATACATGTATTAAATATGTCTTAAAATTAAAGTATACTTTTATTTTAAGAAATCATTGAAGAATAATGCAATATTTAATTAATTATTTTTTTTAAATTGAATATTTGGAATAAGACAAATTGTTTCTACAATTGTAGAGAGTAAATATCCAAAAGCTAAAGCAATAATACCATATTCAGGTGTAAGTACAATTATAATTATTACAAATACGATAATTGAAATAATTTTACTCCAAACAATACTATTATTTTTTTTATTTCCAAGTAATTTAGAAGTAAATATTTTAGTGAATGACAGAGGTATAATACAAAAACTAATAATTCTAACAACATCAATGATTTGAATATATTCTGGGAAAAAAGTGGAAACCAATAGAGGTGCAAAAATAAATCCAAGAATTGAAATTAATACTGAAATTAAAATTGTTACTTTTTTTAATTGAATATTTTCCTGTCCACTAGAATCATGAGAAAGTGTGAATTTAAATATAATCAGAGTGAATATCATTCCAGTATTAACTAATTGTTGCGCAAGAGAAAATTCTCCAAGAATTCCAAATCCAAGAATAGGTACTATTAAAAATTTGTAAAAATTACTATTTAATTTTGTAAATATTTCAATTATATAATTATTAAAAATAAATTTTGAATGTGATTTAATTGATGACAAAATAATCTTAGTATTTTTAATTTCTTTGTATGCAATTATTATGAATAAAACATATGACAATGATAAAGCAAGAATTATTCCATCTGAACCATAAAATTGTAAAAATAAAAGTCCTAGACAAGCAGTTAGAACTTTCTGAGATAGATGATATTTTGAATAGGATGAAAATAATTTTCTTCCCAATAATTGTCCAATTGCTAAAATATTAAGGACATAACCAAAAAGTAAAAAAACAACATCAATTTTATAAAATAAAATCATAATTACGAACGATGCAATTATTGTTAAAATCAATGAAATAAAATAAAATGTGGATTCAAGTTTCAATTTTTTAGCAGAAAATACAATCATAGAACTTTGGGGAGCAATAATAACAAATGCACTAGCAACCATAGCTATAGCAATAAAATAATGAATTTCTCCATATTCATCAGGGGAAATTTGTGATGCAAGAAAGAACCAAAATACAGAAGTAATAATTGACCCTACTATATCAGCACTTCCAATAAATGATAACGATCGTAAATTACTAAATGCCAACAAAAAATGAAATACGTTATAATTATTATTTGTTATACATAATTGATACTAACAAAGTCAATTTTTTAAAAAAAAATAGAACAAAAAAAAGTATCAAAATTAATCAAGTTTAATACTCAGAAATATTTTAGTACACGAGATATTCGTTATCAGATATGAATATCGATATTTTTATTCCTGCACGATTAGATAGTTCAAGATTACCAAAAAAACATCTAAAGAAAATTAATGATATTACAGCAATCCAATTACTTGTTAATAGATTAAAGAAAGTAAAAAATTTTAGAAATATTATTGTATGTACAACTACTAAAAAATCAGATGATGAATTAGTAAAATTTTTAATAAAAAATAAAATATTATATTTTAGAGGAAACGATACAGATATTTTAAAAAGATTTTATGATGCTGCAAAAAAATTTCAAACTGAAATTATTATTGATGTAGAGGGAGATAAGATCTATACAGAACCATTTTTTGTTAGTAAAATTATTTCTGAAATGGAAAAAAATAATTATGATTTTATTATTGGTAATGATTCAACAAAGAAATTTAATCCAGGAGATCATTTAATTCATGGAATTATACCTGCAGGATTTAAAGTTTCTAGTATAAAGAAAATATCTAAATTAAAAAATGAATCTAATAAGGAAACAGGATATAAAGAAATTTTTGTAAACAGTAAAAACATAAAAAAGAAATTTTTAGTATTTAATTCTAAATTAAAAGTTCCTCCTGCTTTGAGATTAACAATTGATTATCCTGAGGATTTAAATTTTGCAAAAAAACTTTTTTCTCTTCTTGAAGAAGATTTTACACATAAAGATATTTTAAAAATTGTTAAAAATAAACCTGAGTTATTGAAAGAAATAGAAAAAATTAATGAAAAATGGTTAGATAACTATAATCATGAAATGAAGAATTCTTAAGTAAGATATTTTGATTTTGTATAATAAAGTGTTAATTAATTTAATTCGTAATAATATAAGAATAAAAATTTCATTATTAATCATATTTTTAATTGGAATTACTATTAGATTTTTTTATTTTCCAAATGATTTACCGTTAATTATAGATGGATTAGATAATTTTACTTATTCAACAGCAATTAACTATTATGGTCATTTACCAATAGAATGGACACCAATTAATAATGGATGGCCAATATTTGTTTCATTTTGGTTTTCTGTAATTAATTTAGAAAATACTTTAGAGTACATGGAATTACAAAGAACAATTTCTATTATATTATCATCTTTGATTATGATTCCAGTATATTTTTTATGTAAAAAATATTTTGATGAGAAAATAGCACTAGTGGGTGTTGCATTAATTGCATTTGATCCAAGAATAATTTTAAATTCACTATTAGGAATTACAGATTCATTATTTATTTTACTTGGAATTACATCTCTAATCCTATTTTTAAAATATGAAAGAAAAATAATGCTAATATCATTTATTTTAGCTTCATGTGCAACTATTGTACGTGCAGAAGGATTATTTCTATTTTTTACACTAACAGTATTATTCTTCATAAAATACAAAATATCTAAAGAAATTTTAAAAACATATGTTCCTTGTTTGATTATTTTTATATTAATATTAATTCCAATTATAGATTATAGAATTGATGTAGCTGGATATGATGGAATTTTTCAAAGAGGAGCAATAGGAGCAACACAAATTATTGCAATGACAAGTGGTGATGATAATTCAGAGATCATTGATGGGTTATTACTTTTTATAAAATATTTAGGGTGGATTTTAATACCAAATTTTTTGATATTTTTACCGTTTGGAGTAATTCTATTTTTAAAAAATAGGAAAAAAGAAACCAATTTCATTATAATTTTTGTAGTTATCTGTAGTCTTCCAATTTTATATGCATATCTCCGTCAAGCACAAGATACAAGATATTTGTATCCTCTATTTCCAATTTTTTCATTAATATCACTATATGCAGTTAAAAAATATCTAACTAAATTTACAAGAAAAGATTTTATTTTATTTTTAATGATTAGTGGAATTCTAATTAGTTCAATTAGTTTTTACGAATATAAAAAAATAGATTATGAAAAAGAAAGAGAATTCAATGAAATTGCAAAAAAAATTCCTAGAGACATAGATGGAGTGAATTATCATCCTACAGAAACTCGATATATTGGATCTTCAGAAATTCCAAATGAATGGCCATTTGTTTATTATGATGAATTACGTAGGACGTCAGTTGTACCAACAGAAAATTATACAACTTTAGAAAGTTTTATTTTTAATTCAAAAGATAATTTAACACATTTATTGGTAGATGAAAATATAGAACTACCAAAATTCTTACAAGAAGTGTATCATAATGAAAAAGAATTTAAATATTTGGATAAAATTTTTGATTCTAAAGATTTAGGTTTTAAACATCACTTAAAATTATTTAAAATAAATTATAATGAGTTTGATTTAGAAGTACAAAGAAATTCGATGCAGCAAAAAATAGAAAATTAAGAATTACCTGCATCCCATGGGAGATATTCACCTTTTAGTCTTTGTTCCCATCTATGAATATCTTCATCTACCATAAGTTTTACTAAGTCAGTGAATTTAGTTTTAGGTTTCCATCCTAATTTCTTTTTTGCTTTAGAATAATCACCTTGAAGATGATTAACATCAAATGGTCTAAGATTTTTTTTATTAGTCTTTAAACATTTAATTGAAATATCTGCAACTCTACATGCTTCTTCAACAAATTCTTTCACAGAATGAGATTCATTTGTTGCTAAAACATAATCATCAGGATTTTTAACTTGTAGGGATTTCCAAATTCCTTCTACATATTCTGGAGCATAACCCCAATCCCTTTTAGCCAGTAAATTTCCTAATTCTAATTTTTTAGAAATTCCCAGTGAAATTTTTGCAACTTCATTAGATATTTTTCTAGTTACAAATTCTAAACCACGTAAAGGTGACTCATGGTTAAATAAAATTCCATTTACAGCAAAAATATCATATGCTGTTCGATATAGTTTTGTTTGCCAGTAAGCATATAATTTTGAAATTGCATATGGACTTGAGGGCATAAATGGAGTAGATTCATTTTGTACAAGAGATTTTCCATTTCCAAACATTTCACTTGATGATGCTTGATAAAATTTAATTTTTTTATTGAATTTTAAAATTTCATCTAAAATTCTAACAGTACCAAAACCCGTAACATCACTAGTGTAGATAGGCTGATCAAACGATGCACCTACAAAACTTTGTGCAGCGAAATGATAAATTTCTGTTGGATTGGAAATTTCCAATGCACGATACAAAGAAGTAGAATCTAAAACATCTGCAGGAATAAAATTAATTTTATCAGAAATGTTAAGATAATGTAATCTCCAAAAATTTCCAGAAGATTGTCTTCTATAAGATCCATAAACAGTATAGCCTTTTTTTAGTAAAAATTGTGCAAGATATGCTCCATCTTGACCTGTAATTCCAGTAATTAGTGCCCTTTTCATAATATTTTATCTGGTATTTACTTTTTAAGACTATATAATAAATGAATAAAAAGAGAAATTGAAATAATGCATAAAATAAAGTAGATTAGAATTTTGAAAAAAATACTCATAACAGGTGCCAGTGGATTTATCGGAAGTCATTTAATTCCAGAATTATCTCAAAATAATAAAATTGTAGGGATAGCAAGAGAGAAAATAAAATCATCAAAAAATTTTACTTCCTCAAGCTTAGATATTACTAAATCAAATTTAAGAATAAAAAATGATTATTCAGATATTATTCACATGGCAGCATATAGTGATGTTGTTTTTTGTAATCTAAATCCTGTAAAATGTTATGAATTTAATGTTAAATCTACACAGAAAATGTTAGAAATTGCAAGAAAAAATGATTCAAATTTTATTTTTTTAAGTTCTAGTCATGTATATGGTAATCCAAAGAAAGAAACAATTTCAGAAAATTCTTCATGTAATCCATCAACTCATTATGCTTCTAGTAAAAGAATGAGTGAAATATTATGTGAAACGTATTCTAAAACTTATGGTTTGAACATACGGATTGCAAGAATTTTTTCCGTATATGGTCCTAATAGTCCAGAATCTAATCTAATTTTTAATATTATCAATCAAATGAATAATAATCCAAAAATAATTTTAGGAAATACATCTCCAAAAAGAGATTTTATTTTTATTAGTGATGTAGTAAATGGATTAATAAAAATTATAAATTCAAAAAAGAAAAAATTTGAAATATATAATCTTGGAAGTGGTAAAAGTATATCCATCAAGAATTTAGTAAATAATTGTTTTATAATTTCTAATAAAAAATTAAAAATAATTTCATCAAAAGAAAAAAGTAGGAAAAATGAAATAATGAAGATACAAGCTAATATTTGTAAAATGAAAAAAGAATTTAGTTGGAAACCAAAAATTTCCTTAAAAGAAGGATTAGAAATGACTTATAATCATTATAATTAGAACATATAAATTTAAAATTCATAAATACACCTACATAAATATAAAAAGATAAATTGTTATTTGATTAAATTTAGTGTATGAAAATTAAAAGATTATTTCCAAGTGCAAATTTAGATACAGTTAGAGATGGTAGAGGTGGGATTTTTACATTTATTCCAGATGATCCCATAGTCGAATTTAATTTTAATTATATTAAAGCAGGTAAAATTCGAGGAAATCATTATCATCCTGAATTTGATGAGTATTTTCTAATTACCGAGGGTGAAGGTGTTTTAGTAACTCGTGAATCAGATGAATCTGAAGAAGATTTTATTTTTTTAAGTAAAGGTCAATGCACACATACACCAAAAGGAGAAAAACATGTCTTTATAGCTATTACAGATTGTATAGCAATTGCAATGTTAACAAAAAAATGGGATGATTGTGAAAATCCAATTATTCATGTAGATATGGGAATGGGAAAAGGTGATCATGGAGATCCATCATCACCATATTTCAAATCTAAAAAAACTTAAAATGACTTTTAAAATTGGTTTAATTGGTTGTTCTAAAGTTGCAAAAAATAAAATTATTCCAGCAATAAATTCTTTAGATTTTATTTCAATAGATTCGATTGGTAGTAGAATTACATCTAAAGCAGAAAAATGGGCAAAAGAAATAGGTTGTAATACATTTGGAAATTATGAGGATGTAATTTCAAGTGATATTGATTGTGTATACATTTCACTACCTGATGGATTACATGAAGAATGGTCTATCAAAGCTGCAGAAGCAGGATTACATGTATTATGTGAAAAATCATCAACTACAACATATGATTCTGCAAAAAGAATGATTGATGCATCTAATTCAGCAAATACTAGAATTTTAGAATGTTTTTCATTTAGATTTCATCCACAACACAGTAAGGTTTTGGAATTAATTCAAAATAATGAAGTGGGTCAAATAAAAAATTTTGTTGGAAATTTTGGATATCCAAAACCAGATATTAATAATATTAGATTAAAAAAAGAATTAGGAGGTGGAATATTAAATGATGCGTGCTGTTATCCAATATGTGCTAGTAGAATTATTTTCAAGGATGAACCTATTGGTATTATGAGTAATTTAGTAATTGATCCAATTTTAGGGGTGGATGTTAGTTCAAGTGTTTTTTTAATGTATGAGCATAAAAATGCATATGTTGAGGCTGGATTTGATAGAAATTTTAAATCAAATTATGAAATTTGGGGCTCAAAAGGTAATATTAAATTAAATCATGCATTTGCAGTAAAAAATAATTTTGAAACAGAGATAGAAATTATGAAAGATGATAAAATTGAAATTACTAAAATAAAACCTGTCGATCAAACTGCTTTGATGCTCAGAATATTTTTTGATGAAATTATGAAAAAGAAAAAATGTGATTTTAATTTTGAAGATGATTTATTAAAACAAGCAAAAATTTTAGAAGCAGTTAGATTATCAAATAAACATAAAAAATTTATTTATTTAGAAGAAATTGATTAATGGACTAATTTATTAATTCATTATAAATTTTAATAAGTTTTTGAATTTCAATTTTTGCATTATATTTTTGTAAAATTTCGTTTCTCAATTTTTTTCCTAAATCAATTCGTACACTTTCATTTTTTAGATATTCTATTTGATCTGCAAGTTCATTTTTAGTTTTACCAATACAAACAAAATCATTTTCAAAATCAATATTACCTACAGGAGTTGTAATAATAGGCATTTGGCAAGCTGCAGCTTCAATAAATTTTGTTTTAGAGCCTAAATAATAAGCATAATCTGGATATGGTGCTAATAAAACACTACATTTTCTTAATGTTTCAATATAGTTATCTACTTTACCAGTAAATTGTGTATTTTTAAAATTTAATCCATCTTTAAATTTTTGATCAGTAGGTCCAATAAAAACAAATTCTATATTCTCAAATTTTTTAACTAAAAATTTAATCATGTCAAATCCAAAATAATTTAATTTTCCAGGTAAAAATGGTCCAACTAAAGCAATTTTTAGAGAACTACATTTTGTTGGGGTATAATTTTCTGGAAATACGGAATTTCTTACTACTGTTGAATTTTGAATATCTTTTACCCTTTCAAAAATTTGTTCTCCTGCACAAATTACATGTTGAGAATTTTCAAAAATTTTAGTCTCTAATTTTTTATAGTGATAAGATTTTGCCTTAAAAGCCCATTTTCTCCATGAATTAAACGGATATCCACTTGACATATGTGAAGAATAAACATATTCAAGACCATGAGCGTCAACGATATATCGATTATTTTTAAGAAATCTGGCACTATGCTGTTGAGCATGAATTAAATTATTTGACAATTTAGAAACATCTTTTTCATTAAATTCATCAATTACTTCAATATCAGTAAAACCATTTTTTTTAAGAGCATTAAGTTCCCATTCAGCTCTATTCCCACTAGCATCAAACCCATCGATTTTGCGTTCAGTAATCATAGAAACTTTATTCATTTTTCTAATTGAATAAATAATGATTAAAACCTTCTTTTTAATGATTAAAAGAATTTGACGTTCAAAATAGAATATTTCTTAAAACTAATTGTCTAATTAATTTTAGGATATATTTGATAGAATAGAATAGATTCGATCTTTATTTATATGAATTATTTAGAGAAAGATCAATGAATGAAAGTTGGACAAGAAAAAGGTGGTGGGAATTTAGACAAGGACATAGTGTTTATTTAATTTTCATGTTAACTTTTATTAATTTTATTTTAATTACATATAGATTATTAATTGAAAAAATTACAACTTTTAACGAATTAATTCCAGAACTTTGGATATTTGCAGTATTGTTTATCGTATGTTATGTTCCTGCTGCAATACTCATTGGTTTTTGGCATAGAAAAACACAATTAAGAGTTGAAACAACATTAGTTCAGCAACAAAATCCAGTATTAGCTAGAATGATTAGAACATTATTAGATGTACAAACTGGAATTGCAACTAAAGAAGAAATTGATGAATTTAGAAAAATGTTAGAAAGTATTGAGAAAAGATAGAGTACTAAATTATGCAAAAAAATTTTTTACGAAAAATGTGGTGGGATGGAAGAATGGGTCATACAACATATTTGATGTTCTCATTACAATTAGTAAATTTTCTTTTAATCACATATAATTTTTTAATAGAAGGAGAACAAATTTTTCAAACATTTTTATCTGATCTTTGGTTATTTGGAATAATTTTTATGATTTTTTATATTCCAATTTCAATTTTAATTGGTAAATGGCATACAGAAACTCAGATTAAGGTAGAAATGACAATGAAGATGTATGAAGATCCAATTACTGCAAAAATGGTTAGAGGTCTATTGAATGTTCAAAATAATGTATCAAGTAAAAAAGAAATTAACGAATTTAGAAATTTTTTAATTGAAATTGAAAAAAGAGATATTAAAGAATTTTAATAGAAAATTTATTTCAATATATTATATCTTAAATATTCGTATAAAGATATGAATTACTTAAATTAGCTAAAAAAATTTTGAATATACAATGAAAGGAATAATTTTACATGGTGGACATGGAACAAGATTACGCCCACTAACACATACAGGTCCAAAGCAATTACTTCCAATAGCCAATAAGCCTATGTCTAACTATTGTGTTGAAACATTAGTTAAATCAGGAATAAATGAAATTGCATTTATCATAGGTGGAATTGGAGCAGAAAAAGTAGAGGAATTTTATGGAAATGGAAAAAATTTTAATGCAAAATTTTCATATATTAAGCAGGATTTTCCTAGAGGAATATCTCATGCAATTTCATTATGTGAAAATTTCATCAATGGAGAAAAATTTGTTGTTTTTCTAGGAGATAATATTATCAATAAAGATATTACAGAATTTATTTTAAATTTTGAAAAATCAAATGCTGAAGCTTCATTGTTATTATGTGAAGTTGATAATCCATCACAATTTGGTATTGCAGAAATTAAAAATAATGTCATAGTAAATATTACTGAAAAACCAAAAAAACCAATTACAAATCTTGCAGTGACTGGAATTTACTGTTTAACATCACATATTTTTGAGGTTATAAAAAAACTAAAACCATCTTGGAGAAATGAATTAGAAATAGCTGATGCACTTCAAATATTAATTGAAGAAGGAAATGAATTAACATATGAAATGATTACCGATTTTTGGAAAGATACTGGAACTCCAAAGGACATAATTGAAGCAAATAAAAAAGTTCTTGAAAATATGGAAGGATTTCATAATGGACAAAATGAAAGAAATGTAATCATTTCAGGAAAAGTAATGATAGAAAATGGAAGTAAAATAAAAGAAGGAGTAAAAATTACAGGACCTGTAATAATTGGAAAAAATTGCATTATTGAAGCAAATTCTGAAATTAAAAGTAATACCAGCATTGGAGATAATTGTCGCATAAATGGATGTATTATTTCAGATTCTATAATAATGCCCAATTGCATTTTTGAAGGAAAATTTAAGATCAAAAATAGTATAATTGGGGCAAATTCTAAAATTTATGAAAATATGGATAATTCAGAGAATGAATTTCTCCTCGGAGAAGGTTCTCAAGTAACAATATAGCTACTATAGATAGATAAATCATTAAAGACTGATTTTTTAATGAGGAATTAGATACAATGAACTTACTTGGAATAGATTTTGAAGACTGGTATCATCCACAGTTAGTTGAACCATTTGTCCCGGAAGATAAAAAAATACCAACTATGTTTCAAGGTTTAGATAAAATTTTAGAATTATTAAGAAAACATGATGTAAAAGCAACATTCTTTGTTGTAGGGGAATTATTAGAGTCAAATCCTGAAATATTAGATAAAATCCTTGGTGCTGAACATGAAATAGGATTTCATACAATGAAACATACTAGATTAGATTTTCCAAATTTTAAAGAAAAATTTAAAGATGAAATAAAAGAATTTGAAAAACTTACATCAAAAAAATCAATTGGTTTTAGAGCACCAACATTTTCTCTTAATAAAAAAAGTTCATGGGTAATTGATGAACTTGTAAATAATAATTATAGATATGATAGTAGTATAATTCCTGCAAAAACTAGTTTATACGGAATGCCAGAAGCTGAAAAATCACCTTATAAAATTACAAGTAAAAATTTAGAAAAAAATAATCAAGATGGTAAATTAATTGAATTTCCATTATTGGTTACAAAATTTTTAGGAAAAACTATTCCTGCTGCAGGAGGATTTTATTTAAGAACACTACCATTAAAAATTATAAAAAATGCAATTAAATCTTATCAAAAGGAAAACAGAATATCAAGTTTTTATATACATTCATGGGAATTAACTCCAGAACATATACCAAAAATGAAATTACCATTAAAAAATAAATTTATAACATTTCATAAAATTGAAAAAACATTTTCTAAAATGGAGCAACTTTTTAAAGAATTTGAATTTACATCATTTAATTCATATTTCAAAAATAATAAAATAAATTCATAATTAGTTCATATATAATTAATTAATAACATATATGTTTAATATTTAAAAAATATAATTATGTCAGATAATAATTTAGAAAAAATTGTTTCTAATGAAAAGAAAGAAACTATTCTAGTTTGGTTAGATTTTGGTCCATATTCATACATTAATTTAGGCATTATATCAGAATTAAAAAAATTAAAAGAATTTGATTTTATTGGAATTGTAGCAACACATCAAGATCTAAGTTTTTTCCAAAAACAAAAATTTATTTCTTTTAAAAAATTATTATATTATCCAGATTGTTATATTGGAAAAACTGAATATAATATAGATAAGATTAAAAAAATTGAAGAAACATTAGATTTGGATTTATGGAAAGATATTTTTTCAGAAAGAAGTTTTTATAAATTTTGGACAGACTTTCATAAATTTACAAGGGAAGAAATTTTAGTAATTATCGAAAAATCATTATCATTTTTTATTGATATTATCAACGAATATCAACCAAAAAAACTCCTTATGCAACAACCAGGTGAAAATGTGTCAAATTTACTTTTGTATAGAATTGCTAAAAAAATGAATGTTGAAATCTTTTTACCCATAAATTTACATCTTAAAAATCGAATTCATATATCAAATAATCTCACAAGTAAAGAAATTTCAGATGAATTCATTAAATTAAAAAAAGATAATAAAAATAAAATAAAAAAATATGATGAAAAATATTTAGAAAAAAATGAGCATACTGAAACATTAAAGATAGTTTCAAATTTTGATTCAAGTATACCAACGTTTTCTAAAAAAATTAATTATTATATTAAAAGAATGTCAATAGAACGTGAACCAACGTATAATAATTTAGGAAAAACAAAAATAAAATTATTAAAAAATAGAATTAAAAATCATTTTATAATTAAAAAGAGAGTAAAATTTTTAGACAACAGTGCAACTAAAATCATCAAGCCCGAAAAATTTTTTTATTTTCCTCTTCAAAGTGAACCTGAAGCAACTATTCTTGCACTTTCACCATTTTTTAGTAATCAAATCACATTAATTGAAACAATTGCAAAAGCAATACCTATTGATTCCGTATTATATGTAAAAGAGCATCCAATACAAAAAGAAAAATTATGGAGATCAATTGAAGATTATAAAAAAATTATAGATATTCCAAATGTTAAATTAATTCATCCTAGCATTAATTCTTTGAAACTTGTAAAAGAAAGTCAAGGAATAATATCAATTTCAGGCACTACTGGATTTGAAGGACTATTTTATAAAAAACCTGTAATAATATTTGGAAATGAGCATTATGATCAAATATCAATGGTTACAAAAATTAAAAAAATAAGTAATTTATCTCAAGAAATTAAAAATGCAATAACTAATTTTAAATTTAATGAAGATGAATTAAATTTATTTATGGAAATATTGAATAAATTTTCTCTATCAGTACCATATGCATCAATAATGAAAGAGGGTGTTAGTTTATCCTCTATTCAAAGAAATGGAGAAAATTTTGACATAACAAATACTTCTTTTGAAAAATTTGTTGAAAAATACCAAAAAAGTTTCAGTTTGATTGCAAGGACAATTTTATCCAAATCTCATTAATAAGTCCATAATTTAATATTCTATGAAATATTTTATCAAATACTTGAAAATAGCTATTATAGGATATGGTTCAATAGGAAAAAGACATGTTCAAAATCTTATTAATATTAAAAATATTGAAATAATAATTTGTACAAAACAAAATATAAAAAATCCCAACACAAAAAAGATAAAAATTGTTAAATCAATATCAGAATGTATTAAAGAAAAACCAGATATGGGAATTGTTGCAAATGAAACTAGTAAACATGTTCGTATAGCAAATGAATTAGTTAAACATGGAATTCATATATTCTTAGAAAAACCTCTTTCAAATTCTACTAAAGATCTTAAACTTTTAAGAAATACTATAGAGAAACAAAATCTAATATCTCAAATAGGATGTAATTTTCGTTTTCATCCATGTATTATGAAAATGAAAGAATTAGTTGAAAAAGGAATTATTGGTAAAATAATTTCAGTAAGCGCTGAAAGTGGTTCTTACTTACCAGATTGGCACCCATATGAAGATTATACAAAAGGATATGCTGCAAGAGATGATTTAGGTGGAGGGATAGTTTTAACATGTATCCATGAAATAGATTATTTATATTGGATTTTAGGGGATGTAAAAGAAGTATTTTCAATTACGGGAAAATTTAGTAAGTTGAAAGTAACTTCTGATGACATGTCAGCAATAATTCTTAAATTTAAAAATAATGTAATTGGAGAATTACATTTAGATTATTTCCAAAGACCTAATTTTAAAAGTTGTAAAATAAGAGGTGAAAAAGGAACAATATATTGGAATTCAGATAATAATGAAGTAAAAATACATTTAACAAATAAAAAAAGATGGAAAACTGTATTACAAACAAAAAATTATGAAAGAAATAAAATGTATGTAGATGAAATTAATCACTTTTTAAAATGTGTTAAAACAAGAAAGACAACAATAAATAATATTAAAGAAGGAATAAGGACACTGGAAATTTCACTAGGAATTAAAAAATCTTCAAAATTAAAAAAAATGATAGGTGTTTAAATTATTGAATCAAAAAACAATTAACCCGAATAAAAAAATTAAATTAGTAATTACAGATGTAGATGGGACACTTACGGATGGGGGTATGTATTATTCAGATAAAGGTGAAATAATAAAAAAATTCAATACAAAAGATGGAATGGGGGTTGAATTACTTCTTAAAAATAATATTAAGACTATTTTGATGACAAATTTTAACATAAGGCAAGATAATTAAATAATGATAAAATGAAAAAAATAATTGTTACAGGTTCAGAAGGATTAATTGGAACAGAAATTTGTAAATATTTTGAAAATAATAATAA